>Ga0233437_1000551_pt1 | contig 83897 bp, 96 predicted proteins | sample SI_122_August201_FD_182714 | JGI IMG/M metagenome (GOLD analysis project Ga0233437, IMG submission 182714) | Seawater microbial communities from Saanich Inlet, British Columbia, Canada - SI_122_August2016_200_MG | ecosystem: Environmental > Aquatic > Marine > Inlet | place: Canada: British... | reverse complement strand
CTAGAGTAATTTCCATAAATAATATGATTTCTAGCTGTAGATAAATGATAAATTGAATAGTTCGTGCCTTGAGCAATTTTTTTAGCTTTTGGAAAGTCCTTTAGAGGTATCAACGCCGGAGTAAAAAGTGATGTTTCTGGATCCAGATTTACAATCATCAATGCCTCTTTATTTAAATCAGCATACCAGCTGTAGCCTCTAATTGGCTCATTACAAAGATCCAAGAATGTTTTCTGCGTTAGAAATGAAAGCCTATCATTGACTTTGGAACCTTCAATAACAGATACACTGTCGTATTTGCCATAATAGACATTGTATTTTAAGTGGTATAAATATGCCACTTCTTCAAAGTTACAGTTGATTTCTAGCTCGGAATTAACTTCTTGAGCTTGAATTGAAAAACTGGATACTAAGATGATAATACTGATGGTGATGGTGATTAAGTTTTTCATGATGACTCCTTTGATTTGGTTGCGGTTTAATATATTAATTAATTAATTGCCCTATATATATAAATATCAATATATACATAGGTGCAATTAACTAATAGTTTTAATGAACAATGTGTATTTCCACCATATATTATAGCATATATGGAGTAAAATGTCAAGTGTTTAGGGGTGTTTTGGCTAATATAAGGATAAAAAATCCATAGAGTCTTTAAACTATATGGATTGTTACGTTTTTTATTTACCTATTCTTCCCATTCACAGATTGAGTAAGAATAGCCTCCTACTTGGATAATAAGCAAAGGATCAGTTCCCTGAATCTGTTTTAGGTCAGCGATCCAAACATCTTCGATGACACCAGGTGGAAATTGCTTTAAGACATCAATTGCCTTTAGGGCTTGACCTGAAATTCTGACCGGGCATTCATTGACAGTATGCATGTTAATCACAATCTGTTCGCCATCTTCACTTTGCTGAATAAGAAAATCAGTATTATCGTCATTCTCTTCTTGCTCTTTTAGAGACTCGCGTTCTTTCCTCATATTACTCCAGGCTGCTCGATGATAAGCTCCTCTTTTTTGAAAGCGGACTTCTTCAGGCTGAAGATTACTTTTATTTAGATGATCACGAACAATTGCTCTGGTTAGGCATTTTATCTGATACTCTATTTGATTATTCAGATTTAGCCTAAGAGATTGTTCTATGCCCTGGAGAGCATCTAGAAAGAGGCTTTTTAAATTATTGTCATTCCATTTGTAGTTATTTAAGAAATTTTCAAATTTCTTACTGGGTTGATCTTTTTGACTAATATCCGTGATTAGGCAATCAGTAACTATTTCAGGTAGCACCTTATCTTGCTCTGACTCTGAAAATATTATTGCTACCATATTCCCGGAAGTATTTCCTAGAATGCTTTGAATTCTTTGCTCGCGAAGGGAAATTTCTGGTTCAGTTTCTTTAATTACTTGTTCTTCGCTTTTTTCTTTACTCTTATCTCTTTTTTTAATGGTAACTGGGAAGTTCATGGTTTTGCTCCTATAAATTCATGGGTTTAAACAGAATGCCAAGTCCTGATGGATTTTTTTTAATAGTATCAACTAGAATCTTGTATTTATCCTTGTCTTTTACTGCTAGTCTCAGCATTATTCCGACAGATCCATATTTGATTTTTTCAATATACTTTTCGTGAGTTGGCTTTTCGCTAACGCATAATATATTTAGCTTTCCAGATGCTTTAGATAACATATTATCCGAACTAGTTGGCAATAAATCAAATTGACCAAGAGACTTGGTAGAGCCTTTCTCATCGAGAAGATCTACTATTTTTTCAATTTTTAAGGTGAGTCCTTTCTTTTGATCAATCGCTATTGGTGTAATTTTGTAGACACTAAAGATGCCGCAATGGATATATATTGATTCTGATTCATTTTCTATTAATGTCAGTGTTTCCATTTTAAATTCATAATGCTTATATGGTGGCAATAGTTGCCATAATAAGATTAGGAAGATAATAATGAAGACAATTAATATATCTGAAATATCTTGATCAAATTTAGCCTGCATTGCAATCATGACAATAATGCCAATAAAATAGACAACAAAGAGGCCGAAGTAAAGCTTGCTTCTTGGAATGATCATTTCCTTCTCCTTTTAGTTTGAGTTTTAAAGATCTTTTCTAGTATTTTGACTGACTTATGACGTTATCATTAATTTAATAATTTGTCAATAATTAGGGATATTTTAGCTAATGTAGGGATAAAAAAAGGAGACATATGCTGTCCCCTATTTATATAGATAAATAATCAATTATTTATGCAAATGGATTAAATCAAGTATGGCTGATATTAAGAGAAGAGAAGTGGCTATAGCTGCTACAATATTAAAGTGAAAATATAGTTGAAGTACTAGAGCAAAGGCAGTAGTTAGGGTAATGAGTAATATTAATTTTTTTATAGAATACTTTTTAACAATGAACTTCTTCTCAGTATCAAGATGAAATAAGGATTTGGCTAGGTTCTTTTTAAATATAGGGGTTTTACTTCCTTCGAACAGATAAAGCCTAAATGACATTGTACTACCTGAGCGACGTTCACTTTTTTCGAGAATTGCATAAGTAAATACAAAAGCCCAGAAGGTACTGTAAATTGCTATAATAGCAGCAGGCAGTGTTGCAAGACCCTGAATCATACCTGAGTTATTTAATAGTTTATTAAACATTGGAATGATATATGAAAAAATTAGAATAATAAAAAAAACGATTGCATTACCTTCGAGTATGGTGACTTGGTTGATACTAGTTTTTTTTGCTAAAAGAATCTTATATGTAAAATATACTAATTGTGCGTAGACATAAATGAAGATGAGATAAATTGAAAAACCAAAGCTAAATTCTGTTATAAGATATTTTAAATTATCAAATACAAAATATATTACATAGATAATAATAAGTGAATGCATCACAGCAAACACTTCTAGCCTAAACTTTGGAAAAAATCTTGATATATTAATAACTCCCTTATATGGCATAACTATTTTCTTTAATATATATTAATTGTATCATCTGTATTTTTTTTATACAAAAACAGATAAGTTATCTACTTACCTGTTTTTTAATATTTCTCTTAATTTGAAATTTTAATATATTTTAGAGTATTACCTCTGGGTAGATAAGTTAGTTCTAGATAGTCGGCTGAAATATTAACTATACTATATTCCATCTGATCATCCCCTTGTCCGAGTATAAGGTACTTACCATCAGAGTCACTAGTAGTTGCCTCTCTTTCTAGATATAGATCAAATTCAGTTTGATTCATTAGCTCAGTGGCATAATAGTCTTTTTTAACATTACCTGTGAATTCTACTTCTGAATCAAAGTCATCTGAAGAAACCCATTTACCTTGAAGAGCATCAAGGTTACTTATTTCCCCTTTATCAAAAAATTCAATTGTTTTTACTATACTATCAAATGCATTGTGCCATCTTTGAACTGGCTCAGATAAAACTCCTTTTTCTAGATCTGTATAGAACTCATCCATTTTCTTATTATCCATGTCCCAGATCATAGCATCTGAACAATTTTCTTGATTGGTAGTCAAATACGATGATAAATCATTTTTAAATGTTTTTTCATTTCCTTTTAGGGTGACAATAACTTGATTGCCGGCACTAAAAAAGTAGAGCTTTTTTTCAAAAGTGACACTACATATCTCAAAGCGAGAAAGCACGGTAAACTCTTGAGCTGTATATTTATCTAAATCTCTAATTTTTTTTGAGCTTCTAAGAGGGAAATCAACTTGCTCTCCGTATTGATTGTTTTTAAGAAATGCTACATTTTTGACAGCAGTGCCCTTGTTATACCCCATTGTGCCATCGAGTGAGTCAATTGGAGCAACTTCTACTGTGAGAACATATAGGTCGTCTGGATTTCCATCTAGGATAATATCATGGGGATATTTTAGAGAAAAACCAGCGTCCTCATTTTCTAAGTATTGCCAAAGGTCTGTTTCATCTTCTATGGCTTTAGCCTGGCCGCTACTGTTAAAATCTTCTTCAGCAGTATCTGTTATCTCAGTATTATTATCTTTATTAAAAATGCAACCTGAGAGAACTAACAGTGAGATGACTATTAAACTTACTACCTTATATTTCATAATATGCGGGCTAGTTACTAAGTATTTTCTTTACCACTACATCTTAGCATTTATGTGATTTTTGGCAAATTTAGAGGATTATATTTTCTGCGCTCTCACCTATGAGCGAGGTGTAGGTCGCATTGTTCAGCGCAATACAACTGTAGCACCCGTTTAGAAATTTAAATAGGCGAGGATTAACTCGCCAAATTTTATTTAAAGGACTCAAGTCTAGCGTATTTCAAAATGTAGTCTGCTTAATAAAGGCCATAAAGTTCTTTATTTTCCTACTGTCTGATGGGTCAAACAAAAACGGTTCTACATCTTTGGCCATTTCATTAAAATTTACCTTTGCAAAAGACTCTATTAATTTCTTTTTTAAATCACTAGCATTGTCTATGTCTATTTTTTTATTTAAATATTCATAGTTTGGCTTGTTGTTTTGTAGAAGAAATATGATATCAAAAAAATCTCTACCTTTTGCACGTTTTCTGTTTAGGGCAGCATATATTTTTTGAGCCAGAAGAATATCAGGCGGGGTTACATGAACTTCTGTAAATATATCAAATTTATTTAAAATCAATCTTTCTGGAGTGTAGGTAAAATCATGCGGAGCAACATCCACCTGAATGAGTATTTTTTCATCTGCCATATCTGACAGCTTATTATCAAATAGAATTTTGGGCAATTTGATATAGCAGCGAAAGACACCTTTGAAAACATTTCTGGTTTCCACTTGATAACCCTGTTTACTCAGCTCTTTTTCAATGTGACTAGCTAGAGCAGAAAAATCCTCTTTACCTAATCCTAAATTATCAAAATCAAGATCTTCTGAAAAACGTGAGTTAATGTAGAAAATACGTAGAGCTGTACCGCCCAGAAAAGACAACTTGCCGGCAAATTTGGAATTAAATATTATTTCTAAAATTTTGTGTTGCAAATACTCACGCAACATATTTTTTGGAAAATAGCGTAATTTTTCAGGGTAATATCCTGCGATTTGATCAAGATTAAGCATATTTTATATGTTTAAAAAACTTTTTAATTCTTTTCTCTAGACTTTTGTTGTTAAATGCTTCTAGGTAAGCAAAAAATTTGTCTTTATCCAACTGGCTTTTAAGCTCTTCGGAATTAATTCTGAGCCCTTCAAAGTCGTCATCTTTTTTAAGGTACGGGTTCAAATAGAAGAAATCGAGAATGGCTTTTTCGATTTCAGCTATTTTGAATCCATGTCCAGAGTGCCGAATAATTTGGTAGCCAAACATAAGCTCTGGCTTAAGATGGCGATAGCTGAACTGTCCCAGATCATTTTTGAAAGAATTTGTTTTTTCTGAAGAAACTGAAGTAAGCTCATAGACGCTTTCAGGGATTAAGTTGTAATACCTGAGAGCCATTTCCGATGATATGTATGAAGGTGAATAGATTTTGTTGGCTATGATGAATAGGATTTGTTCATCTATTTTAAAATCTGAAAAAATGTAGTATCCGCGACGGATCATTTTGATATAGTTTTTATCCTGCCATTCGCTTAAACGACGTAAATCAAAATCCGCTTGAACTTTCCTAATGTCTGCCAAGCTAAATACAATAAATTTATTCAAATTTTGCTTAAAGTCGATAAACTGCATAAAATACGGTATATTTCTATATTATGTTATTTTTAACATACTATGGAATTATATTAGCATATTTAGAGAAATAATGCAAGTTTTTCTGTAATTTCTTAGTGTTTATTAATTATATCACCTATATATATAGAAACACATAAAATAGGGTGTTAATAAGTAGTTGAGGACAAAAAAATAGGCGAGGATTAACTCGCCTATTTAATATACATACCTTTAACAAATTAAGTGCAGAGCTATGGCAATTTCTTGCACTATAAGAAGTAGAGTAAGTAGTACTATTGAATACCACCATGAACTACTAGATGAATCCTTGTTTATTGAACTGTAATATGAAATAGTGCTTAGAATGTATAGTCCAATAACGAGTACCCAGATCCACCAGACCCATGAAGTTGCAAACAGGTATACTGCGATAGGGCCAATTGCTATTAGAAGTGGGATAAATGGCCAAAGTCCTTTTTGATTTTTTGTTGTAATATAGTGATGAATAACTAGAACTGCAAAATAGAATATAAATGGTAGAGCTAGAACTAGTGCTGGGAAATCACAGGTTTTTATAAATAGGAAATATGTAGCTATGAGAGATGCTCCTACTAGAACCCACCATATAATTGGTGCTTTGACATCAGGGAATGCTTCTGTTTGACCGTCGTCTACTGGAACAGGTTTTTTAACCATGTATGAGTAAACAACTAATGTCCAAAGTTGAAGTATAACTGCGATGAGCCAGACCCACCAAGGGCAATCTGCGCACTCGTCTTCAGTAGCAGCTCCTTCGACTATTCCATTTTCTTCAGTTTCGCCTTCTGCGCTACCTTCGCCACCAGTACCTTCACCTGTTTCTCCTCCGGTTTCACCACCTGCTTCACCGCCGGTACCCCCACCAGTACCACCAGTGCCACCTGATCCGGATCCGCCGGCACCATCTACTGGCCCACCGCCGGTACCAAAGTCTTCATCTCCTCCACCAGTGCCCTGACTACCTCCGGCATTAACAGAGGCAGGATTAATGTTTTCAGTGAACAAAATTGTTGAGCTTGCTTGATCAAATATTATAATAACTTCTGTGTCAGCTGAGCCTTCTGCTAGGGGCATGACGGAGAAGTTGATCAGATACTCGCCGCCTACGGCTAGTGTATCTAGCGTCCAAGTTGCTATTTGCGTAGTTTCATCGAGAGAATCCCATGCTGGGATAGCACTAGTAAGTTTAAGCTTATCTTGATCGAGGTCAATAGTAAATTGACCATTAGTTAGAATGATGTTTCCATCATTAGAGACGACGAGCGATTCAGGGACCTCAGTACTCAATTCTTTTTCAAATGGGTACTGGGCTTCTAAACTCACACTAGGTCGCGCTGTAAATAAGCCGCCTCCTCCTCCACCTCCTCCCCCACTAGGGGGACTCGGCTCTGGTTCAGGATCTGGATCTGGGTCAGGATCTGGATCTCCACCTGAACCTCCTTCAAAATAGTTTATAAAATGATTATAATCTGGGCCGTCTCCGGAAAGGAGAGTTATAGGGTCTGGGGCACTTAATTGGACCCAACCTTCTTGCAAGACTTCTTCTAGCCTATAGTCTCCTGTAATCAAATTAGTGAATTCATAAAAGCCGAATTCATCTGTAGTAGTTGAGCTTATTGGTTCTGTTCCTTCAAGAGTAAAAAGATTGATTGTCCAGTCGGGAAGACCAATAAGGTCAGAGACTGTTGAAGTGACTCCATCAAGATCTTCGAACTTGTATCCTGAAATGCTCGCGTATTCTGCATTGTAGAAATTTATAGTGGAAGTACTGTTTGGTAGGACTGAGACTGTGGTAGTACCAGTATTAGTACCGAGTAGATACCAGCCATCTAGGACTTTTTCTGAAATGATATATTCTGCTGGTTCTAGATCTGGGAAATATGCTATGCCTTGATCTGTGTCTACTTGGATTGATGATTGGTTATGCTCGGCAGTGAATGTCCAGGTAATTGGGGGCAATAGCAACTGATCTTCAATAGTTGACATGTCCCCATCTAGGTCCAAGTATTTGTATATTTCTATTCCTCCGGTAAAGCCTGCGCAAGGATCATTGGCTTCTCCCGGGGTACCGAGATCACCTTTTCCGTATGGACTAGTTGAGACACACCAATTGACTCCGTCATTATTATCTAAACTTGGATCAGCGAGAATCATGGAAGCGCCTGAGGGGTCGGGGAAAGTAGGGCCACCATCATATATGACTCGGTCTATTTCGGTGTTGTCGCATGAAAGTAATACTTCGTCATCAGAGTTGCCTAATACAAAGGTAGAATATTTATAATCTAAAGTTACTCCCCCGTTGAGAGCTGTGTCACTGTTTATTCCTAAAACTAAATAACCTTGTGGATCAATTACAAGAGAAGAAGAAATAGTATGGAAATTACCATCTAAATCTCCTATGGAGCAATTTTGTAGATCAAATTGCTCATCCGCTGTATTATATATTTCAAACCATTCACCTTTTGAATCACTTGATACTCCTGGATTCTGCATTATTTCATTAATAACAACGTCGCCTGGCTGGATTCCTTCTAGTTCACAAACAGCTGAGCAACCATCCCCATCATCGGTATTACTATCATCGCACTCTTCACCTGCGTCTAAATTTCCATCACCGCAGAACGGTTCAATGGTGCAAGTGGCTGAACATCCATCTCCATCGTCATTGTTGCTATCATCGCAGCCTTCTCCTGCATCTAGGTTTCCATCACCGCAAACCGGGTTTGGAGTTGATTCTGTTTGGCAGCTACTATTGCATCCGTCTCCATTATTTAAATTCCCATCATCACATTGTTCACCTGATTCCTGGATACTATCTCCGCAAATTGGTAATGTTGGTCCACCGCCTCCGCCACAGGTTTCATCTGTTTCAGGAACAGTGTAGTTGTGATCACAATATGAATAATTGTATGAATATGTAACATTTGCTTGATTTTCTCCAGTGCATTCACGGCTCAATTCAGATGATTCGCAATCGCATACTACATCTGCAATATCTCTGGTATCGGTAAAAGATGCACTGTATTGATCAGTACACTCTTGAATTTGGCTCATAGTACCATTATCTACGCATTCTACATCTGTCCAATCGGTGCATTGATAATCTGAATTACATGATAGATCTTCTACTGTTTCTGTGTAGGTTTCACCACAATATTCATAGTTATATGTATAAGTAACATCTGCTTGATCATCTGAGTTACATTCTCTTGAATCTTCGCTTGATACACAAGAACATGTTTCATCTTCTTCGGTATAGCTATCTTCACAGAGATCGTGCTCAGTATAGCTATATTCTCTTAACCCGTCTGCTGTGCAGGTTCCTTGTTCATTAATTAGTTGACAGGAGTCTTCTGTATTAAAGTTTCCAAAATCGACATCAGTAAAATGTTCATCATATTCTATTATTGATACGTCATAGGTTTCATCATCTGGATATGTTTGAGTCCAACCATCTTGGACAACTTCTGAGACTACATAGTCTCCTGGAGCAAGACCTGAGAATAGGTAGCATCCAGTAGCGTCAGTTAGTTGTTCTGCTTCCATGTCACCTGATAGTTGAATTGTCCAATTAGGAAGCATATCTTCTTCTGCTCCTACTTCACCATCACCATCTGCGTCGCTCCATTTGCATCCAGAAATCGAGCCGTATTGGCATACTTCGTATGAGATGTCGTTATATATGCTCGATAGGTCATCGCCATTCTCAGAATGATGGAATGTTGCATTTGTCATTGACGCAATGTTTTGTAACATTGCTTCATTAATGTCTCCGTTTGAACCAAGACCGATGGTAAATATTTTATATCCGAGAGCTGCGGCTTCTGCTGCCTTTTCTTCTGCGTATGCCTCTGGATCCTGAATATGATTTGGCTCATTGGCAATTCCATCTGTTAAGAGAATAATTGTCTTAGTCGCCTTACTATTAGATCTTACTGAACTTAATTCTTGATTTGCTTGGTCAATTGCATCGCCAATATTAGTTGAGCCATCAGTAGTCAACCCATCAATAGTTGATTTAGTCGTCGCATGATCATTTGATAGTGTTTTTTCAAGACTTGCAATAGTAGAAAAAGCAACTACTGCCGATTGATCACCTGGACCGAGATTATCAACAAAACTGTTTGCAGCAGCCTTGGCATGATACATTTTACTTTCTTCCACTGGGTAATAAGTTGATGTCCTAGATGGAGAGAGGTATTTACCTTCACACCAACTTTGAGTAACTTCTCCGCTAGTTAATTCCTGACTATCACAGCCATCTCCGCTATCTGTGTTGCCATCGTCACAATGCAAAACAAACTGAAAGCTAGGTCCAACCTGCTCCATATTCCACCACTCACATTTGGCAGGTTCATAGCCATCTGCCATGCTGCCTGATTTATCCATTATCAAAACAACATCGACTGGCACCTGACAAAGATCATCGCCTTCATCAGCTGAGGCTATTGGTGCTTCTAGAAATGGCACTAAAGCTATTTTGTCTTCAAAATTAAAAAGAGCGCCGACAAAGCTTGCGTTGAAGATCAACACAAAAGCGCTCATATAAATGACGAGCCTGGGGAATTTATTTCTCCAGAATTTACGCATAGGGCACATGGGTTAATTGACAATTTTTCTAAATGTTTAAATAATTAGGCTTTTTTTTTCCTTTGTTTAAGAGTAAAGAAAACTGCAATTACTGCGACAACGGCTATAGCTACTAATATTGGCCAAAAGATTGTGTAATTCATATTGAAAGCGCCTAGGACCTTGCCATCAGGGTTGCCAACGTTAAATTTAAAATCTTTAACAAAAACTGATTCTCCTTTGTGCAGAAAACTCATTTCGACTCTATATCTGCCATCTTCTAGATCCGTTGTTGAAAGAGTGATACCTTTAATTTCTCGGATTTCTCCTGGCTTAATTGGCTCTTCATTTTCTGGATATGGGTATATGACATTATATACAACCTCGTTATTAGTGGCGTATATTTTTAAATCAATCTGAGGTGAAAGTCTAATATTTCCTTGATTGTCATGTATAAGACGCACATCAAGAGACTGATTATCTTTGACATCATATGTTTCTGGAATTATTGATACATCCAATATAATATTTTCATTATCTGTAACAACAACTTTTACTGAGCGTGAGAGGCGTTGCACAACGCTAGTTCTTGAACCTTCAGAATCATCCTCTTCTTCGATAGGTCGAAGAGTAGCTGTTAGCTTTCCATTATATTCTCCATTAGCCGCGTCTTCAGGAATAGTAATATGAACCATAGCCTCAGTATAGGATTTCGGATCAGCCAAAATTTCTGTAATTTCATTTTCAGAATCTTCAGGTAAATAATAAGTGATCCATTCAGCAATATCTCCTTCTGAAGTAAGTTCAAATTTTACTTCCTCATTTTCTGAATTGAAAATTTTCAGCTCATCTTCAAAAACTTCCCCACGGATGGCATTGTTTATCTCCAGTAGCTTATTAACTATACCGATGGCATTAGTTGCTTGGCTAAAACCAAACAGTAAAACTCCAAGAATTAGAGTTGAGATAATGACTTTTTTCATATGATTTATATTATTAGTTGTCAATAAATAAGGCACACTCTCATATTAGGAATTTTTTGGAAATTGTCAATGATCAATTTATTAATTTGTGTGGACAACTTCTTATAAAAACTAAAATTAGGTAAAATAAAATCAGCATAGTAGCTTTATTTATACTTTTTGCTGACTTTCTTATTATTCTCGTTCTTAGAGAGGACTGAAGTTAATAATATTTAGCTTCAGTCCCCTCTGGAGGTGCTTGCCTTTTTAAGGAAAGCACCCAAGGGAAATCTATTTTATCAAATATTTGAAAAATAAATATTTTTCTTAAAGTTCTATTCGCAATGTCTGAACTCAGCCATTTCGGCGCTTAGAATCATATCGCCGACAAATGAAGTTGCTGTTGTAGGATATTTACTGATCAAGATTGAGAAATCCATTTCCTCTTCTTCTGACAGATCTAAAATATCTTCCAATAGTTGTGGTTCTGCCTCATCAGGAGAAAAATATCTCCAGTCCAGCTCTTCGTTGCCAATTCTGGCATCATATTCTACATTCCATCCACCACTGGTCATTCCAAGACCCATATCGCTTTGCTGAATACCCATATATAGTCTGGTGTTGCCAGTATTTCTAACTGTTGGCTTATCAGACGTACCAAAGCTCAAATCACCTGAAACTCTCTTGTGAACATTTAGAAGCACTTCTCCGTAACTAACTGAAGAAAAGTCAACTTCAAAAGCAGTTAATGGAACATACGTGAAATAGTTGAAATCAGGAGCACCAGTATAGCTGAAGTTGCCTGCAGTATCTTGTGCAAAAAGATCGACTCTGTAGTTTCCTGCTGGATCTTCCCAAGTTAGGGTTTTATCATCACAGTAGACATAAGCAGTTTCTTTTTCTAGTTCACCGGTAGCGCCACAAATTTCACTGTAGCTATAGGTGCCAAAAAACTCTGGCAGATTGGTATTGTTTGTCTGAATTTCATCACAGAACAATGCTAAACCTTCGTCTTTGGTTAATTTAAGAAGAGTATTTTCTTCAATAAATGAACCACATCCACTTTCACCATAATCATATTCAGGTGAAGTGCTAGATCCCTGATGATTGTCAGGTAGAGATGGTACATTTACACCACCAGCTGGACCACCGTTGACATTATCAGCGTTGGTTAAATCTACTGGATGGAAAGCAATGCCTTCTGGGTAGTAAATATCTGCGTATACTCCATCGATATCATCCACACCATTAGGATCAGTAACAATTGCACAAACTGTATAGTTCATAACATCATTCCAAATTCCAGGTGGGTTGAATTGAGCACCTGCATCTGTGCTGTCGTCTTTACCTTCTCCGCCTGTCCAACCAACGTAGTCTGTTGGATCAGTATTTGTAAATGCTGGGCCTTTCATTTCCCATTTGGCTTTTACAATTGGAGCTGAACCTCCGCCAACACCACGTGTTAGATCAGTATTAACATTAGTGCCTGCACCTGCAGGAGCAGCTACGCTAGCTACACCTGCTGTAGCGAATGCCATGGTAAAGATCATTGTAAGTACGAATACTTTTTTCATATTATTTGACCTTTTGTTAGATCAATTTCTGTAATGAATCCCCTGATAGGGATACTGAAGATGTGGCACCCCCTTAAGGGAGTCCCACTATAGAACGAAGATACTGGCGATAAAAAAGTTATTGGGGAACTTTTTTATGTCAGCACCTACGGACAGGTGAACTCCCTTAAGGAGGGCAAGCATTTACCTAGCGATTTGTATGCTTCTTATAAGCCACATTTTATTCAGTAGCCTTATCAGGGGAATACAGATTGAATGACCTAACTAAATTAAGTTATTAAATTCTATAATATTCAATAAAATTGAATATATAGGTAATTTGCTTACTCGCGAGAATGCTTAAAAGCAAATTACCCTCCTTTTCTTTATTTTAATTGGCTAGTTTTAGCCAATGATCACTCTAAGAAACGAATAATATATGTATAGAGTGAAAAGTTTCGACCTTTGTTTCCTTCATGTCCCTCTTTATTCAGCCCTTACAGCGCTGACAAGCGCCGAACCCGACGTTCGTCGGCGGGCAAAGGCTTCAATAGAGGGTTTAAGGATAAGCATGGGGGAATTTCTGCATGGGATAAGCAACATGGGGAAGAAATTTCTGTAAGGTGGTATCGTCCAAAATAAAACACCTTTAATAGAAATACTTTTTCTTTTGAATAAAGAATTGAAATATTTCTACTAAAGGCGTTGGTGTCTATGTGAGACGTATATGCCTGTGGGAAATAGTAAAATGTATTTTTTAAATTTTAGTAATCGTCTTGATTGTAATTAAAGGCTCTATCTATTTCATCAGTGTAGCCTTGAGTGGTCGGATCATAGAGCTTGCAGTTAATGTTTATTTCTTTGCTGGTCAAGGTGAGGGTATTTAGAGATTTGCATTTAGGACATTTCTTTTGTTCTTTGAGCTTACCTTCAACTTGTGAAATATTAGCAAAATGATAAAAGCATTTTGCGCATCTCCACATGTAGAAGTAACTTTCTTTTTGCATAGGGATTTTTAATCTTTGACATCTGAGCGTAAAGTTGTCTCGACTGCGCAGCTTCGCGTTTGGACGTCAAAATAGTTTATTTAATATTTCATCACTACTTGCTCTATAAAAAACAGAAAAAAGGACTATGTTCTAGTCCCCCCCTTTTTCTCCCACTTATAGTTTATTAACAACTAAGGATAATTATATCAATTAGAGCATAATGATGCAAACTAAATTATTGATATCTTTAGAGGCTAATATAGGGGAGCAAAAGATGCGACTGTGGATAAATATTTACTTTATTTGTTTTGCTAACTCATACCTTATTAGTACAAGTATTAATATTAGCACCCTATTACAATGATTGCAATGAATGAATTGTGGATAATTTGTAAAGATGCTATTATTTTATTAAGTGATAAGTATTTAAAACAAAGACAAACATTGGAGGCTCTCATGGCACTTAGAAAAAAAACTGGTAGAGGTACCGGAATTATCATTTTTTTATTCTCTATTGTAGTACTTGCTGGAGCTTATTTTTTTGTTCAGGGATATGGAATTTCTGAAAAGCCCACTATAAGCGATCAAGAGCAAGTCGAACAAGCACCGGCAGACACAAATAAAACAAACAAAATTTGATTCACAAATATCCATGGAAGGAAGGTTCCTCCGCCGCCAACCAGTTAGAAATACTAAAAAACCAGTATCTTCTAACTGGTTTTTTTATTGAACTTAATTTTATCTATTTATAATCTGGATAATGTCATCATTATCATAGAGATTTGTGCCCTCGCCATTTGGTCCATATGAGCCGATTACTGCATAATCAGTGCCGTCTATATCATAGTCTGAATCATAGAAATATGGATTATCCCAGGGATCGATTGAAAGAACCTGAATATATGGACCGCTCCAATTAGGGAAAAGCCCATCTGTTTGCTTAATACCTGCTTCAGGGCTATTTAAGTCTTCTATTTCATTGCCATTACAGGCGGAGCAAACAACGTACGGAGTTTGATGGCCTGGCCATTGACCGGTATCAAGAGCCATTGAATCAATTGATTTAGCAATTTCACTTATATCTGCAATTGCCTTTTGGGTCTTGGCATAGGCTTTGGCGTAGTATGAGCCGGCCATGACAATAGTTGAGAGTATGCCAATAATACCAATAACTACTAAAAATTCGATTATGGTAAATCCTTTTTTATTCATGGGTTAATTATATCATCATATTAAAAAAACCACTATATAAGTGGTTTTATTTGTTTATTTATTTCCAAAGTATATCTATTCCATTTTCTAAAATGTTTGTTACACGTGCAACTACGTCTTTTTCCGTCAGCCCGACTAGTTCACGCGGTGCGGTTAAGACGTGAAAACGATTTTTTATTTTTCTAGATAGTTCATATGAATCATCTGGTCGAACTTTACGCTCAACACCTATTTCACTAAATATAATAAAGACTGCGAGATCGTTTGGGAGGCTATTATACATACTATTCTCCATAAAGACTTGCATTTTCCGTAATTCCTAGCATTCCTGCTAGGCCGAGTACTATGTCTTTAATCCTTATTGCCTTCCAGAGATCTTGCGGCGTACTGGAAGCGCTCTCTTCTGAATCACCTGCTGACAATTCTGTAGAAAATTCTTGATCAAGAAATAGGGAAAAAATATAGTATTCATTTTCTTGATGAGGTTCTTTAAAATAGTCTGAAAGAAGATCGTCAAGAGAAATTTCTTCTATACTTATTTCTTGCCTATATTCTTCATATAAATAGTTCTTAAAAACTTTTTTTACTCTCTCCCCTACTAGGATTAATATATTTCCGGTTAGCATTATCCCTCCGTTGTAATTAAATTGCCCTTTGCCTGCAACGTGCGATTGTCATTAAAATATTACCAGGTCTTTTGAATTTGTCAATAGTAAAGCATGGACTTGTTAATTGGAATTTGGATATTATCTGGGAGCTAATTCTTGATATAATTTCAGCACCTAAAGTATTATCTTTGTCCCTTTCTAGGCAAAATATTTCGTAGAGAGGACTCGACAAGCTAGGATTTTGGGCGCCTGCACTTTTTAATATTTCTAGTAGGATTTCTTCATCTGAGGTAGCCATTTTTTCTCCTTTATATATATTTGTTAATAACTTTATCTTTTTATTATTATATCATAAAAAATCCCACTTATCTTTTTTTGATAAGTGGGTATTTATTTTATATTATTTTTTGCAAGTGTAATACTGGTGTTACAACACGTAGTTCGTCAGTTTCGACAGGAGAAGCATAGTTTGAAATGCGAGTATCATTTAGGCTAAACCCAAGGAGCTCTTTTACTAATGGACTACCTATGAGGCAGTGGTCACTAAGCCAACCTGAGACATCTACGTCATCGATATTTACTATAGCAGCAGTGTATCCATGAAAATGATAACCATATTGATCACTACTAATCCAGGTGATATTTCTAAAGACTTTATTCACATAGTCCTCACCTACCAAAAGAACAAATATTGGATTTCCATCTTGACCATATATTCCTTGGAGCGTCAGATCAGTGTGATTAACAAATTTGTGCTCTGGGATAAGTACTGCCTCACCTTTCTTTTGCATGGGGCTGGGTGATCTTATCTCAATAGTTTTTAGCGTAACGGGCTGGCCAACTTTTTCTTTTAATCTTTCTAATATATGACAATCTTTGGGCATGAGGGTTCCTTATACTATTTGGGTTAGATTTTTTACAGTAGCGATATAATCACTGTCGTCCGATTCTACTGGTTCTGACCAGTTGAGCCATGTAGCTTGGCCTTGAACAATTTCTTTTCTGTAGCCAAAAGCTCTTTTAACATCATCTGGATCAGTCAATCTATAGCATCTAAAAAAGTCTAGTAGAGCGATATGGCCAAATTTTTCTATAATTCCTGAAAAAGAATGGTAGGCAATACCTGTATCTTCATCGGAATAGCTCCAATTGACTCTACGAAAGATTACCAGTTTGCCGGCTGACATACGACCAAGAAGAAAAAGAGGACGATCATCAATGCCAAATATTCCCAGAAAAGTGATACTAGTTTTTAACCGAGCAACTGCAGGTTCCTCATTGAATACTTCTTCATTTTTTGTTTCTTCTCTGACAGTGATTTCAACTTCTCGATTAATGTACTTTTTAAGCACTTTGATTAAATCTAAGTTCATTTTCTTACCTTTCAATTTAGAAGTATTTAGTTACATTTCTGTATTGATGCTGCGTCATGATATAGTTGAGACGCTCATTATCTTTTGGTACAACGGCCAGCATCGATCTGAATTTATTAGGACTGTCATAATTTTTTAATCGACTGATGTCTAAAAAAGGTTCATTATCATCACTTTTGTTAAAAATGCTATACGACGGTGAAGTTGTCATTAGTACACCATCTTTAAACCAAGGTCTTTCAATGTACACTTCAAACACCTTAAGTGCTTGTGCACCAAGGGTATTCTTAGCAAATTTTACAAAAGGTAGCCAGGAAATCCATTCGCCAATTTTTTCTCCGTTGGCTAAAACAAATCCAATAGGGCCATGACTTTTTTGTAGCTCTGATAGATAGAGAATTCTAGCTGGGCCACCTGGCTCGCTATGGTGCAGATATTTTTCTGGTTCATCTACAAATATCATAGAATCTTTAAAATTTTCTCTATACCCCTCTTTGCCTAGAAATGTAACAAATTTTTTTGCTTCATCATCAGTAGCGCATACTTTTTCAGTACATAAAAAAGTTAATTCTTTGCCATGATCTATAATGTAGCTTAAATCAATGGTTTTTAACTTTTTATTTTTATGATCTGGAAGTTTTAGGTAGTATACGCCGAGACTACAAGCAACAAAAATTGTTTCGGTGATATAGTTTAGGATAACTGAAAAAATGATACTTCCTTTTCTAACGCAAGTTATTGAAGAAGTAGGGCCAGTGATAGATACTGGAGCTTCTTTGAACTCTTTCTCCCACATTTCTTCGAAATTGTATTTTTTTTGCAGATCACCAATTTTTGCGAATTTGTCATCTTTAGATATGAGCTCAATAAATTTCTTTAGAAATTTTGAGCGATCAGTGGGATCTGAAAAAAACATTATTGGCTGAAGAATCTTATCTGGGAAACTGGGCCAACGTTTTTTATCCTCACTGTAGAGCTCTTCGGTGATGACTAAGCTATGGCGATCAAATTGCTTGAGCCTGCTGGTGATGATAATTTCGGGTCTGGCATCAAGACCAATGGTATCATTTTTGCCATATGGAACTGGCTCCAATGCTTCATAGGCGGTTGACTCCATAATTGATTGCCAGGCTCCAATAACTGCGCCTATTCCGACATTGCAAAATGCTATTTCTATACCTTGCATTTAAGGCCTCCTTATTTATATTTATGTGAAATATTTATATTTTTGTCTTACCCCCTTTAGAATAAAATTACTCTTTTATGAGCAAAAAGTCAAAAAATAGTCTTAGTATCTTGCTTTATATATAGGCCTTGACTTTGGCTCAAGTATGGTCTATAATTTCTTAAATACTAAATATTTGGAGAATATATGAAAATTCCTGGTTTTCTTCTTTTTGCAACTGGATTAGCCTTAGTCACAATGGAATCTATAGTAATTGGCTTAGTCTGTGGATTTCTTGGTTTTATACTTGCTAAATCTCAAAAATAAAACTATATCAAAATGATATAGTTTGTGGAGGGTAAATATGAAAATTAATGCTGTAATTTTTGGTCTTGCTGGTGTGTTATGGATTATTGCGGGTTACATGTTAATGGGTATAATATGTATTGTAGTTGGTATAATGATTGTGGGAAATGAAGTAAATAAATAAATCTTTAAAATAGCTTATAAAAATAGGCTATTTTTTTATAGAATTTTTACTCCACCAGAGACAATGCGTTCTACGAAATGAAGATTAAGAAGTATCATCAAAGCAGCAATTAGGATAACAAAAAGGCAATGCAATATAATTGGTTTATGTTGAACTTTAATTCTAATAAATATTGTTAGAAGTAGATTGATACCAATAAAGATTAGAAGGATTTGGAAAAATTTCTGACCATAGAAGGTAATTTTACCAACAGTTGATCTGTTTTCATTATCTTTAAATGTAACTTCTATAGCTTCACCGGTTGAAACTTGAGTAGTACCTGCTACTTCAGGAGCCTCTTCTCCTGAAGGTTTGGTAAACTCATTTGTGCCAGGAGAAAAGAAAGTTTTACCAAAATGCTGAACAACTAGAGTTGTTTGGTGGCCATCTATCTCACCTATAAGGACAGCTACACCAATTTCTGAATAATTATTGTTCATTACATTTGCTCTGTGAGATGGACTGTCTAGCCAGGCCTGCATGGCTTCTTCTGCTTCAGAAAAATTCATAGCTAGATTTTCACCGGCAAAAGTATAGTTGTAATCGGCATCCTTAAAAAATTCCCATGGAGTAGTTCCGTCGTTTGGACAATCATGAGCAAAATAGTTATTTTCAATCATGTGACGAGCTTTGGCCATAGCTGAAGCATCTAGCTTGGATGATCTTATTAAAACTGAATAGCCTTCTTGTTGCCTTGACTCATTGGTTAGCTCGATTATTCTATTTGAAGTAACTGTTGAAAATTCAGCAGTTGACGGAAAAGTAATAAAAAGAAAGGCAACAACAAATATTTTGACTGCTATAAGAGAGGCACTATAGAAATGAAGTGCTTTATGCCCGACAAAATGAGGCTTATGGTCGTTATGCTCTGAAGGTATAAAAAAATGATGAGGTCTCCTTTTCTTTTTTTGAACCAAATTGATCATGAAGCTATTTGTTTACTATATTTATATTATATCAAAAAATGCTAGTACTTAGCAATTGCCAACTAGATATATTAGTATATTAAAGAGAAATAGTCAAAACATCTTTGATATATTGTTATAGGCGTCTCTAAAAGGAACTCCATTTTTAACTTGATCATATAGCTTATGGGTGGCCAGAGTTTCTTTGTCAAAAGCTTTTTTGCAATTAGTCTTATTTACTTTAAGATAAGAAAAAACAAGAGTCGCTATAGCAAGGCAATTAATAGATATTTCAAAGCTATTTATTAGGGTTTTTTTTGATAGCTGAAAATCTCTGTGATAGCCTGAGATGAGATTTGATTTAATACTTTTTATTTCCATCTCGTTTGACAGGAGAGTATGATAATTTGCCCTTAAAAGCTCAAGTAAGTCTGGGTTTTTCTTATGAGGCATGATTGAGCTACCGGTACAGATTTCATCTGAGAGATCAAAATAGCCAAACTCTGGCATGGAAAAAAGGATCAGATCTGAGGACAACTTATTAAGATCATAGCTAATCTGTGTCAGGAGATGAAGAATGGATGATTCAAACTTTAACCTACTCATTTGAGCATAGATTGGATTTAACTGTACTTTCCTGAAATTTAAGAGCTTTGCAGTATACGCCCTATCAAGCTCAAGTGGAATTCCATAGCCTGCTCCTGTGCCTAGTGGCGATTGATTTATGAGTTTTTTTATTGAGCTGAGAAGAAATTGATTATCTTTAGCTGATTCTATAAATGAACTGGCCCAGATGCCAATTGTAGTGGGCATTGCTTTTCTAGTATGAGTGTATCCTGGTAGCTCAATATGGCCATAGTTTGAAATGAATTTTTTTATTTGTTTAACAAATTGATCAATGCTTTTTTGAAGACTGCTTAACTGATCTAGGGAATAAAGCCTTAAGGCAGTAAGGACTTGATCATTTCTTGATCTGGCAGTATGAATCTTTTTACCAGTAGAGCCTAATTTTTCTGTAAGATAGTTTTCAATAGCAGTATGGCAATCTTCATCTTCTCTTCTTATCTCAAATTTACCTTTTTTTGAGAGTTTGATAATTTCGCTTAAAATGATTCCTATTTTTTCAACCTCACTTTTATCTAGGATACCGATTTTACCGAGCATCTTTGCATGAGCAATAGAAGAGAGACAATCATAGCTGACTAATTTTTGATCAATGATGTAATCATCTGCCACGGTAAAATCTTCAACCTGCTTGTTTAGTTGATAGTTTTTTTGCCAGAGTTTCATATGTTTTTTGAACTAGCTTGTAATCTGAGAGCATTTACTTTTATGAAACCCTTGGAATCTGTTGCATCAAAGCCACCTTCAATATCCATACTTGAAATATCCTTGTTGTATAGAGAATTTGGTGAAGTTCTTGATAGGACGGTGACATTTCCTTTATAGAGCGACAAAGTGACTGAACCAGTGACAGATTGATTGCTTTTTTGAAAAAGAGAATCTAGTAGTTTGAATTCAGGTGAAAACCAAAAGCCGTTGTATATGATATCTGCAAATTTGGGCATAAGCGATTGCTTTAAGTGAAGGACTTCTTTATCTTGAACGAGTCCTTCTAGATCTAAGTGTGCTTGCCAAAGAATATATGCTGCTGGAGTTTCATAGATGCCCCTTGATTTGATACCAATGAATCTGTTTTCGACCATATCAAGTCTGCCAATACCATTTATACTACCGAGCTTATTCAAATAGCTATATATGCTCAGTGATCCTGTGACTACCTTGTTTTTAGATTCGACTTTTACAGGAATACCTTGCTTAAAATGAATCTTTATTTTTGTCTCCTTATCTGGTGCATTTTTTGGTGAATTGGTCAGACTACATACATGAGATGGAGCAGGCTTTGATGGATCTTCTAAAATACCTGCTTCATGACTAATATGCATAATATTTTCATCTTCACTGTATGGTTTTTTCTTTGAGGCGGAAATAGGAATACCGTGTTTTTTAGCGTAGCCTATTAGATCAGTTCTTCCTTTAAAGGTTTTCAAAAATTCCTTATCTTTCCAAGGAGATAATATTTTTATCTTTGGATTAAGTGCTAGGTAGCCAAGCTCAAATCTGACCTGATCATTGCCTTTGCCCGTTGAGCCATGAGAAACATAGCTAGCTTCCTCTTTAAGAGCTAGCTTAATTTGAGCTTTTGCAAGAAGTGGTCTTGCTAGAGCTGTTCCTAATAGATATTTACCTTCGTAGATGGCGCCTGCAGCAAGAGCCTTATATATGTAGCCTTCAATAAATTCCTTTTTAAGATCAACTATATATACTTTACTAGCTCCAAGTTTGAGAGCTTTTTTCTTCACTTTAGCTAGATCATCTTTTTGACCTAGGTTGCCATAAAAGCAGATGACTTGATATCCTTTTCCAATCAGCCATTTAAGAATTACTGAGGTATCAAGACCTCCACTATATGCGAGTATTACCTTATTATTTTTCATAAAATTAATATTAATTATTAGTAAAAACAAAAAAACGGCCTTTGAGGCCGCATGGTAATGCTCAAGAAAAGTTTGTGTGAGAATTTAAACACTAACAAACAACCTCAAATAGGCTCTTGAGCGTCCACGACTGTCTATTTGATTATATGTTGTTTGGTAATTCATGATATTAGAATAGCAGATATTTTTCATTTTGTCAATAAAAAAAGGATGTCAGTGACATCCAGTTGTTAATATTAATTTTTTATTATTTTGTTTTCTTTTTAATCGTTACGTATACCTCAGCAGTGAATGAAGCATCACCAGATCTGTTATTAATAGTTGATATGTCAAATATATGGTAATTTTGTTCTAATTCTCTTAAAGCGTTTTCAAAAGCATCACCATATCCATGGCCATTAGTTGTGTTAGTATTCCTTTTGAGTCCAATTATTCTTACACGACTTTCTAAATATACAATGCGATACGCTTTTTCTTCTTGCTTTTCAACTACAGGCTGTGCTTCAACGCTCTTTGTTGAGTCATTGCTGGCGCAGACTGTAAAAATAAATAGAGCTACTATTGCGACACATAGTATGTTAAATCTTGAATGCATCTTTCCTCCTTTGGTTTTATTCAATTTTAAGTAATTTTGTAATCAAAAAAGTATAGCATTTTTGCTATACTTTGTCAAGATATTACTTAATTCTAAAGACATTTTCCACTTGATAGCTTCTAATAGCTAGATTAACATAATCTTTGATTTCTCTTTTAAACCTTATTCTATCAAACTTATATGCATGGGCTCTAATGTCCGCCGGATTGAATTTGTCAGAATCAAATTTTAGAATAGCATGAACTAGTGACTCCCAGGTTTGAGAATCAAAGAACTCCCCGGTAACACCTGAAACAACTGTTTCAAGGGCACCACCAGCAGCGTAGGCGATGACAGGTCTACCTGAGGCCATTGATTCAATGGCAGTAATGCCAAAATCTTCTAATTGGGGATGGATAAAGGCTAGGGCTTTTGAGTATAGTTTAGCCTTGTCACTATCTGATACTGGGCCAATAAATTCAATATTTTCTCTGGCCATCTTTTTGAGACGTTTGTAATCTGGCCCACCACCAAATATCTTTAGTTTAATACCCAGTCGATTAAAAGCTTCAATAGCTAGGTCATATTTTTTGTAAGCTACTAGTCTACCGCCAATTAGAAAGTAGTCATCTGGTTTTTCAGAGATATGGAATTTATCTATCTCTACTGGAGGGTAAATTACAGTCGAATCTCTGTTATAGTACTTTTTTATTCTATCTTGAACTACACGTGAATTGGCAATAAAAAAATCAACTCTGTCTGATGCTAGTAGGTCCCAATTTTTTAATCTTTTCAAAAAAAGTGGAATTACTTTCTTTACCAACTTATTGTATTGAAGTTCTTCAACATAAGAGCCTTCATCATGCCAAAGGTATCTGGTTGGAGTGTGGCAATAGCAGATATGAATTGAATCATCACTAAGTCTTACTCCTTTGGCAATTGAGCTGGCTGAACTTAGAATCACCTGAAACTCATTTAGATTATGGGATTCAGTGGCTCTGGGCATGAGAGTTAAGTACCAGTGATGATTTTTACCTGCAAGTGGAAAATATTTGAGCCAGGAGGTTCTAATCCTACTGGGCGGGAAAACTAGACCTGTTTTTCCTTTATTTTGGACTAAAACAAAAACTGGGCTAGCTGGGTAAAGCTCAGTTAAATTTTCAAGCACTTTTTCAGCCCCTCCCAACTGAGTAAGATAGTCATGTACTAGGGCAATTTTCATACCCCACTATCTTAGCATTATATAGACAGTTTGACAAAAAAGTGATACTTTGATAGTATAAAAAGTTAAAAATAAATAGGAGGAAATGTGGAAATACCACAAGAAATCTTAACTGCGATTAAATATTTTTTCTTTGGTGGAGTGCTAGCGACACTGGCTGTGTTAGCTTTTGGATACTATTGTTTAATTAAGGAAGAAAAAGAGAGGAAAGTAAAATGATTCAGATTAATATATTGGATCGCGTTGAAGAATTGCAGGAATCAGGAGAAAATGGACTTAGAATTGCTGAGATATTAAAAGCAGAAAAGTATGAATACAGCGATTCGATTAGAACACTTAAATTAATGGGATTTGTTGTTATTGAAAAAGTAACTGAAGATAATTTAAAAAAGATTCAAATTAGCAGTGCGCCAGTGGGAAATATTCCATCGAGTGTTTTTGAAGGCATGGGTGATCTGTCGGCGCTACCAAGTGTCACTTGGTCATAAAAAAATATTAAAAAGAACCTTCGGGTTCTCTTTTTTTATTGACAAAAAATGTAATTTTGATAGGATTTAAATATGTATTTAAATATAAGGAGGAAATGGTATGGGAGCGGGAATAATAATTGCATCTATCTTAGCTCTTTTTTCTGCAGCAAACTTTCTTGTTATCGACAGGAAAAATAAGGTGAGGTTTGTTTCTTTGGAAAAAACTGTAATGGATAATGACTGGGTAGCATTTAGGTTAGTCTTATACAATGAGTATTGGGTTAAAATGGGACATAAATGGATTGGCGCGACTAAGCCAGAAAGTGCAGTTAAGAAATTTAAAAGTATTGAAGAGGCACTAAAGCTTCTTAATTACATCCCGGATACTAGTGAACATAATATCTCAAAAATTAGCTCTATTGATGAGCTTGGTTGGCCTATTCTTTATAGAGGAGGGCTTAAAAAGGCTGATGAGATATATTCAAAAACAAAAGAAATATAAAAAGGAGGAGAAAAATGGGAATAGGTGGAGTGCTTGCAGTTCTGGCTATATTACTAGCTAGCTATTACATTTATGCAAATCATGACAATAAAAGAGTAAGTTACATCACAGTTGTTAGGGTAGTCAGAGAGCATGGCAAATATCTGGAACATAATCTCACTTTGTATAGTGAGAAAAGAAATAATCTTGGCGATGTAATACTACCCACAATGAATGCTTTTAATTCAAAGGAAGAAGAGCTGCGAAGATTGCAGAGCGTGGGACATAGGCTTTCGAAATTTGGTTTTAAGCTTGGTGGACGTTGCTTGTCAGACATGACTGATTTAGAAAGTTTATGCTGGCCATTAAGTTTAAATGGAAAAAGCACTAAGCCTGATGATATCTTTCTAGCAATGCAGGGAACAAAATAAAGTAAAATCCTGACTTAATAAAAAGTCAGGTTTTTTAATTAATTAAATGATTATTATATTTTTGAAGATTTTGTATCAAATCCAATAGAAACTTCTTCCCAGTAATTAATAATAGTATTTATGCCACCCTTGTAGTTAAAATCCTTGAGGACATTATCATATGCATTAGATCCTAGTTTAGCTGCTAGTTTTTGATCAGATAGTAGTTTTTCTAAAGATGAAATGAATTTCTTTTTATCATTAATGGGCACTAAAAAGCCGGACTCCTTGTCTCGGATAATTTCAGTAGCTCCAGTAGTTTTTGATGCTACTGCAGGCTTGGCGGTCGCTGCTGCTTCGAGAAGAACTTTACCTAGACTTTCATGAAGAGAAGGTAAAACAAAAATATCAGATGCATGATAGTAATTAGGTAGATTATTGTAGGCAACATGACCAAGTAGCTTGACATGATCGCTAAGATTTAATTTTACTACTTTCCTTTGAACTAAATCAAAGCGCTCCCCTTTTCCGGCCAGAAGGAAGATAAAATTTGGATATTTTTTTATAAGATCAGGGAGTATTGATAAAAACCAAGGAATATTTTTTTCACGATTCATTCTTCCAACCCAAAAGATTATTTTTTTACCTTTGAACTCACTTTTTATACTATCAACTGTTTGATTATTTGGAGCTTCAAATCTTTGTAGATCCACAGGTGTTGGAATGACTTTGATTTTTTTCTTATCAATTCCACTACTAATAAGCTTTTTAGCTATACCTGATGAGACTACTCTTATAGCATCAGCACTAGGGACAGTAAATTTGCTAATGAGTAGAAGAAGATAATTTAAGAAATTATCTTTGAGCCAATAAGAGTTATCCCAAAAGTCTCCGTGAAAATGAATGAGTAATTTTGAATTAAATTTGTTGGCTAGATATTTTCCTACAAGACCTGTTAAAAATGGATCTTGGCAAACAATGAGATCATAGCCTCCTTGATTATATAGATTACGGGCTATTTTTTTAGCATAGCTTGTAAATAGTAACTTTGAGGGTGAATTGGTTGGATAACAAAAAACGTTATCAGCTAATTTTTTAGTCTGATAACCGGTGGATGAAAAAATTATTATATCTAGTTTTTCCACATGTGTGCCATACTGTCGATGCCTGTTAATGGCATCACCCGTACTGACAGACTCGCCAAGCATGGCTCGGTCTGTGGAAATCATTAATACCTTCATAGGCTAAACTGCTTCTTTGATTTTTTTAACTAATTCCTCAACACTGTAATTTATTTTTGCCAAATAGTCTTTTGCACCTAATTTTATTCCTTTGGTCCTATTTTTTTCGTCAGAGAGGTTTGAAATGATAATAACAGGGATATCTTTAGAGCGATCATCGTGCTTTATCTTTTTAAGTAGGTCCCAGCCGTCTAGTTTGGGTAACACAAGGTCAAGTATTATGCAATCAGGCTTACCTGAAAAGACCATTTCAAGCGCTTTTTCCCCATCTTCGGCAGCTAGCGTTTTAAAACCCTCTGCTGAGAGCTGAGACTGAAGAGCATAGAGTAGAGCTGTTTCATCTTCAATAATTAGAATTTTTTTATCCATAAGTATTAATTTATTGGTAAAATCGGTAATAATTTAGCTATTGTTACTATATCATTATTCACGCTAAATTCAAAATGTGTTATAATTATATTATGGAATCAACTGAGGAAAAAACTAAAAGTAAAGTGCCGGAAGCAAATACCACACCATCGGTGTCTAAGCTGCCGGCAGAGATAGAAAAACATCACTTTTGGGAAAACCCAACTTTTTTATTTGTTTGTATGGGTGTTTTAACTATGGTTTCAATGATTGGAACGTACTTTATATCTCAAAAATATGATGATCCAATGATTGCTATTACAAGCGTCTCTCTGGTGGCTGGACTTACAACACTTATTGGTGGAGTAGTTATTAAAACAATTGATCAGCTGTCTCAGGCGAATAGAATGAAGACTGAATTTGTATCAATTGCCTCTCATCAGCTTAGAACACCACTATCAATCATTAAATGGTATATTGAATTTTTCTCAAAACCAAAAAATTGGGAAAACCTTAGTGATGATCAGAAAAAGTATATTAAAACAATTGGAAGCTCTAATCAGAGGATGATTAGGCTAGTAAATGATTTGCTTGATATTTCGAGAGTTGAAAGTGGTAAAATCCAAATTCATCCAGAAGCGACTAATATAGTAGAGCTGACTGAAAATATTATATCTGAGAATAAGCCGCTAGCTGATCAAAAGAATATTAAGATTAGTTTCAAGTACGAACATTCAATACCGCTTCTAATGGTTGACCCGAAAAGAGTTGGTATGGTGATAGAGAATTTACTATCAAATGCTATTAAGTATATGAAAGATGATAAGGATAATCATATTTCAGTTGAACTATCAGAGGAGACTAATAAATTTCTCTTTTCAATAGCAGATAATGGAGTCGGAATTCCCGAGAGTGATCATAAAAATATTTTTAAAAAATTCTTTAGGGCAAACAATACAATGAAACTAAAGACAAGCGGTACAGGATTAGGACTATTTATCGCTAAGGCTATTGTTGAGTCTCATAAAGGTAAGATGTGGTTTGTGTCAAAACTTGGTGAAGGAACAACGTTTTACTTTAACTTCCCTATTAAGAAGGATAAGAAAAGGATGCTGAAAGGATAGAATAGTATTTAAAAACATACATTAGTAAAATGTATGTTTTTTGATTCAAAAAAGTCTATTAGAATCTTACGCCAGATTTGAATTGCCCTGTTTTTTGCCATAGTTTAAGGGCTTCGGCTTTTGCGTCAGAGAGATCTTTAATGCCTCCGTCCAGTTGCATCTCATAAACTGAATTCATAATGTGGCCGAAAAGTGGGCCAGGAGTCATACCTTCTTTAATAAGGGCTTTACCATGACCGCGAAGGTATGGAGCTGGCTTTGATTCCTTTACATTTAGCTTTTCTGCTTTATCTAGTAAATCACTACCTTGTGGAAAACCATCAAACTCAAGGTCGCGACCCATATGATCAGATTTAGCCAGTAAAACCAATTCAGCTATAGTTGCGGGAGAGAGTCGAGTAGAGAGCCTACGAACAGCTGATTCATTGGCATCCTTGTTGAGTGTTGGATAGAGATGCTCTTTTACTAGGGGAAGAACTTTTTTTATAGTTTCTCCCGGAACTTTAAGAGATTTCATAAACTTTTTGGCGGGCTCGACACTAGCTTCTTCATGACCGTGAGATATAATATGGCCGTCCGCTCTAGTTTCCGTAGTAGTGGCTTTGCCCAGGTCATGAGTAAGAGCTGCCAAAAGCATAGTGTACTCTTGATCGCTATCTAGATTATCTTCTTTACATAATTTTTTAGCGGCATCAACGACCATAGTAGAATGGTTCCAGACATTTCCTTCTGGATGCCACTCTTTGTCTTGCATAGTATCGACTATTGCATTTAGTTCTGGATGCAATTTTTCTACAATTCCTAGCTCTTTAGCTGTATTTAAGCCGCGACTTGGCACTTCTGACTTGAGCAGTAATTTTTTCCATTCTTCACCGACTCTTTCTGCTGACAAATTACTTAGATCCATATTTTGGCATATTTTTTTTGTTTGTGGCTCGACTTCTAGATTAAAACGACCAGAAAATTGTGCGGCTCTGAGTACTCTTAAGGGGTCATCGCCGAACAGCTCTTCATCAGTTGCTCTAATTAGACCATTTTTTAGATCTTCAACACCACCGTAGTTATCTATAATTTCACCAGTTTGTGGATCCATGGCAAGGGCATTGAAAGTAAAATCTCTTCTACGAGCTGCTTCTTTGACGCTCATATTCGGATCACAGGCAACTTCAAAATCCTTATGACTACGACCTGTTTTAGAATCTTTCCTAGGAATAGATATATCTAAATCATTTATTTTTAAAACTCCAAAACTTTCTCCGACAATTTCTACTTTACCAAATTTGTCGAGCAGCTGCCTAAGATCATTAAATTCTATACCATAGATTTCTAAATCAACATCTTTACTTTTAATATCCTTGTGGCCCAAGCGCTCCAAAACTTCATCACGAGCAAAGCCACCAACAATCATGGCTTGACCGCCGAGAGCATGAACTGAAGAAGAAATATCTTTGGCAAGGACTAATTTTTCTTTCCAATTAGCATCTTCTGTTTTTTCTATCTTTTCTGACATAGGCTCTCCGTGATAGAGACTAGCCAGTTCTTGCAAGCTAGCTAAGTGATCTGCTTGCTCCTTAACTGACATGTTTTCATAATCAATTGACTGCTTTTCTTGCTCATTTTCTAGGGCAATTTGCTCTTCAGGACTAACTCTATTGAATTCTTTTCTCATAGGTTATTGTTAAATTATATATATTTATCTTAGCACAAATATTTTTAAGTACGAAAAAGCCCCACACAGTATTTATTACTATCGTGTGGGGCATTTTATTTAACTTTTATTTTATTTTTCTGGGCAAGTGCAGTGATATTTACTGCATTTAAGACATGATACTACACCCATGCTATTAATTACTCTTTCAACCTTTCTTCTAGAGCCTTGACCAGCTGTTAAATTCAAATCGCCAATAGTCTTCAACACAGAGAACATGGCTTCTGCTGTTCCTGTTACGTTTCTAAAAAAATTGTTTAATTCTTTGTAGTCTTGTTCTAATGCGCTATTCTTTTTCTTTAGTTCATCGGCGTCTCTCGTGAGTTTCTGTATTGTCTCATCATTTTGTTCTTGTAGAGTTTTAAATTCAGCCAGTGCATTTATTAATAAATCATATTCTGTTGCATCATCGCCGCTCTGTATAAAAACATTTGTGAGTGACATTTTAACTCTTTGATAGTCATTGAATCTGACTTGTCCAAAATTAAATTCGCGCTGAGGTGGATTTTTTTCTTCTTTGATCTTGATTTGCAATCGATAACCACTCTTTTTATCGTTGGTACATCTTATTCCAACAATAGTTAATTCTTGATCAGTTATATAGGGATGTTTTAATTCTGCTCTGAGTTCCAACATTTTTTCTCCTTGGCGTTGCGTTATTAAATAGTCAAGCTATTTAATGTTGCCTTGCCTATTACAGAGTGAATACTTCGTGTCCTTAGAAGTTTATTATGATTTTTGTAGTTAGCGGACTATCTAACTAGCATTACTTACTTATTTAAATGTTTTTTCAATCTGAGATTTAAGTTGGCTGGCTGCTTTGTCAATTTTTTTCATGTAATGCTCAGCTAAATTAATATCCTTCATTTTGTAGATGATCCAATGGCACTGAAAAAATCCTTGACCATTATCATCAGTATCACTCCTGTTGCACTGAATTATAAAATCTGGGTCTATCTTTTTTTGAAAAAGTTGCTGATCAATTGGATCGCAATCCCAGCTACTATCATCTCTCCCACTGCCGCTTCTGGCTTCTCCTTTTGTTTTAAGCTCGATTAAATCCCAATTGCCATTTTCATACATTATAGCAGCGTAGTATTTGGTGTAGTCATAATGACCACCAAAATCCCAGCTGTATGAATCTTCTTCACCTTTCTGGTTCAGTAAATTCTTATCACATTTTTCTACTGTAACGTCATCTAGATTTTCTAAAGATATTTCGCTGTCTACGTGCTGCTCTAAATCTTTAAGAAATGGAAAACCTTTTTCTAATAATGCGATCTTATACTGTTTCATTATAACCTCCCGGGTTATTTAATGAATGAATATTATTCGCCATATTTTCCAAGTTCCCCTTGGACCCGAGGCGATGATGCGGGCAAATTTAATTGTTAATGAACAATAGATAAATAATAGCATATTTTGACTATTTAGTCAAGTATATGCATATATTCTGTCTTACATTAGCCAAAATACAAAAAATCCCGCATTATACGGGATTTAGATATATATAATAAAGAATTAAAACCTAGAATTCATCATAGTTTCTCATTTCTAGCTGAGACTCGATTTGCTTGACTGTTTCAATAACAACTGAGACTACGATAAGTAGAGAGGCTCCTGAAATAACCATACTCTTGACTCCTGTTATTGGTCCAACAATTAAAGGCAGAACTGCAACTAGACCAAGGGACAGTGCTCCGGCAAGCATAATACGCGTTGAAACGTTACCTAGATAATCTGCGGTTTGTTTACCTGGCCTAATGCCTGGCACAAAGCCACCTTGCTTTTGCAGATTTTCTGCAATTTGATGAGGGTGAAATATGATAGCTGTGTAGAAATATGTAAAGCCAACTACTAGGATAAAATAGAGGATGCCATATGTTAATCCACCTGGTTGCAAAGTTCTTGAAACAAATTCGGCTACAGCTACCACGGTAGCGTTATTTACCCGCATGGCAAGCTGAGCTATAATAGGCGGGAACATGATCAGGGAAATTGCAAAGATAATTGGAATCATACCAGCTTGATTTACTTTAAGCGGTAGATGAGAATCAAAACCACCATACATCCTAATACCTCTAACTCTTTTGGCGTAAGAGACTGGGATATTTCTTTGACCTTCGGTGATGTAAACTACACCGGCAACGGTGAGCACTCCGATAACTAGAAATGCTACTAAATTGACAATATTAGCTGAGTCAAAAGTAAAGAGTGTTGTTTGGATAGCGCTTGGTATACCTGAGACTATGCCGGCAAAGATTAAAAGCGATATACCATTACCAATTTTCTTTTCACTAATAAGCTCACCAAGCCACATAAGGAATATTGTACCAGCAGCAAGAATTGTTAAAATTGTAAGATATTCAAAACCACTCAACGCTCCAATAATTCCTCTTCCTGATCCTTGAAGAAGTTTGATCATGCTGAAACCTTGCACTAAAGCTAGAGGCACTGTAAGAAGTCTGGTGTATTGATTTATTTTCTTCTGGCCAGATTCCCCTTCTTTTTGCATTGCTTCAAGTTTTGGAACAATCATTGTTAAAAGTTGGAATATAATGGAGCTGGTAATATATGGACCGATACCAAGGGCAACAAGAGAAAAGTTAGAAAGACCACCACCGGAGAATATGTTAAGTAGACCGAGTATTGCATTATCAGCAAATAGGTTTTTAAGAGCAACTGCATCAATTCCAGGAATTGGAATATGAGCGGCTATTCTAAAAACAACCAAAAGACCAAGCACGAAAAGTATTTTCTTGCGCAGTTCTTTGTCTTTGAATATTCTAAAAAGTTTGGATACCCAAGCCATGATTATTTTTTAGTTTTTTTATTATCCTCTTTAGCTTTCTTATCTGATTTATCTGTGGTTTTTTTCTTTAGTTCAATTACTTTACCACCAGCACTTTCAATAGCTGTTTTTGCTGTTGCACTAATGGAACAGCCTGATACTGTTATTTTACTCTTTATTTTGCCATTTGACAAAATCTTGACTCCATTTCTAGCTGTATCAACAAGTTTTTTCTTTACAAGTATTTGAGGAGTTACCTTATCGCTAGCTTTAAAATTCTTATCAAGATCAGCTAAACTGATAATTTCTGGTTTTGCATGAATTGATTTAAAACCGCGAAGTTTATGTGAACGCTCGATTAATTGCTTCATACCGCGTCTTTTAAGGCCGCTGACACCACTACGTGATTTTTGACCCTTTAGACCGCGCCCACTATAAGTACCGCGTTTGCCACCTCGGCCAACACGTTTTCTATCTTTTTGTGATCCCTTAGTAGGACTAATGTTATGTAAGTAAATTGCCATATTATTTTAATCTAGTTAAAGCTTCGTAGACTGCTTTGACGTTATTTATCTTATTTTTAGAACCATAAATTTTTGCTACAGCATCTTTGTATCCGGCCATCTCGAGCATAGTTCTGACTACTCCACCAGCGATAATTCCACGACCAGCCTTACCGGGTCTTAGCATGATTCTTGCTGCTTTGTATTTTATCTTCATTTCATGAGGCAAGGTGCCTTCTACAATTTTAGGTTTGATAAGACTCTTTTTAGCCTGAGTGACAGCTTTGTTTATAGCGATCTGAACGTCAGCTCCTTTAGATACGCCGTAGCCTACTTTTGTTTTCTCATCACCAATAACAACGCAAGCTCTAAAACTTAGACGCTTACCACCGCGGGTTACACGAGTTACACGCGCTAAATCAACAAGTTTTTGTTCAAACTCTCTTTTTTCTTCTACTCTTCTATTACCTCTTTTGAAATTTTTTTCTTTATTCATAAGTATAGATTAAAACTTAAGTCCTCCTGTGCGTGCTCCTTCGGCAGCAGCCTTAACTCGGCCGTGATATGGGGATGATCCTCGATCAAAAACGCAGGTAGTAATTTTTTTATCAGCTGCGGCTTTAGCCAGCTCAAGTCCTGCTTGGTTTGCAATCTCAACCTTAGTACCTTTTTTCTTGAGTTGCTTGCTATGGACGCTTGCTAAGGTTACTTTTTTTTGATCATCTATTAATTGCAAATAAACAAAATTTAAACTTTTAGCTATATTTAATCTTGGCACTTTTGAAGTACCTGAAATCTTAGCACGTGTTCGTGCTTGCCTTCGTTTTTTTCTTAGTTGTTTTAAATTAGTTGCTGTCATATTTGTCTAAATCATGTACACTTAAGCGATTATTAATTAAAAGCGAATTTTTGTCTATTTCATTTAATGTTTTGTTGTAGAAATTAATCATAAAAACTAGGGTCCCTCCAATAAAGACCGCGAGTATTATCCAGCAAAGCATGGATGATTTTGTTTTAGCTGCATCGATACTATCCATATTTTTTTTAAATAAGGTGTAGGTCCTGTTAAAATAATTCACTGGACTGTTGTTAAAACAGTTCACTCAATTGTTTTAACTAATCCGCACCTGTCTTTACTTGCTTACCTGCTTTTCTTCTGATTACTTCGTCCATATATTTAATTCCTTTTCCTTTGTATGGTTCTGGTTTTCGGACTTTCCTGATTCTAGCTGCTACTTCTCCAAGCATTACCTTGTCAATTGATTCTAGGGTTATAACATTCTTTTCAATTTTAGCTGAAACTTCTTTTGGAACTTCAAACTCTACTGGATGTGAATAACCGACTGAAAGCACTATTATGTCACCTTTTTGCTCTGCCTTGTAGCCAACTCCATTAATTTCTAGTTGTTTGCTAAATCCTTCTGTAACGCCCTCAATAATGTTAGCCACTCTTTGCCTCATAGTTCCCCATAGGGCTTTATCTTTTTTATTTTCTATATCAGCAATAGTTAAAGAAATTATGTTGTCTTTAAAATCAATCTTAACATGAGAATGAACTTCAAAACTTAACTCCCCTTTTGGCCCCTTAACAGAAACCAGCTGACCGTCTATTTTTACGGTAGCACCTTCTGGTATAGCTATTGGTTTTTTTCCTATTCTTGACATATTTTCCTTAATTAAGGTGTAGTTCACTCTGATGCCGTTGGCATAACAGAGTGCCCGTTCTCGGTACTCGATATGAATCAATTCATATCTCGTTTAACCCTCGAACTAATAAATTTGACAGATTACTTCGCCACCAATCTTATCTTTTCTAGCCCCTGAGTCAGTAAGGAGACCTTTTGATGTTGAAATAACTGATGAACCTTTTCCATTTAGAACTATTGGAATTTCTTCTTTGCTGACATATACTCTTCTACCTGGTTTACTGATTCTTTTTAGATTTGTAATATGTGGTGTTTTCTTATTTTTATACTTTAATTTTACTAGAAGAGTTATGAATCGTCCATTTTGAGTGTCATTTTTCTTTAGTTTTACATTTTTAGTATCAGTTGGCTCTACTTTTTCAACACTTTTAATCCAGCCTTCTTTAGCAAGCAGCTCTAAAATACTCAATTTAAGTTTTGAGTAAGGCATAATTACCTCAGATTTTCTTACCATCTGAGCATTTCTTATTCTTGTAAGCATGTCTGCTATTGGATCTGTCATAGTTTTAATTAATTGTTTTTAAAATTGAGTATATTATATAATAATGTGTTGGTCCTTTCAGTAATGTGTGGGGCTCTGCTGTCGCAGTGCCCGTTAAAACAGTTCTAAAGTGTGGGGCTTCTGCTGTCGCAGTGCCCGTTAAAACAGTTCTAAAGTGTGGGGCTTCTGCTGTCGCAGTGCCCGTTAAAACAGTTCACTGGACTGTTTTAACTACCAGCTTGACTTTGTAACTCCGGGAAGGTCTCCCTTGTTGGCTAGTTCTCTAAAACATATTCTGCATAAACCGAATTTTCTAAGAACACCTCTGTTTCTGCCACATCTCCAGCAACGTCTAACAACCCTTGTTGAAAAGAGTGGTTTTTTTTCTGATTTAACTACTTGTGCTTTATTTGCCATATAATAAAATTAATGTGTCTTATCCTCTAACTTTTCCCGAAATGGAAAACCTAGTAAAGAAAAAAGTACAAATCCTTCCTCTTTGCTTTCGGCAGTTGTAGTAATGCATACTTCCAAGCCATGAGTATTTTCTACTTCATCAGGATTTATTTCAGGGAAGGCTAAATATTCCTTAAAGCCTATGGTTAAATTTCCTTTTTGATCAATACTTTTTTTTGTTAACCCTCTAAAGTCTCTGACATTTGGTAGAGATAAGCTTATTAGTTTATCTAGAAAATTATACATTCTGTCGCGTCTTAGAATAACTGAGGCTCCGATTATCATACCTTCTCTAACTTTAAAAGATGAAATTGATTTTTTTGCCTTTGTAAAAACTGGTTTTTGACCGGAAATTCTTGTTAGAGTGGCTCCAACTAAATCTTGAAATTTTTGATCTGATTTTGAAGCAGGAATACCCACGTTCAAAACAACTTTTTCGATAGATGGTACGGCAAGTTTATTCTTGTAGTTAAATTTTTTCTGAAGTTCAGAAATAATTTGTTTATTATATTTTTCTTTTAGTCTATTCATAGTAGTTAAATAACAGTATTACATTTTTTACAAATTCTTTGTTTCTTTTCTCTTGATGTTTCAGGGGCTTTAGCTAAAACCTTAAAACCAACTCTGCCTGATTTACCGCATTTAGGGCAAACTATAGAAACATCTGAACAAAACATTGCGAAAGGAAACTTAATTCTTTGTCCTTTTTCGCCACCTTTTTTTGGTCTGATATGCTTGTATCTCAAATTCATGTTTTCAACAATAAGTTTGGTTTGATCTTTACCTTTTGAGGATGGCAAAATTTTTAAAACTTTACCAGTTTTACCTTTATCTTTACCAATGAGTATTTTTACTGTATCGCCTTTTTTGATTTTCATATTATAAGACTTCAGGTGCTAATGAAATAATTTTATTAAAACCTTGGGCACGAAGCTCTCTAGCTACTGGACCAAAGACACGTGTACCTTTCATATCTTTTGACTTTTTATCAATTAGAATTGCTGCATTATCATCAAAACGAACATAGATTCCACTTGGACGCCTGGTTTCTTTTCTGGTTCTTACAACTACGGCATGCATAACAGTTCCCTTCTTTACTTGAGTGTGAGGCATAGCTTCTTTTACTGAAACAGTAACAACATCGCCTATGCGAGCATAACGTTTTTTATATCCACCAAGAACGCGAATAACCATGAGACGTTTTGCCCCTGAGTTATCTGCTACTTTTAAAATTGAATTTTCTTGAAGCATATGATGTTACTATTATTTTGATTTATTAATTACTACTTTCCATCTCTTATCTTTTGATAGTGGACGACATTCGCTAAATTCTACTTTTTCGCCTGTGTGAAATTGATTCTTCTCATCATGAACTTTATATTTTTTTGAGACTACATATCTTTTCTTGTATTTAGTATGAACTTTTGTTCGATCAACTTTAACAACAATAGTTTTGTCCATTTTATCAGAAACAACCAAACCTGAGAAAGTTCGAATTATTTTTTTTACTTTATTATCTTTTTTTGTATCGGTAGTCATAATTATTATTTAAACATTAAAACATGAAAATATTAATCTATTTTTCATCTTTCTTAACAGTCTCGTGTTTTGATGCTACTAAATTCTCTTTTTCTCTTATTAATGTTTTGATTTTAGCAATATCCTTTTTAACTATTTTTATATCAGAAACTTTTTTTAATTGTCTTTGAGCCACTCTAAAGCGCATCTTTAAAAGATCTTCTCTTTTTTCAGATAGAATTGTGTTCAGTTCTGTAAGTGGTTTTACTCTAAGTTCTTTAATAGTCATATTATTTACTAATTACCTTTGTTTTAATTTGAAGCTTGTATCCACCAAGTTTTAATGCTTCTTTGGCTTGCGCCTCTGATATACCAGACATTTCAAATAGCACTTGGCCCGGTAGCACGCTCATAACATAGTGATCAACTGTACCCTTACCTTTACCCATACCAACTTCAGCGCCTTTAACTGTAACAGGCTTATCAGGAAAAATTCTTATCCAAATCTTTCCACCTTTTCTGGTATATCTTACTAGTACGCGTCTTACTGCCTCAATTTGTCTTGAATTTACCCAACCGGCGCTACGCGCTTTCATGCCAAAATCACCAAAACTAACATGTGTACTTCTTGAAGCAACTCTTCCGGAAGTTCCTGCAGTTTTGTGCCATTTTCTATGTTTTAATTTCTTGGGTGCTAACATAATGTTTATTTATTACTTTTACTATTATCAGATTCATTTTTTCTACCAAATACCTCGCCCTTGTATATCCAAACTTTTACACCAATAGCGCCATAAGTGGTTGCGGCTGCAAGGCGTGTATAGTCAATATCAGCCCTGATAGTATGCAGAGGAATTTTACCTTGAGAGAGTGTTTCGGTTCTAGCAATCTCAACACCACCAAGTCTACCAGCAACAACAATTTTTACGCCTTCTGCACCTGCCTTCATGACTGTATCAATGTACTTTTTCAGAATCCTACGATATGGCATTCTTTTTTCAAGGTCAAGGGCAACGCTTACGGCAATAATTCTTGCGGAAAGATTTGGTTTTGAAACTTCTTTAATATTTATATTAACTTTTACTTTCTTAGTTTTAATAATCTTTTTTATAATATGTGATTTGATCTCTTCAATGCCAGCACCACCTTTACCAATAATGACACCAGGTCGAGCTGAATATATTGAAATATCAATTGAATCGGCTCCCCGATCAATCGTTATTCTATCAATACTAGCTTCCCTCAATTTTACATCAAAATACTTTTTGATCTGAGTATCAGCTTTGAGTTGAGGAATATAATCACTGACTGAAAACCACTTGGAGTTCCAGGTGTTAATTGTTTTTAGTCTAAATACTTTTGGATTTACTTTGTGTGCCATAGTTGTTTTAATAATGTGTAGGTCTTTGCGGTACCTCAGGTACAGGGCAAAGCCCGTTCTCGGTACTCGACATGAAGAAATTCATGTCTCGTTTAACCCTCGAACTTAACCTGATTTTCTGTTGAAAAATCTTCGTTTACCTGAACCAGGTTGTTTAGTTTTTTCGACCTGACTTTTGTCTTTGTCGTGATCATGGTCGTGATCATGGTCTTCTGCTTTTTCCTTAACTTCATCAAGTGATTTTACTACTTTAACGTCTGAATCCTTCTTTTGGTCGGATTTAGAGCCTGTTTTTGCAACACCCTTTTTATCTTTCTTTTCAGGAGTTTTGCTTTCTTTTATTTCTGATAGAATTATACTGATATGTGATGTTCTTTTTTTAATACCTGATGCCCTACCGAAAGCTCGGGCTCGCCATCTTTTTAATGTTGGCCCTTCGTCAACTCTGATTTCTGAAATATATAAATTATCTTTTTCAATTTGGTGATTATGTTTTGCGTTAGCAATACTTGAATTGATCAGCTTAGTCATTGGCAGGGCTGCACGCTTGCTTGAAAATTTCATTACTTCTAAGGCACGTTCAACTGGAAGACCTCTTATAGCATCTGCGATAAGTCTTGCTTTTCTTGGGGGAGTTCTTAAGTGTCTTAGTTTTGCTTTAGTTTCCATATATCTTATTTAGTTGCTGCGCGTTCGGCTTCTTTTTGCTTCTTACCACCATGTTTTACAAATTTTTTGGTAGGCGAAAATTCACCAAGCTTATGACCAACCATGTTTTCAATAACAAATACAGGTAAGTGAGTTTTACCATTATGAACACCAAAAGTAAAACCGACCATTTCTGGAGTAATAGTACAATCTCTTGACCATGTTTTAATCACAGTTTTGTCGCCGACCTTAAGATCACTAACTTTTTTCAGTAGCTTCTCATCGATATATGGACCTTTTTTTAAACTTCTACTCATATTTATTATATTAATGTGTAGGTCACTGCTTCGCAGTGCCCGTTCGATTTACCTAATAACTCGAACTATTTTCTTTTCTTTCTACGTTTAATAATCATTTTATTTGACCACTTATTCTTTTTTCTAGTCTTTACACCTAGAGCATGCTTGCCCCATTTAGTCTTTGGGTACTTCATACCGATTGGATGACGCCCTTCACCACCACCATGAGGGTGATCGCAAGGGTTCATAGCTTTACCACGAACTGTTGGCCTGATACCCATATGACGTTTACGACCGGCTTTACCTATTCTGACTAATCTGTGATCTGGGTTTGAAACTTGTCCAACAGTAGCCATACATTCTTTTTTGACAAGTCTGATTTCTCCTGATGGCATTTTAAGCTGAGCAAATTTTCCTTCAACTGCCTGGATCATGGCCGAAGATCCTGCAGATCTAACCATAACTCCACCGCGCCCTGGATTTATTTCAATATTGTATACTGCGATACCACTAGGAATGAATTCGAGTGGCATGCGATTACCTTTTTCAATAGCAACTTTCTTTTCATCGCTGACTACCTTATCGCCTACCTTTAATCCGTTTGCAGATAAAATGTATGAAAGAGCTCCATCTTCATATTGAATAAGAGCAATTCTTGAAGTTCTACCTGGATCATACTCAATGGCAACTACTCCGGCTTTATCACCAAATCTAACTCGCTTGAAGTCCACAAGTCTGATGCGTCTTTTTGCACCTCCACCACGATGTCTGACTGTGATTTTACCTGAACTATTTCTACCAGCAGATCTCTTTTTAGCAATAGTTAAATTCTTTTCAGGTTTGGTTTTAGTAATATCTGAAGATGACACAATTGAAGTCTTGCGCCTAGCTGGTGTGGTTGGTTTGTATACTTTTATAGCCATAATAGTAATGTATTGGTTTAAACATCTTTAAGATGTTTAAACTCCTTCGTAAACATCAATTTTTTTACCTTCTGGTATAATAACAATTGCTTTCTTCCAGTCTTTTTGTCTAGTCACAGCGCCACGTCTACCAGAGCGAACCATTTTACCGAGCACATTTTGGGTAGTCACTTTGGTAGGAGTAATGCCATAAGTTTCTTTGATAGCTTTCTTAATCTCAACTTTTGTTGCACGAGTGTTGACTACAAAAGCGTACTGATTATAGCTATTTTGTATGGTTGATTTTTCAGTAATTAGTGGATGAACTAAAACTTTATATGAAACTTTGCTGCCTTTTGAAACAGATTTGCTTTCTTTTTTAGAAGGTTTTTTTTCAGTTTTAACTTGAGCAGGTTTTTTAACCTCTTCATTACCTTTTTCTTCAGTTTTCTTTTTAAATAAAGCCATATTATTTAATATATGTTTTTTCAATTACTTCTAAGGCGTCTTCAGTTACTAGTAAATTTTTGTAAGTCAGAATATCAACTACATTTAAGGAATTTGCACCAATTACTTTTACGCCAGGAATATTTTTTACAATTCTTGAAACTTTAGCAGCGCCTTTGCCAACTACTATTAAAATTGAAGTTTTGTAATTCTTAAGATCAAACTTGGTTGATTTTTTGTTATCTTGTTGACTGCTCTTTTTGGTCTCAGTCAACTCAGATTTCTTTTTTGCATCATTCTTCACAGCCTTCTTTGCTTTACGCTCTAGTTTTAAAACTTTTTTCAAACTTTTTACTAAAGCAACAAATTCTTTAGTTTTGTTATCTTTGATTTCAAATTTATCAAGCAGCACCATGTACTCGTCACTTGCTCTATCAGTAAGGCACATGAAAAGTGCTTTTCTTTTCATTTTCTTATTAATCTTCTTTCCAAAATTTCTGTCTTTTGTAGGACCAAACGTTGCTCCACCACCAATCCATATTGGTGAACGACTAGAGCCATGTCTGGCACGACCGGTTCCTTTTTGTTTCCAAGGTTTTTTACCACCACCTCTAACTTCTGATTTATCCTTAGCATGAGCTAATACTGTTCTTGCAGATGAAGCTTGCGCTACAGCTGCTTGATGAATGAGCCCAATACGCGGTGAAACAGAAAATATAGCTGGATTTAGATCCACTTTTTTAACTTCACTACCTTCTGAATTGTAAACTTGATATTTCATAATTATTTTTTGTCTTGACTAGGTTCTTTGACTGGTTCATCTGTCTCTTTCTCTTGCTCAGAGCTAGCCTCAACTGGTTTTTCTTCTACTTTAGGTTTTTCTTCTACTTTAGACTCCTTTTTTTCTTCCTTCTCTTCTTTAGCTACTGGTGCAGATATTTTTAGAACACCATCAGTGCTGATCATAAGTAATCCATTTCTTGATCCAGGGACAGCTCCTTTGATATATAGCTCATTTTTTTCTTCATCAATACGTGCTATTTCTAAATTCTTAACTGTAACTCTGTCTGTGCCCATATGTCCTGGCATCTTCATGCCTGGAAAAACTCTGGCAGGCTCAGTGGCACCAATAGAACCATGTGCACGCTCTTGATCTTTATTACCATGAGTTGCTTTTTGACCGTGAAAACCATGACGCTTGATAACTCCTTGGAATCCTTTTCCCTTTGAAGTACCAATTACTTTGACTTTGTCACCTACTTCAAAAGTATTTACTGAAATGGTGTCACCTTTTTTAAGATCTGCCGGCTCTGCTTTAAACTCTTTTAAGTACTGAATATTGCCTAGATCTTTTATTTGTCCTTTTTCGCGTTTACTTAATTTCTTTTTTCCAACAAGTCCTAGGGTAACTGAGTCATATCCATCACTTGCATCTTTGTTTTTTACTCTAACTACAGGACAAGGGCCAGCCTTAACAATAGTAACTGGAACTACGTCACCTGTGTCTGCAAAGATTTGCGTCATATTCTGTTTTGTACCTAGAATAAATTTCATACTATAAATAAAAATCTGGTTAGCTAAAACCAGAAATCAAACATTAAATCCATTGATTTATCTAACTATATATGTCTAGTTTCTAGTTTTACTATTAATCTTGTCCCCTGAACAGTCGAATGGTTTCCGCTAAGCGGATCTTATTCGGGTCCTTGAGAGATTATTATTATTAAATATTACATCTTAATTTGAACATCTACCCCGCTAGGTAGAGCCAAATTCATAAGGTCATTGATGGTACCTGATTTTGGATCATAGATATCAATCAATCTTTTATGAATTCTCATTTCAAATTGTTCTCTTGAATCTTTGTGAACGAAAGTTGATCTATTGACTGTGTATTTGCTGATTTCTGTAGGTAGTGGCACTGGCCCTTTAACGGTTGCTTGTGTACGTTTAGCAGTGTCAATTATGGTTTTTGTGGCACGATCAATAATCTTATGATCAAAAGCTTGTACTTTGATCCTAATCTTTGGTTTGTCTGCACCCTCTTTTAGGTCGGCTTTAGACTCTTCATTTTTTTGTCCATCCTCCTTTGCAGGAGCATCAGATTCTTTTTTGACTGTGGTTTGGTCGCTCATATTTATTTTTAACACTGACTGTTAAATATCTTATATATTTAATGTTTTTTTATTAAATAAACTAAACTCGCCCTTATAAATAAGAGCGAGTGTATGACTATTTAATAATCTTAGTAACAACACCAGCACCAACTGTTCGACCGCCTTCTCTGATAGCAAACCTTTGCTGTTCTTCCAAAGCGACTGGTTGAATCAAGTTGACCTTAAGATTGACTGTGTCACCAGGCATAACCATTTCTGCACCTTCTGGTAGCTCTACTTCTCCGGTAACATCGGTTGTTCTAATATAGAATTGTGGTTTATATCCTTTGAAAAATGGAGTATGTCTGCCACCTTCTTCTTTACTTAAGATATATATTTCTGCATCAAATTCTGTGTGTGGAGTAACTGACCCTGGTTTAGCTAGAACTTGTCCACGAAAAACTTCTTCCTTTTTAGTTCCACGCAAAAGTATTCCTGCATTATCACCAGCTTGACCTTCATCAAGTTGTTTATTAAACATCTCGACTCCAGTTACGGTTGTTTTAGTGGTGTCTTTGATTCCGACTATTTCGATTTCTTCACCAACTTTTACAATACCTCTTTCAATTCTTCCAGTAACTACTGTTCCTCTACCTTCAATTGAAAAAATATCTTCAACAGGCATCAAAAATGGTTTATCAACATCACGTTTTGGTTCTGGAAGATATTCATCAAGTTTATGAATCAGTTCAACGACTGCTTTAACATTTTCATCATCTTTATTACCTGCTTGGACTGCTTCAAGAGCTTTTAGGGCTGAGCCTCTTACAATTGGAGTATTATCTCCATCAAATTTATATTTTTTAAGTAAATCTCTGACTTCTTCTTCAACAAGATCAATGAGTTCCTGGTCGTCGACTTGATCTACTTTATTTAGAAATACTACGATATGCTCAACGCCAACTTGGTTAGCAAGTAGGATATGCTCACGAGTTTGAGGCATTGGTCCGTCTGCAGCTGAAACTACGAGGATTGCTCCGTCCATTTGAGCAGCACCAGTAATCATGTTTTTTACGTAATCAGCATGACCTGGGCAGTCAATATGAGCATAGTGACGTGCGTCTGTTTCATACTCAACATGAGCTGTAGCAATTGTAATACCACGCTCTTTTTCTTCAGGAGCGTTATCAATTTGATCAACTGACTTTGATTGTGCTATGCCGCCTTGTGCTGACAAGGAAGCTAAAATAGCTGCGGTCAAAGTTGTTTTTCCATGGTCAACGTGGCCGATTGTACCAACGTTTACATGGGGCTTTGATCTTTCGAATTTATCTGCCATATATATTTGTATGTTTTTAACGACCCCTACCAAAGGTAGAGTTGCAATCCAGTCGTTAAAGTTAGCCTAATAAAGGGCCGAGGCCCTGTATTTTCTAATCTTTGTTAGAAAATATTTATAATTGAATTAATGTTTATTTTTAAGGTGTGCCTTAACCCAGAAATTGTTAATTTTCTGGTAAAATTATTGGGATATTATTAATTTTTTTCGATAATTACAGTATATCAGGTTTTGAAAATATGTCAAACTTTTAGCTAATGTTCTTTTGGTAAAATATATGATTGGCTAATGTTAGCCAATCATTAAATATCCTATATATATCATTATATATATGCTATCTATTTATTTATATCTGGTGGAGGTGGAATATTGTATGAATTTTGCGTACTATCTTCATTGTCAGAAGCTTCCTGATCATCTTTTTTAAATGGATTTTTTGGCTTTTGGCCAAGATTGCTTATGAAATCTGGTTTTTGTTCACCACTGTCTATATCTTCTGTGTCTCTATTTCTTGCAAAACTAAATATATCCTGATCGCTAGACTCGTCAGAATCTTCCTCAAAATCAAATGAGTCATCCCAGTCAATATCTTCATTTTTTAGCTCACTTTTAATTTTTTCAGTATCGATCTCAGGCGTATCCTCTTGCCAGCCATTTTCACTGTCCTCAAATGAGTTGACTACTTCAATATTTTCTATTTGATCAATATTTTCAGTAAGATCGTCTATTTTTTCTTGAGTAGTTTCAGCATCAAGACTTTGATAACTTGGGGTTTGAAGATCATTTTTTAAATTAGCGTCGACATTTTCCTCATTTTGTTCAACTTGAGATGATCTCCAAAAGGCAATGTCTCGGTTGATTTTTCCAAGCATTTCACTTTCTGTTAGACCGGCTAAGCGCTCACCACCCTCAAGAATCCTTGAATAGTCATCAAGGCTGGTTATTAGAAACTCTGTGTCATCTGAGATAACGACAATTCTGTCACCAGTATTTTTCACTATTTTAATGATTTTTTCTAGTTGCTTATCCATATGATTATAGGGTTAAAGATAATTGGTATTGTTAATTTAACAGAATGCTTGGCGGTTGGCAAGTGCAGCTCAATTTAGCGCTAGCAAATAAAAAAAGGGAGAAGTCTCCCTTTGATACTTTATTTAATTGCTTTGTGTTTTTTGCTAAGCCTTTTTGCTTGTCTAATTTTTTCACTTGGTACATAAATCATTATTTTTTTATTTGAAATTTCCAATACTCTTGGAATGACACTAATTTCAGGAGTTTGGTTTAACCAGGCGATAGATGGTGAAATGCCGACACTTCTCTCTTCTGTTGTCAGATGAGCCCATCCTTTTAACCATGTTGATTTTTGAAATCTTAGCTCAAAGTTTTGAAAAATCTTGCCAAATATATATGCGGCTAGAAATGAAAATGCTGTGGCAGTAATTAAATTCAATAAATGAATTCTGGTTGGTGAAACATTATTGTTGTAATTAGCTAGTGCTTGAGTTAGAAAATAGAAAAAAAGTGCAATAATGATGGTACTTGTGAAAGCAAGTTTAAAATGAGCTTTAATACTTCTGAGTTGATACTCAAATTTTATTTTTTCTGTTTTTTGTTTACTTTTCAACTTAATAAACTTCATTGTCCCTCCATATTTGTATTTAAAAAGAATAGTTATTTATTGTAACTATTCAGGTTATCAGATAAATTAGCTTTTGGCAATTTTACCAACTACCGCCTCCCCCACCACCAAAACCGCCACCGGAAAAACCACCGGAAAAACCAGATCCGCCTGAACTTGCGCTTGAGGGCTTAGCGGCAACCGCTCCAGCTGAGGCTGATCTAAAGTCTCCTAATGAGCTAGTTAGGTAAAGCGCGGTAAAAGTAGTGCTCGCTGGATCATGATACCAATTTGGCGATATCTTATATATATCTTCAAATTGTTTTGCCCAAGCTTTTTCAACGCCGAGAACCATGGCGTAAGGTAGAAGACTCTCAAAGGTTTTTGGATCTTTTTTAGGGGCGTTGTGAAATTTAAGTCGATCACGCTCAGCAACTGAAAGATACATCTTAAGGCCTAGAATTTGCTCTTTAGCTAGAACTCCTTTTTTTGTTTTGGCTGACATGATGAAGCTAAAAAGAAAAATGATAATGCCAGAAGCTACAAATGAGCCGGCAAAAATGGGGCTAACATATCCACCGAAAAACATACCTATCATAAACGTGATACCACCTGCGGTCATATAGAAGTTTCTTGTTTGCTGCGGTTCGTTTGGAAAATATTTCTTATCAGTCAAATTAGTACTGATTGTTTTTTGTAAAACTTTTAGCTTTGTGTAAAATTTCTTTTTTAAAGTTGAAATTTTTACTTGCTTTTGGCCGTCAAAAATTTCTTTAAGCAAATATTTTTGGTAAGACTCTTTTAGAGTATCTTCACTTTTAAGTAGATCTAGCTGAAAGTCATCTTTTTTAAGAAACTTAGCTGGGATTCTAGTAATCGTTAGATATCCCTGAATAGCAAGATAGATTATTTCAGCTGAGATATATCTGTTTTCAACTTTTTCAGTAACTAGAGTACCAATTTCAGCAGGAAAAAGATTGTTCGGCGGAGTGTACATAGGAATTATGGTGCCTCTACCTTTTGGATCACGCCCTTTGGTGCGCCAAAGATAGATCATTGCAGAAAGTACTAAGAAAGGTAGGATAATTATTCCATTATCAACTAGGATATATCCGAGGCTTTGCCAGATAGTCGACTTTTCAACAATTCCGGTTGGCCAACCAATAACTATTGTTTGACCTTGGTTAGGACTAAGATTGCTTGTCTTTAAGACGGACTGACTAGTGTTTAAAATTTCTAAATCACTGCAGTGATTAGTAGATCCGGTAGAGCCTTCAAAGCAATCAAGCTTAATGTCTGACGGGTCAATAGAATCCTCAAATGAAACTGTAGTGCGAACATTTGCAATTGGAACGTTCCATTCGTGTCCGGTTGAGTTCCAGTAGAGCTCGTCAGAGACGTCAAAATAGTTGATTGCACGATTTACTGTGTAGGTGATTTTGTATGAATGAGAGCCAGTTATAGTTGCATCAGGGTCACCAATTTTGATGCGCATATGATCGCCATCATCGATAATTTGATAAATGTATGGAACATTGTTTTTATCAACAACAGAGAGAACTTTTAGACGCAGGACGTAGTTGCCACCACGAGCTTCATAGCGAACTGGGATATCTCTGTATATTCCATGTTTCTCTAAAGTACCAAAGTCATAGTCAATTGTTTCCGTGACGTGAATAGATGAGTCATGATTGACCTTAATATCGACAAAAAAATTATCAATTTGCTCGGCTAGAGCAATTGAAGGAGTAAGGAAGAATATGCAAATTAGTAAAAGGATTTTTTTCATCTGAATCAATTTTCTATTTTCTATTATTTTTAAATTCTTGATATGCCCTTTGTCTATACTCGAGATTTTCTTTGTGAATATTTAACTCACTTGATTCTCTATTTTCATCAAACTCTTTCATCTGCTTACTGAGCCAATTTTCCCACCAGTTATGCAACTCATCTAGGTCGCCGTTTTGATATGCTTCTTGATATTCTTTTTTAATAGCCATGATGTGTGCCAGAGGTCTTCCCTCGGTGCCATTACTTTTTGCCTTTTCAATTAAATCTTTTTTAAGGTTAAAACCTCTTTTACTAACGAGCCAATTTTCAGTTAGCTCATGCTTGGTTGCATAGAAAAGTAATTTTTGAGCAAAATCTTCAGCTTTTTGAATTTCTTCTCCATTAAATAGCACTTCTTTTGATCCATCTTTTTTGGCAATTGTGAAGGCAATTGTATTTATTTTACCCAAGCTTTTACTCACCTGACTATATATTTGTTCAAAATCTTGATTACTCAATAGATGCATATGCTCTCCCATATACTTAAGATAATCTTCTTTTTCTTTTTGCCAGTCTATATTCATATATTTTAATTATCCCATTTAATAGTTAAAAGTACAATAACTATTGACAAATATTGCTTAATATGATAGAATACTTTGATGCTAATAAGTGTCGTTTTTTGTTCATTTTATACTAATATAACTAAGAAAGGAGGGGTTAAGTAAAAGGATTTTTATAGTTAACTGAGTTTTTAATTTTAACTTGGAGGCAAAGTGTTTAAAGACGCGAGAAGATTAATTTGGTTTATTGCTATTGTTTTAGGAATTATGCTGGTGGCATCTCATTTATACGGCCAGGAAGTAACCGACATGTATGGACGTGTTATTTTTGATGGGAAAAATAAAATTCACCTTCAAGCACCCGAAGGCGCAGAACCATTAAGCAAATATAGCTCAACTGGATCCGGTATTACTTTTGAGGTTGAAGCAATTGACCTAGGAGGTCACGCCACAGTAGTTGCCCCACTTCGCATGGGGAAAATAGTTTTTGGAACTGATAACAGGTATCGAACTGAAAACAACATGAGTCTTGTAGTGATCAGAAAATTTTCGGACAATCTTGAGGTGTATCCGTACGACGATACATGGCATAGAATTAATGCCATCAGGGAAGCCAAAATTGATCGTGGTTATAGCAAAGATTTAGTTGTTGCCTTTGGAGACTCTGTTAGAATTTACACAAACAAATTTGGCAAACTGATTCCCGGAAAAGCGATCTATTCTGGCAGAACCGCAAATACCTTAGGAGTTGTTGGTAATAACGGCTGCTTAGAAAAAAGTATTGTTGTGGGCCATCACAACGACAATTTTTTTATAGTCTATAACAGCTCACTTCAAGCAAAGCAGCACATTGACTTTGAAGATGCTGGCTTTGATGCAATGGAAGTAATTCGTCTGGCCAGCGGTGCTGAAGGATTTGTTCATGTACGTGGTCAGGGTATGCTTGATAAAATTAATGTATTTGAGCAAAATAGTGGTCAATTTACTCACGCGTATCAGCCAAATTATGATCCATCGCTGAGATTACCCGAAGACGTGTGTGTGGGTGACTTTAACAAAGATGGATACAAAGATTTTGTTGTATCTTATGGGGGTAATGTGCCAAGTGCTGGATTTCTGGTTTACTTTCAAAACCAAAATGGTTATGACAGCCCAGTTCAGTATGCCTGCTATCACAGCCCTAATTCATGCGTGACTGCGGACTTTGACATGGACGGAGATCTTGATCTCGCTTTTGTACATAGCGGATATAGTTCTGTTTCTGTTTTTACCAACATGGGTGATGGAACATTTGATCCAAACTATTCATTATATCGAACACCTTATCATAGTCACTACTACCCAGATGGTATGAGAGTGGTGTACTGGAATTTGGATATTTATCCGGATATTGCGTTGGCTGCTGGAGCTAATGGCGCAGTAATACTGACCAACATTACTGAGCCTGGTGGCTGGACAACAACAAGAGTAGAAGATAGTGATCTTGGGCTACCGAATAAATACAATTTAGCTCAAAATTACCCAAATCCGTTTAATCCAAGTACAACAATTAAATTTTCGCTGCCCGAAGCATCAGATGTTAAAATTACGGTCTATAATAAAATGGGCCAAAAAGTGCAAACCTTGGCGGATAAAGGGTTTAGTGCTGGGGTTCACGAGGTTAATTTTGACGGCTCCGGCTTGACAAGTGGCAACTATTTGTATAAGATAGAAGCCAATGAGTACAAAGAAACAAAGAAAATGAATCTAATTAAGTGAGTTTTCACTAGGAGGACAAATGTATTAAAAAATTAGGGATTTCCTCCCTCCCAACGAAGGTCTATCTTAGGATAGGCCTTTTTTATTACTAATATTAGCCAAATATGCTCATATTACTTGACAAATATGTGAAGATGTGTTAAGATATCATCATACATATATATGTTATATTAATTAACAAAAGGTTCCTTTTAATCGCAAACCCCCAGGAGGGTATCCATGGTCATTTTCCGAAAATTCCGTTTTGCCTTAGGCTGCGTACTTATTATCGCAGGCGCGATGTTCCTGCTGTTATAGGCAAAACTGGCCGTAGAAGCGAACCCTATAAAAAAAGAAAAGTATAATGAGAAACTTGTAGTTATTTAAGACTAATCTATTTTGACAAAAATTCCTTGCAAAACCAAAGCCTATCCCCCTATTGGGAGACCCATATGAAAATATGGGTTATTTTTTTTATTAAAAAACAGCAATTTTTAGTTGCTGATTTATTTTTTAAATATATTCTTCCAAGCTTTCAGGATCTTCTTCTAAGTGAATCACCCTACTACATGCTTCATCTGAGCAATAGTAATTAGTGAATCTTTTTAGTTTAAGAGTCTTGTGAGCCAGATGAAAGGATAGTGGTGAGCCAATAGGGATAACCTCATCTTTTTCAAGATTTTTAATCTTTCCTATGGCTTCAATTTTGCCGATATATAGACCTTCTGCCTGCTCAAATGTCTTGTTGCAGGCACTACATCTTTTGGTTCTTGCTCCTTCATCTGTTAAACTACTCCAAAATGAAATTTTATAAGTGTATTTACCATGAGATATATTAACAGACGTCGCTATTTCACTAAGACTTAATAGTAGGTATTTGTCATTTTTTTTAGATAAAACTAAAATGTGATCCATCTCTTCTACTGACAGCCAATTGACTTTTACCTTTTTAAATACTCTCTTCACGCTCTTCCTCCGTTTTTTAGATTTTACTTCATGCTAGATTATCACTATTAAATTTTATTGTCAATATTGACTTAATAATCAATTTATTTTAGACTAATAGAAAATATGACAATAATAAATAGGAGGGAAATAAATGGCACTATTTAAAATTGGTGAGAGTACATCTCTTGAGGAAGTAGCAGAAGATTTAGGATTAGTAGTAAAGGGTGAAAAATTTCTTTATACTAAATCAGGTTGTTTTGTTGATAAAATTAGCCTTAACACACTGTGCATTAGTGATGAAGAAGGATTTAAACACCTCTTAGCAATAGCAAAGCAACTTAGATACTTAACTAGAATAACTTCTGAAACTTACCCAATCATTACCTGACGCGGAGGTTCTATGCCTCAACAAATTACTAAAGCATTTTTGGATTACAGAAATACCCTATTGCTTGCAGGTGAAGTTGCGAAATTTCGTAAAGACAGATTAGCTGGAAAAGCGGTTGAAATAATACAAAATCACGTGGTTAAAAAGAAAAGAGTCAAATTTATTGCTGCTATTCAAAAGATATGCAGTAATGGCCATTGGTTTATTGTAGAGCTTAAGGACAGAAAAAAAGTAAGTAGGCTCCAAACATTAGTATTATTTGATGACTTTATTAATCTAGGTCATTTTATCTTCTACCTGTCTCCCAGGATAAATGCAGTTGAAACATCGGGATCAGTTATTAAGATAAAAAATACTGACCTTGACGTGTGGCCATTTTTAAAAATTAGTAATATATATTGTAAAATAAATGTTTTAAATCAAAATCAACCTCCAAATTAAAATTGGGGGTTCTTTTTTATTCGTGAGAGGTAATATTTTAGGCTTTTCAGACGTATTAGCCCTATTTATCAGTAAATACTTGTTGATTTAACTAAGTAGTGTTAAGAAATACTTAAATACTTGACAATACCTACTAAATATGGTAATATATCAAGAATTTGATCATTGATAATTGAATAGGAAAATAACCTTAATTTGGAGGAAAATATGTCTTTTTTTGGACTATGTTTTGACCATGAAAATACCAATAAAAACTACCTGAGAGATAAAAATTTTAGAGATATCGAAAATATTGTTATTGCTGAAAATCAATTTTTTGAAGCACGCTTCAAGGTATCTATAATGAAAGTTGTTGTTGTTAATGATGACGTCGATTGCGCGGGTGAAACTGCTCTTTCAGATTTCAATTTTGAAGGTGGCGGCAAGATACGAGTTGGAGATCCGTGGGATATTTGCTACAGCTCAGTTGAGAGAGTGGAAATTATGGGTCATAATTATCTAAAATTTACCATAAACAAAAAAGTTAATTACTATCACAGTATTTTGGCATGGCGCCAAAATGAAGTGTTCTTTTTTCTCGAGCAACTCGAGAGTGGAATATAGTTTAACCTTAGATTTGGAGGAATAGATGATATGCTACGAAGTTTTATTTTATTATAGTGGAAATTTTTTAATGGCTCATAATCGCCTTTCGGCTGAATCCACAGCTGCAATCGCATCGCATTTTTTTAATGTTCGTTGTTCTGATGATATCAAGAGTGCTTTTGTAAGTGTACGAGATGTAGGTTGTGCCGGTAATACAAAAATAGATGACGTTGATTTTAATGGTGGCGGTATAATTAGAATTGGAGACCCTTGGGATATTAAGTATATTTCTGTTGAAAGAATAGTACTCAAAAATTCCGTTGATTCATATCCTTTTTTAAAGTTTATTATTAATAGCAATGCTGAATATTATCATCAAATTGTTCGTGAGAAGTCTGAAGAAGTTGTTTATTATCTCGAACAACTCGAGAGTGGAATATAATTTTAACCTAAATTTGGAGGGAAAGATGTCTTTTTTTGGAGTTATTTTTAAGTACAATCGCCCCAATGAGTTGACTAGCATTGGCTTTAGCACTATTGAGGAAGCGGCTTATTGGACGGGTCAGAATCTTTGGATGAGCCATTTTTGCCAGGCAGAAAATAAAGAAGCTTTTATGTATAGCGTAGTAGTGGTAGATGGTGTAGGTTGTGCAGGAAGCACTAAACTTGTTGATTTTAATTTTAATGGCGGAGGCGTAATCCGTGTTGGTGATCCTTGGGATATTACATATAAATCGGCGAAGATTGTTAAGTTTGGTAATTTTGAATTTATCAAATTTGTTCTTGGCAACGAAAGTGTTTATTATCATCAAATAGGATTTAATATTGATGATGAAAAGTATCTTGATTATCTCGAGCAACTCGAGAGTGGAAAATAATTCAACCTTAGGTTTGGAGGGATGTTATGCCTTTTTTTAAACTAGATTTTGAAGATGAGCAAACAAAAAAGAATAGCCTGAGAAAAAAACAATCAAACGATATTGAAAGCATTGTTTTTGATGAGAATCATTTTTTTAAAGCACCTTTTGAGCGATCTATTATGAAAGTCGTTGTTGTTAATGATGATGTCGATTGTGCAGGTGATACTGATCTTAAGGATTTCAATTTTGAAGGTGGTGGCAAGATACGAGTTGGAGATCCATGGGACATTAGATACAGCTCAGTTGAAAGAGCGAAAATTATGGGTATGAATTATCTAAAATTTACCATAAGTAAAAAGGTTCATTACTATCACAACATTTCAGTATGGCGTCAAAATGAAGTGCTATTTTTTCTCGAACAACTTGAGAGTGAATATAGTTTAACCAAGGTTTGGAGGAATAAATGGAATATTTTTTTAATCTTGATATTGGATTAAATGGAAACTTCTTGTATGACAGTGAGCACAACTCTTTAAGCAAAATTGCTAAATTCCAATCAAGTTTCTTTGTGTCCCCTAGCGAGAACAAGAAAAAAATTATGAATATCGTAGAAGAATCCGGTACAATGGGCTGCGCTGACATCACTAAGCTCGAAAACATCAGCTTTGAAGGTGGCGGAAAGATTCGCTTTGGTGATCCATGGGATATGGATTATACCTCTTGTGAAAAAGTAACTATAAATGGAGAAGATTTTCTAAAATTTACTCATGAAAGCGAAATCGCATACTATCACCGAGTGTCTAGAGACTCAGATTTTGGAGAATGTGTGTACTTTCTGGAGCAGCTTGAGAGTGGAAAATAAAAACAGATAAAAATGCTTGTAAATATAAATCAGTGGAAACAAATTCCACTGATTTTTTAATACTCATATTTAAGATGCTTAGCTATAATAGCTTAAAACCGAAGTTGCTATTAGAAAGTAAATGATAATACTAAGGAGATCTCTAATTATAGTAGCAAAAGGACCAGAGGCTACTGCTGGATCATATTTGAGGCGCTCAAAGAGCCAGGGCATAATGATAGCAATAACTGAGGCGACAATAATTGTGATAAACATGGAAAGAGCCAGAATCACTCCGATTACAAATGAACCTTGCCAGAAGCAAGCAATTAGGGAAACTAAAATTCCAAGAATAACTGACATTGCAATACTGACCTTTAGTTCATGAAAAAAGTATGATAATATATTTATCTTTCTGTCCAGTGCCATTGATCTGATAAAAATAGTTTGAGATTGAGAGCCAACTGCATCAGCCATATATACAATGGCTGGGATAAAGGCGGCTAAGAGAATTTCTTGCTCAAGAGCATGCTCAAAGCGACCAATAACAAAAGCGGCGACCATACCACCAATCAGACCAAGTACTAGCCAGGGAAGTCTTTTTTTAATATGAATCCATGTGCCTGCTTTAATTCCCTCAGAGCCAAAAGGAGTGATACCGGCTGATTTCATAAGATCTTCCTCTGCTTCTGAATAGAGAATTGATTGAATAATGTCGGCGGGAACAATGCCTAAAAAATGATTATCCTTATCAACTACAGGCATGGCCTTAAGATTGTTTTTCATGGCAAGGTAAGATACGCGCTCTTGATCGGTGTGAGCTCTAACTGAAACTACGCTATCTTTCATGATAGCTTCAATCTTTTTGCTTTTTGGTTGACGAAATATTTCTTTAATAGAAACTATGCCAATCAGATGATTATGCTGATCGACTACATAAGTATAGTTGATGGTCTCATAATCAACCATATGTTTATGAAGTTTTTCCTCTAGGGTCTTTATAGTTGACTCTGGACTTATAGTTGGAACACAAGTAGTCATAGACCTACCGGCAGAGTCAGGGGGGAACTCATGATTAGGAAAAACACATGATTTTTTTTCTTTTTTCATATATCTTTATTATATATCTTAATTATCCCATTTTTGTATTATTTATGCAAAATATTGACTAAAATATAATTTAAATGTAGTATGAATAAGTTACAGATGGTAAATTAACTTAATTAACAGGAGGTAAGCGTGAGCAGAAAAGATGATAATCCTATTGGGACATTGATTGGTTTTGGAATGATAGCACTTAGTATTAAAGCTAGTAAAAGTGTTTTTAAAAAATTACGTGAGAATTTTAGTAAAAAAGATGAGAATGACAATGGTAAGGATAGTGAAAAGAACGATTAATTGAAAGGAGGTATTGATGATATTTCCTAAACCAACAAATCCGTTGTTTATTGGTATAGCCCTTGTAGGCATAGCCGTTGTTGGAATAATTAAAGTGGCTAAATCAGTATTGAGCAACCAAAAAGATGATGAATCTGTATTTGTTAAAAAAGACAGAATAAACAAAATTCGCTTAGGAAAAAAATAAAAGATCTGAAAATCAGATCTTTTTTATTTTATATTAATATAATAGTTATTCACTTTGGCCCTCAATTACATTTTTAAGGTTACCAACGAGACCTCCGTCAAATTCATAGTATCCATCACTTCCCTTTTTCATATTACCAAAATAGAATTGCTTTAATGACTCATCTGAAATTGTTGCTACTTTTTGAGCAACTTGTTCAATATGCGCTCTATCAAACTTGTCATCAATTTTTTCGTTGACCATCTTAGCTAAACCTTTAGCTTCAAGATCTCTGATCATTTTGTAGCCGGCATTATCACTACTTTCAGAAAAGTAGACTGAGCTTAGCATATTACTTCTTAAAGTCTTAGAAAGCTCTGTGTGCCCATCTTTTTCCATGAGCTTATGGATTTGCGCGATATTGCTTATTAGCTCACTTACTTGCCGGAAGGAATACGAGTTTCCTGAATTATCTAAGTAAAGTTTCTGATCAAGATTTTTTAATTTTTTCTTTTCAAGAAAATGAGTAAAACTGCGGTGAGTCAATATATTGGCCATTTCGTTATCTACTGTTTGGTCAATATCCTTGTTCTCATGAGCATCATCGCGAATAATTACAGCTGGTTCTCTCCCCTTCTCGCCATCTTGCTCAATAATAGTACCGAGAATTGTTGTTGGCGCTGAATCAATTATATGTGTTTCTTGATAAGGGCCTGAAACTTTTTTAGATAGCTCATCTCTCATTTCTTTATCACTTTCTAAAAGAGAAGTTGCTAAATCGATCATATCAGCATCGGGATGCCTTTCAACAACTTCTTTTATTTCCCCAGAAAGGAAAATGGCAGTCGTGGCGTCAGTTCTAGCAAAAGCAATAAAATGATTAGGAGTTTTTTTATTAATGAAATTAGTAAGAGTTGCTGTTTTAATTCTTATGCGCTCATGCTCGTCTTCAAAATTTTCTTCAATAATACGCTCTGTGCGAGGATCAAGATCTTTCATATAACAATTAAACTTTTCATCAAGCAGCTTATGCATGTCATCTGGATTAATTTTTCCATCATTATCCATCACTGTTTTGTTATATGCGTGAGCGCGATTAATAAACTCAGTGCAGATTGTTTTAATATCCTTTTTTTCTTTTGGATGAGATATTTCTGGAATTGCAAAAGCCGCTGCAGTTGCGAGTGTAGATCCTAGGAATTCCCTCCTTGATATTTTTTTACTATGATCAGAAATCGACTCATTAGTTTTCACTAAATCCTCCTTTGGTATTTTATTTTCGTTAAATTCCCTTCTGTTTTGCATATATATTATTTTAGTATATACTTATTTTCTCATTTTAGGTGCTCTTTGTCAAAAGACGAACTCATTGACATTAAGAATTTAATGTGCTAATATAACATGGTTGAAAAGATAAAAAAAGGAGCGATAAAAATGCACACTGACAAAAAGGTGCTTAGAAAAATTGATTTATACCACCCCGATGGATTACTTGATCATAGCTCAAAATTCTTCTTACATATGGCTTCTGCGAGACATCCTGATGTCAAAGCTCACGCAGAACGAGTCGCGCTACTAACCCAGGAAGTAGCAATAAAAGAAAAGCTTGATGTAAAAGCTGCATTTTTTGCAGGACTACTGCATGATATTGGGAAAATTGTTTTACCTGATAGCTTGTTTGATGGACATAATATTGATGCGGAAGAATATGCGACAGTTAAGGAGCATGCACTCCTTGCATTTAATATCTTAAAAGATACACATTTATTTGTAGCACTGTGTGCAGGGTTGCATCACAATGTGTACAAAGCAGGCTATGGTATTACTCAGGCAGAATTTCCAGATTACTTTGGTGTCGATACTATTAAAAAAGTTTTGGATATTTCGGTCATTATTTCCATTTGTGATTTTATTGATGCTTTTACTCATCGAGATACGAAAATTAAAGATGGATCAGACAGTAAGTCTCCTAAATTGAGAGATATGCTCCACCAAAAATATCCAAATGATTACAGGCTTGTGGAAGTGTCACTTAAGGCAAACAAAGAACTTGGATTATAAAAAACAAATAGGCAGAAAATTCTGCCTATTTTTTATTGAATAATTATTATTATTTAAAAGCTCTTTTGAGGGACCTAAATATTCTTTTCTTTTCAGCGTCTGATAAATGCTTGGCGCTTTTACCGGGACTGACTCGGGCATAACTCAATACCCTTTCAGCTAGATCCTTATCGATGCCTTGAAAGTATTTCTTACTTGTTAAAAAATTAAATGCGCTAGTGCTCTTGTTTTTAAGAAGTTGCCTGAAGGAAAGGTAAGAAAAATCTTTAGACATAGGATTAATGCCTAGGTGCACCTTGAATCTTTTAAGGTCTCTGTCACTCAAAAGCCTAAGATAGCCAAATCTTTTTAGTTTTATAAAATGGAGTTTTGAGCCGCTTTTAAATTCAATAATTGCCTGAGTCTTATCATGAACTATACTATCATCTTTTTCAAATAGAATTTGTCCATGAGTACTGGGGCTTACTAGTAAATAGTATCCTGAGGCAAGTTTGAAGCTTAGAATTGTACCTAATTTGTCTATTCTTTTAATGTAGCTACTTGCTACCTTCTTTTTAGTGATATCAACCTTTGATCTTAGAATTGAGCTATCAAGTACCTTAAAAGAAGCAATTTTTTTGTTGATAATTTTGTGCGATAAATCTCTTCTTATTTTTTCTATTTCTATTTGACTGGGCATATGGTTATTATATCAAAAAAATGAGATATTAAAAAAGAGGCTTTTTAGGGCCTCTGTATATATTTATTCTTCTTTTAATATATCTTTGTACTCATTTTCAAGATTTTTAAGTATTTTTCTTTTTTCTTCTTCTGTTGATTGAAGATTTATTAATTGTTTTTGTTTGTCTATAACTTGCTCCATACGTTCTATCATTCTCTTTTGAGCTTCAATAGACTTATCATATTTGTCTTTTTTTCTAAACGGCCTTGGGCAATAACTAAATATGGATGGTATTGATGGATCGTAATCGTATAGGACGATATCGCCTGCGATGCTTCTAAAGACTATTATATTTTGAGAATTGTATCCCAATGATTTTAGCCTATGTTCGTTAATACTGTGACCATAACTTTGACTACTTCTCCATCTACGAAGGATGGTTAATCTGAGTATGAGAACCAGCCAGGAATAAGAGGTTACAGCGACAACTAGAGAGATAGCAGCGTTTAGAATTGATAAACCAAAAACATATGACATTGCTGGCTCCTCGCCCCAGGCAGGCTTAGTGTAGTTTAGCTGAACAAAGAAGGTGTTGCCTCTTTTTCTTAATTCAGGAACTAGCCAGCGAGTTTCGGGTATTTGTGGCTCAGACGAATATGAGATTTCCAAATACCTATCAAAAGTCGGGTTTTGTAAAATTAAAATGTAGTCGTTTAGGTTTATTTGCCAGGGGGTGCTAAGCAGTTTGCTTTGGTCATGATCAAAAGTTAACTTTTGAAATGACAAGGCTTTATCTAGCGAATATATAAAATCAAGTTTTTTGATTTCTGCCTTTCCTATTAGCACTGCTTCAATACTATCTCTTGGCGAAAGTGTTAGATTAATCCTTTTTAGATTCTGGGAACTATATTGGTCTTGCAAGCCTAGCTCCATAACAGTTTGAGCTACAAATGGCTTTAAAACGAATAGGCCGATGCAGATGAAAAAGATAATACCCGCTGTAGCCTGGATGATATTTAAGTTAACAAATTTTGGTTTTAAGTTGTTATTCGACATTAATCCTCCAGTCAAATTATTCTTTTAGAGTATCTTCAAAATCTTTTTTTAATTGATTAAACTTCTTTCTTTTTTCCTCATTTTCAGCATTAAGCTCATTTAATTGCTGCTGCTCTTGAATAAGTATAGATAGTTTATTTGCTTTTACTTTTTGGATATCTATAGACTCGGCAATTTCATCTTTCTTTTTAAATAATTGAAAATTTGAACCTTTTGATTTAGCTGAGCTACTAGGTGCAATATAGATATCTGAATATACATAAGCATAAAATGGTGTTAAAACCACAAGGATAGGCAGACCTTCGTCAATTGCTTCTTCTAGCTCTCTTTTTTCTGTAGCTTTTTCTCTGTTAACTATTTTTATTAATTGCCTTTTTCTAAAAAATATTATCTGGAGCAGAAAGACCATGGGGCTTTGCATTATAAGCGACAGCACTACTCCAGCAATAATACTGCCTATAGACATAAAAATCAGAGTTATCCCTGCTGAGCCTGAACCCCAGCTAGGTTTGGTGTAGTTAAGAAATAAAAAGTAGTTATCATTTTTATCTTTAATAAGAGTTTTTTCTAACCATTCAGTATCTGGGAACTTTGTTTTGGTTGTACTACTGATAGTCACATTCTTTTTAAACTTTTTACTAAATAGCATTAAATCTTCTTCTACATAATCTAGCTGCCAGGCAGCACTAATTACTTTTTCTTGACCCTCTTTGGCAATTAATTCTTTTATGGTTGCGCGATTACTTTGAAAATTATCGGTTACCTTAATCGTAGTAATTTCAGCGCTATTTAAAATAGACTCTTTTAGACTATCGAGAGAAGTTATGATGATTTTTACTGAATCTTGATCAAAAGTAACAAAGTGTTCTTGTTTGTCATTTTTTATAATCCCATTATCAATTACAGGAATAGTTACATATTTAACTAAAACAGCCGTAATTATTAGAGTAATAAAAAATGGGGCCCAACGTAAATCTACTATTTTTGTTTGTGACATTTTTCCTCCTAATTAGGTAAGTATTTAATTTTTAAATAACAATTTGGCTATCTAGAAATATTACATATTATATTATTTTTTGTCAATGATTAGTGCTATATAGTTTGACAATACACAGATATATTGATATGGTTGATAAAGACAAAAATTCATAAATAAGGAGGGTAAATGGCAAGTAAAGAAGAAACCTTAAAAGCAATGAGAGTGTGGATTATATGGGGAGCCATCATATTTGCGCTTGGTTTTTTGGAAAAAGGAAAGTTTGATGAAAAACTATGGGGTATCCCACTGGTTGCTATTGTTCCCCTGACAGTCTCAGCCATGCTACTTCTTGGTAGATGGTTTAATGGAAGATCTCGAGCGTATGGGAGCTTAAGTATGTGGTACGTAAGAATACCCATACTTGCTTTATTTATATCAATTAGTCTTGGATATATTTTTCAAGAGAAAGATAGTGATAAAGCAATAGTAGCAGGAGTAGCTGCCGGTGCTGCAGTAATTGGAGAAGAAGAAGCAGGAGTTGGTGGGCTTGCGGTAGCTGAAGGAGCAGCTGACGTTGGCTCTGGAGCAGTCGACATATTGGATGACCTTGATGGAGCTGGAAAAGCTATAGTTTTTATAGTAGCTCTTGCGCTTGTTGCATTGTCAGCATTTATTCCAAATTTCTGGGTATTTTCATGCGCACTTCTTCTATCATTTGCTTTTGTTGTATATTTGCGCCAAGAAAAGGCAAGGACTCAGTCTGACTTTTCAAGTTTGGCTAGCATATTTAGAAAAATGTAAAAAATAAATACGAGGACAAAAATGTCCTCTTTTTTTATACATTAAAAACCCCCGATTACTCGGGGGCTTAGTTGAATATAATCTATTTCATCTTTCTTCTAATAAAGGCGGGTATTTCAAGCTCTCCTGATGAATCTTCTTCTTCATCTTCATCTTTGACTGGAACTCTGGTTTTTTTACTTGGCCTGTCTCGCTCATCAATATCGAGTCCAGCTTCAGAATCTTTGATACTTGGCATAAATGTTGGACTAGTTCTTGACTCAGTAAAACTTGCTCCGCTAAGGCCATCAAATTTTGAATCTCTTTTGCCTACATCTTCGGCAAAACCAGTAGCGATAACTGTGACTGTAACTTCTCCTTTTAGAGTATCATCAATTGTTGTACCAAATATTATTTTTGCTCCTGAGTCTACTGAAGCGGTAATTAATCTGGCTGCTTCGTTGACTTCATTCATTGATAGATCGTTTGGACCACTTATGGTAAAGAGAACTCCTTTAGCTCCTTCAATTGATAGCTCTAGTAGTGGTGAGTCAATAGCTGCTTTAGCTGCGTCTACTGCGCGAGATTCTCCGCCAGCTTGACCAATACCCATAAGTGCTGAGCCTGATTCTTTCATGACAGCTTTGACATCAGCGAAGTCGACATTAATTAATCCTGGTTTTGTAATTAATTCTGAAATTCCTTTGACACCTTGCTTTAATACATCATCAACAACAGCAAAGGCATCAAGAAGGGATGTTTTCTTATCAATTATTTGAAGAATTCTGTCATTAGGGATACTAATTATTGTATCAACTTTTCCGGCTAGCTCTTCCAGTCCTTTGTCACCAATAGTTCTTCGTTGTGCTCCTTCAAATGAAAATGGTCGAGTAACAACAGCAACGGTAAGAGCTCCAACGTCTCTAGCAATTTCTGCAATAACAGGTGCGGCTCCAGTTCCTGTTCCGCCACCAAGTCCACAGGTGATAAAAACCATATCTGAGCCTTTAAGAACTTCTCTAATTTCACTTGATGTTTCTTCGGCTGATTTTGTGCCAAGCTCTGGATTCATTCCGGCACCAAGTCCCCTAGTGACTGTACGACCAATATGAAGTTTGTTTTTAGCAAGATTTTGATGAAGGGCTTGTGCGTCAGTATTTATGGAAATAAAATCAACACCACCGATATTTCCGGTGACCATACGATTTATTGCTGATCCGCCTCCACCGCCAACTCCAACAACCTTGATTTTAGCGAATGTTTCTATGTCTGGCTTTACCTCAACAGTTTTCTTTTTTGTTGTATTTACAGCTTTTTTGATTGCCATAGCCTAGTAATGTATAAATGTATTTAATTATGTGATTTATTCACAGGTATTATTATCTTATAGTCATTTTAAAAAAAGTCAAGTCTGTTCAAATTTGATCGATGTTAGGGCATGAGGGACTTTATCCACTTTTTTCCCTTGGCCAAAAGCTCAACCACTGATTTCAATCTAATGGCAGGAAACTTGAATTTGCCAAAAAGACTAGTTTGCTCTGTGCCAAGTGTTTCTGCTCCCCAGTAAGCCAATCCAATTGCGCTGGTAAAAGCTAGATTGTTTACTTTGTCGATTGCAGTATTAATGTTTTGTGGGTAGCCAAGTGAAGCAGGAAGGCGAAATCTTTTTTTAGCTACTTCAACTATTCCTGGAAGTTGTGCTCCTCCGCCGGTTATGACTATACCGGCTGGTAGTAGTCCTGATCGATCGATAGCGATAAGCTCTTTATCGACATGATCAAATATTTCTTCCATGCGAGCTTCTATTATTTCTGAGACGTACTTAAGTGAAACTGAATCCTCATCAGTATCTGAAAAATCAGATATATTTATTTCCTCACGCTTATTAATTTCATTTGGTACTGCTTGTCCGTATTCGATTTTAATATCTTCTGCAGTATCGAGTGAAGTTCTGAGGCCTATGGCAATGTCTGCTGTTACATGATTTGATCCAAGTGGAATAACTGTTGTAGTTAGAAGATCACCCTCTTCAAAGACGGCTACTGAAGTAGTGGATTCACCTATATTTACAAGTGCTACACCTAGTTCTTTTTGCCTTTTAGTTAGAACACTTTCGGCATTTGCTAGCACTGAAAGAACAAGGTCATCAATCTCAACGCCGGTTCGATAAACCGCTTTAGTAATATTTTTTATTTGAGAGCTAAGGCCTAAAATGATCTGAGTGTTGACTTCGAGTCTGATGCCAGTCATACCAACCGGATCCTTGATTCCAGTTTGATTATCAATGGTAAAATCTTTTGGAATAACATGAAGTATTTCATAGTTAGGAGGAGTGGCAACAGTTTGAGCGGCGGCGATTGCGCGCTCAACATCATCTTCTTTTATTTCTCCATTAGCGCGTGAAACTGTGATGACACCTTTTGACTCTTGGGCTACAATATGGGAACCTGAAATACCTGCGAAGACTCGCTCTATTGGTGAGCCGATCATGCGCTCTGTTTGCTCTAGTGCTGCTGTGACAGAACTGACTGCATCTTCGATGCTAATAATAATTCCTTTTGAGATCCCGGCAGAGGGCACCTCGCCGCAGCCGACAATATAAAAATTGCCGTCCTGTGGATTGTACTGGCCGGTAACTGTTCTTATGTATGCTGTGCCGATATCAAGACCGGTAATGAACTTCTCTTTCATGGGTTTAAAATTAATGTGTATAGTAGTTCGATTATAAATATATTATAAAACAAAAAATGGATTTACTCAAATAGTTATCCACTGTTTTTTAAATAAATATTGCTTAGAGGTGTGTGGTTGTATACAAATGTTATACAGTTTAGGAGTGCTATGAAATTAGTATTTTTTGCTAACTACCCTACAAAAACGTACGGCCAGAAGATAAGTAGGCCAATAATAACGGCACCAATTGATGCCATAAGTACTATGGCTGCCATTATATCTTTTATAATCATAATGTAGTCATGGAGGCGAGGTTTGAGCACATCTGCGAGATGTTCAAAAATTGTATTCAGTGACTCAAGAATTAAAACAGAAAAAATAACAATAATTATAGCCACGCGTTCAAGTCTTGAAAGGCCAAAATAATACATTAGGAGAACTACAATGAGAGCTACAATAATTTGAATTTTAAAATTATTTTCGCGCCAGACAAATTTGAATCCCCTAAGAGCGTACTTTAAACTTCGAAGTAACTGCTTGATTGAATTCATATTTAAATTGATTTAATAATTCGCTCTTCCAGTTTTTCCATCTTGAGAGCATCACTATTTTTTTTGTGATCATAACCCACTAGGTGAAGTAGGCTATGGATTAATAATTTTTTAATTTCAGCGGCAAGTGAATGACCAAATTTTTTAGCGTTTGCTTTAGCGATAGAATAACAAATAATAATTTCGCCATCAAGAGCATCTTTTTTATTTGAATAGGTAAAGCTTAGAACATCTGTGGCTTTATCTTTTTTTCTATACTTTTTATTGAGGCGCTTTATGTCAGACTCGCTTATGATAACTACAGACAAATCAGCTTTTTTAATCTTTAGATATTTTATTGCTCTATTTAAAGTAGCAATAGTTTCTTTTCTACTCAGACGATTCTTGGTGGTGTTTACGTACTCGATCATATTAGCTGGTCATTAGCTTAAAGCTCTTGATTATCATTTCAAAGGTGGTCATGAAATTGGCTTGATTGCTCTGGCCAATATTGTAGATAAGTGAATAAACATTATCGCCAAAGATGAAATAGGCCATGGTGCCATCTGAAGTTCTGATTGCGTTAATGTTATCTGAAATTTTTAAGGTGCTAAGCCCCTCGGTATTTATGGAAATATTTGATTTGTACCATGAGGTAATATTTGCGTGAGCTTCTGAATTAGGTAAAACGAGAATCTGAATAAATTCTCCGCCTGGATCTTGGAAGAATATTGAATCATCGCTACCTTTAGTAGTCCATGATGAAGGGTAGATTAGGTTATAGTTGTATTTTGAGCTTACATATGTTGAAACTAGGGATGATTCATAAATCCTAGTACTACCTTCAGCTGTTGGGTGATACAAGTTTTTGACTTCTTCGCTGTCAGTGTATGAATCGCCATCAGTGTCTGGTATAGCCTTGTCTGTACCGAAAAGGGCTTCTTCCGCATCAGTTAGACCATCTGAGTCTGTATCTTCACCTTTGCCAATAACTGGTGGGAGTTCAACAGGATCTTCAATGAAATCAAAAGATTGAATAATCTGGCCATAGACTGAGTTTATTGATTGATCAGTTTCTTTTTTAAAGTAGAGCGAATAGATATATTCTCCACCTGATATATATAGATTATATGATAAACCTGCTGGATCTTCATATTTGAGCGATTGGCTACCGGCTAGAGTAAATGACTCTAGGTCGATTGAATCAATTTGCTGGTTGTCTACAATCCAATTTTCTAGATCATCGCGATAGGTATTCTCAAAAATAGTTATTTTCAGGTATTCAACAGCTTGATTGTCGCTAATGGTAGTTTTACTTACTTGATTTGTTTTTGGATCTTTTGAAACATCTTCACTTGAAGTCCATTCTCGCGGATATTTGAGTGAATAATTATATTCAGTAAATTGATGAGTATCCCAAACATCAAAATCTAGCCATTCTTTATATGGATCATCCTTTGGTTCAGCTGGCAGTTCATTTGCCGGTTCTTCATTGTTTGCTGGCACGTTACTGCCTGCTACAGGAAGATTTGGATTTGGATTAGAGTTATCTGAATCAACTGTTTTTAGAAACATCCATGCACCAAAGACCATTAAAGCACCGACGGCAAGGGTAATCACGATACCGATGACTAAATTTTTCTTAAAGCCCATTGGTTTTTTTGAGCCACTTTTCTTTTTAGGACTGCTTTTAAAAGATGGGCGCATTGTTAAAAATTTCTGCGGCATGGTATGCACAGAATTTTCAGTTTGATCTGTCTGACTTGAATTGGGAGTTAGTTTATCCATAGCTTAGGTTTTTTATCTTAAAAATTTAAAATTATTTAATATTTCCTCAAAATTTTCTTTATGATCATCTGCTTTTTTTGTGGCTACATAACGAATGGAATAAGTTCGACCGTTGTTTGAATTGTAGTTATTGGTGAAAAATTCTGTTGAGTAAGGAGTGCTATCTTCGTTTTCTTGACTGCCTTTAATAATCAGTTCACCTGAACTTTTTTCATCAATGGCGTAGCTAATATCTGGTATTGGTAGCTTCTCCTTAGTACCACCAAGATAGATATATAGTTTTATTTGGTTAAAATTATCATTGAACTGAACTGTACTATTTTCAACTGATTCAAGAACCATTTGATCAGGGTAGATAAATTTAAACTTAAACTGATTTGAAAGATAAGTATTTTCAGGATCAGGTGGCGCGTTGACGGTGAGTGGGTCTTGGTTAATCCTAACCTCTTCGCCGTCGTTCCAACCATCACCATCGGTGTCACTTTTAAGCGGGTCAGTAAGATATGTTTTTACCTCTTCTTTGTCATAAAGCCCATCATTGTCTGTGTCTGGAGAATTAATACTTGTCCCTAGAGTTGCTTCTTCTTCATCTGAAAGACCATCGCCATCGGCATCGGGTTCGCTTGAGCCATTTTTGTCATCAGGCGCTTCATTATCATTATTTGTATTATCATCTGTGGCAGTATTATCTGTGTCATTAAAAAGATCTATAACAGCTGGATTGATATCATTATCATCTGGCCTGGAGGTAAACCACCAAACCATGGCAGCAACAGCGCCGACAACAAAAATTATGAGGATAATAAAAACAGCTAGATTTTTTTTATTCATTCCGCTTTTTGGAATTTCTGGGATAACCGTGTCAACAGTGGCCTCAGGAGAAACAGCATCTAGGGAAGCCTCTTCTTTTTTGACAAAAGGTGAAGGACCTGTTTTTAGACTTTGTTCATCAGTAGGAGCACTTTGAGCAGGCGCTGGCGCAGGTACTGCAGTTTGTGGCGCTTCGGATGGTGCCTCTGGACTATCCTTTTTTAGAGGATCAGCAGAGCTAAAAATATCCTCTGGCTCTTTCTGAGGTGCACTAGGCACTTCTGGAGCCGGTACTGTATTTGGAGTAGTAGGCACATCATTTGAAGGAGCTGCTACGGGAGGATCCTTTGGAATAGCTGGTGTATTTGGTTGTTTGGCATTATTATCTTCAAACATAATTATTATTTAGTGAATGATATATTATAAGCTCCGTTTTGACAAGGGTTAGTTGGGTTTGTGCTCCAGCCAGAATTTGAGTGTTGCCAGCCAGAATTAGAATATTCTAGTTTGGTAAATATCTCATAGCCTAGAGCTCGGCAAGTTCCTCCTGCTTGGGCACAGTTTTGACCATTATATTTATCCCCTGAATAACATGATTGATTGATTACGTTACCTGATTGATCTCGGCAAAATAGGTTTGATTTATAGTGATACATGTGCGAGCCATCATTACAGGCAAAATCACTGGTAATTTGATTCCAGCATTCATCTGATGAATAATCTGCAGCACAGTCGACTACCTCATTTAGAGGGTCAATTAGGGGAGAGCTGCCAAGAAGAGAAGCAAATGTATCTCCCCAAGAATCCCAAACTGAAACACTTTGGCCAGCAAGATAGGTTCCCCCGGTTAGGGCTGGGTAATATCCAAAGTCAGCACTTGAACTGTTTATAACACATATCTCGCTACTAGGATTTGTAGGATCTGAGGCATTGTAATCAGGACAGTGATCGTTGATTGCGCAAGATAGATTATCATGAGCACTGCAATGACCACGGTAATAGTCAAGATGGTAAACCATTTCATTTAAATGCCCCATACGAATTACATCTCGGGCTAACTTATCCTTATCATTACCACAAATTTCGCCACTTGGACAATCTGAATCTTTTTCACAGTATTTCACAGCAGTACTGCAGGCTCGCTCATTTTTAAGACTATTGTAATTAAACTGTAGATTTTCTAATAGCTGGTCATGAATACTTAAGGTCATGGCATCATAGTTATCAGTGTATGACAGAAGGAATATATTCGTGTAGATATTTGATCCTGATGTTGCAGCCATATTTACATAAGTTGAACGGCCCTGTGAAATTGATTCGTAACCGTCAACCTTAGATACATTAGGTCGACCAGATCCTCGAGCATATTTTTGATACCAAGCCCCTGGAGAGAGATGCTCTGTGTTGTTGTACAATCTAATACCAATTGAATCAATTGGACAAACATCATTTAATAATGCGCAAGTTCCATCTTGGTAAGTGAATAAAAATTCTTTGAGTACATTGTAGCAATAACCTGTACCACAACTGTTGACTCCAGTACAGATCTTGCCATGATACTGCGGTCCGCCCCCAACACAATAGCCTGATTGTTCACCTTTTACATTTCCTGGATATGTTAGAGCTGGTAGGTCATCTGTGGTTGAGCTAAGACACTCTCCTTCTGGATAGAGGCAATCGGCATTATCAGTACAGGTTTTACTGTCATTTGCTCCACCCTTACAAAAATCCTGATCATTGCCGTAATCTCGACAGTAATATGTTGCAAAATTCATATCATAACATGTACCACTTGAGCAAGTTTGAGGCTCTGCGTATGGGAAATGGGCTATGTCAGGCCATGGATTTTGACAGATAAAATTAGTGATAGTGACAGATCTTGAAGCTGAACCATAATCTGGGTCAACTGTAGGCTCTGGATCTGCGGCAATAACCATAACAGAGGATTTACCATCTTTATTTTCTGGAGTTATAAAAGTATCTTGAGCAGTAGTTGATTCGATTGCGATTAGATTATCTGGGTCAGTTTCTGACCAGGTGTAGTTGGCAATGAGCGGTTCATTGTCTTTACTATAAGCTGCGGCCTTAAATGAATGCTGATTACCGGAAGTGGAACTACTCACATCATCTGAGCAATTACCAAGAGCACAGGTAAAATAGTCACTTTGAGTATTAGATCTTGTTATTGTAGTAGCTCCATCCGAAGCCATAAGCTCTACGTCAACTTGGACGTGGCTAATTATGCAAATTTCAGTGCCACTATTAAAATTCCAATAATAGCTTGGTCCAATTTTTTTTCTATCTGGAGTACTTGGCGTTAATTCACCACCTAGAGCACTTTTGACTCCACTTGGTCCTGCTTTTATATGGAATTCAAAAATGTTAGATGCATCTAGTGGCTTGTCTGGTGTAAATAAAACAGTAGTGCAGCCCTCAGAATTTGCACATGAATCAACTCCGGTGGCAACATTTCTAGAACTGACACTGCCATCAATTGGACACCAGTATGGCACGGATTGAGCGTAGGCTTTTTTTCCGCCAAAAATATTTTTAATTGAATTCCAGAGTCGAGCTAGAACTCCCTCTTTTTTAGGATTGTCATTAACAACAAAATCGGCTTGCAGAACACACCCTCTTCTGCCAGTTATGCTAGCAGTTCTTTGCCAAAGCTCAACAGTGGACTCGCTTATTGTAGAGCGTTTCATTTTCTGATCAAAAGTGGCTTTGACAACAATATTTCTACACGTTGATCCAGTCGCGGCTGGAAAACGTGAAGCAGGAATAACCGCGGCATTTGGAACTGTCTGACAGGAACAATCAGGTTGATTAGGGTCAGCTGGATTTGGATCGCAAAAATATCCAGGCCAGCAAAGAGTATTACTTGCATCACAAGTGGGTGTTGCAGTATTACCATCACATGGATCACCCGCACTGCCGGTGCTTACGTCGAAATATAGGCCATTGGAAGGACAACCCTGAATAACAGCCTTAAGATCACCGTCAGTGGCACTATCTGGAACGCTTGAGCTAACAGATGTATCACTCCAGCTACTAATAGGTGCGTCTAGGCCGTTAAAAGTAACTTGCTCCTGACTGTTGCCAAAATTTCTTCCACTTAAGTTAACACTGTCCCCTGGCATACCCGCAACTTTGCTTATACTACATAGTTCAGGTAATCCAGTTGCTGGAACAGGACTGCCATTGCAATCAGCTGTAGCGTTAAAATTATTAGTATTACTATCAAGTCCATACTTGTCTGTTACCCTTGCCTGAGAACCACCAATGGACAGAGTTGACGGAGCGGTGACAATTATCTCGATATCGGTCCATTTACCACCACAGGGATAGATGTCAACTGGAATTGCCCCAAAAGTAACTTGGCTGTTTGTACCCTTTGATTTGAATTGGCAACCTTGAATGGTAACAATTTGACCGGCAGGGCCAGAAGATGGAGAAAGTGAATCAATAACTGGCTTACATCGATAGAGACTTGTGTCGCAAGTGCTGCCTGGGCAAACTGCCTGGCATTCAGCATCTGTGGCACAAGTATCAAAGGTAATAGTTAGTGGTGAGCGATCATATTTACCCTCGGCATCTGCTCGAACAAGAACACGCCCTTTTTCAGTGCCTGTAGTAACAGTTGCCTCAGAAGTATCGCTTAGGTTTTGATTACTGACAGTTACACCTAGATCAGGAGTAGAATCTATTTTCCAAACCCAGCTGTAGGCGGCCGCGCCTGAAAGCTCAGCACAATTTGGTCCAACAGGTACTGATTTATATGGACTTGTAGTAGAAGGACCAGATATAGCGCTATCAGGTTTAACGAGTACTCCCTCTAAAGGACAAACTGAAGTACCTGGCTTTGTTTTAAATTTCCAAATATAGTCATTAACCATATTTATTCCGGCCTGACTTTGGATGCCAGTTGTTATAGTTACCTGATACCAGGTGTCTGGTAGGAGGTTGCTATTTGGCTCAAGACTAAAAGAATAGTTGGTGGGACCTGAAATTTGAGCTGGTACATCTCCTAGCAGACCTGAACAGCTTGAGTCAGGGCATTCTTTGATAAATATATGGCTTTGATTAAAGGTGGATGTGAGAATCTCAGTATTAAAAGTAGCTGAGATAGATGAGTTTATGCATGCATCATCGTCATTTTTATATGGATTTGGACTGGGTGAAGTTGAAATTGCGCAATTTATACCGGAAGGGCAAGTTGAATCATTAAAACAAATATCTCCTGCAGGGTCTCCTCCGCAACGTTTTTCACAGGTACTTATTTCAACAACTTTAGGAGCATTAGAGCAACTAGTGTCATCAAAATTACAATTAGCATCGCAGCTAGGTGTGCCCCCAACAAATCCATAATTAGTACAATCTTTGCCTCCAAGGTTGACTCCATCGCACTGCTCGCCGGGATCAATAATACCATCACCGCAATAACGTACATCAAAAGGCATGCCATTACTACTACCTTGATCATTGGTGACAAACACATCTCCATCTTCAGTATTTAATGGCACGGTAACACTTGTAATCTCAGTGTCTGACCAACTGTTTGGATCAGTTACGCTAAAGACAGCGTTTGGAGTAAAAGTAATATTTTTAGTTGTCGGATTATCGCCAAACCTAATACCGGTTAGCTTGAGCCCAGACGCCCCGCGAGGGCCATAGTCAGGACTAACAGACCAAAGACATGGCCCATTAGCAGTTCCTGGAGTGACAAAAAATTCTACTGGATCACTTGGATCTACAGAATTGGCAGAGCCATAATCAATAGCCAGAGTAACTTCGGGTCTGTCACCAGCACTAAAACCACCTGGCACTGTGGTACCAACAGAGTAATTAGTGTATCCAGGACCTGGAGTAGTGCCAACATTATTGAAATTAATGTAGTCAATTTCAGCGGGGTTAGATGAGGTACCTCTAAAGCATTTACCGTGAATCGTAATGCAATCCCCTACTGGACCTTCGTTACTGCTTGCTGATGAGCCTTTGATATATGAAATATATGGCTCACAAACGCAACTACCTAAATCTGTGACACCAAATTGCCAATTATGATTAAGCGTATCACCGTTGGCGTTTATGATACGATTGGTTGAATAGCTTATTTGATAACTAGTATTTTCAGATAGTGGATTTGTTGGCAAAAATTCAAATACTTTATAGTTACTACTTATATTGCCTAGATCTTGATCAACTACCCTAAATTGACCATCAATGCCTGAGCCAATTTTATTGGTAGTTGAAAATAGTCCGGTTGAAGGAGAGAGGATATATGAAGCGAGATCACCGCTACCTACAACTTCTATGGAAAAAGTAATCTGATCAAAAAACATCGTAGTGTTATATGTTGAACTTATGTGTGTATCTGGGCAGACATTAGTGCCAGTTGGGTAATAGCTTGATACTCCTGGTTTTTTATTATTTGTGGCAAAAACTATTCTATGATCATCCATGACATTGCCACAAAGATCTTCAATGCCTGAAAGCCGGATAATATAGTAAGTGAATGGTTTTAATTTATTTGGGTTTTGCATGCGTACTAGAAAACCTTTTGAGTCAGTACTATTTGAGCTTGTTTTCATTTCAACTGAAAATATTGAGTTAGAAACTTGGGTACCGATTGTATCAGAGGCTGGGTCATACTCATTGACATAAAAATGACCTGGGAATGGATTGATACCATTGACATCTAAAATAGTAGTAGCATCAATTTTTTCATTGAAACTGATATCAATAACCGGGCTTAAGTCAACATTTTGATCAGGATTTGCTGGATCACTGCTTTGAGGGTAAGATCTAGTAACATATGGCTTAACAAGGTCACCATCGTCACCGACATAAAAATCCCAGCGGAAATCAGGATAAGTACTGTCTTCACAGCTAGCACTAAGGGAGCAGACTGACAGAGGTCTTGCACTTGGAGCAGAAGTATCCTCAATTCTTGACGGAAGGAAATCAGAATGCTCGGTGTTATGGTTTAAAAATTCTTTATTTTCAGGAGCAAAAGTTACAATGTTGCCGCGAACTGACCAATCTCCTGGGGCAGAGCTTGCATTGGCGGCAATCCTGAGGTCCCCTGAGGAAACTGCGTCTGTAACAGATGACTGACTGATATTTTTATTAAATACGGCTTGAACTTTAGAACACCAATAGACATCAGTCTTATCATCAGCTCCGGCGTGTGATGTTTGTACATCATTTAAGATAAGGTTGTTTGGGTTTGGTCCAGGGCCATAGCAAATATCATAGCAGTCAATACCACAATTTTCATCGCACCAATATCCAGTACCTTGAGCATTACATTTCATGCAACCATAGCATTGACCTGCTTGACAGATTGGACCACTTGGACCACCACTACCATCACCTTCGAGTACTTTAAAAATATATTGAACAATGGCAAATGCCATGACAATAATTAGAAGACCAATTAATGCATTGAGTATTATTTTTTTGGCTAGCTCTATGCGCGCTGAATTACCACCGGAAGTCATCCAGATAACACCGGCTGTTATCATGAGAATTAGTGCAAGGATACCGAGAACCCCAAGTATTGTACGAATTACTCTGATGACTGAAATCCTGATATCAGTAGTTGAAAGACCAACATCTTCGGCGTAGCTGACTCCATAAGGATCAGCGCTTTGAGCTGAGGCGATATTGGTAAATAAAAAAACAACGGCAAAAAGCACAGCTAAAATTACCGTTGTTCCAATAATCACAGAATGGTTTTTTCTAAACCAGTGTTGCATGGGGGTTTAGTATTAGACTAAATTATTTACTTAGAGTTTCCTTAACAAGGCTGCTAACCATATTACCATCGGCTTTGCCCTTGACGCGACCCATAACTTGACCCATAACAGCTCCGAATTGACTTGGAGCGACAGATCCCATTGATCCAACTACTTCTTCAACTATTTTTCTTAGTTCATCCTCACTCATTTGCTCGGGAAGGTATTTCTTTATAAGGTCTAGTTCACTTTGCTCTATTTCGGCTAAATCGGGCCGATTGCCTTTATTGAATTGTTCTATTGAATCTTTCCTTTTTTTAGCTTCATGAGTTATAACAGATAGAGCTTTTTCATCTGAAAGCTCGTCTACTTTAAGATTTATCATTTCATTTTTGAAGCCTGCTTTTAATAAGCGCAATAAATTTGCTAGATCTTTATTTCGATCAAGCATTGCCTTTTTAAAATCGTTTTCAATAGCTTCAACTAAGCTCATGGAAGTTTATTTCTTAATATATTGATTTTTTCCAGCGCCAAAATTGCCAGTTTGTCCATCTGGCGGTAACTGTCCTATTTTTTGCAGATATTCTCTTTTGTTTCTTAAATACTTTCGTCTAAGAGCTGCTTCCTTTAATTGTCGTTTAGTTTTAGGTTTGGCATGAAACTGTGTTGCTTTTGCTTTGAAAATGACCCTGCTTTGTAGGACTCGTTGCTGAAAGCGACGGAGTAGTCCTTCAACTGATTCATTTTGCTTGCGTTTTACTTCAACAGCCATTTGTATACACCCCCTTTCGGTGTTTTAATGATTTATTTATATCATTATATAGTTAGTAATTTATGATTTAACTATATCAAATTAACTTATATTAGTCAAAAAAGCAAGCGATATCACTATTTTCTATAAATCACGTAAGAATATATGATGATGGACAATATCATTGCTATAAAAAGCCCAATAAACCAGCCAAATAGCGAAGGGAAAATAACGGTTAAAATCATGAAAATTCCGCCTAATATAAAGACTTTTCCACCAAATATATGGGTTTTCTTCCAGACTTTGTTAGAGCTTAGTGTCCAAGGGGTGCGAATGCCAAAAAACCAATTAGGCTTAACTTTACCCAAATAGCTACCGATAACAATAAATAGGAGGCCAACAGCTATTGGAGTAATAAGGGCAACAGGCATATTTATACCCAGTCCATTTAGACCAAGAACTATATATATGGTACTCATAAAGACGACTAAAGCTCCTTTAACTATATGATAAACCCCTTTAAATTTATCATAATTTTTCTTCCTAGGATCAGCAAAAGGTACAAAGAGCATTAGAAGATAAATGGCAATGTTTAGAATGGGGAAGAAAAATGCTGCGAAGGCCTTGCCAGAGTAGCCATCAACTTCGCCAGTTGCATTCCAGTGTGTGGCCACGCGCTCTGGAAAAAGGGTGTAGAAATACAGACTAAGGACTAGTCCAAGGAGGATAAAAAGGAGTGGCACAAGCTCAGTTTTAATAGTTGGTTTGATTGGATTTTTCATCAAATTTTATGATTAGTTTATATATTAATTTTACCATACTAGAAATTTTCGGACAAAAAAATCCCCTCGCACTTGGATTGGTGCGAGGGGGGTTAGAGAGTTAATAGTATTCACCACAGACAGGGTCATAAGTTTCGATTTGGATGGAAGCTTCCATATCTCCGCTTATGAAGCACTCGACGTGTTTTGGCTTTTGACTCAGATCATCTCCTTCCCATGCTATTGTTGGCTTTTGATCGCCGTTGCCATAAATATGAACAGTACTAATTGCTCTATATTTTGGCTTGTCATACTCTAGCTCGGAAGGTTCAGGCCTCAAATCAATTACCTCATACTCGCCAGTTTGCTCATCGAACTGTTGAAGATATATTGCTTCACCACGTTCAGATTCTCCAGTCATCTTGCTGAACTTCACTGCTTTGTCCAACTGACGCCATGCCTCCTTTGTGTCAGCGCCTTCCCAAAGAGTGATGGGTTTTTCAAATTCTTCAATGGGCTCTCCATATGTTTCTTGTTTGTCTGCATCTCTGATTAGTCTTACTCGGAATTTGTATTCATCGTTCTTGTTGCGCGGGATACTCATGAGTTAACTCCTTTTTTAATTTATTTTTTTAATTTTTGTTAAACTAGTTTTTTCTAAATAAATCAATACTAACTGATTTGCTTGGAAAAAACGGTGAATGAAATTTAATTCACCGGGAGCTTGATTAATAAAGGGCTACCTGACCTTCACTGCCCGCGATGCAGATTTACTCGCGGCCGATAAAATGCATTTGATTATCTATTTAGTAAGCGTCTTTAAAATATGCTTTACAATCGAAGTTGTCATCTTCGAAGTAGATAATCAAACAATGAGAACTGCAAAAAATTGCAGGGCCATCAGGAAAACAATCAGCTTTGCTGCCATATGGCGCAATAACTTCAATAAAACCCTGATCCTTTCTTTTTTTGCTATAAACTGCTCCACATTGTTCACATTTTTGTTCTTTCTGGCTTTTTTTGTTTTTTGACACAGGAAGTGATCATATCATATCCTGAGAATCTTGTCAAGTCCTATACCTCGATAGATATCTTTTTGGGCTAATATAAGGTAAAAAAATCTCCCCGTAGTTTCCAACTACGGGGAGGGTTATATTATTATTTTTTATTTTTTTTATTTTGATTTTTGTTTTGAAATTTGCCTCTTGCAAAGAAGCAAGGTGCGAGTTTGTAAGGTTCAAACTGGCAATTTGCGCAATTTCTAAAGCAAGGATAATTTGAAAAATAGTATTTCGGTGCTTTACCAGTCATGCCTGCTATTATAAGTTTTATAAGTACTTTACTGCTTACGATTGTTAACTTAGCGTTTGGATTAGCATGTGACCGGTTGGCGATAAATCGCTTATTCATGAGCATAAAAATATGCGGTGCTTCTTTGATAACTCCAAATTCCTTCAAATACTCATGCCTACTTTGAAACTGACAGTCCAAATCCTTAAGAGATTTACCTTGCCTGAACAGCTCTTCAATAAGCCAGTATTCTTTAACCCATTCCAAGGAAAGTTTTTCACGGCAATGAATTTGATTACCATTTTCAGCTCTTAGCATAACATGGACATCGACTCTTTCTTTGGGCTCTAATCTGGATTTAATTTCTGATCCGTCGTTATTTAGAACTGTTACATCAATATTTTTACCATTCTTTCTGACTTCAGCATTTATTACAGAAATCATATTGATGTTTTTTGACTCTGAAACTGCGAAAAGGACATTTCTCTTTAAAATCGGGGAATACGATTTGTAAAAATATGTTTTCTTTTCAAAATCTTCTCTAGCGGTAATAAGAAAATCATATTGCCCTAGAAAGAAATTTCCCATCCAATAACCCAAGGTTTTTGTAGCATCTTCATATCCATACTCAGAAATTGCACCAGCAATTCTGGCATAGGGATTGAACATTCTGTCATAAACGCTTGCAAACTTGGCTGGATCGGGTGATACGGCCGAAAGTTGGTTGCAAATTTTTTGCCAGACCATTTTAGCTTTTTCATTGTTAATTACATTACTATCGACCAAATATCTCAGAATATCTCGACTGTTATTGATGTTTTCTTGCTTTTTTCCGCGAACTAACAATTCAGAGCTGTTGGCTTTTATTTTTTTGGTAAAACAGGTACTACTATGCCTGCTTAGCAAAGTATATACTGCTAGGCCAAACAAATCGAATTTGGTTTTCACAACAATATTACCAGCCATAATTGAGACCATGGGCAGTGTGTGGTAATTTTCAATGCTTCGATACCGGTTTTCACTGGCGTAGAAGGAATCTAAAACATCATACAGAATTTCAAAAACCATTTTTGCAGATGTAATTGTTTTTAGATACCTTATCTCTGCTACAGGCGTAAACTTTGAAAGCGATCTGTTTTTAATTAAATCAGTTCCTTCTAAGTCATTTGTTCTGATCCAATCAAATAAATCTTTCTCAATCTCATCAATTTTAAGATTAAACTTGTTGACTAGAAGATCAATAGAGCATACTTTCTCTTCCATGAAATGATGATCCAAGACATTTAGATCGCCGCCATTACCTTGAGCGGCTCCGACGTTGATAATTAGAACTTTCTTGCCAGGAAATTTTGGTATTTTGTCATAGACACTAATTACCACTATTTCGGGGTCCGCAACTATAATACCGTCGCGAATACCTTTCCAAATTGTAGCCACAGAATCGAGGCTGACATTTTTTGGAATGACTATCACGTTGTACGGTTTTTTAATCTTTCCTTTTGCAATTAAGTCTTTGCTTAAAAAATCTGAGAAATTTACTTTTGCTTTTCCATTGCCTGTTTCTTTTTCGGCCATGATAATGCCTCCTTCTAATTTTGGGAGATTAAATAAATACCTTAACTGAACTATTCAGTAAGGTTATATGGTTATTTGTATTTGATTTTCAAGGAACGAATTCTAGTAAATATAGCATAAATAGGTAGTTTTGTCAAGTATATGGCTATTTATATTAAAAAAATCCCTAATATTAGGGAAAATCTTAATTTTATCTATATATTCTTTATATAGCTATTTAATAGCCTTTGGGGTGCATATCTTATGCTTTTTTCTAAGTATTATGAATAATATGATAGCTAAAATGACAAAAAATATACTGGTCCATTGGTCGAATCTAAGGGCTAGCCATTCTGCTTGGGGATCAATTCGAAGAAATGAGACAGTAAATCTTATTAACCCATAGGAGAATAAATATATTAAAAAGAAGATGCCATTAAAAAGTGAGCATGTCCCCTTTTTTAGATCATGGGTTAGGCGAAGCTTGTGAAGATATATAAGAGATAAAAATACAATTACTAGTAAAAGGCTTTCATAGAAAAAGATTGGATGATAGAATTGGAATCCTTTATAGTCAGGGAGTCTGTTTAAAATATCAATTGAAATGCCCCAGGGGAGATCAGTTGGCTTACCATAAAGTTCATTATTGAAATAGTTTCCCCAGCGTCCAAATGCTTGGCCAAGTGCAAGCATGGGTGCAAAAATGTCAGCTAACAGCCAGAAATTGAATTTATATTTTCTGGCTAGAAGTATTAAAGTTAAAAATCCAAAAATAACAACTCCGTAAATTGCCAGTCCCCCATTCCAAATCTTTAATATATCAATTAAATTATTTTGATAATAATCCCATTCGCTTACAACATGCCAGATACGGGCACCGATAATACTTGAGAGAACTAAATAGAAAACTAGATCATAGAGCTTATCTACTGAGAGAGAATATTTCTTAAATAATTTAAGCGTTAGAAAAAAACCAACAAGAATTGAGGTAGCAATAAAAAGCCCGTACCAATGAAGTTCAAACGGGCCAAAGCTAACTAGTACTGGGTCTGGTTTAAAATTTCCGAAAAGCATAAGGTTTATTTAATCAACTCCTCTAAACCTTCGAGTGGAATCGCTCCTGCAACATAGGTGCCATTTATAAAGGTGGCTGGAGAACCAATAACACCTTTGATAATACCAAGATGGTAATCAGCTTTCACTTTTGAAGCATATTTTTGTGACTCAAGGCAATTAGTAAATTGCTCTAAATCTAAATCTAGGTTTTTAGCGATATCTAGATACAAATAGCTATTAAACTCTTCTTCGCTTGAGTAGAGATCGCTTGAGTATAGCCAAAATAGCCCTTGCTCATCGGCACACTCAGCAGAAAGTGATGCGGAAAGATCATTTTGATCAAGTGGAAAATGTTTCCAAACGATTCTTGTATTTTTATTGTTTTTTGCAAACTCTTCAAGAGTTAGCGCATACTCCTTGCAATATGGACAAGTGTAGTCATTAAAAACAACAATTGTGTTATCGGCATTAAATGAGCCCAGAAAATGATCAGATAGCTTTATATCAAAAGTAACTAAGGTATCTTCTTTATTTTCTGGTTCGATATTATTTGACTTAGCTCCAGAATAAATCCAAAAAATAACTAGGCCAACTAAAATTCCAACTAAAAATATTAACCAGGGGTGGTTTTTCAATATCTTCATAAGATGATTTAATTTATTCTTTAATACCGGCAAGCTCAGCAATGCGCTCTTTATCAAAACCAACAATTACTTCCTCCTTGCCATCTGTTTCAATGATTGAAACAGGTACGCCCATTTGGCCTGATTTTTCGACCATTACCTTGCCTGCCTCTTGATCGGTTGAAACATCAATGTCTTCAAATTCGACATTTTTTGAGCTTAAAAAATCTTTAAGCATTTTGCAGTAAACACAGGTTGGGGTTGAATACACTTTTATTTTTGCCATTTCGTTTCTTGTTAATTATTAATATTTAATTATTTTCAAAATTATATGCAGCTCTTAGTATTGTTTTTTCATCAAATGCGCGACCGATCATCTGCAGGCCGACTGGAAGATTGTCTACTTTGCCGCAAGGAATTGAAATACCTGGCAGGCCAGCAAGATTTGCCGGTACAGTAAAGATGTCAGACGCATACATAGAAAGTGGGTCACTGGTTTTCTCGCCAATTTTAAAGGCAGTGGTTGGCGTTGTTGGAGCAAGTATTACGTCAACGGATTCAAATGCTTTATTAAAATCATCTATAATAAGGGACCTAACTTGAAGAGCCTTTTTGTAATAGGCATCATAGTAGCCATGAGAAAGTGTGTAGGTGCCTAGCATGATTCTTCTTTTTGTTTCAGTGGCAAAACCTTTGGCTCTAGTAGCAAGGTATGAACTAAGTAAATCACTTCCCTTTTCAGATAGACCATACTTTACTCCGTCGAAGCGAGCCAGATTTGAACTAACTTCAGCAGGCATAAGGATATAGTAAACAGCGAGAGCATAAATGGAATGAGGCAGGCTTAGTTCAACTACTTTGTTTCCAGTTAGCTCTTCTATTTTTTTTATAGCAAGCCTTACTGTATCTGCTACGCTTGAGTTAAGACCAGCGAGTTCAAAATACTGCCTAGGTATACCAATTTTTAACCCCTTAATGTTTTTGCCTAACTCGGCTGAATAATGATCGAGTGCAACATGCGAAGTTGTTGAATCATGCGTGTCATGACCGGCTATTGTTTCAAGGACTATTGCAGCGTCTTCAACTGTTTTTGTCATGTGACCAATGGTATCAAGAGATGATGCCATGGAAATTACTCCGTAACGTGATGTTCGGCCATATGTTGGTTTTAGGCCAACCACTCCGCAGAATGCGGCGGGTTGTCTGATTGAGCCACCGGTATCAGTTCCTAGGGAATAGAGAGCCATACCCGCTGCTACAGCTGCAGCTGAGCCACCTGACGAGCCGCCAGGTACTCGAGTAGTATCAAGTGGGTTCTTGGTGGTAAAAAAACCAGAATTTTCAGTGGATGAGCCCATGGCGAATTCATCAAGGTTTGTTTTACCAACAAGAACAGCATTTTCTTTTTTAAGACGATCAGTTGTAGTTGATTCATAAGGAGAAATGAAATTTTCCAGAATTTTAGAAGCTGCTGTTGTTTTTATGCCCTCAGTGCAGAAAATATCTTTAGCGGCATAGGGGATACCTGCAAGCGGACTAATTAAATCTCCAGCGCTAATAGCTCGGTCAACTTCGGCAGCAGTTTTTAGAGCGGCTTCACTTGTGGTAGTAATAAAAGCTTTAATGTCGCCGTCTGATCTCTCTATTTGATCAAGATAAGCACGAGTTAGCTCGGTTGAGCTAAACTCTTTATCAACTAAGCCCTGGTGCGCACTTGCAATTGTCAACTTAGCTAGATTCATATGACTTTATTTACTTTAATAAACCTGCCACTACTGTCGGGAAAATTATCAATAATTTTTTTCTGCATAGCATCCTTGCAAGGCTTAACTTCATCAAGTCGAGTAATATTATTTAGTTTGATAGATTGACTAGTTGGTTCGATATTAGAAGTATCAAGAGCTTTTAATTTCTCAAAATAAGCCAAAATATCACCAAGATCCTTGGTGAGAGTGTTTTTTTCATCAGCTGTTAGCTCAATTCTAGCTAAGTGAGATAGATGTTCAACTTGCTTATTATCAATTGACATGATTTTATTCTATCATTTTTCCACAATTTGGCAAAATTTAGTATCTTGACTTATTTCTGACTTGCTGTAAGGTAAAAAATATTGAAAAAAATTACTGGCTTAGAGGGATCCGTTCATGGTAACAGCTAGAGCTGTGAAGGTGAAATAAATACCAGATGCTTAAGCGCGATCAATATCAATCATATCGATCATTATTGATAGGACTAGTAATCCAATCTGGATAATTTAATTTCACCTGTCTAGTCTGGGGTTAGAGTCCCTTGGATCCTGCCATTCAGTACTTTTTGAATTTATATAATTTTTATTAATTTTTTCATGCGAGCTTTGCTCGCAATTTGGGGCATAATTTTTAATTTTTTCTTTCAGATTAGCTAAAATATCCCAAGGTGAATTCCAGTCCCAGTTCAGTTGTTTGTTTTGTAAAAGGTGGTTCGATCCAGATTTTTCCATAAAAATTTTCATTTCATGAAAATTTTTAGACAAAGCAAGTTTTTGCACGTTATTAGCAGATAAAATCCATTCTTGAAGGGGTTCGATCCAATTGTTTCCTTTTAGTCCAAAATCGTTCTTTTTATCCAAAAGAGCGGTTTTGGTTTTTAGGAGTTCTTCTTTTTTAGTGAGATAAATATCTTTTTCAGTTGTGCCGTCTAAAAACGAATTAACAAGTTTGTCTAGTTTTTGTTCAACTTTTCTGGTTTTGTCCTCAAGATTTTGGGCGAAACTATGTAATGATTGTAAAGATTCTTTTTGCCATACATCCGTTTGAGCCAACATCTTAGTTTTCCAATCATCACATAAAGTAATTTTTTGAAGCCTTTGTTCAATTTGTTCTACGAGTATTGACTCTTGGAGATATGGCTGTGAACATTTGCCGAATTTTTTAGTACAACGGTAATAGCGATAAATACCACCTCTGCCTTTGGCAAATTGAGCTGTAATAGCCCCACCACATTCACTACAGCGGAATAGTCCCAGAAAGGGGAAGTTATGAGACTCTTTCTTTTTGCGTGGCTTGGCTTTTTTCTTAAGTATCTCCTGCACGGCTTCAAAAATCGCAGAGGAAACAATTGGATCAAAATTACCCTGATAATATTCGCTATCTCGTTTGATTAGCCCGATGTAAATTGGGTTAGTTAACATCCTTTGAATCATAGATTTAGCCACTGGCTTACCTGATTTACTGGTTACTCCCCAAAAACTTAGACGTTTTGATAGGCTGTCCAAAGTATGTTCCCCCTTGTTGAATTCTTGAAATGCTTTTTGAACTATTTTTGATTTTGTCGGATCAGGCTCGATATTGTGTGTTTTCAAATTGTTCAGATATCCGATCGGAGCGTTTCCCGGCCATTCACCGCGTCTAAGTTTTTGTCTAATTCCCCGTTTCACATTTTCCGACAGATTATCCGAGTAATATTTACTTTGCCCAAAAGCAACTTGAAGCATGAATAGTCCTTGAGGCGTAGGTTCAAACCAAAAAGTAGGGAAGCGTAAAGATACAATTTTTCCTTGATCAACTAAGTAGATAATCTGTCCACCATCAACAGAATTACGAGCTAAACGATCAGGATGCCATGCTAAAATACCAATAGGTTCTTTACTGGCGTGGATTTTCTCAATCATTTGGTTAAAGATTTCCCGACCTGGTTTTTTGGCACTTTTGCTCTCTATAAACTTCTCAATTACATCAAGATTTTCTCGCTTGGAAAATTCAGCTAGTTCTGTCAGTTGTGCTTCAATGCTCATCACCTGTCTTTCCTCATCTTCAGTTGATTTACGAGCATAGAGAAAATATTTAGTTTTAGATATATTTGACATGGGATTTAAAAAACTTGTTTTGTTTTTTCGCCATAGGCGAAAATGAAAAAATCTGGATATAAAATGCAAATGCATTTTGTTGGTTGCTTTTGCAACCGCAAACCACCTTTTACAAAACAAACAACTGAACTGGGACTGGAATTCACCTTGGGATATTTTAGCTAATCTGAAAGAAAAAATTAAAAATTATGCCCCAAATTGCGAGCAAAGCTCGCATGAAAAAATTAATAAAAATTATATAAATTCAAAAAGTACTGAATGGCAGCGAATTTTAAACGCTACTCGAAAATATTTTGAGAATGAATTAAGGATTTAACTCTAGAAAAATCAGAAAACTTTTCTTTTCCTTTTATTAAAATTAAAAAGGGGCGGGCAAAATTATATAAGTAA
>Ga0233437_1000550_pt1 | contig 83934 bp, 54 predicted proteins | sample SI_122_August201_FD_182714 | JGI IMG/M metagenome (GOLD analysis project Ga0233437, IMG submission 182714) | Seawater microbial communities from Saanich Inlet, British Columbia, Canada - SI_122_August2016_200_MG | ecosystem: Environmental > Aquatic > Marine > Inlet | place: Canada: British... | reverse complement strand
TACGCTATCGGCGATGGCCTGTTTTTCGTAATCGTATTTATACTTTTGTCGAATTACTTCTTTTTGATTTTGCTCACTATTAATGCTGTCACTTGTGCTTATGTAAAGTTCGTACATTTCCAGGGCCGGTTTGTTTTTGCCTATCGATTTGTATACATCATATAAGGCATTTGCAGCTTTTTGTATTTCTGTTTTATTCCCAATTTCTTGAGCTAAGGAAAATGCCTGATTAAGGTTTGAAATTGCTTCTTGATTTTTGCCTTGTTCTTTATAATTAATTCCGATACTAGTCAAAACACTAGCAATATTTTTTTTGTTTCCATTTTTTTTAAAGATGGTTAACGACTGTGTGTAATAGTCATTTGCAGATTTTAATTCATTCATTTTACTTTTAGTATCACCCAAGCCCTTAAAGGAAACTGCCATTAAAAATTTATATCCAATTTCTTCCGAAACTTTTAAACACTGTGAAAAATAGTCTAAAGCATTACTATAATCACCTTGATTGTAAAAATCATTTCCGATACTATTTAAACTATTAGCAATTCCATTTTTATTTCCTAGTTCTTTACTGAGGTTTAAACTGCGCATGTTATATTCATTTGACATGATATAATTACCCATTCTACTATAAATAATGGCAATGTTATGCAAATTGTTGGAAACCCCTTTCTTATCTTCCATTGTTTCCCTGATGGCTAAACTGCGAGTAAAATAATCAATCGCTAAGGCATAATTGCCCTGTTCATAATGAATATTTCCTATATTCAGTAAGGACTTAGCACTTGATTTTTTATTTCCCAGTTCTTCATGGATAGTTAAACTGCGGGTATAATTGTCAAGGGCATTGAAGTAATCGCTTTGATCGAAATAATTAACTCCAATGAAGATCAAACAATTTGCAATTCCATTATTATCTCCTAATTCCTCCATTATTGTCATACATTGAGTAAAGTAGTCAATTGAAGTCGAGTATTCATTTGTAGAAGAATAACTTCTACCTAAGGTATATAGGGCAAGTGCCATTTGTTTTTTTAATCCCTTTTCTTTGGCAAAATTGAATTGTAATTGAGCATAAACTATAGCACTGTCATACTGATATGTTCTATTATTTTCAGTAGCAATATCATAAATTGCTTGAAGGCGAATGGTATCATGTTCATTTGGATTATTCCATACTCTCAATAAGGAGTCTGTATTAATCTGACTTAAAGAAACCAGACCAATGCTGATAAAAATACTAAGAAAGGGAATTCTCTTTTTCATATATTTATTTTAAACTTCATTTTAAATCTACTTCTTATTCATCCCCAATTTCCGGATAGGGGAGTTTCTTACTATTTGCTTTTGCCTCATCATTAACCTCTTTCTTTAACTCAATGATTCTCATTTCTCTATCCAACATCACATTGTTAAATTTCTCCAATTCTTTAGATTTAGTTTGCAATTTGTTGTTTGCTGATTCAGCAAGTTCTGTTGCAGCAGCAAGTTCAGTATTCTGTTCAGAAATAATAATCTTCTGTTTTTGGGTCATCCGAAATCTATTGAACACATATCCCAGAAATACCACCAGCAAAATCAATCCTCCAATTAAAGTATATTGTAAGATTCTGGATTTTTCGAGTTTGGCTTCCTGGATATTTTGTACCTGGACATAGGCAATGCTATCGGCAATCGCCTGTTTCTCATAATCGTATTTATACTTTTGCCGGATAACTTCTTTTTGATTTTCTTCACTATCAATACTGTCTCTTGTTGTTATATAGAGCTCGTACATTTCCAGTGCCTTGTTGTGTTTTCCTATAGTTTTATGCGCTTCATAGAGCGCATTAGCAGCACTCCTTATATTACCAACAGCTCCTACCTCTTGCGCTATAATAAGAGCACGTGAACCGTATGATATTGCTTTTGCATTGTTGCCTTGCCTTTTATAAACAATTCCTATGCTGTTTAAGGATGAAGCAATCCCCTTTTTATCTCCGATTTCTTCTCTGATGGATAAACTGCGGGTATAATTGTCAATGGCGCTGACGTAATCGCCCTGTTCCATGTATATATTCCCGATGCTGTGTAAGCAATAGGAAACTCCTCTTTTATTTCCGATTTCTTCAAAGATGGTTAAACTTAGAGTATAATTGTCAATGGCGCTAATGTATTCGCTCTGTTCCTGGTAAACGATTCCTATGTTGCCTAAGGTATTGGCAATTCCCCTTTTATCTCCGATTTCTTCCTTGATGGATAAACTGCGGGTATAATTGTCAATGGCGCTGGCGTAATCACCCTGATCCTTGTAAATAATTCCGATGTTGTTTAAGGAAATAGCAATTCCCTTTTTATCTCCGATTTCTTCCTTGATAGTTAAACTACGGGTATAATAGTCAATGGCGCTGGCGAAATCGCCCTGGTTACGATAGATGAGCCCGATGTTATTTAAGGTATAGGCAATTCCACTTTTATCACCAATCTCTTCCCTGATGCTCAAGCTGCGGATATAACTGTCAAGGGCACTTGCGTAATCCCCCTGGTCATTAAAAATAATCCCGATGCTATTATAGGATAAGGCAATCTCTTTTTTTTCTCCAATTTCTTCTAAGATGCTTAGGCTTCGGGTATAATAGTCAAAGGCGCTGGCGTAATCGCCCTGGTCACTATAGATCATTCCAATGTTGCGTAAGGAAATGGCTATTCCCTTTTTATTTCCGATTTCTTCATTGATGGTTAAACTACGGTTAAAATAGTCAATTGCAATAGCGTAGTCACTTTTTATATAAAAACACGCTCCTTGTGCGTTTAGGGCTTTCGCCATCTGTTTTTTTAATCCCTTGCTTTTTGCAAAGTCATATCCCATTTGTGCAAAATAGAAAGCACTGTCGGGTTGGGAATGGAGATAGCCATCACTGGCTATTTTATGCACTGCTTTTAAACGAGTGGTATCAGGCTGGGATGTATCGTTCCAAACAGCCCTTAAGGAGTCCAGATTGACTTGACTGAATGCAGTTTGTGAAAAAAGTATTATGGATGTAAATACAATTCTCGCAATCTTTATGATTCTTGACAATAACATTTTTTTACTCATTTTATAAAAATTTATGTTTTACACTTTTACAATCAATTAGCAATTATACATTGCTAACTTCCGGATAAGGCAGATCAGCATTATTATCTTTTGCCATTTGGTTTGCCTCTTTCTTCAACTCAATAATTCTCATTTCTCTATCTAACATCATATTATTGAATTTTTCCAATTCTTCGGATTTTGTTTGTAATTCATTATTTGCTGATTCTGCGAGTTCTGTAGCAGTTGCGAGCTCTGCATTCTGCTCGGAAATTATTGATTTCTGCTTTTGGGTAATTCGAAATCTGTTGTACATATAAGACAAAAATAACAGCAACAAAATTACGCCTATAATCAAAGCAAGTTGTTGAGTTTTAGATTTTTCAAGTTTAGCTTCTTGTACAGCTTGTACTTGAGCATAAGCTACACTATCAGCTATTGCCTGTTTATCATATTCATATTTATATTTTTGCCGGATAACCTCTTTCTGGTTTTCTTCGCTTTTAATACTATCACTTGTTGTTATATAAAGCTCATACATTTCCAAAGCCTGCTTATTCTTGCCAGTTGATTTGTAAGCTGCATACAATGCACTTGCAGCTTCCCTTATTTCTATTGCAGCACCTACTTCTTGTGCTGTGATTAGCGCACGGCTGCTATATGCAATGGCGTTAGTGTAATTGCCCTGGTTTTTATAGATGCCCCCGATGTGGTTTAAGGAAATAGAAACCCCCTCTTTATCCCCAATTTCTTCCTTAATTGTTAAACTGCGGGTATAATAGTCAAGGGCGCTGGCTAAATCGCCCTGTTCCTCATATATTATCCCGATGTTGTTTAAGGTGCGGGAAATTCCCCTTTTATCTCCAATTTCTTCATTGATGGGTAAACTTCGAGTATAATACTCCATGGCGCTGGCGTAATCGCCCAGGGCTTTAAAGATGACCCCGATATTGTTTAAGGATGCGGAAATTCCCTCTTTATCTCCGATTTCCTCCTTAATTGTTAAACTGCGGGTATAATAGTCAATGGTGCTGGCGTAATCGCCCTGGATATGATAAACAATCCCAATGTTGCTTAAGGATGCGGCTATCCCCTTTTTATCTCCGATTTCTTCCTTAATTGTTAAACTGCGATTATGATAATCAATGGCATCGGCTAGGTCACCTTTGAGATAAAAACTTAATCCTTGTACGCCAAGAGCTCTTGCCATCTGTTTTCTTAGCCCCTTGCTTTTTGCAAAGTCGTATTGCAATTGAGCAAAATAGTATGCACTGTCAGGCTGGGAAAAGAGGTAGCCATCCCAGGCTATATCGTGCATTGCTTCTAAACGAGTGGTATCAGGCTGGGATGTATCGTTCCAAATAACCCTTAAGGAGTCAAGATTGACTTGACTGAATGCAGTTTGTGCACATATTAATATGGATGTAAATACAATTATCGTAAATGTTATTCTTCTTCTCAATAAAGTGTTTTTTCTCATTTCTTTTAATTTACAATTTGCATTTAAAATCAATAATTCAAATGCATTTTTAGATACGCTTGTCATAATTAACCGGACTCTAGTTCAGCTTTTATTTCCGGTAGCAGCGATATTGCACCTTCATAATCATATTGCGACAATAGTGACTTAAGAGTGTCAAATGATTTGCCCTGAAAACCTGCTTCGGCCATTTTATTGGAAAATTGAGCTGCATCCGGGTCATCTTCAATCAGTAGTTTTTCCAACTCTGCAAGCATTTCATTTAACTGATCTTTGCCGGCTGATATAGTTGGTACGGATTGTACGAACAGCGCTTTTTCTTCAATTGATTGGAAAAATTGATCGAGTTCCTTTTGTAAAACATTGAGTTGGTCTCTAAGTTGATTATCATTTCTGTCGATGACATGTTTTTCTACTTTATTCGCTATCTCATGTATATTATTGGCCCCCAGGTTACCACTCACCCCTTTTAATGTATGAACCATCCTGTGTGCCAGTTCAAATTCCTGATTTTCATATTTTTCAGCAATCTCCTGAGTGATATTCTTGTTGCTATTGCAGAATTTTTCCAGAATGTTTAAAAAGAGTTGTTCATTGTTATTGACTCGTTTGAGGGCGGTACTCAAGTCAATACCCGGTATTTCAGGTATTTTATTACCAACTTGCTTTTTAGGTTTGGGTTTTGCAGTTTCCTGTTTTGGTTGTGCTATAACCATTTCTGGCTTGATCCATTCACTCAACAATCTGAAAACTTCGTCCGGATCAATAGGCTTGCTTGCAAAGTCCATCATGCCAGCTTCTATACATTTTTCTTTAACACCTGACATTGCGTCTGCAGTTAATCCAACAATTGGTAAGTCATTGTAATCTCCTGATTTTCTGATCTCCCTGCTGGCTTCATAACCATCCATAATTGGCATTTGGATATCCATGAAAACAAGATTGTATTTTGACGGACTGCCTGATTGAGCAACCATATCCACGGCAACCTTTCCATTTTCAGCTATCTCAACATCAAAACCGGCGCCTTCAAAAAGTTCAATGGCCACCTGCTGATTGATGTCATTATCCTCAGCGACTAAAATTTTTGCACCCTTAATTAACTCAAGTTCATCCTTATACTTAAGTCCTTTCTCAGTACCACTTTTCCTTGTTCGGATATCCTTGTCAAATACTTCCATTATCTCATCAAACAAAGTAGAATAGGTATATGGTTTAGATATGAAACTTAGCACACCAAATTCCTTTGCTTCCTGAGCCACATCCTCATTACCAAAAGCGCTTATCATTAACACTGGAATATTTGCTGTTGTTGAGTGCTGTTTCATGTGTTTGACTACTTCCAGCCCATCCATTTCAGGCATTAGCCAGTCAATGATTAATAAATCATAAGTATTCTGATTAAGTTCTTCAATACATTTTTTGCCGGAATCAACCAAGGTAATTTCAAAGCCAAAGGTTTCTATTGTTTCTTTTACAATAAACCTTGCGGTTGCATTATCATCACAGGCCAGTACTCTCAACTTTTTTAAATCATCTGGTGCATCAAACTCTGCTCTTTTATTTATATCCTGGGTTTCAAAGATAGCGGAGAAGAAGAAGGAACTACCAACTCCTGATTCACTTGTTAACCATGTGGTCCCACCCATCAATTCGGCGAGTTTTTTAGAAATGGCTAAACCTAATCCAGTACCTCCAAATTTACGGGTGGTTGAACTATCTGCCTGGCTGAATTCCTGAAACATTTTACCTTGTTGTTCTTTTGTTAATCCGATCCCAGTATCTTTCACAGAGAAGTTAATTTTTAATTTTCCATCAGAAAGTTTCTCTCCCAATTCAACATTAACCAAAACATCTCCTTTTTCTGTAAATTTTATGGCGTTACTGCAATAATTTGTGATAATCTGACCAACACGTAATGGGTCACCAACAAGATAAAAGGGAACGTCATTAGCAATATGAATACTAAACTCAAGTCCTTTTTCCTGTGCTTTTCCTGCATTAAGGTTGGCAATATTTTCAAATACCTGTTCCAGATCAAATGGTATCTTTTCAATGTTTAGTTTTCCTGCTTCTATTTTTGAAAAGTCGAGAATGTCATTTATAATTCCAAGTAAAGAGAATGCTGAACGATCAACTTTTTCTAAATAATCAGTTTGTTTTTTATCCAACTCGGTTTTTAAGGCAAGATTTGTCAAGCCGATGATGGCATTCATTGGTGTGCGAATTTCATGTGACATAGTTGCCAGGAAGCTACTTTTAGCTAATGTAGCAGCTTCTGCAGTTATTTTTGCATTTTTCAATTCTTTGTGTGTCCCTTCTAATTTGTCATTCTGTTCATTAATTATTTTATTCCTTTTTCCCAATGATTTTACATAGAAAACCGCAGCAATTAAGAGTATAAAAAGAAGTCCCAGTCCTGAATAAATAATGATATAATTCCTTGTTTGTACTATTTCTTTGGTTTTCTCTTCTTCAAAGTGGATTCTTTCTTCTTCCGCCTTTTGCTTTTCGTATTCATATTTATACTCCTGTCTGATGATTTCCTTCAGGTTTGCTTCACTATTAATGCTGTCTCTTGTTGTTATGTATAGCTCGTACATTTCCAAAGCCAGTTTTTGCCTGTTCATGGCCTTATATGATTCATACAGTGCTTTGGCAGCATTGCTGGTTTCTAAAGCAGCACCTACCTCTTGAGCTGCGATTAGCGCTCGGCTGCTATATGTAATAACGTTAGTGTAATCGCCCTGAGCGTTGTAGATATTCCCGATGTTAGTATAAGAATCGGCAATCCCCTTTTTATCTCCGATTTCTTCCCTGATGGTTAAACTGCGGGTAAAATAGTCAATGGCGCTGGCGTAATCGCCCTGATCGTTGTAGATAATCCCTATGTTGTTTAAGGAATAGGCAATCCCCTTTTTATCTCCAATTTCTTCTTTGATGGTTAAACTGCGGGTATAATAGTCAATGGCGCTGGTGTAATCGCCCTGATCATAGTAGATAACCCCTATGTTGTTTAAGGAATTGGCAATCCCCTTTTTATCTCCAATTTCTTCTTTGATGGTTAAACTGCGGGTAAAATAGTCAATGGCGCTGGCGTAATCGCCCTGGTTTTTATAGATGATCCCGATGTTGTTTAAGGTACCGGCAATCCCCTTTTTATTTTTAATTTCTTCATGGATGGTTAAGCTGCGGGTATAATAGTCAATGGCGCTGGTGTAATCGCCTTGAATTTGGGATGAAACTCCCTGAACGTTCAGTGCTTTCGCCATCTGTTTTTTGAGTCCCTTGCTTTTTGCAAAATCATATTGGAGTTGAGAAAAATAAAAGGCACTGTCAGGTTGAGAATAAAGATAGCCTTTCTTAGAAAATTTTTGAAGAGCCTCTAGTCGAGTTGTGTCAGGTTTATTAAGGTCTTCCCATACTGACCATAAGGAGTCCAGATTGACTTGACTGAATGCAGTTTTCATACTTAGTATTGTTGATACACATACTATTATTGAAACTATTATAATTTTTAAAAATAACAAATTGTTATTCATTTCTTAACGTATTTACTTTGATATTGTATCGAGTAATTGTAATGCTCCTTTAAAATCGTATTTGTTTAGTTTACTTGCCATTTCATTAAACTCCTTGTTTGCTAAGCCTGCATTTTCTAAATCTTTAATAAAATCTTTAGCTTTTGGACTTTTCGCCATTAACATCTCTTTAATGATATTTTAATCATAATTTTCTTTTAAATTATACTTCAATTTTATCAAGAAGTAATATGACAAATATATAAAAAAATTACAAGAAGCTATGTTACATTATTAATTTTTACTTGCACAAAACTCAGTCTCTGATAAGAAATCGACAAGAATATCCCGATAATTACCGGATGACTGTTTTCTCAATCCATCCAACAATTGTTAAGCTTACGAAAAATGCATCATCTTGCGTACTACCCCAACTTTCTCTGTCAAGACTACGATATTGAATGGCTTCTGCCAAATGCTCAGTCTTAATTACTGCCGAACTATCAAGATCGGCAATAGTCCTTGCTACCTTTATAATTCTGTCAAATGCCCCTGCCGACAAACTAAGTTTTTCCATGGCGGTTTTAAGCAAACTTAAGCCCTCAGGCTACAAGTTACAATATTTATCAATATCCTTTGAGGACATTTGGGAGTTGCTGTAAATATTTTGGTTGTCAGCAAATCGTCTTTCCTGGATTTTTTTATCCGCCGCAGCATTTCTTGTACTTTTTGCCGCTCCCACAAAGGCAGGGAGCATTTCTGCCCAACTTGCCACTGTCCGGCCTTGCTTTTTCTTCAGGTTCATCTATCTGCTTACGTGTGTCCTGACGTTTTTTCAATCGGTCCGCCAGCGTTCGGAAGCGTTCATCGGAATACTCGAAGAACATCTTATAGGATGCACAAAGGTAATTCTCCCTTCTTCCGTCAGATCCCGCCAAACGGTCCTTTGTGCAACCTCCCCGGCATTGGACCAACCACTTGCAAGCCTTGCAGGAGGTTGGAAGGCACACCTTCTGATGACCAAAGGCGGTTTGGAGGTCCCCATTTAGCATTCCCAGGAGCGATTCTTCTCCCAAATTGCCGAGGAGCCCGGAGGGTTCCACGAAAAAGTCACAGGAATAAACGTCACCGTTATGCTCCACAACCAAATAGGTTCCGCATTCCTCCTGAAATGTGCATTCCGGAGGTACAAGGCCCAGATAGTGGTGCAATAGTGTATCAAAGATGCGGACCGAAGTTGTGGGTAAACCTTCAGCAAAGTCTTCAATCCAGAGATCAAAGACCTTGCAGAGAAATGTCCCATAAGCTTCTGCAGGGACGCTACAGGGGTGCATTCCGGTGGGTTCCCCCGTTTGTGTTTCCACGCAGGGGATGAACTGCATATACTCGAGTCCGAGGCCTTTGTGAAATGAGTATATTTCCTCCGGAAACCGGACCGAATAATCGTTCACCACCGTCAGGGCGTTGACAGCCACACCTGCTCCAAGCAATTTCCCGGCGCTGCTAACTACAGTCTGCCAGGTGGATTTGCCCCCACTTGTTCGGCGGTAGCGGTCGTGAACATGTTGGGGGCCGTCCAGGGACAAGCCCACAAGCCAGTTCGTGGAATGCAGAAACTGCACCCAGTCGTCATTAATCAGGAGGCCGTTCGTCTGGAGCCCGTTACCTACAGTCTGTCCGGAGCCGTATCTTCGCTGGAATTCAATGGCTTTCTGATAGAACGCAAGCCCCATCAACAGGGGTTCGCCTCCCTGCCAGGTAAAGTTGACTTCCCTGCCAGCCTGTCGCATCCCCTGCCGAATCATTTCTTCAAGAACATTCTCTGGCATGCGGTGCGCAGATGGTTCGCCAAACATATCAGCTTTTTCAAGGTAAAAACAATAGTCACAGGCCATGTTGCAGTCAGGTCCGGCGGGCTTGACCAGGATGGTCTGCAGGCGTTTTCGCTTGGGCAAGGCTGGCTTGCTCTTTTCTTGGACGCTCATATTTTCCCATTTGTTGCCAGCGAAATGGTGGCAATATTTTGACCGTTTTTGATTCTATACGGAGTCTGTCCCTGCCTTTGCCGGCCACTGAAATCCAGTGGGAAAAGCCTTGAAGGTCTTCAGTTCTGCTGTGAGCCGGTCATGCAAGTCCTGCATGCGGGGTAAATTCGCCTGCTTCCGGGAATCCCATGCCAGGTTGGTCATCTCCCCCGGATCGTCGGTCAGGTTGTACATCTCATATTGGATCTTGTTGCCACTATCGGTGAAATAGACGGCATACATCCAGTCTTCGAAGCGAATGCTGCGGATTTTGCCCGGGACGGTCTCGTAGATATTGGTTGTCCCAAGGTACTCGTTGAAGAAATGCGCGAAATCCTCTGAGTAGAACATGATGTTGTCGCGGACAGTGGCGTTCGGATCGTGCATGACAGGCACAAGAGACTTGCCGTAGATGCCCATGCGCTTCAGCTCTTCGGCGGAAGCGGCGCCGGTTAGTTCCGCGACGGTGGGAACCAGGTCGATCAGGCTGGAAAAGGATGACGTGGTCGTTCCTTTGGGGAAGAGCTTCGGGTTAGAGATGATCAGGGGGACGTTGATGGTCTCCTGGTAGCTGCTCAACCCCTTTTGTATCATCTGATGGGACCAGCTCTGCTCCCCGTGGTCTGCAAAACGGAAGATGAAGGTATCGTCTGTAAGCCGTTTCTCATCCAGCTTGTCCAGTACAGCTGCAATTTGCTTGTCCACCACACTATGGAGGTGCGCATAGAAGCGGCAGTACTCGGTGCGATCCTGTTTGGTGGGGCAGGGGTCTGTCTTGTCGGTAAGCTGCTGGAACTGCTTTTGGGCATCAGGTTTTTCTTTCAGGTCATCATCGTAGTTGGAAGGGAGGTTGATTTCCTTGATGTTGGCATAATCCTCTTTGTTATAGCCCCATTTGTCCTGATCAGGCCATATGGAAATGTCGTGAGGGTTGCCGAATGAGCACACCAGGAGAAAGGGCTTATCCGTATTCGGGTTATGGTTGTCCAGATACTGCAAAATCGTCTTGCCTCCACCCACGCCGGGTGTCATGCGGTTGAACGTGTCCGGTACTCCGTTCACATAGCGGTCGTCGTTGTTCGGCCAGCCCCCGGAGATCCAGAACTCACCGCCGGGATCCAGAGCGCAGTCCGGCGGATTCCATCCGTTGAAGCTGTAGTGGTCGGAGGCCCACTTGATGTCGTAACTCGAAAAATTTTGCTCAGACGGAGTGCCTTGAGGATTGAACAGGTGCATCTTCCCTTTATAGGCAACATCGTACCCGGCCTGCTCTGCGAGTTTGAAAATGTTTGTAATGTCAGACCGCAGGGGTGGACTTGGAGGCGTGTCCTTGAGGCCATGCACACTCGGATAAACACCCGTGAGGAAACTTGCCCGACTGGGTGAGCAGGCGGTTGCAGCCGTATAATTGTTCGTGAAGGTTACTCCATTGTTCTGGAGGCGGGCCATGGTTGGCATGTGCTCCTCTAACCATCCGGTGGGCCAGTGTTGAGACTGCCGCTGCTGGTCCGTGATGATCAGTACGATATTCGGGCGTTTATTTTGGTTTGCACCAGGGATGACTATAGATTCGCCTTCTCTAGTATCTTTTGTTGCACAGCCGCTCATGGCGTTGCCCAAGGCGCTGTATGCTGCAATGGATCCTGTAAGGGCCATGCTTTTTTTTAGGAATTCGCGACGGGTTTCATCATTCATGTCTTTCAATATTAGTCATAGTATATAATTCTCCTTTCTTAACGTATTTACTTTGATATTGTATCGGGTAATTGTAAGGCTCCATTAAAATCATATTTGTTTAGTTTACTTGCCATTTCATTAAACTCCTTGTTTGCCAAGCCTGCATTTTCTAAATCTTTAATAAAATCTTTAGCTTTTGGACTTTTCGCCATTAACATCTCTTTAATGATATCTTAATCATAATTTTCTTTTAAATTATACTTCAATTTTATCAAGAAGTAATATGACAAATATAAAAAAAAATTACAAGAAGCTATGCTACATTATAAATTTTTCTTGCACAAAACTCAGTCTCTGATAAGAAAGCGGCAAGAACATCCCGATAATTACCGGAATCCGAAATCTTAAAATACAGGAACTTGCTAATGTAATCGACTGTATTTTAAGATAAATATGACACCTTATTGGCGTTTTCTTTCATTTCAAAACTTCAAAAATTCCTTTCTGCATGACTTGATTTATTATCTTGGTATAATGGACAAAAAAAATATAAAAACCTGCATTGGAAATCCTTTGCAGGTTTTTTTAATGAAAATTACCTGAAATCAGGGATTTTTAGTTGTGTTATCCAACATCCATTTCCAAACAGGCAGAACAATAATGTTTTTATTGTTCTGCACAATTTGATCGTCCTGATTCATTGTTAAAATTAATCCTGAATTTATATTCAGTTCATCCATAGCTTCAAGAATGCCGGTTAATTCGCGTTGCAGATTAATTTTCATTACTATTGCAGATTAATTTTCATTACTATTGCAGATTAATTTTCATTACTATTGCAAATTATTTTTCATTACTATTGCAAACAAGACATAAACTGTCATTAAGAAAATTTGAAAAAGAAATAAATTGCCTTTTTACTCGTTGAATTATTTTTATAAATATAATTTAATAATCAAAATAAATAATTGGAGGAAAAATAATGAGTAACATATTAAGTGGGTTAAAACCGTCGGCATTATGGAAGAATTTTGAAGCGATTTGTGCAATACCGAGGCCATCGAAAAATGAAGAAAAAATTCAAGCCTTTGCTAAGAAATTTGGTGAAGATCTTGGCCTTGAAACAATAGTTGATGAGATTGGAAATGTAATAATAAAAAAACCTGCAACTCCAGGCATGGAAGACCGACTGACAGTAATTATGCAGTCACATCTTGATATGGTTCCACAAAAAAACAGCGATATTGACCATGATTTTGATAAGGATCCTATCCAACCTTATATCGAAGCCGGTTGGGTGAAAGCAAAAGGCACAACCCTGGGTTCGGACAATGGAATTGGTGCGGCAGCTGCTATGGCGGTTCTTGAATCAAAAGATATTCCTCACGGGCCAATTGAAGTTTTATTGACAACCGACGAAGAAACCGGAATGACAGGTGCTAACGGATTAAAACCCGGATTGCTTGACGGAGACATTCTTTTAAATCTTGATTCAGAAGATGAAGGTGAATTATATATTGGTTGTGCAGGTGGTGTAAATACAAATGTGATATTTGATTATCAGGAAGAAAATATTCCAATTGATTCAACTGCTTTTAAAATTAAAATAGCAGGCCTAAGAGGCGGACACTCAGGGCTTGATATTAATTATGGCAGAGGAAATGCTTGTAAAATAATAAATAAATTAATGCTTGGGGCTGATAAATTCGGCCTGAGATTAGCTGAAATTGATGCCGGCAGCTTGCGTAATGCAATTCCTCGTGAAGCATTTGCAACTGTTGTTATTCCTGATTCAAATATTATGGAATTTAATAACTATGTTTATCAATTTACCGATTCGGAAAAAGAAGTACTAAAAGAAACCGATCAGGGATTGAATATCGACATTGAAAAAACAGAAATGCCTGCCGCTTTAATTGATGCAAAAACCCAAAAGAATTTATTTGAAGCTATCGAAAAAAGCCCGAATGGTGTAGTTGCGATGAACAAAAATATGCCTAATGTTGTTGAAACCTCAACCAATCTTGCAATCATTAAATCAGGAGATGGTAAGATTGAGGTTGCTTCATTACAAAGAAGTGCGGTTGATAATGACAGAGATAAAGTAGCTCAGGATTTTTATGACGTTTTTAAAAATGTCGGAGCTAACCCTGAATTTTCAGGTAGATATCCCGGTTGGAAACCAAATGTCGAGTCACTCATTTTGAGCGAAATGAAAGATATTTATAATAAAAAATTCGGAAAAGTACCTGAAATTAAAATCATTCATGCCGGTTTGGAATGCGGTATTTTGGGTGCGGTTTACACAAATTGGGATATGATCTCATTTGGCCCGACAATCAGAAATCCTCACTCCCCCGATGAAATGGTAGATATTGAAACTGTTGAAAAATTTTGGATATTTTTAATTGAAACATTAAAACATATTCCCAAGAAATAAATTCAATTTTAGTAAAGGCGTTGAAATCAACGCCTTTACTCTTATTTTAAAAAAAAGAACAAAAATTTGTTCAAATAAAAAAAAGGCATATCTTTGCACTCGCAAAAAAATAAAAGAAAATGAGTAAAAGAACGTTTCAACCATCGAACAGAAAAAGAAGAAACAAACACGGTTTTAGAGAAAGAATGTCCACTGCAAACGGACGTAAAATTATCAAATCCAGAAGAGCAAAAGGCAGAAAAAGGCTTACGGTTTCTGACGCTATGTAATTTCTTTTCCTTAACAGGAATTGGTATTATTCGAAAAAACGATTTTGTTTTATTATATTTTAAGAAGATAATTTTAGAGTTATCTTCTTTTTTTGTTGTCTTTATTTTTTTACTTCAAAAAAAACAGAATTTATTAAAAGTTTTGTCGTTAATTTGAATGTTATTTTTGAATTGATTATTTGATTATGCCTAAAGTTTTACTGGTTTTATTTTGGATAATTGTTATTTATTATTTCTTTAAATGGGCAACGCGATATATTTTTCCGTTTTTTATGAAGAAATATATTCAAAAGGTTCAAAAGAATTTTGAGGAACAAGCCAAGAAAAATCAGCCGAAAAAAAAGAAAGATTCTGTAAACATTGACTTCTCTCCTAAAGATGATCAGAAACAGAAGAAAGACAATCTTGGTGAGTATGTTGATTACGAAGAAATGGAATAGACTCCGGATAGTCGTAGTTTGAATTTATTTTGTAATCAGTCGCCTGTTATCAGTAGTCTGTTTGCAGTATCCAGAATCTTGTATCCAGAATCCTGCATCATTTTTAATCTCAAATAAATTTTCTTTATGTATCTTTGAGCCATATTAGAAATTTTAGAAAATGATATTATGAAAGATTCCCAGATAAAAAAATTTGTTCCATATTTTGTTGCTGTTATAATTTTCCTAATTATAACGATGCTATATTTCAGCCCTTTATTTCAGGGAAAAAAACTTCAACAGGGCGATATTACACATCACAAAGGTATGTCGAAAGAAATATTGGATCACCGTGAGAAAACAGGAGAAGAAGCTCTTTGGACAAATTCAATGTTTGGCGGAATGCCGGCTTATCAGATTTCAGTAAAGTACAAAGCAAACCTGATTTCCTATGTTGATAAAATTTTCAGGTTGGGATTGCCAAATCCTGCCGGATATGTTTTTTTATATTTTCTTGGGTTTTTTGTCCTGTTGTTGATACTTGGCGTAGATCCGTGGATAAGTATTGCCGGAGCAATTGCTTTTGCCCTTTCCTCCTATTTCTTCATAATTCTTGAGGCGGGGCATAATTCAAAAGCACATGCAATTGCTTATATGGCTCCCGTCTTAGCTTCAATAATATTAAGTTTTAGGGGGAAAATTCTTTTAGGAGGAATATTAACTGCCTTGTTTCTCGCTCTTGAATTAAATGCAGGCCATCCGCAAATTTCTTATTATTTAATGCTGATTGTTTTGGTTCTTGGAGCTTTTGAATTAGTTGATTCTATTAAAACTAAAACATTTCTTAGGTTTTTGAAAATATTTGCCGTTTTGGTAGTTGCTGTTATTCTTGCTGTTTTGACACATGTTACAAGTCTTTGGGCTACTTATGAATATGGTAAATATACAATTCGTGGAAAGTCGGAATTAAGTATTGATAAAGAGAATAAAACTTCGGGCCTTGATAAAGATTATGCCACCGACTGGAGTTATGGAATTGCTGAATCTTTTTCGTTGATGATACCCAATGTGAAAGGTGGTGAAACCGAATCCCTCGGTAATAATGAAGCTGCCATGAAAAATGTTGACCGACAGCTTCGGCAGGCAGTTGCAGGAAGTAATCAATATTGGGGTGATCAACCTTTTACTTCGGGCCCTGTTTATGTTGGAGCAATAGTTTGTTTTCTGTTTATTTTAGGATTATTTATTGTCGAAGGCCGTTTAAAATGGATTTTATTAACGGCAACCATATTATCGGTTTTTCTTGCCTGGGGTAAAAATTTCATGCCTTTAACTGATTTGTTTCTTGATTATTTTCCAGGCTACAATAAATTCAGAGCCGTTTCAATGACTATGATTATAGCCGAATTATGTATGCCAATACTTGCAATTCTGGCTGTAAATAAAATATTTAAAAATCCGAAAATTATTAAAGAAAAACAAAAACAATTTTTCATTGCTTTCGGATTAACAGGTGGCTTAGCTTTGATTTTTTATTTATTTCCTTCAATTTTTAATTTTCTCAGCAATAATGAGGTCATTCAATTTAATGAATACAGCAAACAGGGAATTGACCAAAACCAATTGAATATGTTTATAGCCGAACTTGAAAATGCAAGGATTGCAATTTTTAAAGCAGATGCTATTCGAAGCTTTTTATTTATTTTGGTTGCAGCAGTTGTTATTTGGTTATACTCGTCTAAAATCATTGGGAAACAAATTCTTATTCCAATTATCATCATTCTTTTTATAATTGACCTGACACCTGTTAGTTATCGTTATTTAAATAAAAATAATTTTCAAAGAAAAACTAAGGTTGAAAATCCCTTTTCTCCAACAAAAGCTGATAATGAAATTTTGAAAGATAAAAGTTTTGATTATCGCGTTTTGAACCTATCTGTAAATACATTTAATAATTCAAGCACTTCATATTTTCATAAATCAATTGGTGGTTATCATGGTGCAAAACTGCGACGTTATCAAGAATTGATAAGTTTTGATATTATGCCGGAAATTCAACAAATAAAAACAACATTTTCAGAAAAACCCGATTATCTGTCAGTTACTGCTACATTATCCAGGTCAACAGTATTGAATATGTTAAACACAAAATATATTATTCTTAATCCATCGACTGCTCCAATTGTGAATAATTTTGCACTTGGTAATGTTTGGTTTGTTGAAAATTATAAAATTGTTGAAAATGCTGATGCTGAGATTGCAGAAATAAGCAAATTTGACCCTTCAAAAACAGCAATAATTGATAAAAGATTCGAAGATGAATTAAAAGGATTTAAAATCGCAAATGATTCTTTATCGGGAATTATATTAACAGATTATAAACCCAATCAACTGACTTATAAATCAGAAGCGAATAAAGACAGATTGGCTGTGTTTTCTGAAATTTATTATGATAAAGGCTGGAATGCTTACATTGATGGAGAACTAAACCCTCATTTTCGGGCAGATTATGTTTTGCGGGCAATGATAGTTCCGGCAGGAAAACATTTAATAGAATTCAAATTTGAACCGAGAGTTTATGCCATCGGTGAGGTAATTTCGTTTATAAGTTCATTGATATTACTCTTGATAATTTTGCTTGTTGTTGTGAAGCAGTTGCAGAAAGCTTTTTTTGATAAGAAAAAGCAGGTTTTGAATTGAAATATTAGATGTTTTATAAAAACATAGAATTCTAATAAACCGTTGAAACGGCTGTGTTTCCAAACAATTTTTAAATCCACGATTAAAATCGTGGGCTGCTAATTTCCATGAAACAAATATAAAACACAAGCAGCCCATGACTTTAGTCGTGGGAAGGAAAATGTAAGACCATGAACTATAACCGTTTTAACGGTTTACAAAAACCAAAATATCTTATTCATTAATATAAATCCGGATACATTAAATACCGGGTGTAAAAAACAAATAAAAAAAAGCCAGAAGCCTTTAAAGACTTCTGACTATTTTATGAATTAAATGAAACTTATCCCTGAGTTAGGAATTCGTTTCCTGATTTTTGTTAAATCTTATTTATCAGTTACTACAGGATATATTAAAACATCGTCAGCACTCATTCTAACGAGGTAGCCTTCTGTTGGATTAAGATTTCCAATTCCATTTATCCAGTTAGGCCCGATTTTGCGAAGCATATCACCGGTAGAGTTCCTAACAAAATTAAGATTCTCTAAAACATCGGCGAATGCAACAAGTGCATCAATTGGAGCATCAGTTAAAACGCTGATAAATTTATATCCTGTCGGCAAATCAATAGGAGTTTGCGGATCAATTGGAGCGCCTGACAAATATAAATCTTCCTCTCCACTCATTTTAAATAAATAACCTTCGATAGTAACCCAATCACCAATTCCGTTTATCCAATTCGGGCCAATCTTTCTAAACATATATCCTTCTGAATTTCTGACATAAAGTAAATTATCACCTAAAATATCATTTAACACGACCATCATATCCGGGTCAGTTAGTACTAAATTAGTCGAAACAAACTGAAATCCCACATGTAAACTAATTGGTCCGGAACATGGGCCGCAGCTACTAAAACATACAAGGTCTAACACAGTATTTACATCAGGAACAGTAAAAAATCTATTTGTATATTGTCCACACTCATCCGGTACATTTTCTGCCCCATCCCATGTATTTCCATTTATGAATTTATATTCAATGAAATCACCTGAAGATAAAGTTGTAGTGTAGGTATAAATATTATCACCTGTTGTTGTCATTTCTGTTGCAGCCGGATCCCAGCCCTGGAAACTACCGGTAACATGAACTCCATCGGCTGAAACTTCTTCGTTGCTCATATCAACCTGGAAAGTGATTTCAACATCAACAGGAGGATTGCCACATGGGCCACATTCAGCAAAGCATACAACATCCAATGTAGTATTTATATCAGGTATAGTTAAAAAACGATTACCGTTGTTTGCACATTCTCCAGGTACACTCTCATCTTCTCCCCAGGCATTTCCATTTATATATTTAAACTCATGATAGGTTTCCGAAGTCAGAGTTAGTGTAACAGCATAAACATTATCTCCAATATCTAATAATTCGGTTCCTGCCGGATCCCAACCCTGAAAACTTCCTGCAACATGAATTCCATTAGCAGAAACTACTTCATTGCTTAAATCAACCTGGAAAGTTATGTCAACATCAGTAGGTTGGCCTCCACACGGGTCACAACTTCCAAAACATACAAGATCTAAAACAGTATTTACATCAGGTGTGGTTAAAAATCTATTGTTATTATTGGCACATTCTGGAGGTACACTTTCATCTTGTCCCCATTGATTTCCATTAATAAATTTATATTCATAATAATCACCAACTGTTAGAATAAGAGTTACCTGATAAACATTATCACCAATGTCGGTAAGTTCGGTTGCTGAAGGGTCCCAACCCTGAAAACTTCCTGCAACATGAACTCCTTCGGCTGAAACATCTTCATAAGTCATATCAACCTGAAAGGTAACTTCTACCTCCGGAGCACTACAAACGACACAACTACCAAAACATAAAGCTTCCAGGACAATTGCCTCTGCGGGAACTGTCAGAAAACGATTTCCGTTTTGTGCACAGCCTTCGGGTACACTTTCATCCATACCCCATTGATCTCCATTAACAAATTTATACTCGTGATACGATTCGAATTCTAAATTGAGCGTAACAGCATAAATTGTACCGGTTTCTAATAAGAGTTCGGTAGCAGCGGGATCCCATCCCTGGAAACTTCCTGCAACATGAACACCGAATTCAGAAACAACTTGTTCTGCCATGTCAACCCTAAAGGTGACTTCAACGGCATTTGCTTTATTGGTAAACCCGATAAGGAATACCGTAATAAGCAAAATACCGGTAATTTTTAAAGTAAACTTTTTCATAAGTAATAGTTTTAATTAATAAATATATTTATTTGTTTTTAAATTTTCCATCATTCCTTAATCACTTTAAAGCACCCAATGTGTGCAATTCAAACCCATTCCCTTAGAGAGTAGTTTATTTCTTCTTTAAGAAAGAACCGTTAAAATTACTAAATTTTCCTTATGTTTGAAAAAAACAGGGTTGTTTTTTTGAGTTTTAATAAGTTTTTGGAAATTTTATTTTAGAAGTTTTCGGAACTATTTGATGCAAACGTTTGTTATGAAAGGCTTTTTAAAGGAAAGAAAAAATAAAAAATTGTTTTTATAATAAGTGTGTATCCATAAATTCATCTTTATCCACGAATTACACCTATTAACATAAATCAAATTAGTGAAAATTCGTGTCTTTTTATAAGGTCATGGACAAACACTAATTAGTGTTTGTCCATAAAGTCATAGGTTCAGTTATATTTTGAATATCGAACATCAATTAACGATTTTTGATTTTCAATTACTTCTAATCCAGATTGCTATCGGTATTGTCATTCCTTGCAATCTGTGTAATCTGTGGACAGACTCTAATTAGTATCTACACGAAAACTATCATAATGTGGTATGGCTGATAAGAAGACGTCAAGGTCGAGGCGTGAGAAGTCTTAATATTCAGGAGTCCGTACGGATGACTGGATATTAAGACGAGCACAACGAAGAGATTGGCGTTTTCTTGCAGCCATTAATTAAGTGGAATTTCTAATAATTAGTTTAGTTTTTATCTGCTTTTCCTCCGGTAAAAAGTCTTCATATCCATTTTTTATTCGTTTAAACAGAAGTTTTGTTGCTTCCCTGCCTATTTCATATCCGAATTGATCAATTGAAGTCAGGCTTGGGGAAGTTATTTCAGCACAAAAACTATTTTCGAAACCGACAATTTTAAAATCTTCAGGGATTTTCAATCCTAATGCTTTAGCTGATAGCATTATACCAAAAGCAGTCTTGTCATTGACAGCAAAAACACCATCGGGCCTTTCGGCTTTTTTCAAGACTGAAAGTGCAATTCTTCGGCTATCTGAAAAAGTATCGCATGGGAAAAAAAGATTTTGGTCGATAGGAATATTATTATCAGCTAAAGCCTTTTTATAACCTTCATACCTGTTTATTCCAATTGAAAGATTTGTTGGAGCAGAAAATATTGCGATTCGTTTACAACCTCTTTCTATTAAGTGATTAACAGCAATGTAAGCTCCGTGAAAATCATCTGATATCACTTTATCAACATTTAACTCATCGCTTACCCTATCGAATAACACTAATGGAATTTTACAGTTAATTAATTTTTTGATATGGGAAAGGTCTTTTGTTTCTTTTGATAATGAAACCAAAACTCCATCAACACGATTTGATAAAAGACCCTGTGTATTAATAACTTCTCGTTTATATGATTCATTCGATTGCGATATGAAAACATTAAAGTCGTTGTCATAAGCAATTTCCTCAACTCCGCTGATCACAGCTGAGAAATAACTATGCATTATCTCCGGAATAATAAGCCCAATTGTACTTGTGGATTTATTTCGCAGGTTCAATGCAATTTGATTCGGTTTATATCCAAGTAGTTCGGCAAGTTCTTTTACGGCTTTTTTTGTTTTGGGACTAATATCGGGATGATCGCTTAATGCTCTGGAAACCGTTGATATTGAGAATCCCAATTTTAACGCAAGGTCTTTTATTGTTATTTGATGTTCCATTCCGAATACGAGAATTCTAAATTCTTAATCTACAAAAGTACAAAAAGTATTGGGTTTGAAATATTTTTTGCAAACGTTTGCAAAAATTTATTTAAAAGGAACTATTTAGAGTTCGCAAGAAATTTCAGTCATCGGATTGTCATTCGGTGGTTATTTGATTGTCATTCAGTGGCCTGCCCACCGAAGCTTTAGCGCAGGTGGGTCTTTCAATTGTCATTTAATGATACACGCGTTGAAACTTTAGGGGTAGGTGGGTGACTTGTCCTATCAAAAATGTTATAAGTGGAAGTTCATTCCTTCCCTTATACCCTTATTTCCTTTATACCATTATATTCTTATTTCCCAATTCAATAATCCTATAAAACTATAAGTTTCATAATATTGAAGCCATTATCTGATTGTATTTTAATATAATATAATCCGGTTTTCAAATTCGAAATATTTATTGAATGTGTTATATTGCTTTCAAAAAGAACCTGCTCTCCAATTGAGGAAAAAATCGTGATTATTAATGGAGAATTATCAGGTAATAAATAAATTATATCACGGGCAGGATTAGGATAAAATGATATTTTTTCTTTCTGATTATCTTTAGAGATTAAAGATTTTTCAATATTGATGACACTAAACAACCCATCCTCTGCCGGATAAACTTTTTCAATATATGCCTTATTATAAGAATTAATCATCTTATATTCAAAAGGAATTATTGATTGAGTTGAAAAATCCCAAACCTTTAAAGTAATTGGGTAGCCGGATTTATATCCTTTTTCAGAATTCGTTGTACTAAAAATTGGTAGTTCATTATTGAAAACATTTTGAGAATTTATTTTCATAGCTCCAATAATATTTTCACCTTCAAAAGCTGCCACTTCATCTCCAATATCTAAACCTTCAATGTAAATTGTAAAAACGTCATCTGCTGAATTTCCACCCTCAAAATCGAAATACTCAGGTTTTAATTTTTCAGTTCCCGAGAATTTTTCGTCTGATTCGGGATAAATCAAATTATCAGCATCATTCATTCTTACAAGGTATCCTTCTTTTGGAATAAGATCTCCGATTCCATTAACCCACATTGGCCCTATTTTGCGTAGCATGTTTCCCGTTGAATTTCTAACAAAATCAAGATTATCTAAAATATCATTAAAAGCAATTAAAGCATCTATATGATTAGTAGGCAAATAGCTAATGAATTGATAGCCGCTTGACAGAGCAATCGGGGTTTGGGGATCAACTAAACTACCGGCCATTTCAAAACTATTGTCAGAATTCATTTTAACCAAATACCCTTCAGTATTAACCCAATCACCAATTCCGTTTACCCAAACCGGTCCAATTTTGCGAAGCATGTTTCCTGCCGAATTTCTTACAAAATCGAGGTTGCTGTTTAGAATATTGGATAAAACCTGAACCATATTCGGTTCTTCGGGAGTAATATTCGAAGAAATTATCTGGTAACCTGCATTTAAATTAAATTCAAGTATTTGCGTTCCGGGTAATATTTCGATTTGCCATATTACCTGATCGGCTTGATTATTCGGAACATTATCACTAACTATTGCTGTGAGTGAATGATTCCCAATAATAGATTCTTCGGCAAACAATGAATAGCTTGAAATTTCTGAAACTAATTCGTCATCAAAAAACCAGGTATAAATTAAGTCATCATCGTCGGGGTCAGAAGCGATAACGAAAAAGTCAATAGTTTCGCCGACCTGCATTGAAATATTTAATTCTTCGGGTTGGTAACTTGTGATTTCAGGAGGTAAATTCGGCAAAACAAAAGCCTGGTTTGGAGTCATTCCCGAAACAGGCATTGCAGTTGAAATATATGGCTCGAAAAATGCGTAAACCTTCGATAATGTTGGATGGTTACCAGTTGGATTTCCTATAGGGAATGCTTTAGGTATTATTTGATTATTTTCCTCAGAAACATGAATGGAAACGGCTATTCCTTGAGGATCACTTAGAGAGCTCCAGGGAATTGATATTTCCGTCATTCCGTTTTCCTGCCAGCCTTCATAGGAATTGCATCCGGCACTTCCCGGATATTGCCAGCCTTTAGCTTCCCAATGATTTAGCTGAATTGAGCCTCCACCACCTTCGATGGCTACCTGATATTCGGGCCTGAAAGGATTTGAAAAATCAACTCTTCCCCATGAGCCTGTGGATGCTCCACTTCCTGAGATTTGATCGGTATCAATATTTACAAAAAGGTCACCTTCGATATTAAGATCAAAATCATAAAAACCTATATAAAGATTTTGGTCATCCCATGTTATAAAAACAGAATATTCATCGAAATCCATTAATTCGGAACCGGAGTCAAAATCATTAGTGCCGTCAATATTTATTGAATGAGGAGTTGAGCCTGATAAAGTTGTAAAATTTGCAATGTTATTACCTTCAATTTGATTACCATTTAAATCCATAATGTTTTCTGCAATAATCTGCCCTGCATCACCGGGAACCCAGTTTTCCTGAATGTTAAGGTGAACCTTTCGCCAATCCGATTGACGGACAGCAGATACCAATGTGTAATTGTTTGAAAAAGAAACAAACGAATAGTTTGAAATACTTTGTGAAGTTGAAAGATCAACAGCTTCACTAAAAGTAATTTCAACAGTGTTTTGGTCAATTTGAAAAGCTAAATCATTTAGTTGGGGAGGGATGAAATCCATATTCTGTGCGGCAAGAATATTTAACTCAGGTACACTTGTGCCGGAAGGAGTTGAAGTTGCTCCTGCATATAATCTTGTATTAAATTGATTATAACCTGTAATTTCATCACCTTTAACCAAAGTACCTTCGAACTGATCATTGTGATTAGCTCCACCATTTCCGAGAATCAAAGCCACAGTTGCTCCTGAAGCTGAATTTCGTTGCCCGCAATATGAACCGTAATCGCCCCAAATTCTTTGTATGTGATCTTTACCCGACCAAATCAGATCCATCAATCCCGGTGACCAACCTGATTTTATATATCCGTTTCCATCGAAGAAATCGTAAAGAACATCAAGATAATTAACTCCGGCTGTTAGCTCAATAGTTTTACTAACATCCCACTGCGAAAAGTTTACCCTGACTGTATCACCGGAACTTTGTTGGATATCAATTTCATAAATTGAGTTCTGCTGATTGGGATAAACATCGGAAAGTGCCGCAACATGATTGTTGGAGCTTTCGTTAAAATCGCCATCAGTTTCTGCCCAGTAAGCCATATCCGATCCTACAACCGAATAAGCCACATCTTGATCATTTTTATAAAATAACCAATTAATTTTCCCACCTATACTTTCGAAAACCGTGAATATTTTATCATTATGAATTATAACTTCATCAACTCCATCATGGTCGATGTCATTGTAATAAGCAGCAGGGCCTGCCGAATATTGTCCGTCTGCCCATCGGGATGCTTCTGCATAAACATTTGCATTTTTTATATGAGACGAATAACGATGCTCCCAATCTGCAATTTCTCCATCGGTATGCCAGCCGGTTTCATGCAAATTTATCATTAAAATATACCAGGCAAGTTGAGCCAAATTATTATCGGGAGCAGTCACAATATTATTGTAAGCATCACTCCAAATATAGCCGTAATTCCACTTTGGCTCGTGATAATCTGAATGAGATTCTGTTGAAGCCCAGTTAACATACCAACTATTATTACTTCCTCCATAACCGTGTTCACCACCGAGAAGGCCGTAAGTTCCAGGTGTAATCTCGGCACCGGTTCCGTTAAAATCGGTATTCATCATGGCGTCTTCTAATTTCCAGACATTAACTCCCGGATAATTATCATAACAATACCATAAAACACTTTCATAATTATCAAGGAAAAATGTTCCGTCATGTTCATTCATTTCGGCAGCAACTTCCCAATCGGTTCCATAAACACAAATATTATATTGACCCATACCTGCAATTTGATTTTTTGCCGCCGTAGCATTGTAATGCATATTGCCAACAAAGGAATTATTTATTGGTATAACTCTTAAATCAATACCCATACCATTATTCATCCAATGTATTTTCCGGTTATCGTATCCGTTAAGGTGTGGGCCGTCATCCAGAACCACTCCCCAAACGCCATGTTGTTGCCAGTTATCTCCAAGCCAGTCAATCACTCCTGCATTGGGATATTGTTCAGGGTCCAGCCAGACACGTTCCGGAACCCAGGCTGTGCGAGGTTCATAATTATACCTGTAATCAACCATGTCGCATTCAACACCTATCGACCAATTATTCATATTGTCATTGGTAAAAGGCATGATATGTTGCCCGAGAGCAGAAGTCATCATTGAAACAATGCCTTGAGAAGCAAGGCTTGTAAGCCAGTCGTTAAATTCGGGGTTATGCCACTGGGCAGCAGGCATCAAGGTTCCCGACATGTGAAAATTGCCGGGGATGGAAGTTGCCTCATGTACCTGTAAAACTTCATCGAAACCACTACCTTCCAAGCCACTTTGGCCGTTTGGACTTCCATAAAAAACTTCAGTATAAGTCAGTCCCTGATTACCGTGATGGACAAAGGCACAGTTTCCGAATGAATCGGTGTTTTTTCCATCAGAATAGAAATCATCAGCCGGTTTTCCATCGACAAATATTTTTAAATGAAATTCCAGATCTTCAGGCTTTGTACCTAAAGCTATATTGGTTTGCATTTCCCAGAGGTTTGAAGAAGGTGTGCGAAGCTGATAAGTTTCATCTTTCGATAATTCCATCTTTTTCAAATCGAAATGCCGGTCAAGAATTATATTTTTATTAAATTTATTATTGATCTTTAATTGAAGAAATACCTCCGAATTTTGAAAAAGGTCTTCTATAAGCTCGTTATGTTTTCTAATAACCATATTATCGAAGGTAATTCTAAGAAATAATTGTTCGCCTTTGACCTTAGCAAAAACCGAGCTAATATCTCCTGTTTGTGCTTTACAATCTCCAATTTTATCGAAATTTATAATATTTGATTTTTCCCAAAATTTCACGTCTCCGCTAATAGTTTGTCCAAAAGATAACTTAACTGATGAAAACAGTACAATTATCATCAAAAATAAGTAAAAAAGTTTGTATTTTTTCATAAGTGTTTAAATTGTTGAATATCAAAAATATTCCCTATTAATTAATTACAAAAGTAGTAATAATTAAGCTATTGGTTAAAAAAAACTTTTAATTTAAATTTTTATTATAAAATTTTTCTTATTTTCGTTTCTTAAAAATTGAAAAATTAGATTATTAATTTAAATTTATAGTTATGAAAAAATTTCCATTTCTTTTCTTAGTTTTTTTCACAATGGGTTTCTTATCGATTTTATCTGTCTCTAGCCAAAATGCTATTGTTGGTAGTGGATTTACTGATGGTTGGGGGTTCGGTTCTTGTCCAACTACCTCTAATACTAATTTTGAGTATTTTTCCAGCTCAGTCGGATCATCATACATTCGTACTGAAAATGCAAATGGTACGGGTAATCAATATTTTAGATTAGGTGTTGATTGGGGTGGAACGATAAAACAAAATACTATTACACCTGGTTCAGATGTAGAGGTTTCCTCTGAAACAGAGTATTCGTTAAGTTCTGATTGTACAACAAGTGGTGCAATGTATGTTAATGTCTCCAGTACAAGCCATAATTATATTTTCAAAACTGCTGACGCAGGGGCCAGCCCAAGTTTTGACTTGATATTTTTTGTTGTACAAGGCGACGTACGAACAATTGATAATGTTGCTAAATCTCCTACAACCGTTTATCCAGGACAAACTGTTACTGTTACTGCTACTTTATCCGGTTCATTATCAACAGGCCAAGGTGTATATCTAAGGTATACTGATGACGGTTGGACTACTTCAACAATTATTGAAATGTCAGGTTCCGTAACTAGTTATACTGCTGATATAAATGCCTCAAAAAATACTGCAGATGCAAATCTTAGTTATTATACATTTACCTCTGGAGACGGACTAACTATTTCACATGATGCTGCTGATTGGTATTCAATAAATTTAAATAATAATTCCGGTTCAAATTATTCATATACAGTACAAAGTTCTTGGACTACTGCAGGTGGTGCAACTTCATGGGGAAATACTGCTTCCTGGGATGCAGGTGCTATTCCTGAATCAAATCAACCTGTTACAATAGAGAATAATCTGACTCTTGCACAGGATGTAACTGTTTCAAGTATTACTGTAAATAATTCAATTTCTTTTACAATTGAAGATAATGGGAGTATGACAGTTAATAATGCTTTTACAAACAATGGAACTTTCACAATTCAATCTAACAGCGATGGAACAGGTTCCCTAAAAACAAACGGAACGGTATCAGGAAATGTTACTTGTGAAAGATATATTGTTGGCCATGGGGGTGATAATGACCACGGTTGGCATTTTCTTGCCTCTCCAGTTACTACTTTTAATATTGATGGATCTGATTTTGATCCGGGTGATGGAGCTACACCTAATGATTTATACGGATGGGCTGAATCAACAGGTTTATGGATGAATTATAAAGCCGGTAACCCAACTCAGATTGTTCCCGGTACCGGGTACTTTACTGCATGGAATGTAACTCCTGATCCAGTAAAAGCCTTCTCAGGTACTTTGAATAATGCTAATATTCCCAAATCAAATCTTTCATATACAGAAGGAAGTACAAATACAGGTTGGCATTTGCTTGGAAATCCATTCCCATGTGCATTAACCTGGGCAACAAGTTGGAGTCTGTCAAATGTTAGTACTACAGCCCAAATCTGGCATGAGGGCAATGCAAGTTTTTCTCTTATTTCCTCCGGTGGTACTATTCCGGCTACTCAGGGATTTATGATAGAGGTTACCGAAGCAACAAACTCTCTTACTATTCCGATTGCTGACCGTTTTCATAGCGGACAAGCTTGGTATAAAGATGATGAAATTAACAAGATAAAACTAACTGCCTATGATCCTGAAAGAAGTACTGCTCAGGAAAGCATTATTAGATTCAATGAAAACGCAACATCAGGATTTGAACATGAATTTGATGCTCATTTCCTATCGGGCTTTGCACCACAGTTTTTCTCCGTAGTCGATAATACTCATGCGGTTTCATGCAATACTTTGACTGAGATATCTGAACAATTAAGTATCCCGTTTAGTTTTATTAAAAATTCTTCATCTGACTTTTATATTGAAGTTGAAGGTATTGAAAATCTTTTCCCACAGACAATTGTTTCATTGGTGGATTTAAAAACAAATACAACTCAAAACTTATTGGAAAATCCTGTTTATACTTTTGAATCATCAGAGGGTGATGATGTTGAAAGGTTCCTGATCCAATTTGGTGTTCTTGGCCTTGATGAACAAAACCTTGAAAACAAACTAAATTTCTATGTCTATAACAATACTCTTAATGTTGTTAATAACGACTTGCAAGCCGGTACAATACAAATTTTCGATATGCTTGGCCAGCAAGTTCTGAAAAAAAATTATTCAGGACAGGAAAATTCAATAAAGCTTAATTTACCTGCTGCATATTATATTGTAAGAATAATCTCCGGGAAAAATATAGTTAATGGGAAAATACATGTAGAATAGATTCTGGATTCTGGGAATATGAAACATGGAACTTGAAACTTGAAATGAAAAAATTATGAAAACTAAATTGCGAATTTTTATAATGAGTTTATTAATAGCAGGAGCTACATTAATATCATCAAATATTAATGCTCAAACCGATCCTCCTCCACCTCCTTCAGGGCATGGAGAATCGGGAAACCAACCTCCCGGCGGGGGTGCACCAATTGGTGGCGGTTTATTTATTCTGCTTGGTTTAGGTGCTGCTTATGGAGCAAAAAAATTGTTTGGGAAAAAGGAAGAAGATTAAAGTCTTTTGATGAAGTAATGGAGTATTGGAGTGATGGAAAACAAACTCAAAGGATTTAAGGAACTTTCCAATACTCCATCCAATACTCCATCACTCCATTATTCCAGCTAAACATTTTAAACATATAATTTGGCGTATGATTTTTCAAAATATTAAAATTTATAATTGATTAGATTATTAATTAAAACTCACAGGTTATGAAAAAATTTACTTTTCTATTTCTTATTTTTTTTACAATTAATGCATTCTCACAAACAACAGTAGATTATGCACAGCGTGTAGATAATTATTATACAACATTTACTGATGGAGGTTCAACCTTTAATCAAGGGGATTATCAGGTAGGAATGTGGGCGAACCTGAATGGCAAACAAGCAGTATCCTGGAGAAAGTTCAGAACAGATGCATCGGGTGCTTCAACTTCTGATAGAAGTATGCAGGTTGGCGATCAATTTGTTGCTACACTTTCAGCAACAAGAGCATATGGTAGAATTGGATTTGCTTTACTTGCCTCTCCTTCCAGTACGGCTTCATGGGCAGACAGAGAAAACAATTATGCTATTTCTGTTAATTTGGATGGCCCGGCCTATACAGGTGGTGATTATGGTAATTGGTATATAAAATATTTAAGTGGAAGTACTTCTGATGCAAGTTTTGGTGGAGACCAATCAAATTATAAAGATTTTACTTTTACTCTTACTCTCACAGCTAAAGACAGGATGAATGTTACTATTGATGATGGTACAACCACAAGTAATTTCTGGGATGTAGAGCTTAATACATCTGATCCAATTACTGATTACAGTATATTTTTACAAGATGACTGGGATGGTGATAATAATAGCAATTCTTTTTGGGGATTAGGAGCTGAAAGCACTCAACATAAGCTAACAAATACAGGTAGCGTAACAATTGGTAATAGTAATACTTCATTTACTATCTCTACTGTAATACCAAACGGATTAGCTGCAAATAGCAGTACAGTCGTAAGCCCTAACACCTTTACAAAAAATGGAACAGGAACTTTAACCCTTTCTGGCAGTAATACATTTACAGGAGTTTCTACTGTAACACACGGCCAGTTGGATTTGAACGGTGATTTGTTATCAAGTCATCTTACAGTTAACGGTGGAGCAATACTTGGTATTAATGGAGTCCCTGCATCAATAAATGATGTTACAATTGATGTTGATGGGTATGCAGTAGTTGATGGCAGTAAGTCCTTAAATGTAAATGGAACATTTGTAACTGAAGGCGAGTTGGTCTTAGAAGGAAATTTGTTATCAGGTGTTCTTAGGGTTAAAGGTGGAGGCATACTTGGTGTTAATGGAGTCCCTGCCACTCTTAATGATGTCTCAATTGATGTTGATGGGTATGCATTTGTTAATGCCGGTAAAGCCTTAACTGTTAATGGAGCATTCACAAATAATGGAACTTTTACAGTGAAATCTGATGTAAATGGTACCGGCTCACTATTAACAAACGGAACAGTGTCAGGAAGCATAAATTTTGAAAGATACATAGGTGCCTGGTCTGAAAACCATGGTTGGCATTTTGTTTCTTCGCCTGTAGCTGACCAGGCTATCAGCCCTGAATTTGTCGATATTAACGGAACAATCAGCTCAGATGTTGACTTTTTCCGCTGGGGAGAACCGGACGAAAAGTGGATAAGCATCAAAGCTGATGATAACACCTACAATTGGGGACCTTTATCCACCAATTTCTCTATGGATTTTAATCCCGGATTTGGTTCAGGCGAAGGCTACCTGACTGCTTATTCGTCAAATCAAACCAAATCCTTTTGGGGTGTACCAAATAATGCCGATGTTTCCAAATCAAATCTATCTAATGATGATACAGGCTGGCATCTTCTTGGAAATCCATTTCCTTGTGGCGTATCTTGGGGAACAGCAGAATGGGGCCTAAACAATATTGGTGGTACAGCAAAAGTTTGGAATGAAAGTAATGCCAGCTATACCGATATTACAACAGATGGTTATATTCCTCCCACGCAAGGATTTATGCTTTGGGCTTCTTCCACGACAAATTCCCTGTTTATTCCCGAATCTCAACGGACATGGAGTCCAGCGGTACCGTATAAACAGGAGGAAATAAACAAAATAAAACTCACAGCCTATGATCCAGGAGGAAATACAGCACAGGAAAGCATAATCAAATTCAATGAAAACGCGTCAACAGGATTTGATATTGAATTTGATTCTTATTTCCTTGCAGGATATGCACCGCAATTTTACTCAGTAGTTAATGGAAATGAGGCTGTTTCAACAAATACTTTACCTGAAATCACTGAACAATTAAGTATTCCGTTTAGCTTTATTAAAAATTCATCCACCGACTTTTATATCGAAGTTGAAGGCATCGATAATATTTTCCCTCAAACGATAGTTTCATTGGTCGATTTGAAAACAAATACCACTCAAAATCTATCGGAAAATCCGATATATACTTTTGAATCCTCAGAGGGTGATGATACCGAAAGGTTTTTGATCCAATTTGGTGTTCTTGGAATTGAAGATGAAGTTGCTGAGAATAAACTTAATTTCTATATCTATAACAATACTCTTAATATTATTAATAACGACTTGCAATCCGGTACAATACAAATTTTCGATATGCTTGGCCAACAGGTTATGGAGAAAAAATATTCAGGCCACAAGAATTCAATAAACCTTAATTTTCCTGCTGCTTATTATATTGTAAGAATAATTTCCGGTAAAAATATTGTTAACGGGAAAATACATATAGAATAGATACTGGATGCTGGATACTGGGAATATGAAATATGGAACTTGAAACTTGAAATGAAAAAATTATGAAAACTAAATTTAAAATTCTGACAATAACTTTATTAATAGCAGGTGTTACAATGATATCATCAAATATTTTTGCTCAAACCGATCCTCCTCCTCCTCCCTCCGGGCATGGAGAATCGGGAAATCAGCCTCCCGGCGGTGGTGCACCAATTGGCAGTGGTTTATTTATTCTGATTGGCTTGGGTACTGCTTATGGAGCCAAAAAATTGTTTGGAATAAAGGAAGAAGTGTAAAAATGATAGATAGTCAGGGCTTGATTTTATGTCAAGCCTTAACTCTATACAATAACACTCCAATATTTCCTTTTTGTGTAATAGAATTCAAAGTTTGTTATTATAATTAGTTGGCTATGAAACAATTTATTCCTCTATTTCTTCTACTATTTACAATTAGTGCGTTCTCACAAACCACATTATATTATCCAATGGATATTGATAATTACTATGCAACATTTGAGGATGGAGGAACTTTTAATAACGTGCAATACTCCGATAAGGTTGAAATGTATGGAGAAAGCGGCAACAAAAAAGTAGTAGCATGGAGAAAATTTAGGACTGATGCATCCGGAGCTTCAACTTGCAACAGAAGTTTACAGATCGGAGATGAGTTTGTTGTTACCCTTGTAGCAAGAAGAGCTCGTGGAAGGATTGGATTTGCCTTGCTTGCCTCTCCTTCAGGTACAGCATCATGGGAAGACAGGGAAAGTAATTATGCTATTTCTTTTAATTTGGATGGCCCGACCTATACAGGTGGTGGTTATGATAATTGGTATATAAAATATTCAGGTGGGAACACATCTTCCGCAAGTTTTGGTGCATTAGAAAACCTTGATACCTATTTTACTTTTACACTTACTCTCACTGCTGCTGACAGGATGAATGTTTCCATATATAATCAATCGGTCACATATAATTTCTACGATGTTCAACTTAATACATCAAATCCAATAACCGATTATAGTATTTTTTTACATGATAGTTGGACAGGAATTGGTTACAGCGCTATTTATTGGGGTTTTGGTGACCCAGGTGATCAACATAAGGTAACAAATACAGGTAGTATATCTATTGGCAATAGCAATGAATCATTTATTATTTCTTCTATAATTTTTGACGGATTAGTTGCAAATAGCAACTTTTTACCAAGCACTAACCACCTTACAAAAGAAGGAACAGGTACAATTTCACTTTCTGCTGTAAATACATACTCAGGAAATACTACCGTTTCAGCAGGTACATTAATATTAGTTGCAGGGAATTTGATTGCCAATAATGCAACAGTTCAAAGTGGTGCTACTCTTAGTATTAACGGAAGTCCGGTAGAATTGAGAAATCTTACAATTAATAATGGTGGATTTTTATCAATTAATGCTAATAAAGCTTTAACTGTTAATGAATTATTTTACATTTATGGAACATGTACTATTAATTCAGATGAAACCGGCACAGGCTCACTAATAACCGGGGCCTTATCAGAAAATATTATTTTTCAAAGATATATAGCAGCCTGGTCTGATGCAGAACATGGTTGGCATTTTCTATCCTCTCCGGTTGCAACTTTTACTATTGATGGATCTGATTTTGATCCCGGGATAATTGATGACCTTTACGGATGGGCAGAAGCAACCGGTTTGTGGATGAATCACAAAGCCGGTGATCCTACTCAAATTGTTCCCGGTACCGGTTACCTTACTGCATGGCAGGCAACTGATACAAAGGATTTTTCAGGAGCATTGAATAATGCTGATATTGACAAATCAAATCTTTCATTTACAGAAGAAAGTACAAACACAGGCTGGCATTTGCTTGGAAATCCTTTTCCATGTGCATTGAAATGGGGAACAGCATCATGGAGTCTTTCTAATATCGATGGAACTGCAAAAATCTGGAATGAAAGTAATGCAAGTTTTAGCGATATTGATGAAAATGATATCATACCTGCTACTCAGGCTTTTATGATACATGTTTCTTCAGGTGCAAACTCTCTTACTATTCCAAAAGATGACAGGACACATAGCACACAAGCATGGTATAAAGAAGAAGAAATAAATAAAATAAAACTCACAGTCTATGATCCTGAAGGAAACACAGCACAGGAAAGCATAATTAAATTCAATGAAAATGCAACAACAGGATTTGATAGCGAATTCGATTCTTATTTCCTCACAGGATATGCACCACAATTTTACTCAGTAATAAATGATGGAATAGCTGTTTCAACAAATACTTTACCTGAAATCATTGAACAATTAAATATTCCGTTTAGCTTTATTAAAAATTCATCCACCGGTTTTTATATCGAAGCTGAAGGCATCGATAATATTTTCCCTCAAACAATAGTTTCATTGGTCGATTTAAAAACAAATACAACTCAAAATTTATTAGAAAATCCGGTTTATACTTTTGAATCCTCAGAGGGTGATGTTCCTGGAAGATTTTTGATTCAATTTGGTGTTCTTGGAATTGAAGATGAACAACCTGTAAACAACCTGAATTTCTATATCTATAATAATAAACTTAATATTGTTAATGATGACTTACAAGCAGGTACAATACAAATTTTCGATATGCTTGGCCAGCAAGTTCTGGAGAAAAATTATTCAAGCAATGAAAATCAAATAAACCTTAATTTACCTGCGGCATATTATGTTATCAGAATAATTTCAGGAGAAAATATTGTTAACGGGAAAATACATATAGAATAGATACTGGATGCCGGATACTGGATACATAAAACTTGAAATGATAAATTGTGAAAACCAAATTGAATATTTTATTAGGAGTAATGGAAAGTAAGCTCACAAGGTTTAAGGAACTTTCCAATACTTCATCACTCCCTATTTATTTATACTAAAAAGCAATTAATTGAAAACACACACACAAGATAAAAGCTGGATTGTTACGTTCAACTCAGTTGTATATTTTTTATTGGCGTATTATTCGGTTATTTTACTTACTAATATTTTCTCCTTAATACTTGCCAAAATCTATGGTTTTAAGGGCGTATTGTATTATTTTGGTTTTACATTAAATATTAATGATGACCAATGGACTGATGATCTGGTTTTTCTTATTTTCTTTTTTGGCATCGCATTTTCATTGCTGATTGGAATAATTTGCGAAAGAATTTATCGAAGGATAAGAAAATCAACCAGTCATGATAAGATGTTTTTTTTCTGGGCATATTTTATTTCTTTTACTTATTTCTTCGGAAATGTCATTGTTGGAGTGGTTTACTATTTCGGTATTGGAGCCGTTTTTACTTATTATTCAGTTCCTTTGATTATTAAAATATTTTTGGGAGCGATAGCCTTTTTTGCTTTGATTATGATTGGGAGACATTCGGTAAGGAATACAATACTTTCATTTAATTCATATTATCACGAAGTTAGAGAACCTGATCTTCTGAAATATTTAAACATACAAATATTATATCCGGCTTTGATAGGAAATGTTATAATTTTTTTAGTAAAAATTCCTCATCATGCTGAATTTTCTTTTTACGACACATATATTTTCCTTTGCATATTTATCATTGTTTTAACAATTTATGCTGCTCGTAATTATGGCTTACCGATGAAATTTAAAAGAGCAGATGATAGTTTTAGTTTGCAAAAAACTCCACTGATCCTGGTGATTTTAATTATTATATTAATTAGAGTTGTGTTTGTTTTTGGTATTTAGTGGTTAGTTGAAATCTTGTATCTTTTTCTTCTTAAATCAAATTTTGGTTACCTCACGAATACACTCTAATTACCCAATCAGCAGATTGCACCCACGAATATCACTTGCATCAAACCTACCAATTACTTCAAAAGAACCTTGGTGATGAAGTTTGCCAAGATCTTGAGTAGCAATAAACGAACATGAATTATAATTGGCAAGGTCAATAATATTGATTCCGCCAGTTCTATTACATTCAAGTAATGTTAACGGATCGTTTACATCGCGAATCAAAATTTTCATCCAGGGTGGTGTGTGAAAAATTCCTTCTCCTTTTGAATACGCCTGAGATAATAGTTCCGTCATTCCATATTCCGAATGAACTGAATTAATATTAAAACATTTACATAAAATTTTATGCACCTCATTTCTTGTTATTTCTTTTCTTTGGCCTTTCATCCCTCCGGTTTCCATTACGATAATATCAGGAAGCTTAAACGAATATTTTTCTGCAAGATCAAGCAAAGCAAAAGTTACCCCGATCAATAAAATTTTTCTGTTTTTAGAATTTAACTCCTTTAACTTCTCAGCAAGTTTCTGATAATTATCTAAATAAAACCCACTATTTTCATCATTGCTTCTATTTATCATATCTTCGACCATAAATATTAAAGAGGATGATTGTCTCTCAAGATAGGATGGAAGCAAAGCCAAAACACAATAATTGCTAATATTCCCATAAAACAATTCAAAGCAAGTCCGAAAACTTTTATAATATACTGATAGATCAGCAATGTGATGATTGCTAAGCTCTGAGGAAGTAGTACCGCTACTCCTGAATATTTTGTCAACCGGTTTGGAGGATGAATAAATACGCCGATTTTTGAAAAACTCTATCGGTAGAAAAGGAATTTTTTTAAAATGATTAACATCATTGAGTTTTATACCAATATAATTCACAAAACTTCTGTATAATTCACAATTATTATATTGGTAATTAAATATTTCAAGAGCAATATCATTAAACTCATCAATTGAAGAAATCGAAAAAATCTTGTCTTTATTATCAGGAAAAGTTTTCATTTAATGAAAGCATATTTTTAAAAAACAAATTTACATGATTATGATTTACAAACAACCTACATCTTACTAATTTTAGACTTTGTAGGATTTATTGTGGATAAAGAAAATTAGAAGCCACAGATTTACAGAATACAAAATGATTAATCTGTAAATCTGTGGCGAATTTATTTCCAGCCAAATTTTTTATAGAACTCAATTTTTTAATTCTAATCCGAATTTAAATCAAGAATTTTTTATTTTTGAGGAAAATTATCATTTGTAAAAGCATTTTATTAATTTATCAGAAAAAAGTATGAGACATCTCTTAACTATTTTAATCCTTGTGATCACAACATCATTATTTGCACAATCTGAAACATATTCTTACAGGAAATATGCAAATGTAGAATCCTTTTATCAAATATTAACAAAAGAAGCCATTGAAGTTGGAGTAAAGCACAATATTCCTCCTGCAGCTTTATTAGCTATCACAGGCCTTGAATCCGGCTACGGAAGTGGGTATGTTGCTCAAATCACAGGTAATATTTTAAGCCTTGATGCCAACAAAGATGATAAAGAGCTACCTCCGTTATATCTACCAACTTGCGAAGATGATGACAAAGTACTTTTTGATCCAAAAGAAATTGAGGCTTGTCCAAAAAGTAATCAGCACTGGAAACATCACCCGCCAAGCTTAAAACACGATTATCGGCCGGCACCTTATGCCGGAACTGACAAAAACCTTGCTTATCTGAAAAACAACACCGAACAAAGAGGATTAGCACAAAAGGCCTGTCTTGAAGACTTTGCAACTCGCTGGATTTCAAAAAATAATGAAAATAAAATTTTTAGAGATGCGAGTTTGTGGCTTGATAGTTTGGTTATTAAAGATGGAAAGAAAGCTCTTTTTTCTGAGGACGTTTGTGTGAAATTTATCTCAAAAATAGGAGGCCATCCTAATTCGTATAACTTTCGGGAAACATGGCCAAAAAAGGTTAAATTGATAATGGATAAAGTTGGTTTGGTTAATCTTTGTTCTGAGATGTATGAAAAAAAACTAAGTTTTGAGGAAGCGTGGAAGTAATAAAAATTTGGCAACTATCTGTTTATTAATCAATTCCAGTTTTCTGGCTTTGAAGGTAAATTAAAAAAAAGTATAGGGAATGTGGGTATAAGGGAAATACAGGTATAAAGGTATAAAGAAAATAAAGGTGTTATGAAAAATGTGAATGATAAAGTTGTAAAGTTTAAACCCGCCCTTATTTCCTCTATTCCCCCTATTTCCCTTATTCCCAAATACAAAAATATGTAGTAATATATTTTGGTTGCTATTACTGATTAGTTATAATTTTTTGTACTTTTAAGCCAAATTTTTGATCTATAATTAAAGAAATTTTTGATTAAAGCCGGAAAAGTTAAAATGAAAACTCTCACTAAAATATTATTAATATTAGTCTTTTCATTCATTTTATTTTCATCCTGCCAAAAAATCGAAAAATATCCTGACATTCCTCAAATTGAATTTGTTGGTATTACAAAAATTATTAACCCAAATTATATTGTTGAGAAAGTTGTTTTGAAAATATCGTTTACCGATGGCGACGGAGATATTGGACTAACTCAAAACGATACTCTTCCTCCTTATGAATATAATTTCTTTATTAAATATTGTGAAAAGCAAAACGGGGAATTTGTCGAAATTGTTTTTGAGCATTTTTCATTTAATGCACGTATTCCAATTCTGACACCGGAAGGCAGGAATAAATCAATAAAAGGTGAAATTCAAGACACAATTATTGTCAATACAATGTCGGCTTATGATACTATTCGATTTGAGACTTATATTGTTGACAGAGCTTTACATGAAAGCAATGTGATTACAACTCCTGATGTAATAATAAAATGAAACATTTTATTTTGACGATTTACGATTGAAATCCAAAAGTTTACAAATATCAATGAGACAAGTATAAAAACTAAGGGTTTTGGGCTAAAGCCCGTTAATTGTCTGATTTTCACTAACCCCACCCTTAAGGGTGGCGTTATAGATAATTGTGACAGTCAGGGCTTTAGCCCAAATAAGTTAATCTTCAGCCCCTTTTTATACTGAACTCATCAATTAGTTCAGATATTTATCTCACCGATCAAATAAGTAGCAGCTTTCCCACTTATCAAAACCCGGCTTCCCATAATTTCACAAAACAACTCACCTCTTCGTTTTGATATTTGAAATGCGTGTAATTTTTTCTTTTCTAATTTCTCTGCCCAGTAAGGAACTAAAGTTGTGTGTGCTGAACCTGTAACGGGATCTTCATTAATTCCGACAGCAGGAGCAAAAAATCTGGAAACAAAGTCACAATTATCTCCTTTTGCACTAACAATGACCCCCATACAATCAATTTGTTTTAATAATTCAAAATTGGGTTTGATGTTTTTTATTTCCTTTTCATTTTCAAATATTGCAAGAATATCCCTTGATTTATAAACCTCAACAGGCTTTGCACCCAAAGCTGCTTCAAGTTGAGCAGGAAGTGAAATCTTTTCAGGCTTATTCACCGGAAAATCAAGGCAAAGCATTCCGTTTTTTTTTGTAACTTTCAGAGTTCCACTTTTTGAATCGAATATTATTTGTTTTTTATTATAACCATAATGATTAAATAACACATGTGCCGCAGCGAGAGTGGCATGTCCACAAAGATCGATTTCAATTTCGGGAGTAAACCACCTGATATCGAAACCATAAGAGTTTGTTACAAAAAATGCCGTTTCCGGTAAATTGTTTTCTGCAGCTATTTTTTGAAGCAATTCCGGTTTTAACCATTTTTCAAGAGGACAAACAGCAGCAGGGTTGCCTCCAAAAACATTTTCAGTAAAAGCATCAATTTGAAACATTTGTATTTTCATCGGTTTTATATTTTTTTCGTAAAAATACAAAAAATGATTAGAAAGAAAAACCACAAACTTTATTTTATACGATAGCTGTTCCCTTATATTTTGTAATTGTTTATGAAGTAATCAATATATTCCGGTATTTTAGTTCCATAATAATAAGTGGTTTAATCAATTATTTGTAACAAAGTCAAGCCTAATTCACGATATTCTTGTAACAAAGTCAGGGCAAATTGTAGCATTCAACTTTATGGCGAGGTAAAAAATCTTGTTTTGTCATTAAATAATATACAGAATAACAGCGATATATTTTAATTAATCTGAGAATCTGTGGCTTTTTATATTGTTCTCAATAATATAACTAATTTTGCAATAAGAAAATAATGTTAAGTATGATAGGACCTAAATCAATAAATGCAAAAACATATTATTTCAATGATACTTCTTTCAATAATTTAATGAAGAATAGAATTTATCATGTATTATTAATATCAAGTAATTACGATGCGTTTATTCTGGAAGATGACGGTAGAATCGACGAACAAATATTTAACGAATATGTTTCGCTAAATTTGAGATATCCTCCACAATTTATTCTTGCTTCAAGCGAAGAAAAAGCCTTTGAGATTCTTGAAACCGAAAATATTGATCTAATAATCACAACACTAAGTGCTGAGAAAAAGGATACATTTGAAATTGCCGAAAGAATTAAAGATACATATCCTGATAAGCCAATTGTTGTTCTTACTCCTTTTTCGCGTGAAGTAAGCTTAAAAATTGACCAGCAGGATTTAAGTGCCATCGACTACATTTTTAGCTGGCTTGGAAATGCCGATCTTTTATTAGCAATAATAAAATTGATAGAAGATAAAATGAATGCTGAAACCGATATTGAAAATGTTGGAGTTCAGGCTATTATTCTTGTCGAAGACTCTATTAGATTTTATTCAAGTTATTTGCCGAATATTTATAAAATTATTTTCAAGCAATCGAAAACTTTTATGACAGAGGGGCTTAATGAGCATCAAAAGACACTAAGAATGCGAGGCCGCCCAAAAATCCTTCTTGCAACAAATTACGAAGATGCTTTGGAACTTTACGAAAAATATAAGAATAATCTTCTTGGTATAATTACCGATATTAGCTACAAACGCAATGGAAAAATCGACAAAACTGCCGGAATAAAGCTTTGCAAAAGAATTAAAAAAGATAATACGCTTGTTCCAATTCTTTTACAGTCATCTGATATTGAATTTGCAAAGGAAGCAAAACAAATTAAGGTAGGATTTCTAAGTAAAAATTCAAAAACATTATCGCTTGAACTTAGAAATTTTATTATAAAATATTTTGCTTTTGGGGATTTTATTTTCAAAGATAGTAAAACTTCAAGGGAAATTTGTCGTGCTCAGAATTTAAAAGCTTTACAAGATATTATTTTTCAGGTACCCGACGATAGTTTAATTTATCATTTAAAAAGAAATCATATTTCGAAATGGTTAAATGCAAGGGCAATTTTCCCGCTTGCTGAATTATTTAAAGATTTCACTTTAGAAGACTTTGACGATCTGGACGATGTAAAAAGATTTATTTTTGATGCAATTGTAAATTATAGAAAGTCGAAAGGACGGGGTGTTATAGCTGAGTTTTACCGCGATCGTTTCGATGAATATTTAACTTTTGCCAGAATTGGAGACGGTTCATTAGGTGGAAAAGCACGCGGACTTGCCTTTCTTGATTCGATAATTAAGAGTAATCGTCTTTGGGATAAATATGAAGGTGTTGAAATCACTATTCCACGAACAGTGGTGCTATGTACCGATGTTTTCGATGAATTCATGGAGATCAATGATTTACATAAAATTGCCCTCCCAAAATCCCCTGATAAACAATTAACTGATACTGAGATATTAGAGCATTTTATTAATGCAAAACTTCCTTTACGGATTCATAAAGATTTATATACTTTTCTTTCTTGTGTAAAAAGCCCATTGGCAGTTCGTTCATCAAGTTTGCTCGAAGATTCGTATTATCAGCCTTTTGCAGGGATTTATTCAACCTACATGGTTCCAAATATAAAAAACAATCCAAGACTAATGATAGATATTCTGAGCATTGCCATTAAAAGTGTTTATGCTTCGGTATATTTTAAAGATAGTAAAGCTTATATGACAGCCACTTCAAATGTAATTGACGAAGAAAAAATGGGAATTGTTTTGCAGGAAGTATGTGGAAATAAATATAATAATTGTTTTTATCCAATTATTTCAGGGGTTGCACGTTCATTAAATTTTTATCCCATTGATCAGGAATTGTCTGAAGATGGTATCGTAAATATTGCTTTAGGATTAGGAAAATATATTGTTGATGGTGGACAATCTTTAAGATTTTCACCAAAATATCCCAAGAAAGTATTGCAATTATCATCACCGGATATGGCTCTCAGGGAAACACAAAAATATTTTTATGCACTTGATCTTCATCCCGAAAGTTTTAAGCCAAATATTAATGACAGCGTCAATTTGCTTAAATTAAAAATAAATAAAACTGAAAAAGATAATTCCTTAAAATATGTTGCCTCAACTTATGACTTTCATAATAATGTTATAAGAGACGGCTATTCTGATGAAGGGAAAAAAATAATAACATTCTCGAATATTTTAAAACACAATATTTTTCCTTTAGCTGAAATACTTGAAACAATTCTCAAGATAGGGCAAGAAGAAATGGGAAATCCAATTGAAATTGAATTTGTTGTTGATCCTGAAAAAAGCAAAGATAAAATGCAGAAATTCAGTTTGCTTCAGATTCGTCCAATTGTGGATAATCTTGAAAGTATTAATTCAAACCTTGAAGAAGTATCTGAAGAAGAAACAATAATCTATTCAAATTCGGCATTAGGAAACGGAATTATTAAAGATATTTATGATTTTGTTTATGTGAAACCCGAAACATTTAATGCTGCAAAAAATTCTGAGATTGCTGAAAAAATCAGCCAAATCAATGATGTTTTTTTGAATAATAACAAAAATTACGTTTTAGTTGGCCCGGGCAGATGGGGTTCAACTGATCCATGGCTCGGAATTCCTGTTAAATGGCCTCAAATTTCTGCAGCTCGCGTAATTGTTGAATCCGGATTAGAAAATTATAGAATAGACCCTAGTCAGGGAACCCATTTTTTCCAAAATCTTACATCTTTCAGGGTCGGGTATTTTACTATTAATCCGTTTATTAATGACGGATTTTATGATCTTGATTTTTTATCAAAACTTCACCCTGTTTTCGAAGATGAATACATCCGGCATATTAGATTTAATAAACCTTTAAGAATTGAAATTGACGGCAAAAAAAATAAAGGAATGGTTTTTAAGCCTGAAAATTGAATTGGGAAATAAGGGAAATAAAGGGAATAAGGAAATATGGGGAATAGATGAATGCCATTAACTTTAGCAAATTTGAATAATGAATAAAGATTAACGATATTAGATGTTAGTATTTTGAATCACTTCGTAAATCATAAATCGTTACTCCTTGTTCTTAAATTAAAGAAAAAATTAGGGTAACGGCATTTGGGGATATGGAGAAAACCACCGAGATTTCCCTTATACCTTTATACCCTTATTTCCTCTATACCGTATTAAAAATATATCCTCAATCCCGATTTCTATCAGAGAGAATTGGAATTGATCAGCTCACCAAAATTTTATTCCTTACAATTTTCATCTATCAATTCCTGAACATCGTTACCGTATTTTTCGGTGTAACCAAGTTCAATTGCTTTTTGTAAATCGGCACAAGCTACATGTTTATTGTTCAATGCAAGGAATATCAATGCTTTATTTCGATATGCATAAGGATTTATTGAATCAAGAGTTAAGGAAAATTTAATATCATCCAAAGCGCCTTTATAATTTTTTATTTTCATTTTGGCATAAGCCATATTACTAAAAGCATGCGCATCATTATCATCAGTACTCATGTTAATTGCAATAATATAATCTTCAATTGCACCTTTGTAATCACCCAAATTTTCTTTGGCATAATATGCTCTATTAATATATGCCTGAGTATATTCAGGCTTCAATTCGATAGCCTTGTTAAAATCCTCTAAAGCCTCGTCATAATTTCCTTGATTAGCTTCCTCAATTCCCATATTATAATACTCTTCGGGAGCTTTGTTGCGACATGATGTAAATGCAAACAACAGAATTAGAATAAAAACGGATAAATTTTTCATAATAAATTTTTTATGTTAAATAATAGTTCAAAGATATAATAAATTTTAGAATAATGGTATTAACTTAATTATTATTTCGGGTTTTCCTCCTTCGCTAAAGCTATGGTGGACAGGCAGATTTCGGGTTTCAAGTTCCATATTTGGGTTACTCTCCATCACTCCATTATTCCATCTCTCCATCTCTCAGTCTTTCCTTTCAAGTTTCCAGTATCTTTAAGTTCTGTAATAATTTGCTGCATTTTATCAAAGTTTTCTTCCATCGAAGACAGAAGTTTAAACTGAACTTTAGCTCTCTCAAGATTGTGGTTTGGGTGAGCAATTTTGTAATAAACATCTCCTTCTATGTAATCCGTAAGGAAACGAAGTCCGATGATAAAGGTCATAAGTTTTGCAGAAAATGCAAGGTTTTCAATTTCTTCTTTAGTCAAAATATTTATTGTTTTGCCTAAAAAACCCTTTGCAAAAGCCTCATATAACTCAATATTAAAAATCACTTTCGAAACATCTTTTTCGTCTTCGGCAACCGGATTTGAGATTGTTCGGATAGCATCGCCAAAATCGTAAAGCACAAGGCCCGGCATAACAGTATCAAGATCAACAACACAAAGAATATTATCATTTTCATCGAAAAGAACATTATTTAATTTTGTGTCGTTGTGAATTATCCGTTTTGGGATTCCCTGTTTTTCAAACTTTAGAACTTTTTTCATTTCCTCTTCACGCTCGTAAACAAATTGAATTTCATTAGGAATATCATTAATCCTTCCGGCAATATCTTCATTTACAGCTTTATGGAATTTATTTAACCTCATATTTATGCTATGAAACTCAGGAATTGTTTCTATACATAGATCAGTATCCAAATCCGAAAGTTGAGAAATAAATTCTCCATAAGCCTCACCACAGTAAATAGCTTTTTGAAAAGTATCGGCAATATTATAGGATTTGCAATTTTCTATAAAATCGTACAAACACCAATAATTGTTTTCATTATCAAGATAATAATATTCCCCATCATTGCATGGAATCATGGTAAGCACTCCTCTGTTAGGGTAAGCATCTTGCTGTTGCCGAAGTTTTTTACGAATGTGTTCGGTTGCAACTTCCATGTTTTTGATCAGGCCGGGAATATTCTTAAATATATTCCCGTTTTTCCGTTGCAGAATATACTTTTTACTCTCCGTCCCTCCGTCTCTCCGTTGATTTTTCCCAAAAGTTTTAACTAAAAAAGTATCATTAATATGTCCGGAACCAAAAGCTTTAGCTTTAGAAAAACTTTCGTTTATTTTAAAATTCTCAACAATATTTTTAAAATCAATCATTATAAATTTTTTGGATAATCGCCCTTTTTAATTAACTCAAGTGTTTTGTTTACAGCATTTTCTTTATCTTCCTTATAAGTTACTCCAAACCATTTTGCATCTGATCTTAAAACCTTTGTTTTCACAGTTCCCGATTCAATTAATTTTGTAACTATTAAAGGAATATAAAATTCGGCTTTGATGTTATCATAATTTTTTTTAATAAATTCCACAAAATATTCATGGATATATTGAAATATTTCGGGAGTAAAACCCCAGAAATTCATAGAAACAAATTCTTCACCTGTAAATGAGTTCCAGTTTTTATCCGTATCATAATATCCAATTCCTTTATCTGATTTTTCGATATTTGTTATTTCGGTAACACTTTCGAGATTTCCAGCATCATCGGCCAGGCAAATACCCCTGGAAACCGAACCGAAATCCGAAAGAGTATTTTTTAACAGATATCCTGCCATGCAAAATTCGGTTTTCGAATTGTTTTTTGAAGAAGAAAGAAAATCAGCAACAATATTAAAGGATTCAGACCCATAAAAATCATCGGCATTGATAACAACAAAAGGTTCTTTAATTACTTCTGCTGCCATTAAAACAGCATGGGCAGTTCCCCAGGGTTTCACCCTGCCTTCCGGAACACTAAAACCTTCAGGTATTTTGTCAATTTCCTGAAGAACGTATTCTACCTCAATTGATTTCGGAAGGCGGTTAATAAAATATTCTTTAAATTCTTTCTCAATACTTTCACGGATTACAAAAACTACTTTTCCAAATCCGGCTTTCACAGCATCAAAAACCGAATAATCAATAATGGTTTCTCCCGAAGGCCCAATAGGATCAAGTTGTTTCAGGCTACCGTAACGGCTGCCAATTCCGGCAGCAAGAATTAATAATGTTGGTTTCATGTGTTTATATTTTTATTGTTGCTAAATTTTCAATTACTTGCATTTTTTAAACTAAAGGTGTAGAAATTGGAAACTTGAAATTAGAAATTCAGGAGAAAACCAAATTTCTAAACTTGTCCGTATGGATTTCCAATTTCATTGCCGGCAAATTTACCTTTTTAGCTCAAATTAACAATATAACTATTTAACAATATAACCATTTTTTGCACAATAATTCAAATCAGTGTGTGAACGCTTTCTCTTTTTGTTAAAGAGAATAATTTTCATTGTTCGAAAATGTACAAAAGTGTATAATATTGAACATGATTATATTCACATTAAAAAAAACCATCAAGGCTCAATTGTTTGTCATTAAAATACTTGCCTCTTTGGCATGGTTATCGGTTAAAGCATAGGTTAAGTTAAATTAGTATAAAAGAAAACATTATTTAATTTTGCAAGAAAAGTATAAAAAATTCACTAAAGAAAAAAAACTTATAATTATGACAAAAAAAACAACAATTAAAACAAACCTAAAAAGGTTTGTATTATCATGTTTAATGATATTTGCTTTTGGAGTAAATTCTTACGCATTCACACCACCTGATGAGGGAATGTGGCTACCGATTTTTGTTGAAAGGCTTAATTATGTTGATATGGAAAAAATGGGACTTCAACTTACTGCCGAAGAAATCTATAGCATTAACAATTCGAGTATAAAAGATGCTATAGTAGGATTATCGACTGGAAGCAATCCAAGAGGTTATTTCTGTACCGGTGAAATTGTTTCCGATCAGGGTTTGATGTTTACAAATCATCATTGTGGCTATAATTTTATTCAAAAACACAGTTCAATCCAACACGATTATCTTACTGATGGTTTCTGGGCAATGAGCAAAGAAGAAGAGTTGGAAAACGAAGGTTTATCAGCTTCATTTCTTGTTAGAATGGCTGACGTAACCGATAGCATAATTCCCTTTATATCTGATACTTTAACTGAATCAGAAAGGTCTAAGGAAATTAGAAAAATTACAAAACGACTAAAAAAACGTGAATCTGAAGATGGAAAATTTAATGTTACCGTAAATAGTTTTTTCGGTGGAAACGAATATTATCTTTTTGTTTATGTAGTTTATACTGATGTTAGATTGGTAGGAGCACCACCTTCTTCAATCGGTAAATTCGGTGGAGACACCGACAATTGGATGTGGCCACGCCATACAGGGGATTTCTCAATTTTCCGTGTTTACACAGCACCCGACGGTTCACCCGCCGAATATTCAAAGGAAAATATTCCTTTAAAACCCAAACATCATTTACCGGTATCATTAGATGGTATTGAAAAAAACGAATTTGCTATGATTTGGGGTTATCCTGGTGGTACCGAAAGATACCTTACATCTTACGGAATTAAATATAAAATAGATGAGTATTATCCTACACTAATTGATTTGCTTGGAAAAAAACTTGAAATCTGGAAAGAATTTATGGATGCAGATAAAAAAGTAGAAATTCAATATTCATCAAAGTATTTCGGTTATTCAAATGGATGGAAATTATTCATAGGCATGAAAAGAGGTTTGAAAAGACTTAAGGTTTATGATAAAAAACTTGCAATTGAAAAGAAATTTGAAAAATGGGTAAATTCAAACAATGCTAATAAAGAAAAATATGGAGATGATTTAAAATTAATAAAAGATGGTTATGAAGCATTGTCGAAAGAAATAAAACCTTTCTTCTATGCAAATCTTAATTTAGTACGTGGTGCAGAAGTAATTGGTTTTTCACAGGGTTTTTCACAATTGCAAAGTTTATTGGAAGACAAAAAAGAAAATGCCGAAATTATTAAAGAAACTACTGACGAATTAAAAGAATCATCAAAAGATTTTTATAAAGATTATAATGAAGCTGTCGATAAAAAGATATTTGCAGTATTATTGAAAATGTATTACGATAATATTAGTGAAAAAAATTATCCGAGTGTTTTTGAAACAGTTAAGAAAAAATTCAAAAACAACTTTGAATCTTATGCAGATTATGTTTATGATAAATCAGTATTTACTACTCCGGAAAAATTGAATGCATTTCTTGATAATCCAAAATTAAAAACCCTGGAAAAAGATCCAGTAATTATTGCAATGAATTCATTTAATGAAGTTTTCGGTTCATTAATGGCAGGCTATCGTTCAAATACAATTAATATTAGAACCGGTGACAGGGATTTCATTGCAGGATTAAGAGAAATGGAACCCAATAAAGTATTTTATCCTGATGCAAATTCAACCTTGCGTTTGACTTATGGAACTGTTCAGGATTATTTTGCTGCTGATGCGGTTCATTATGATTTTGTTACAACTCTTTCCGGAGTAATGGAAAAAGAAGATCCTGATGACGATGAATTTATTGTTGATCAAAAGTTGAAAGATTTATTTGAAAAGAAAGATTTCGGGCCTTACGGGCAAGATGGAAAAATGATAACTTGTTTTCTGACTACAAATGATATAACCGGCGGTAATTCAGGTAGTCCCGTTATGAACGGTAATGGTGAAATGATCGGGATTGCATTTGACGGAAACTGGGAAGCAATGAGCGGCGACATAGCTTTTGAACCTAATTTGCAAAGGTGTATTAATGTTGACATTCGTTACGTATTATTTGTTATTGATAAAATTGCGGGTGCAAAAAACCTGATTAACGAATTGACAATAGCTGTGAAAAAACCTAAGCCTGTAGTTGAAGAAATTTTAATTGAAATTACTGAAACAGATGGAGTTGAAAAGTAAATAAATTGTTATATTATAAGATTAAAAAAAGAGCCATACTATTTTGTATTGCTCTTTTTTTTATTTCTTAAATCTTTCAAGTATCGAATCATCATTCATTTCTTTCGACAATGATTCTATTGTATCTATCGGAACATCAAGTAAATCCAAAATCATTAAACCATCAAGGCAATCGCTAAAATTCTGATCAACATTAAAACCGATTATTTCAGCATTAAGTTTTATATATTTTTTTAATAAAATTGGTATCTTAAAATTGGGTTCAATGTCTTGCACATATTTATCAAATGCGGGAATAGTTTTTATTGCATTATGAAATAAAAAATCTTTATCAATAGTTTTTGGAATATTATATTTGAATTTTTTTCTGGGTTTAATACTGGCGGCATATTCGTAATTAAAGTGATTTGCTTTTATAAATTCAACAGCCATCACTTTTGAAAAATTGGAATATTCGTTGCTTATACTCACCGGCCCGATGAGGTAGCGATAATTTGGATTTTTCAACAGAAGATATAATATTCCTTTCCATAACATAAACAATGAGATGGGTTTTCGTTGATATTCTTTAACGATGAATGAGCGGCCTAATTCAATGGTTTCATTCAAAATGGGAAGGAAATCATATTTTATTTTAAATAATGAATTAATATAAAACCCTTTTAATCCTTGGTTTTTAAGAATATCATTGCCCTTCCCGACTCTGTAACCACCAACAATCTTCTTCTCTTTATCATCCCAAATAAATAATTGATCGAAATATTCATCAAACTCATCAATATCTTTAGATTTATTTGTTCCTTCGCCTACCTCCCGATAAGTTATCTCTCTGAGCCTGCCAATCTCATCTAAAATTACAGGGATTTTTTTTGAAGGAACACAGAAAACATAATTTTCCTGAATCTTAAATATTAAATATTTCTTTTTGAGTTCCTCAATTTCTTCAATAATTTTATTCTCAGGAGCAGCTTCAATAATTTTTTCTTCAATTTGATTTTGTGAATAAACAGATTTTTTTTCATTAGCTGAAGCACTTAAACTATAAGTTTTTGCCCGCAAAAATCTTCCGTATTTATTTATGTCGGAAAAAGTATCCTGATCTTTAAGGCTAATGGGATTCCCAATTCTAACTTTTATTGTTTTACCTTCTTTGTTCAAAAGTTCGGAAGGTAGTTTTAGGGTTCGTAAACCGGGATGAAAAAGGCCTAAAAAATGAAAAAACAAACTATTGTTACCATCGAAATATATTGGTATTACAGGAACTTTTGTTTTTTTAATGAATTTCAAAACGGTAGATTGCCATTCACGGTCAGAAATCAAATTTGTGTCAAAACGATAGGTTGACACTTCTCCAGCCGGATAAATACCTAAAGGTGAGCCGTCTCGCAGATGATAAAATGCCTCTTTTAAACCTGACAAACTTGATTTTACATCTTTATGAGATTCAAAGGGATTTACTTCTAAAAATATGTCTTTTAAAGGAGTAATTTTAGCTAATAGAAAATTAGAAAGTATTTTAAAATCAGGACGAATTGTGCGAAGTAATTTCATTAATGTTAATCCATCAACTCCGCCATAAGGGTGATTGGAGATAGTTATAAAAGGCCCTTCTTTAGGAATTCTTTGTAAGTCACTATCCGTAATAGAAATTTTTACGTCAAGCATTTTCAGAACCTGATTTACAAATTCGGTACCGCTTAGGTCAGAATAAGAAGAATATTTTTTGTTGATTTGATCAAGTTTTAATATTTTTAATAATAAAACAGCAAACCTCTCTCCTCCAAGATATTTTAAATTCTTGTTTATTGATAATATGTCTTTTGGAGTTACAAGGTCCATTAATTAATTTTTTATAAAAAAGAAGTTTAATTTTTTTCAACCTCTTTTTACTTTTAAATTGATGACAAAATTAGGAAATAATACTTAGGAAGCAAATCACGAGGAAAATTTTGGTTTTGTAATTATTAGTCTTCAATCTTCAGTTTCCAGTCTTCAATCTTCAGTTTCCAGTCTTCAATCTTCAGTTTCCAGTCTTCAGTCTCCAGTCTTCAGTTTTCTGACTGCCGACTGCTAACTGCCAACTTTTTACAAACTATCACTTATGCTGTTGTATGTAGTTTCGCTACGCTAAGTTATTTCCAGTTTTTATAAGGATTTTTCATTAATTGTGAATTATAAAATCTTAAATCTTTACTAACTTCCTCGCCTATCCATGATGGTTTTTTAAAAAATTGATCTTCGCTTTCAAGTTCAATTTCAGCAATAACAAGTCCTTTGTTTTCACCAAGAAACTCATCAATTTCCCACATAAATCCCTTAAATTCTATAGTGTAACGAAGTTTTTCTATTTGTTTTCCGCACAATTTTTCTAACATTTCGTTGGCTTCATCGAAAGGAATTTCATATTCAAATTCAAGTCTTGAAATTCCCCGGGTTTTGCTTTTAATCGTTAAAAAAGCATTTTTCTCTATTATTCTTATCCTGACAGTATTGTCATTTTCTAAACACAAAAATCCTTGCCTGTAAAATATTCCTTTCGCCAGTTTTTTAAATTGATTCCCAACAACCAGAAATTTCCTTTCAATTTCCTTACCCATGAAGTAGATTTAAAATTTAGATTGATGATTGATGATTGAAAAACTAGACCAGATAAACTGGAAATAACAAATATTAAAAAATAAAATACAAATAAATTCCAATTTTATAAATTTTAAAATTCCAAACCATCCCATAAATGTGGCGAGCAATTTGTGATTTTGATATTTGATTTTTGATCCTTACGATTTATAATTTTCTGCCAAAAAATGACAGAAGTTAAGTTTTAAGGTACTAAAGATTACAAATTATTCAAGTTCTAATATTATTCTACCTCAATTGGTACAATTACTTCATTTTCTATAATATTAGCCTTTGATTTTGGCCTTTCGGTTACTATGGTCATTTCGTCGATAAGATTTTGTGCTCCGGCAAATTTGTCGATGATAAACAAAACGTAACGAATATCAACACAAATACATCTTTGTAATTCAGGTTCAAAAGCAATATCTCCGCTCATAGCTTCCCAGTTTCCATCGAAAGCTAAACCAATAAGTTCTCCATTACCATTGATTACAGGACTACCTGAATTTCCGCCGGTAATATCAAGATCAGTAAGAAAACAAACTTTTAAAGTATCATTTTTCCCATATTTCCCATAATCTTTTTCATTAAAAAGTTCTTTCAATTTTTCGGGAACAATAAATTCCCAGCTTGTGGGATCTTCTTTTTCCATAATTCCGCTAAGAGTTGTAAAATAATTATAATGAACCGCATCGGCAGGGAAATAATCCTGAACTGTTCCATAAGTTAATCGCATTGTAAAATTTGCATCCGGATAAAACTTTTTGTCGGGCTGCATTTCCATGAGTCCGGCCAAAAACAATCTGTTTCCTTTTTGGAGTTGAGTGTAAGCCTCATCGGTTTCTTTATTTAATTTCCTGTAATTTTTAACAAAATCTGCATAAACAATAAATGCAATATCTTTTTCGATTGTTTTAGCTTTGGGATTATCAAGTAATTCCAAAACTTTTTCTTTGTTTGCAAAAATGGATTTTTTGAAAATATGAGCTGCATATTCATTGAAATCACCTTTGTATTTATTTGCTATTTTGACAAGAATTTCGGGTAATTGATCGGCAGGAACATTGTCGTAATACATTTTAAGCATTGCTCCAAGAAGTTTTACATCGGTTGGAGCATTATAATTTTTAAAATATTTTTCGGTTCTTTCTTTTAAAGATTCTATGATAGAAGCAATTTTTTCTTTATCAGCATCTTTATCTTCGAGTTCTTTAGCAAGATTTTTAAATCGACGTGAAAAACTAAGGATTTCAGGACCGCGATAAATTGCTTCATAGAAATATTCTGTTGATAGATTGTAAAGTTCAATTTGGGTAAATGCTTTTTGAATATCTGTTAAAACATCTCCATATTTTTCTTTTCTTGCAGAATTGGCATTAACCCATTTTTCGAATTGGTTTTCAAGTTTTTTTTTCTTCTGTGAAACTTTAAGCCTTTTTAAGCCTTTGGTTTGTCCGATATAATATTTCCAGTAATTTGCAGTTCCGGCATATTTTGAAGCATATTTCAAACGCACAGATTCATCATTATTCATGTCCTCTCTCATTATATCCAATTTTTCTTGTCGGATTTTAACAATTGTGGGATTTGTTTGATCAACAGCTTGATCAATCCCATAAGAAGTTAAATATCTGTCGGTTCCACCCGGGTAACCAAGTACCATCGTAAAATCATCTTTTTCGACTCCTGCAACCGAAATTGGCAGATAATGTTTCGATTTCAGAGGAATATTTTTATCGGAGTAATCAGCGGGAGTTCCTTCGGGTGATGAATAAACTCTAAACATCGAAAAATCGCCTGTGTGTCGCGGCCACATCCAATTATCGGTGTCAGCACCAAATTTACCAATGGCTTCTGGTGGCGCTCCAACTAATCGAATGTCTTTAAAGACCTCATAAACAAAAGTATAATATTCGTTTCCATTATAAAAACTAACTACTCTGGCTTTGTAATGATTATCTTTAATAGCTTCTTCAACTAATTTGCTTTTATTTCCCTTAATTGTTTTATACCTTTCTTCCTCAGTCATGTCATCGGTAACTCCGGCCAAAACCTGAATAGTTGCAGGTTCAATTTTTACAAGAAACCGAACAGTAAGCCCCTCAATAGGAATTTCTTCATTATTGTTTGTTGCCCAAAAACCGTCGGTAAGTAAATCGTTTTCAATAGTACTAACCGATTGAATTGAACCATACCCACAATGATGATTTGTTATGATCAGCCCTTCTGGTGAGATAATTTCACCTGTACATCCGCCGCCAAAAATTATAATTGCATCTTTAAGACTCGAATGATTTATTGAATAAATTTCTTCTGCCGTAAGATGCAATCCCATTTTTTGCATATCAACATAATTGAGCCTTTTGATAAGAAGAGGTAACCACATGCCCTCATCAGCTTTTACAGATGATCCGAAACTGAATAATATGACAAATAAAATTAATATTAGTTTTTTCATGTGTGTGTGTTTTTAGTTATATTTTTAGTTAATTGTATTTTTGGAAATTGGAAATTTGGTTTTCTCCTGAATTTCTACTTTCTAATTTCTAATTTCCAATTTCATTAAATAAACTTTTCTCCTTTTTCGATTTTCACATCATTAACGATCTGCCTGATTTGCTGCTCTTCCGATTTTTTACAAATAAGAAGAATATTATCATTTTCAACAATAATATAATCATCTAATCCTTGAATCACAGCTAATTTACCGCTTGGCATATTTACAATGCAATTTTTTGTATCATAAGTCATCACATTGTTACCAACAATTGAATTCATGTTTTCATTCTTTTCACGAAAATCATATAGTGATCCCCATGTTCCTAAATCCGACCAGCCAAAATCTGAAATCAAAACATAAACATTATCAGCATTTTCCATTATTCCATAGTCAATAGAAATACTTTTACAAACAGAATAGGCTTGTTGAATAAAATCCTCTTCCTTAACAGTATTGTATTTTGCAATACCTTCTTTAAAAACACTATCAATTTCGGGTAAATATTTTTCAAATGCCGACATAATGCTTTTCAGTGACCAGATAAAAATCCCGGAATTCCATAAAAAATCTCCACTTTCGAGAAAAGATTTTGCTAAATCAAGATCAGGTTTCTCGGTAAATGTTTTAACTTTTCTCAGGCGGTCATCTTTTTCATATACTTTTTTACTGTTGAATTGAATGTATCCATAGCCCGTATCCGGCCTGCTTGGTTTTATTCCAAGTGTTAAAAGCCAATTGTTCTGCTTTGCTGCTTCTAAAGAAATTAATATATTTTTTTCAAATTCTTTTTCATCAAGAACAATATGATCGGAGGGAGCAACGATTATGTTTGCCTCCGGATTTTCAGTTAGAATTCTATAATTTGCATAAGCAATGCAAGGAGCTGTATTTCGGCGGGAAGGTTCGCAAAGCACTTGGTTTGCCGATATTTCGGGAAGTTGTTCTAAAATCTGATCTTTATAAATTTTATTTGTTACGATAAGAATATTTTCTTTTGGGCAAATATTTATAAATCTTTGAAATGTTTTTTGAATCAGGGTTTCGCCTGTTCCCAGAATATCAATAAATTGTTTTGGTGTGGCTTCTCTGCTCATTGGCCAGAACCTTGAACCTATCCCTCCAGCCATTATTACACAATAATTATCTTTATTAATTTTCATGCTTTTATTTTAATTGTATGATTTTCCGCAAATATAGTAAATATTAAAAAAGTATTAAATCTCTAAAGCAATGTCTTTATGAGCGTAAGTGCCTCCATAACGACCTGCTTTGGCTATCAATCCTATAGCTCCGGTTTTTTCTACCCAGTGCGAAATAGAAAGCACAAATGAACTTAAATCCGTTTTCTTTCTAATCACATCGAATTCGATGTGATTAAAACCGGTGTTGTGAAGTTGTTCCCATACGCCTAAAAACTCAACAGTATTTCGTGTTCTCATCCAGTTCTGGATTACTATCTCTGTTCTTGGATTTGCTTGCTTTGCCAAATCGGTAAGCGAGATGTAATCCTCGTTTTTGATTGAAAAAAGTCTAATATCTATTCCTTGAGCCGTAATTGTTGCTCTTTTTGCCATGGTTAATTTTATGAGTTCAGTGTTTTTAAACTTCGTTGATTATTTTTTCGGTTTTCCACCTTTTTTTCCACCACCTTTACCCGGTTTTCCACCCTTATTTTTCATAAACTTTTCTAACTCTTTGGGATCGATATTTTTTATGGCTTCCATATCTCCACTTTGCAATATTTTTTCAATATCAATTTCCGGTTTTTCGGGAACTTTTTCTTTGGTCTTTTCAATGGAATCCTGGAGTTTAATATTATTTATTATTGCTGTGTCAATAGGATATAATCTCCACTCTTCGGCATTTTCAGGTGCAACGAGATATATTTTTTCACCTTCTTCCAATCCCGCTCTGACAATAATTTCATTTTCATTGGTTTTTCCTAGAATTACTTGTTTTTTACCCTTAGAGCAATAAACATAAGAAAGGCTGTCATTATTTTGAATACACTCAATTGGAATATATAAAACACTATCATAAACCGATGTAATTATTGTGCTTTTTGATGTCATTCCGGGCCTGATGATAGAATCATATTCATTGACCCGAATAATAACTTCAAAAACTTTTGCATTTGAATTACGCATTTGCTGGCCAATGTTTGCTACACTTGTAATAGTACCTGTAAAAGCCTTATCGGGAAATGCATCTACACCGATTTCAACCTTTTGTCCTTTTTTTACCTTGCTTATATCGATTTCATTAACAAAAGTTTTAACAATCATCTCGGCAAGGTTTGGGATTTTTGCAACAACATTATCCCAAACGCTAATAGTTGATCCAACTCCTTTTTTCTGGCCATCCCATCCCGATACGTAAATTACCATACCTGCTTGAGGAGCATAAATTGTAAATTTCCTCATATATCCATTCAATATTTCGAGTTCACCCTCAGCTTTTTTCAGCGAAGCCCCGACTTCTTGCATGTTTGCATTGGCTTTTCTTAATTTTAGTTGATAATTTTTTACCGCCTGATCATAAGTACGTTCAGCTTTATCAAGGTCGATGCGAACTTGTCGTTGTGTGGCAGGAGGCTCATAAACAGATTGATCGAGAATGATTTGCTTTTCTTCCAATGAAAACATAAGATTAATTAACTCATTTCTTGCATTTCGCAATTCCATAGTAGTATCAAGTTCCATTTTTGTATATTGCGATTGGAATTTTTCTAATTCAAGCTCTTTATCTTTAACTTTATTATTTAATTCTGTTCTGTCGAGGCTTGCAACATATTCCCCCGAATCAACAATAGTTCCGTCAGGAATTATATCATCAATCTTCAGTTGATGAATTCTGACATTTCTTAAACCGTCAGGCCCGTTGATCTTTTTTGAACTTTTTGCTTCAAGCTCACCTGTTGTAGTAACATTGATTACAAATTCACCGGAATTAACAGGGACCAAAACTGTTACAACATCACTTGATCCTGTATCCAGAAAAACCCATAAAAGGATAATTACTGCAACACCAATAAAGGAAAAGAAATAAATTTTGTTTTTTTTCATGATTTTATGTTTTTGGAGTCAGGAGACCGGAGACGGAAGACCGAAGATCGAAGTCCTGAGTTATACTTCATATTTAATTAATTTTCTTTTTAAATGCGATAATCATATTCATCAAATTATATGAATCATTATCCCGAGGTCTCGGGATTGAATCCTTTTTCTAAAATATATTCTCGTCTTCTAGTTTTATGCAAACAAGCCAAATAATTAATTTTTCAAATTTGAATTTCATGATTTAATTGCTAATTAATATTTAAATTTTACTTAACTCCTATCTTCGGTCTTCGGTCTTCGGACTCCTATCTTCCGACTTCGGACTTCCGTCTCCTATCTTCCGTCCTCTTTCACTAACTCATTAATAATTTTTTCAACATCAATTCCTTCGGCTTCAGCTTTATAATTTCTAATAATCCTATGGCGAAGTATTGAAGTAGTAACTGCCTGAACATCCTCGATATCGGGAGAATATTTTCCGTTTATTGCTGCATGGCATTTTGCTCCAAGAATAAGATATTGTGAGGCTCTGGGGCCTGCTCCCCATGTTAAATATAAATTTGCCCATTGATGAGCTTCAATAGTTCCGGGCCTTGTTTTTGAAACCAAATTAACGGCATATTGATAAACATTTTCGGGAACCGGAATACGAAGAATAAGATTTTGGAAGAAAATAATTTCTTTGGCATTAAGAATAATATTTGGCTCGGCAATATGTTCGGTAGTTGTGTTTTTCACTACATTTACTTCTTCATCGAACGAAGGATAATCAAGCCAAATATTAAACATAAATCTGTCTAATTGTGCTTCGGGTAAAGGGTAAGTACCTTCCTGTTCAATCGGATTTTGAGTTGCCAAAACAAAAAACGGTTCGTCGAGCTTATAATTTTTACCGGCAACCGTAATTGCTTTTTCCTGCATTGCCTCAAGCAAAGCTGATTGAGTTTTGGGAGGGGTTCGATTTATTTCATCGGCAAGAATTATATTTGCAAAAACAGGGCCTTTGATAAACCTGAATTTTCGGTTTTCATCAAGAATTTCGGTTCCGATAATATCGGAAGGCATCAGATCGGGAGTGAACTGAATACGACTGTAATCCAATCCCAAAACTTTTGAAATTGTATTTACCAATAAAGTTTTTGCAAGGCCGGGAACTCCAACAAGTAAACCATGCCCTTTACAAAAAATTGAAATTAAAACTTTTGAAATTGCTTCATCCTGGCCAACAATAATTTTGGCAATTTCGGATTTTAAATTATTATATTTTTCAACAAAAGCATCAATAGCTTCTACATCTGATTTATATTGCATTGTAATTATTTTCTTATATTTATTATTTATCCTATTATATTTTCAAAATTATTAAAGACCGTTGTCGGTAGTCCGAAGACAGAAGTCCGAAGAAAGAAAACCTAATTTCCAAACTTGTCCGTATGGATTTCTAATTTCTGTACACATTATTATTAAATATTAACATATTTGAGGTGTCATTTCGTATGAGAAACACCTATTCTTCCTCAAGCCAATCATATTGAAAATCACAGTCTTTATAATTATCATTTATTCTAACATAAGATTTTCCGATTTTACTTTTAACCCATTCGTTAATAATATCCATTTTCTTATCTTCCAGTGCCCAATTTTGAATTCTGTCGTAATCTTCTGTCAAATTAGCTCTATGCGGTAATGTTCGTTTATCGAGTCGAAGCAGGCGAAAAGCATCTTTTCCTTCGAAGGTTTTCATCGGAACAGGATTTGAAATTTCCCCGACTTTTAAATTGTTAATAACGAAAAGAACTTGCGGATCTAATTGATCTTCTTCAAATTTGCTTGTACCCGTAATTTGATTGACCATTATTCCACCATTAATTTTTCCGGGGTCGTCAGAATATTTTTTAACGGCATCTTCAAAACTTATTGAATCAATACTAATAAGATTCGCTATGCTATCAAGTTTGATTTGAGCTTTTTGTAAATCGTAAGGAGATACTTTCGGTTGAAGCAAAATATGACGCACATTAACATATTCGCCACGACGCTCAATTAATTGAACAAGATGAAAACCTGCTTCGGTTTCAAAAACTTTAGATAGTTCATCACCATCTTTTAGGCTAAACGCGACGGCTTCAAATTCGGGATACATTTCACCCCGCCCAAACATCCCCAGTTCACCGCCGTTTTTTGCCGAACCCGGGTCATCGGAATATAAAATTGCAAGTGTTGAAAAATTTTCTCCATCAAGTATTCTTGCCTTAAAAACATCCAACCTTTCCTTGACTTCTATTTTTTCTTCAAGGCTGATAGGTGGCTCAATTACTATCTGAGAAATTTCAACTTCTGAATTTATTAATGGAATGCTGTCTTTAGGAATTTTTTTGAAAAAAGATTTTACTTCTGAAGGAGTAATGCCCACGTCTTGTGCAATTTGTTGCCTGACAGACTCAACCAACATTTGGTCTTTGATTATTTCACGAAATTCTTCTTTAATTTCAATAATTGATTTATCGTAAAATTCTTCCAACTTTTCCTGCGAACCAAATTGTGAAATAAAGTGTCGCAATCTTCGGTTGATTTCACCTTCAACTCTGGCTTCAGTTACTTCAACACTATCTATTTCAGCCTGTGCCAACAACAACTTTTGAAATAAAAGGTTTTCAAGTATCTGACATTTTATTGCAGTGCTACTTTCTTTCAATCTTCCCTGCATTTTATATTGAAAAAATTGTGCTTCAATATCTGAGGATAATATTGCATTTTTTCCTACAACAGCAATAACCTGATCAATTACTTTGCCTTGTGAAAAGCTTTGAATGCTTATTAAAGAAAAAAGCAAGATACTTACAACTAAAAATTTGTTTTTCACTATTTTATAAATTATTGTTATCATTCATATATAAACCACAATATTAATACTTTATTATAAGCAAATAAAGTAAAATGATTTATTTTTAAAATAAAGCGAATGCGCTTTATTTATTTATTTGTTTTTCTACAAATTTAGCTATTTATTTCGGCTTTCCTGTCTTGTGATGCAACTCCTAAATAATTATTATATAAGATGCATTATTTCATTTTTATCTATTCAAATTTTGGCATTTTTCATTTATGGTATATTTTAGTTTACACTTTTATTAGATTTTATAAAAACCTTACGATACGAAGTTAGTCCGTATGGATTTATGCTTTTAACCTTAGTAGAAAATTTTGCAGCCCTTGCCCAAAACCTTATTACCTTATTCTCAGCCGTATAATAAGGGAATAAGGTTATGAATATGTAATTAATTTCATCTTCTACTAAGGTTTAAAATTTAAAAAATAAGGTTTTCTTTCAAAAAAAGTGTAAACCGATAAATGAAAAATGCCCAAATTTTCATTAAAACGCTAGCATATTAAAACAGTACTTCTTTGTTTTTAAGTAGGTAAAGTATAGTGAATTCCTGCATCCGGGCCAAGAGGTAAACCCAAAACCAACCAGGCCACTAAAAGCAAAATCCATAAGATCAGAAAAGCAATGGAATAAGGAACCATGGTAGCAATTATTGTTCCTATACCTGCTTTTGGGTCATATTTCTGTACATAAGCAATGATCAGAGCAAAGAAACTCATCATAGGAGAGATCACATTGGTCACACTATCGCCGATACGATACACAACCTGAGACAATTCCGGCGAATAACCCATGATCATAAACATAGGAACAAAAATCGGTGCAAGGAGAGCCCATTTGGCTGACGCACTTCCCATCAGCATATTTATGGCGGCAGCAAGCAGGATGAAAAGGATCATCATTGGAATAAGTCCAATGTCGGTAGACATCAGGAGATTAGCTCCCTTAACGGCCAGAATTATTCCAAGATTACTCCACTTGAAATATGCTACAAACTGAGCTGCAAAAAAAACAAGAACAAAGTAAGTAGCCAGAGTTTTCATGGAGACGGCCATACCTTTCATAACATCCGTATCATTTTTAAAGGCTCCCGTAGTAAAACCATAAGCAAGACCCACAGAACCGGCAGTAATAAATAACATTGAAACTACTCCACGAATTAATGGTGAAGTGAGTATTCCTCCATCACTTCCCCTAAAAAAACCGTCATCAGGAATTATCCCGATTAGAGATATAATTATGATGGCTATTAAAGTGAGCAAAGCCATCATTAAACCTTTATTCTCATTTTTTGAAAGTTTACCGAAGGAATTGTTTTTTTCTTCAACCTCACCTGTATATTTACCCAGCCTTGGTTCTACAAGTTTTTCAGTGATAAACGTGCCGGCAAAGGCAATGATAAAGGTGGATGCCACCATAAAGTAATAATTTGCAGTGGGATTTACTTCATAAAAAGGATCAAGGATTCTGGCTGCTTCCTGAGACAATCCGGCCAGCAAAGGGTCAATGGTTCCCAAAACCAAATTGGCACTGAATCCACCTGATACACCGGCAAAAGCTGCTGCCATACCGGCAATAGGGTTTCTGCCCACAGCTTGAAAGATCACACCGGCAAGTGGTATTAGCAAAACATATCCAACACTTGATGCTACATTCGATAATATACCTGCAAAAACAATTATAAAAGTCAGCAGATGCTTGTGAGAATTCAATACCAACAACCGAATAACAGCACTTATCAATCCGCTTTGTTCAGCTATACCGATACCGAGCATAGCTACCATCACAATTCCCAGGGGAGCAAATCCCGTAAAATTATCTACCATTTCAAGCAGAACACGGTGAATACCATCATGGGATAATAGATTAATAGGTCTGACTATTTCGTTGGTTCCCGGATGAATAACTTCCCACCCCAATGCATAGCCTATAGCTGAAAATACCAGTGTAGCCAAGGCAAATAATGCAAAAAGTGTACCCGGATGTGGTAATGCGTTACCAATTCGTTCTGTCCAGTTCAACATCCGTTGAAAGACACCTGTTCTTTTTTTTGATTTACTCATAAAAACATAGTTTATTAAACTGCATATTTCTGGCGAAAATATAAAACTTTTACTATTTCTGTCTTCATAATTTTCATTTTAATTGCCCTTTCAATTTCTTTCTTTTGTGTGTCATAGCAATACAGGCAACGATTTGCGGCTATTGTTTTTTCTAACCTGCCCGTCCGGCAAGCGAGGTTGATTTAATATTTTTTTCTATTGAACTATTCCCTTTTCTATTATTATCTGTAATCCGGTAATATCCGGTAAATTATCATAAATACGTTGTCCTAGTTCTTCATTAATAATATCCCTTTTACGCTTAACCTGGACATCATGATCAGGTTTATGTCCAAGTTCATTACTTTTGTTATTATTAATATCTATAACTTGGACACAATGTCCAAGTAAATGTCCAAGTTCAATAAATCAAGCAACAACATACTTATAATTAGGAGAATTAATATCTTCTCCATTATCTTTAATCAGACCTAGTTCTTTCATTCTGGCTAAATAGCGCTGAGCTGTTTTATAACCAATGTTAAAATGTGATGAATATTCACGAGTACTAACTTCACCAGCAGTTTTAATCCATTCAAGACCCTTTATCTGAGTTTCAGTTAACTGATCAATTTCTTTAACAGGATAGGACTTTTTTACACCCTCAATTGTTCGTGGAAACGTAACAATAACATTAGGTTTTTTATATTTAATAATAGGTAGAGGCAAATTATACTTTTCCCTCAATGACCGGTATGTATCCATTCCAACACCTGACTCTTCCATAAATCTCATAAGATTAAATATGTAAGCTAAATCAGGATTGCGAGTTTGTGAAATAGCTGAAAAATTCTGGAGGTCTTTAACTGAATTAGGAGAAATTGGCTCTCCAGGACTTCTAACCTCTATTTTATCAGGAGTAATTTCCAATTCAACTTTAGCACCTTTGATTGAATAATCACGATGGATTATAGCATTTATTATTGCTTCACGAATAACATCAGGAGGGAAATGTGATACTTTTTCCCTCGTAAAATCAGACCTGTCAATACTTTCCGGAATTACTTTTTTAACCCATTGTTTAACTTTTTCAGGAACCAAAACTATTGCATCATTAAAACTTTCCGTATCCGGTTCACCTCCGTCCCCATAATCAACCTTTGCTTTTACTGAAGCTTGTGGAAACTTCTCTCTGGGGTTTTTACCAAACAACAATACACAATCACCGGTTGGCCTTATTTCGCCTGTTTTTGAATCTACTTCCAATAAACTCTTATTCATTAAGTCATTCATAAGTCCATCCGAATCATAAGTAAATTCTTTCCTGGTTTTATTAATATATAATTCAAGTGCATCCTTTGATAAGGAGTCAATACTTGCATTTTTAACTACTTTTTGTAAAGGGCCGGTAATAACAGCTTTTGCTATCTCTTCCTTCCTGTTTTCTTCTTCAACCCAATCATTAAAATCTTTATTGAATGCTAAAATCTCATGGTGCAAATCCGAATCAAAGGGAAGTACTTCTGCCTTCATCTCTTCTAAGTACTTTTTACCACCCTTTGCATTGGGATTGAGTTCCTGCACACCATACCATACTTTTTTAATGCGGGCATTGGCAATTCTTTCAGCGCAACATATTTTGGGTTCTTTTCTAGCACCCGGACCACAAGGTTCGAGGGTAGCAAATAACCAGCAATCCGAGATATCCTTGGTTCTGAATTTTTTATCCAACAAGGTATATTCTGCATGATCTCCCTCCCGAAACTCACCCCGGCTGGCAGTTTCATAAGTACCATCCGGAAAAACAAGTACAGCACCAACTCTTGGGCTTGGTGTATTTTTATTCCCCTCATCCACAGAGTCCTTCATTGCCTTGATGGCTACCTGCATATAAAACCGTGGTTCTTTCCTGTTCTCTTGTATTTTCTCTTTTTTTGCCATAGTTTTTAGTTTTATTTTTCATTGTGTTTCTTAGTGTTGTTGTGTTTTCTCCATTTTCCCTCCCCTCAAAACCAGTCCGTAAAACAATATAAAAATTTAAGCCTTACAAAATAACATAAAGTATTTCATATATCATAAAAAAATATTTGGAAAAATTGTTAAATTGCTATATTACACCTTGAGCAAGCATGGCATCGGCAACTTTATTTTCTGGAGTTTTTTATAACGCTAACTTCCAGGCTCCTCCTGCATTCACTCCTGCATATAAATAATCGTCAAAAACATAAAGCGACAACACAGGTGCTCCAAGCAATCCATTACTAATTTCGACCCAGCTATTGCCATAATCGTTACTTACAAATACCTCTCCATTGCCCGTACCGGCAAATAATGCAGTTTCATAAATATGAAGACAACGAATATCAGATTGCGAAGGTACTCCATTTGATGAATGGTTCCAGTTTGTTCCATTATCGATTGAGACAAATACTCCATCCGATTTTGTTCCTGCAAACAAATAACCATTTACATATTGAATAGAAGTGATATTACTTGAGCTTAAACCATTATTAACGGAATTCCAATTTTCACCTAAATTAGCGGAAATATAAACCCCGGCATCAGCTGTACCAGCATAAATATTGACGCCATCGGATGCAAGGGCTTGAATGTTATCACTTCCAAGTCCGGAGTTAACAGCATTCCAGCTACCTCCGGTATTACTTGAAACAAAAACCCCTTCTTCGCCGCTTCCTGCAAACAATTTGCCGCTACAAATAGTAAAAGCCTGAATCCAGGCACTGGTAAGACCTGTATTTGACATTGAGAAAGAACCTCCATTATTAGATGACTTGAAAACACCCAACATATCAGTTCCTGCAAATACATAAGGGCTGGATGAAATAATTGCTCTTGTTTCAACGGTCCATATCGAAGTAATTTTTGTCCAGCTTGCACCACTATTATTTGATGTAAAAAATCCTGAGCCATGTGTCCCGGCAAGTAAATTTGAACCGCTTGATGACAAAGAACCGGTACAAGCATAAAAATCTGTATTGCTGCTAAGTGTCCAGTTTCCTCCTGAAATATTTCTTTTATAAATATGTCCACTTTTAACACCGACAAATATTCTTGAATTGCTTGTGGTAATTGCCCAGATGTCTGTTTCAGATAAACCGGAATTAATTTGTGTCCACGATAGCCCTGAATCCAATGACATGTAAACACCTCCTCCCATAGATGCAGCATAAATTACCCCGTTATGTTGAGTGAATCCTTTTACTGAAGGAATATTAGTACCTAAAGGCTCCCAATTGTTGCCATTGTTTGAAGAAACAAAAACACCGGACGACAATGTGCTTGCAAACACTTTGCCCTCAAAACATGTAATAGCCATGATGTTTGCTTCAGTCAGCCCGTTATTGATTGGAATCCATGTATCACCCATATTCGATGATCTGTACATGCCGTCAAGATAAGTTCCGGCGTATATATTGTTTCCATCTGTTGCAAAATAATAAACATATTTTGCCGGAATGCCATTGTTTACGGCTGTCCATGTATTTCCCATATCTGTCGAGCGAAAAACACCCCTTAAATAAGTTCCGGCAAAAAGTACATCATTACATACAACAAGTGTTTTGACATACTTTCCATTCATTTCTTCACCTGCTGCTTCCCATGTAATTCCCTGATCATTCGAACGAAATACATTCTCATCTGTTGAAACAAATATATATTCACCTAATTTAGTTAAAGATTTTGTATCACAACTTTCTAAGCCATTGTTATGAAACGACCAGGAGTTACCATTGTCGTTGCTTGCCAGTACTCCTCCTCCAGTTGCTGCATAAGTTGTGAAACCATCAAAAAGAATACTCCTGATATATCCTCCTGCAGGTCCATTTGTTTGTTGCCATAGATTTGTTGATGGATAAATTAATACATCAGCAGCAGACATTTTAACCAGATAACCCTCACCGGAGTTACAATCGCCAATACCATTAACCCAATTCGGGCCGATTTTTCGTAAAGTCTGTGCTTGTGAATTTCTAATGAACTGAAGGTTATCACCTATAATAGTTTCAAATGCAAGCAATGCATCCATAGGGGTTTCTGGAAAATAGCTAATAAACTGAAATCCTGCTTCTAATTGAATCGGAGTTTCCGGGTCAACTACATCGCCGGTAATATTAAATGAATCATCAGCAAACATTTTTACAAGATAACCTTCCGCAAAAATCCAGTCACCAATACCATTAATCCAATTTGGGCCGATTTTATGTAAGGTCTGACCTTGAGAATTTCTAACAAAATCAAGATTTTCGTTTAATACTGAAGACATAACAATTAATATATCAGGGTTTTCAGGCATAATTCTGGAGGAAATAAAACTATAACCCTGTGAAAGTTCAATTTGCTGTTCGCCGCTTATACGTTCATTTGTGTTTTCTTTTTGTGGAAAAGCTTTTTGTGAAATGATTAAGGCTGAAAAAAGTATTAATCCTATTTTGTAAAATTCTTTCATAATTCTAATTTGAATACAAAGATATAATAACAAACCGCTAAGTACGCAAAGAAACACAAAAAATGAATTATAAAAATCTATAATAATTAGCTGTAAATCTTAAATATCAAGGGATTTGACTCTTTTCTATTATAAAAAAAAATAAGAGTGCACTCCGAGAAGTAAGAAAATAATATTGCCACTAAGACACCAAGTCACTAAGAATCACAAAGAGCATATTTCTAATACATTATTCATTAGTGTACCTTTGTGTCTTCGTGCCTTTGTGGCTAAAAATGACTTTTCGGAGTGGGCTCAAATAAAAAAGCCCTGCAAGAAAAACTTACAGGGCCTAAATCAATTATTTAATGTATTTATACTACACCTTGAGCAAGCATTGCATCAGCAATTTTAACAAAACCGCCAATATTAGCTCCTTTTACATAGTCGATATATCCGGTATCATCTTTACCATATTTTACACAAGTTTCGTGTATATCTTTCATAATGACTTGTAATCTGCTGTCAACTTCTTCTCTTGTCCATGAAAGTCTTAATGAATTTTGTGACATTTCAAGTCCTGAAACAGAAACACCACCTGCATTTGCAGCTTTACCAGGTCCGTAAAGAATTTTAGCTTTTTGATAAACAACGACTGCCTCAGGAGTTGATGGCATATTAGCACCTTCCGAAATACAATAGCATCCGTTTTCAATTAATATTTTAGCTTCATCTTCATTAATTTCGTTTTGAGTAGCATTTGGCATAGCAACTTCACATTTCACACCCCATGGCCTCAAACCTTCGTGATATTCACATCCGTATTTTTCGGCATATTCTTTAATCCTGCCTCTTTTTACATTTTTAAGATGCATAACATAAGCTAATTTTTCTTTATCAATTCCGTCAGGATCATAAATATATCCTGCTGAGTCAGATAAAGTAACAACTTTCCCGCCTAAATCGGTAACTTTTTCACAAGCATATTGGGCAACATTTCCCGAACCGGAAATTGCAACGGTTTTTCCTTTTAATGAATCACCTCTTGTTTTTAACATTTCGGCAGCAAAATAAGTAGCACCATAACCGGTAGCTTCCGGACGAATTAAACTTCCGCCCCATTCACGGCCTTTTCCGGTCAAAACACCTGTAAACTCGTTTCTGATCCTTTTATATTGTCCGAATAAGAAACCTATTTCACGTCCACCAACTCCAATGTCACCGGCAGGAATGTCAGTATTTGGGCCAATGTGTTTGCATAATTCAGTCATAAAACTTTGGCAAAATTTCATAACTTCGTTGTCTGATTTTCCTTTTGGATCGAAATCGGAACCTCCTTTACCACCACCCATAGGAAGTGTAGTCAAACTGTTTTTATAAACTTGTTCGTAAGCTAAGAATTTTAAAATTCCAAGATTTACAGTAGGATGAAAACGCAATCCGCCTTTGTAAGGACCTATTGCACTGTTCATTTCAATTCTATAGCCTTTGTTGATTTGAATTTCTCCTTTATCGTCAACCCATGCAACTCTAAAAAGAATAACTCTTTCAGGTTCGGCAATTCTTTCCAGAATTTTTGCTTCTTTATACTGTGGGTTTTCTTCAATAAATGGAATTAATGTTTCAACAACTTCGTGAACAGCCTGGTGAAATTCAATTTCACCTGAATTTTTAGCAATAATTTTTGCCATAAAATCCTTTAATAATTGGTCATAAGCATTGTTTGTCATAATTTTCTTTGCCTTTGTATTTTAGATTACTAATAATTTAATTTTACAGCAATATTAGAGAATATTTTTCAAATACAAGAAAAAAAAAATAAATAATTATTGACTCTATTTTGGTTTTGGTGGATATTCAAATTAGCCACAGATTAACTGATTATAATATTTTAGTTTTTTAACCATTAATTGTTTATCTTTTTTACATAATATCTGTTAATTTTGTAAAATAAAATAATTTTAATATCGAACAAAGCGTGTCCCGTACATGAAATGTCGGGAGAACACCGAATAACGATTTTAGAAGTAACAGAAAATGATGAACTATCAATAAGATGATGATGAAGTTTGATAAAATACCCGAAAATATAGAAAAATTCCATAAAGAAAGTTTAGAACGCTTAAAGGAATTATCGGCAATTAATAAAACAACAAGTATTTTAAAACAAGGTAAATCTTTGGATGAAACCCTTCAACAGATTTGTCATGTTTTGCCGGATGCCTATCAATATCCCGAATATACTACAGCAAGAATTAAATTTGATGGCAATGAATATGTGTCACAAAATTTTGTTTTATCTCCATGGAAACAAGAGCAAAATTTTGACACTATTGATAATAAAGAAGGTATTATCGAAATTTATTATTTGCAGGATTTTCCAAAATATGATGAAGGGCCTTTTTTAAACGAAGAAAGAGACCTGATAATTAATATTGCCAATTTAATATCCGGTTATCTCAATCGAATCGCAGGCAAAGCGGTTTTAAAACAAAGTGTTAAAAAAGAAGAAAGAATAACAGAACCTAAGCTTAGAGATACTCAAATTACCAGTCGAAGATTGTTGCAAAAATTTCTCAATAAAAGTAATTCCGATCGCGATATTTATCACGATTTGATGCCATTTAAAGTTAGGGAAATTCTTCTTATCGCCAATTTATATGATGCATATAGTATTGAAAAAGAAGGACGGTTCTCGGAACATGTACTCGGTGAATATCAGCAATTAAATTTAACTTCCATCCCCCGGATCACAGGTGTTTCATCTGCCGAAGAAGCTTTAGAGCAACTACATTCAAAACATTTTGACCTTATTATAATGATGGCCGGCGTTGACAGAAAAACACCGACTTTAATAAGTAAAAAAATAAAAAAAGAATTTCAATATATTCCGATTTTCTTATTATTAAATAGTAGCGGCGATATTGATTTTTATGAAAAGGTATTGAAAAAAGAAACAAGCATCGATAGAACTTTTGTTTGGAATGGCGATTCGAGGATTTTCTTTGCTATGATTAAATTAGTTGAAGATGCTATTAATATTGAAAACGATACGAAAGTCGGAATGGTTAGGGTTATTCTTCTCGTTGAAGATTCGCCTAAATATTATTCAAGATATTTGCCTTTATTGTATAGAATTGTGATGGAACAAACTAGACGGCTCATCGACGATGTCAGCACTGATGAACTATATAAAGTGCTCCGATTAAGAGCAAGGCCAAAAATAATTCTATCAACAAGTTTTGAAGGTGCTATAAAAATACTTGATAAATATAAAGAATATATGTTATGCTTGATTACGGACGTAAAATATGAAAAAGCCGGTAAAGTTGATAGTAAGGCAGGATTTGAACTCGTAAAATATACAAGAAAAAACATTAAAGAAATTCCTACAATAATTCAATCATCAGAAGATTCCAATGCCGAAATAGCTCATACACTGAACACAACATTTATTAATAAAAACTCTGAAAGTTTAATTCAGGAGTTTGAAAGTTTTATTATTCATTATCTCGGTTTCGGAAATTTTATTTACAGAGATGATTCGGGACGACAAATCGGAATGGCAAAAACTTTAAAAGAATTCGAAAATCAATTGAGAATCATCCCGGACGAATCTTTATTATATCATGCCCGAAAAAATCATTTTTCGCTTTGGCTAATGGCAAGAGGTGAAATTCAGGCTGCAAAAATTCTTAGTCCTCATAAAGTTAGCGATTTTAAAAGCTCTCAAAAAATCAGGGAGGTTCTAATTGATGTAATTCAAAAATTTCGCAACGAGCAAAATAAGGGAAAAATTATTCCATTTGAAGAATCGGCAATTTTAGACGAAACCAACATTGTAAACCTTTCCGACGGATCGCTTGGAGGCAAAGGGAGAGGCCTTGCTTTTATAAATTCTTTAATTTATAATTATGATTTCTCAAAGCATGTTGCCAACATTAATATTCGTACACCGAAAACTTCTGTAATAGGTACGGATGAGTTTGATTTATTCCTTGATAACAATAAACTACACACAAAAATTCATAACATTAAAGATTATAATGTAATTAAACATTTTTTTCTTGAGGCAAAACTTACCGATACACTTTCAAAACGAATAAAAATAATACTCCGAAAAATCAAAAAACCTTTAGCAATCAGGTCATCAGGTCTTTTCGAAGATTCATTAAATCAGCCTTTCGCCGGAATTTTTGAAACATATTTATTGCCAAATAATCACCCCGATATTAATGTTAGGTTGAAACAAACCCTTGATGCCATAAAATTGGTTTTTGCCTCAATATATTCAAATGTGGCTCGCGGATATATTGAAGCCGTAAATTTTAATCTCGAAGATGAAAAAATGGCTGTTATCATTCAGGAAGTAGTTGGAAATAAATTCGGAAGCACCTATTATCCACATATTAGCGGAGTTGCACAATCATATAATTATTATCCTTTTGCACACATGAAACCCGAAGAAGGTTTTGCAATTACCGCTGTTGGCCTTGGGAAATATGTTGTTGAAGGCGATAAAGCTTATCGCTTCTCACCAAAATACCCGTCAACTGAAATTAATTCTTTAAAAGATCAATTTAAATATTCGCAAATTAAGTTTTTTGTAGTCGATTTGAAAAAAGAAAATGTCAATCTGCTTGAAGGAGACACAGCAGGACTTACATTGCTTGACATTGACGAGGCCGAAAGACATGGGAATTTGAAACATTGTGCTTCGGTTTATGATGTTGATAACAATATTATTTACCCGGGAATTAATAAACAAGGCCCAAGAATTATAAATTTTGCGAATATTTTGAAATATAATTACATTCCATTAGCTAAAACTATTGAGGTTGTTCTTGATGTAATTAAAGAAGCATTAGGCTCGCCTGTTGAAATTGAATTTGCGGTTGATCTGACAAAGGACAAAGACAATAAAGCTTCGTTTTATTTATTACAAATAAAGCCTCTGATCGGTTCGGCTCAGGATTATGAAATTGATTTAGATAAAATTAATAAAAAAAGCATAATTCTTTTTACGGAAAAAGGAATGGGAAATGGAATTCTTAAAACAATTCAGGATGTTATTTATGTTGATAATTCACTTTTCGATAAATCACAAACCGAAGAAATGGCGAAAGAAATTGATATTTTGAATAAAAAAATGATGGAAGAAAATCGTCAATATATTTTGATTGGCCCCGGAAGATGGGGAACACGAGATAAGTGGATAGGAATTCCGGTAAATTGGCCTCAAATTTCTAATGCAAAGATTATTGTAGAAACAAGTTTGGAAGATTATCCGCTTGATGCTTCCTCCGGTTCTCATTTTTTTCATAATGTTACCTCGATGAATGTAGGTTATTTTTCAGTCCAAACCGCCAGCTCGAAAAGCTATATTTCTTATAATATTCTTGATGATCAAAAATTGATAGAAAAAACAAAATTTTTCAGACATATTCAATTTGAGAAACCCATAAAAGTAAGAATGGATGGGAAAAAACGAATTTCTGTTATTACAATTGATTAAATCAAAATTCTCAATTCTCAAATCACAAAATTCTCAAATCACAAATGGTTGTCTTTTATTTAAAACAACTTTAAATTACATTGCTTTTTTCTTTTTTATTATTCTGGCTACCCGTGTAAAGTTGGACAAATTTAAACCATATAAGGCATATAAGAACACATAAGTCTCTTTCTTATATGTTCTTATATGGTTCAAGAAAAATGAGAATGTCTAACTTTTCGTGGGTAACCATTATTCTTATTCAACTAATTATTTTAACGCATATATTGGAATTAAAAAAAAATATTTTGGTAAATCCGTAATGTTAGATTTTTTTTCTATTATTGTACATAATTTACAAATTAAATAAAAAATTTATGTACGATTTTGTTTCATTAAATTTAAAGTGTCCGGTTTGTGGGAAATCACTTATGGATGAAGATCACAAGGTTGACAATGAACCAAGTATCAAATTAAATATTGAAATTGGCAAAAAAAAAGGAATAATAAGATTAAGTTCAATTTACGGAAGCTATAATTTTATATCAGATATTGATCTACCTAAGGGAGAAATTGCAAGTTTTTCGTGTCCAGGTTGTGAAGCCAAAATAATTTCCGAACAGGAATGTCTGACTTGTGGAGCTCCTATGATTCCTTTTTATTTAGACATGGGTGGAAAAGTAAGCATTTGCTCACGTTGCGGATGTAAAAACCATAAAGTTGAATTTGATGATCTGTCAGTGGCTCTAAGAAAACTTTATACAGAGTTTGGTTATAGCGGATCACATATTTCAAAAAAGACACATCAAAAAGATGTTGAACCAAAATCCAAGAAAAAAATTCTAAACGATTTTAAGGAAACCATTGAATCGGGTACTTTCTTACAGGCATATTGCCCGCATTGTAAAAAAAGCCTGATTGAAAATGAAATGCTCAAAGTGAAAATTTCAAACGGTGAAACCGGATATATGATGTTAAGCCCGTATTTGAATGTGTTTTCTTCAAAATCAACAATATTTTTACCGGAAGACAAAACAATAAAAAATATTAGTTGTCCTCATTGTGATAAAAGCCTGATCTCTGAAAAAATGAAATGTGGGATTTGTGAGTCACCTGTAGCAAAAATAGAAATTAGTGCCAGAACAAAATTACTTGATTTTTATATTTGTACAAAAAAAGGTTGCAAATGGCATGGCTTAAGTGAGGATGATATTTATGATATCCGTCTTGATGATAGTGATGAATGGTAGGGTAGTCATACCAAATAGAGTCCATCTATAAAGTCTGAAAGCTTAAATAAATATTAAAAATTACAAATGACAAGCACCAAAACTCAAATAAATCCCAATATTAAAAAATTCAATAACCAAAACAGTTTCAAGCTGTTTGGTTTTTTATAATTGATATTTGGAATTTATTTGAATTTTGATTTTTTTATTATTTGGTGCTTTATTTCAAAATTTGTTTGACTTTATGGACAACCATTAATTAAAAGTTCTTTTTAAAAAATTAACACAAATTGCCTATGTTTCAAATTGTCAGAAAACAAGAAATGGCTAAGGGGACTATAATCAGATTTGATATTAGTGCTCCTAAGATTGCTAAAAAAATAAAACCCGGCCAGTTTATTATTCTTAGGGTAAACGAAACAGGGGAAAGGATTCCGCTTACGGTTGCCGATAAAGATAGTTTTGCCGGAATTATAACTATTATTTTCCAGGTAGTCGGCAAGACAACAGCTTTGATGAGATCGCTTAATACAGGTGATATAATCAAAGATGTGGTTGGCCCTCTCGGAAGAGCAGCCGAAATTGAAAAAACCGGAACTGTTGTTATGGTTGGCGGAGGTACCGGAGTGGCAATTCTTCATCACATTGCAAAAGCATATCATGAAGCCGGAAACTATGTGATTGGAATTATTGGATCACAAAATAAAGAAATGCTCATACTCGAAAATGAGATGAAGAATATTTGTGATGAACTGATTATTACTACTGATGATGGAAGTTATGGTGAACGAGGTTTTGTTACCGGCCCATTAGAAACATATCTTCAGGAAAGATATGATATTAAACTTGTTTATGCAATTGGCCCGATAATAATGATGAAGAATATTTGTAAGCTGACCAAAAAATTTAAGGTTCCAACTATTGTCAGTCTTAATCCGATTATGATTGACGGTACGGGAATGTGTGGTGGTTGTCGTGTAAAAATAGGACACAAAACCAAATTTGCATGTATTGACGGACCTGATTTCGATGGCCAGAAAGTGGATTTTGATGAGCTTGAAAACAGAAATTCAATATATCTTAAAAACGAAAAAGATTCTCTGTTATTTTCGATAAGATAGAAAATACCCAAAAATGTAACAGTTTACAGAACAATGAAATTGGAAATTAGAAATTAGAAAAATCAAAACTATGTTTGATCAGGATGTAAAATATTTAAAGTTTAAAACATATCTGAATACTTATTGCCCTCATTGTCATAACAGTTTTAATGTTGAGAAAAAAGAGGAAAAAAGTATATTTTTTAAAGCCAAATATAAAGGGCAAGAAATGGATTTGAAATTAAGTCCGTATCTTGATGTGTTTGATGTTGAAACATCTGTGCCGATAAAAGAGGGAGAAATATTGGATGATGTTATTTGTCCAAAATGTAAAAAAAGCATCATTAAAAAAAGTGTGAAATGTGGAGAATGTGGTTCTGATGTTGGTGAAGTATTGATCTCGGCACTTTCAAAGCTAATGCCTTTTTTCATTTGTACGAAATCGGGATGTGAATGGCATGGATTAACAAAAGCTGATGAAAGAAAGTTAAAACTTAAGATTCCACGTCAGGATATGCCTGAACAGGATCAAAAACTCAGAATTAATAATTACCAGGAAGTTCCTTATGGTTATACCAGTGAGTTGGCTTTGCTTGAAGCCGGAAGATGTTTGCAATGTAAGGATCCACAATGTGTAAAAGGATGTCCGGTAAATATTGACATTCCATTTTTTATTGAATTAATTGCAGAAGGGAAATTTGATGCTTCCGCAAAAAAAATTAAAGAAAGAAATGTCCTTCCTTCTATTTGTGGAAGAGTTTGTCCTCAGGAAGATCAATGCGAAAAATATTGTATTGTCGGCATAAAAGATACACCGGTTGCCATAGGAAGGCTTGAGCGATTTGTTGCCGACTTCGAACGCAAAATGGATCTCGTAAAAGTTCCGGTTATTGCTAAAGAAACAGGGAAGAGAATTGCAGTTATCGGTTCAGGGCCTGCCGGACTTACAGTTGCTGCCGATATGAGGCTAAAAGGTTATGGAGTTACAATTTTTGAAGCTTTGCACGAAACAGGTGGAGTTTTGACTTATGGAATTCCGGAGTTCAGACTGCCAAAATCTATTGTTCAGTTTGAAATAAATTATTTGAAAAGCATGGGTTGCAGGATTGAAATAAATCATGTAATCGGGCCATTACTTACAATTGATGAACTGCTCGAAAACTTTGACGCTGTTTTTATTGGTGTTGGAGCCGGATTGCCGGTTTTTATGAATATCGAAGGTGAAAGCCTTGGAAATGTTTTTTCTGCAAATGAATATCTTACACGTATGAATTTGATGAAAGCATATAGATTTCCTGAATACGACACACCCATGCCGCTTGGTAATAAAGTTGCAGTTATTGGAGGAGGTAATGTTGCTATGGATTGTGCCAGGACTGCAAAAAGATCCGGTTCAGATGAAGTTACTATAATTTACAGAAGGTCGCGCCATGAGCTTCCGGCAAGAGCCGAAGAAGTTCATCATGCCGGAGAAGAAGGTATTATTTTTAAATTATTGAACAATCCTGTAAGGCATATAGGAACAGATAATAATAGGATCAAAGCTATTGAATGTATTAAAATGGAACTGGGTGAACCTGATGATTCAGGCAGAAGAAGGCCGGTACCCATCGAAGGTTCAAACTTTACTGTCGATTGTGATCTTGCAATTGTCGCAATAGGAAACGGGCCTAATCCAATTATATTCCATTCAACACCTGATCTGAAACTAAATAAATGGGGATATATCGAAGTAAATCCCGAAACAAACGAAACATCTATTAAAAATGTTTATGCAGGTGGTGACATTGTTACCGGCTCGGCTACAGTAATTCTCGCAATGGGTGCAGGTAGAATAGCTGCAAATGCTATGCATAAAAAACTGTCGGCAACTAAGAAAAAAAAGTAATTTTTTTAGGATTTATGATTGAAAATTAAAGGAATACGAATGATATTTTGAAAATGATGAAACCGAAACCAACAATACATTCGTATCAATTACAATACGTTTTTTCGTTTTACTCATCATTTAACCACTTATCCATATCATCATTGGTCAATTTTTTTCCTTCCAAACCCTATTGGCATTTTCAATTGATTTCTTTGCATAAAAATCTGCCAGTTGGCCTTTTAATTCAACAAGTTCAGTCTTATCCAGATCAGTTGAGTACAATTTCAAAATCTCTAATTGTAAATTCGATAATGGTGTAGCAATATTATACATATTTCAAAATTTTTTCAAAAGTAATAATTTATTTAAGAAAAGTTGGACATAATATGCGACCAAATTTTTTAATTATTTGGAAGCTATAAAGCCCCGCTGTCGCACAATTGTATCATGTAGTTTTATTTAGCAACAATAACATCATCTAATAATCTTTTTTCTCCACTATGATCTCTTGCACTACTATAAGCCCGGCAAACCACACGATAAAATCGTGCGGTAGCGGGGCTATAAACCTTGATACTACTACAATCTCGCCTATTTTTTATATACATTGTTGCCAAACGTATTTTATTCATTCTCTGTTGTTTATTGAGAACTCAAAAATATAAAATTACCATTTAAATTAACAAATTGTCTATAATCAATTGCTAATTTTATTTTTCAAATCACTTACTAATGTTTGAGTTTCAAATTCTCCTGATTTTTTCTTATTCATTGTGATTTTGTAAATCACAACATCAGTATCTGAACCGCCATTTGAAGTAACTGTAACTGTATTTTTCACTTCAATATCTGTATTACCTGTATTATAAACAGGAGTTGTTACACTGTACACCGTTTTTGTTGCATGAGCATCGATTGAGATATTTGAAATAGGTAAATCCATTTCAACTGTACCTTGTCCTTGAGCCCATCCACTAATGAACTCTTCTCTAACATGAACTTTTTCAATTTCAACATCATCGCCTAAATTAGAAATTTTTATATCCCATTGAATTGTACTACCGTTGCTTACAGTTGTAGGTGTAATGCTATTGTCAACAGAGATTGGACCTGGATCTTCTTTTTCGTCTTTTTTGCAACCTGAAATAAGAACACCGATTAATCCAGATAATAATATAATTGTCAGAATTTTATAATTTGTTTTCATTTTTGTTATTTGTTTAGATTAATAAAATATGCAAATGATAATGAGATGACACTATTTGTTAATTTATCGTCTTCGTAATTGGAGATACTTGTAAATGAGCTGCCGTAACCACCTTGTACTTGGAAATCACCAAAAACAAATCCTACTCCGACATTAATTCCAAAATCAGTTGGCTTAATTTCATCATCATCCGAAGCGCCAACATCTATTGATTCTGTCTCATTATCTTCATCAGATAAATATTTATATTTTGCATCGAGGCAAAATCCTAAATAAGGTCCAGCAAACAGTTGAAGTTTACCTGTTCCTAAATCAATATTTAGAATACCATTTAAAGGTATTTCGAGGTAAGTTAAAGTAATTGCGTCTTTATCACCATCCCCATAATCAAGTGTTGTTCCTTTGCCAGAAAGTAACAAACCAGGTTGAAAAGAAAACATTTCATTTACTCCAACATTTAGAATAGTACCGAATTGGGTTCTTAATCTAATTTGATTGTCTGTCAAATCGCCACCAAGATTGGCAAAATTTACACCTACTTTTGGTGCAAAAGTCACTTGTGCATTAACTTTTAATAATGAACACAAGATTAAACCCACGAATAAAATTATAAATTTTTTCATAATAATTAAATTTTAGTTTGCCACACCAGTTCCAAAAGCAGTTAATTTTTTATAAAAAAAGCGTGGAACTGTAGCTCCATTTGCTTTAGAGGTTCTCGTGAAACCCACGTCACAAATAAGTACAGCCCACGCCATAGCGTGAGCGTTTGACTTATTATTCCTGTGACGTAGTAAATTTGCGAGATTTCTAAAGCAAGAATAAAAGCTAACGCTTTTTATTTTAATATTTTTTTACTCTTTAAGTCATTACAATCTATTTGTTATTTATGATAAAATTACTAAATTCTTTTAAACTATTTATTTGTCTACCATTTTTGGCGTTTCGTTGTTTATTCTTTTAATATTTTCTTTGACACCAAAACATTACCGTTTTCGTCAATAATTTTAATAAAATAAATTCCTTTCTTTAAACCAGAAGTGTTAATAGTATTATTATCCGCTTGAACTTTTGATGTATAAACATTTTGACCTAAAGAATTGAAAATGTTTATGTTTACATCTTGTCTATTTTGAAATTTAATAAACAGTTCATTTGATACTGGATTTGGATATATATCTACAGAGTTTAAATATTGCTCAGATATACCAACTGAAACGCCAACATTCACATAATCAAACCATACAGTACCTTCTTGAGCAGTTAAATCTAAATTATTAAGTTGGTCTTCATCTGCAATTGCTGTTAGTATTTCATTCCCTTTAAACACACCATTAATCCAATAACTTAATTTTACTTGTGAAGTTGTAGGTTTTTCGTAGCGGATTTTAACTGTGTACCAAGTTAATGTGGAATAAGTGCCAAGTATCACATCTCCACCACCACTTACTATTGTTCCATCACCTTTGAATAAAATAAACATTCTTGCAGGATTTGACCAACTGGTTCCTTTGCGTAATCCAATATAAGCTCGATCAGGATGCGCACCAGATAGAGTTTCATTTCCATTCTTTACAAAAATTTCTACTTCAATAGGAGCACTTAGTGAGAGTGGATGATAGGCAAGTGCTCCCCAACTTGCACCTAAAACCCCAAACAGTCGAAGAGATTGTGAACCTTGGGCTGCAGTTGAATTGTCAATGTAATTTTCTGACAGATTAGTTGCATTACCATCTGCAACCCAGGTAGATGGCCAACTACCTGAAGCGTAACTCTCAAAATCATCAATCCAAGGTGACTGACCATAGACTGTTAATGAAAATCCTGTTAAACACAGAATTAACATAATTTGATTAAACAATGTAAATTTTCTCATAATAAATAAATTTTAGTTTACCACACCAGTTCCAACAGCAGTTAAATTTTTATAAAAAAAGCGTGGAACTGTAACTCCATCTGCTTTAGAGGTTCTCGCGAAACCCACGTCACAAATAAGTACAGCCCACGCCATAGCGTGAGCGTTCGACTTATTATTCCTGTGACGTAGTAAATTTGCGAGATTTCTAAAGCAAGAATAAAAGCTAACGCTTTTTATTTTAATATTTTACTCTTTAAGTCATTTAAATCTATTTGTTATTAATGTTAAAATTACTAATTTATTCAAATCTATCTATTTTATTTTTTTACAGAGCAAAAAAACAAAAATGATGCAAATTATGTCTTGGTTTGTATTTTGCAAATTTGCAACTCTTTTGTTTCGGTGTCTGCCATTTTTGTCTTTTTTAATATGTTTGGTAACTTCTTATACATCCACCTTCCATGTACATCTCCAACACCCATTTTACAGATATAAAAACATTTTATTATTTATTTCCCCATTCATCCTCACTCCACAATCTGTCCAACCGCATACTCCCCTTCATTTTCCAAACTCACATTATAAACCATCAAAAACATGTTTTCTTCGGAACCGAGTGCCGAGGCTAAGGCTGTTGCTTCTTCGCCGGCTGCTATTTCCAATACTGTGCCGGGTACGGGGTCGGCGGGCAGGTTGGCGGTGTAAAACTGTAAGGTGGTGTTGCCGGTGTTTTTAAAATGAAATTCGCTATCGCCATCAAAACCGCCGTGTAATATCTCCGATTTTCCGCCCGCTGCCACTGTTCCTGTCAAGTATTCTTCGGGGGGTAATGGGTCGCTTTGTGATGTTCCGCTTCTTTCTATGTAATGCTGTGTGAAATAAACTTTCATAACATCCGTATTCCCGATGTTGTTGTTGGCAATTACCAAAACATTGCTCATAAGTTGTGTTTCCAGCACATCGCGGTTTTGGGCAGTTTCTAACTTATCGCCCGACACATCACCCATTTTGCCAAGCTGCAAATCCCGGCTTGTTGTATAGTTATTGATGACAGTGGTAAATGTGGCAACAAAATTTGCAGGCAATTCGAGGGTATATATTGTTGCTGTTTGTAAATATCGCTCCATTAACTCATTCATACTGGCGCGTGTGGCTTTGGAATATTCCATTATACCGTGTGGGTAAAATTCCTGGTATTGCGACGATTCCTTACCCCATGTTCCTCGTATTATCCCCTCTTTCATGCTAACCAGTTCGACAAACTCTTTTGCATATTTTTCAACGTTTACGGTAGCAGCTTCTTTTTGTGCGGCTGTTACACTTTCGCTTGTTTTGGAACTAAAATAATCATCATAAAACCTTTCGGTATCAACAATTACCGGATCATAAATATTTCCCGGATTGTTTGCTTTCAGTCGTGCAATGTGGTCTTGTGCAAACAAATCCATCTTATCATCACTTATTTTATCTGTATTGAAGTGATTGCGGAAAAAAACCTCAAGATTAATCATAGTATTATTTTTTATTAGTTAGAAAATTAAATTCAAAGCATTTATACATTTTAAAATTATATTAAAAATCCTTTCGGATAGCATTGACAATTTTGGAAGTACGATAAGTAACGTTCCGAATGGCATTGACATTTTTGGAAATATGATAAGTAACGTTTCAGATAGCATTGACAATTTTGGAAATACGATAAGTAACGTTCCGAATGGCATTGACAATTTTGGAAGTACGATAAGTAACGTTCCGAATAGCATTGACAATTTTGGAAGTACGATAAGTAACGTTTCAGATAGCATTGCCAATTTTGGAAATACAATAAGTAACGTTCCGAATAGCATTGACAATTTTGGAAATATGACAAGTAACGTTCCGAATGGCATTGACAATTTTGGAAGTACGATAAGTAACGTTTCAGATAGCATTCGTAATTTTGCGAATAGTTTAATATATCCTTATTATTCCCGGATAAAAACCAATTTAGGTTATATATTATTCCTTGATTATGCAAAATTATTATAATAATAGGTCAATTGAAGCGGTAAATATAGTGAAATAATTTAAACTCTTGCATATACCTATAAAAATAATATTAATTTATTTTGATTATAAATAAGAAACTATCGTCATAAGCAAGGGGGCTTAGACCCTGCTACTTGAAATAAAGAGTGTTAATTGAATCATTGTACAATGTTTATATATAGGGTCTAAGCCCCTATTCAACATTATCAATTATTTTAATGATTAAACTTAATAAATTAAAAAAACATTTTTTACTTTTGCCATCTTACTTATTTTAAAATAAATGATATGCGATTAGCAAGGATAGAAATCAAAAACGAAACAGCGAAACAAGAAACTGTAGATATTAATTTATTAGATCCTTTAATTGAAAAATATAAAGATAAAAGAGGGAATTTAATTCCTTTATTACAAGGCACACAGGATGTTTTTGGATATATTCCACTCGAAGCATTTCAAAAATTATCGGATGAAACCGGACTTGAACTTAGCGATATGTATGGAGTTGCTACTTTCTATGCCCAATTTCGTTTAAACCCTGTTGGTAAACACATTATAAAAGTATGTCATGGTACTGCCTGCCATGTCCAAAATGCAAATGCTCTCACCGATGCAATACAAGATCACTTGAAAATAAACGATGGCGAAACAACCGAAAATGGTATGTTTACACTTGAATCCGTTGCTTGTCTCGGTTGTTGTTCGTTGGCACCTGTTATGATGATAAGTGATGAAACTTACGGCAAATTGACAGGAAATCAAGCTGTAAAAATTATAAGAGGAATTAAACGACAGGAAGAAAATTAGTTTGAAGATGGAAGTCGGAAGTCGGAAGTCAGAAGTCAGGAGTTATTAGTTACAAACCCGAAATTATGGAAAATACAAAAGTTATAGTAGGCCTTGGAAGTTGCGGAATTGCAGCCGGAGCAACTAAAGTTTTTGATAAGATCAACTTAGTTAAAGAAACCGAAAACCTTGATTTCAATCTAAAGAAAACAAGCTGCATTGGAATGTGTTACCGTGAACCCTTAGTTGAAATTATCGACAAAAACGGTTCATATCTTTATGGAGATGTTGATGAGAAAAAAGCAGGAGAAATTATTGAAGAACACATAAAAAAAGCAAAACCGATAAATGATTATGTCGTTTATACCGACCTGTTCGATACTCCGGAAGATAGTTTTGTACAGGATCAGGTGAAAATCACTCTTCGTGATTGCGGCTACATTGATCCGGAATCTATTGAGGAATATGAAGAAAGAAAAGGTTATCGGGCCATAAAAACAATTGCAGGGCAAAGAATTTCCCGCCTTGATGTAATCCAGACAATTTTGAAATCAGGATTGAGAGGCAGGGGTGGTGGTGGTTTCCCGACCGGTTTAAAATGGAAATTTGCAAACGACAATAAATCCGCCGAAAAGTTTATTATCTGCAATGCTGATGAAGGTGACCCGGGAGCATTTATGGACAGATCGGTTCTCGAAGGTGATCCTCATGCAGTTCTCGAAGGAATGATAATAGGTGCTTATGCGATTGAAGCAACTTCAGGAATAATTTATTGTCGTGCGGAATATCCTCTTGCGATCAAACGATTGAATATTGCAATCAAACAAGCCAGATCAAAAGGCTATCTTGGAAAAAATATTTTAGGATTAAATGGATTTAATTTAGATATATACATTAAAGAAGGGGCCGGTGCTTTTGTTTGTGGCGAAGAAACAGCACTGATTGCATCGGTGGAAGGTGAACGTGGAATGCCTCGAAAAAGGCCTCCGTTTCCTGCAGCTTCAGGCCTTTGGAAAGAACCCACTAACATAAATAATGTTGAAACTTTTGCAAATATTCCCTGGATAATTCTCAACGGAGCCGAAGCTTATGCAAAATACGGAACCGAAAAAAGTAAAGGAACAAAAGTATTTGCCCTTGCCGGAAAAATCAAACGTTCGGGTTTGGTTGAAGTCCCGATGGGAATGAGTATTCGCGACGTTATTTTCAAACTTGGTGGTGGAATTATAGATAACAAAAAATTTAAAGCCGTTCAAATGGGCGGGCCTTCAGGTGGTTGTATTCCCGAACATCTTGCCGACACAATAGTTGATTACGATTCGGTTAATGCAACCGGTGCAATTATGGGTTCGGGAGGAATGGTTGTGATGGATGAAACAACCTGCATGATTGATATTGCGAAATTTTTCCTTGATTTTACTCAAAAAGAATCTTGCGGAAAATGTACATTTTGCAGGATTGGGACAAAACGTATGCTCGAAATCCTGACGAGAATTACCGATGGAAAAGGTGAAGAAGGCGATATTGAAAAACTTGAAGAACTTTCATACCAAATTAAAGATAATTCACTTTGCGGTTTAGGACAAACAGCACCAAACCCGGTACTTACAACAATTAGATATTTTAGAGACGAATACGAAGCTCATATTTTTGACAAAAAATGCCCGGCAAAAGTTTGTAAACCATTATTAACTTACGAAGTTGATACTGAAAAATGTACGGGCTGT
>Ga0233437_1000548_pt1 | contig 83982 bp, 61 predicted proteins | sample SI_122_August201_FD_182714 | JGI IMG/M metagenome (GOLD analysis project Ga0233437, IMG submission 182714) | Seawater microbial communities from Saanich Inlet, British Columbia, Canada - SI_122_August2016_200_MG | ecosystem: Environmental > Aquatic > Marine > Inlet | place: Canada: British... | reverse complement strand
TGCTGCGCTACAAAATTCCCCCCAACGAAGTGGAATCTATGATTCCCCAGCAATTGCTGATGATGAGTGTAGCGGACAGGGCGATTCAGGATGCCAACCTGAAAGAGGGAGCCCACGTCGCTGTTCTGATCGCGATGGAATCAGACCCTACCTTGCATCAGTTCCGTGGTCGAATCGATCTGGGATGGAAAATTGAGCAGGCACTTTCTCAAGTCAAAAGTGAACTGGCTCAGAAGCAGGTGCCGGATCTGCAGCACACCTTGAAAGATACCATCCGCAAACCGGTTCAAGTCAACGAATTTACGAGCTTTATTGGTAACATCATGGCCAGTCGGATTGCCTCTCTCTGGGATTTTTCAGGACCGGCTTTTACGGTGTCATCGGAGGAAAACTCAGTCTTCAAGGCGCTGGAAGTTGCACAAATGCTACTCAACGAAGGGGAAGTGGAGGCGGTTGTCGTCGGAGGCGTTGACCTGGCGGGCAATGTGGAAAATGTTCTTCTTCGCAATCGGTTGATGACAGCCATCAATCCCGGAAAAGAGTCCTTTGGCTTTGAAAAGGATACACAGGGTTGGATGGTCGGAGAGGGGGCCGGTGCCATCGTTTTGAAACTGCCTGAAAGAGCCAGAAAGGAAAAAGACCGCTGTTATGCGATGATCGACAATATCTCCCTTAAAAGGGCTGATGATGCGGCGGCGATGGCGGCTCTCTGCAGGGACAGTCTGCGAACGGCGGGGTTGAAACCCTCAGATATCGGATATCTGGAGGTGACCGGGACGGAAGTCGGGGTGGCTGAAAAAATCGGCGGGCTGATCAAGGCTTATGAAACATCGAGTTCCAACCTGAGTTGCGCTGTGGGCAGTGTTTCAGCCACCTGCGGACATTGTTTTGCAGCTCTGGGGATGGCGAGTTTGATAAAAACAGCCTTGGCACTTTATCGACGTTACATTCCGGCAGTTCCTGGCTGGGATCAACCGAAACAAAAAGCGGCCTGGAGCGGCAGTCCCTTTTATGTGGAGACCGAATCCAAAAGCTGGCATCTGGATTCAGGTCTCTCTAAAAGAACAGCGGCTGTTTTCGGAACCGGGCTGGATGGAACGGCAGCCCATCTGATTCTTTCTGAAGACCCGACACCCAGGAAGCGGTCGAGCAATCTGCTCAAAGAGAACCCGCTGCGATTTTATCCTGTTGCGGCAAGTGATAAAAAGTCGCTGATCGAGAAACTGGTCGAGCTGAGGAACAGTGTGGGTTCGACTGGTGATCTGATTCAATTGGCCGGTCAACAGATAGAAAAAGTCCAGCAGGCAAGGGATGAGCAGTATTGTCTGACAATTGTCGGTGGATGCAGAGATAAGCTATTGCAGGAGATTGATGCTGGGCTGGACGGGATCGAAATCGCTTTCCAACAAAAGCAGGCCTGGATTTCTCCAGCGGGCAGCTATTTCACTCCGGAACCCCTGGGTAAAAAAGGGAAAGTGGCATTCGTCTATCCCGGTGCGTTTAATTCTTATCTGGGGATGGGGCGAGACCTTTTTCAAATTTTTCCAGAGCTTTACGATCTTGTGGCCTCTTATACCACCAAGCCCGAAATGATGCTGCGGGATCGGCTGCTCAATCCCCGCAGCCTGACACGTCTCTCAGAAGGGGAACTGGCTGACAAGCAGACAGAACTGGATAATAACGCCATTGCCACCTTCGAAACCGGGATCAATGCCGCCATTTTAAACACCTCCGTCGCCAGAGGTGTGCTGGGCGTTCAGCCCGAACTGGTTTTTGGTTACAGCATGGGGGAAGTGTCCATGAACTTCGCTATGGATGTCTGGGAGAGTACAGACAAAATGAGCGATTTCCTGTATTCCCAACCGATTTTTCTGGAGCGTCTGTCCGGGCCAATGAAGGTTGCCCGCGAGGCCTGGGGACTACCACCTGCCAGTCCGGGGGCATCTGAAGATATCTGGCACTGCTATACAGTCAGTGCCTCTGCTGAACAGGTTCGGGATGCAGTTGCCTCTGAAAACCATGTCTATTTGATTATTATTAACTCCCCGTCTGAAGTGGTGATTGCAGGCGAAACGGAAGCCTGTCGACGGGTGGTCGATGCCCTGCCGTTCAGGTGTGTGCTGACACCCATGGGTGACACCATCCATTGTGACATTGTCAAATCCGAATATGAGAATATCACTCGCCTGCATAACTCTCCGGTAGCGTTTGTTCCCGATATTCCGTTCTATTCGGCGGCCGGATATGCGCCGACATCGCTGACCGCTGAAACCATAGCGGACAATATTGCCCAGATTTATTGCAAGACCATTGATTTCCCCAAACTGGTCAATCGTGTCTATGAGGACGGCGCACGGATTTTCCTGGAGATGGGTCCCAAGGAGGGGTGCTCCAAGTTTATCGACAACACCCTCGGAGACCGGGAACACATTGCCCTGAGCATGAATCGCCGGGGTGCAGATGACTACACCAATCTGCTCAAAGTGGTCTCAAAGCTGCTGAGTCATCGAGTGGATCTGGACCTCTCCCTGCTGCTGAATCGTGTCAGAGATGAGGCACAAGCCCCCAGGAAGCTGATGAAAACCATCACACTGGGTGGCGAGGACATGGTCTCGAATATTTTGAGCGCTGAAAACCGGTCGCGGTTTGGGCGTTCACCGAAACCTGACGCCGGCGCCCCCACGTCAGGAGAGACAACTGAGCCCCTAATGAACCCTGTGATGACGCAGACTTTAGAAGCAGTGAGCTCGGACCTTTCTCTTTATATGCAATCTGAGATCTCAGCCCACCGTTCTCAAATCAGTGCCAGCCATATGGCTTTTTTAAATTCCCGCAAGGCGTCATCGCTTGAATTGCGGGAGATGATCAAGCTGCAGATTACGGGCTCAGATGGTTTCAGGGGTCGATCCACTGTGGATGTCCCGGCTGAAACCTCTGAAGCTCAGGACGATATAGTCTCATATCCCAGGGTTAAGCCAACCGGTGTGATCTGGGACGAAGCGGATCTGCTTGAGTTTGCGGGAGGTAAAATCGCCGATGTTTTTGGAGACGCATACGCCATTATCGATTCATACAGATACCGGGTCAGGCTGCCACTACCGCCCTATTTACTGGTTAACCGGGTGACCGGGATGAGTGCTGAAAGAGGTGAATTCAAACCCTCTTCACTCACGACTGAATATGACGTCCCCTATAATGCCTGGTACAGCGTAGATGGACAGATTCCCTGGGCGATTGCCAGTGAGGCTGGACAGTGCGATCTACTGCTGATCAGCTATCTGGGAATTGATTTCCAGAGCAAAGGCGAGCGTTATTACCGTTTGACCGACTATACCATGACCTTCATGGATGAACTCCCGAAGGAAGGCGATACCTTACGCTATGAGATTCACATTGAGTCCTTCATGAAATTCGGAGAGGCGCTCTTTTTCAGTTTTGGCTATGACTGTTTCGTTGGGGAGAGACTGGTTTACAAAATGACGGGTGGCAGAGCGGGCTTTTCAACGGATGAGGAGTTGGCAAGGGGGAAAGGGATCGTATTTTCCAGGCTTGAGATGGAAAACCGCCGCACCACTCCGAAACAGAAGTTCACACCGTTTTTGCACTGTGACCGCACCTTTTTTGAAAGGGAAGCACTCTTGAATATCACCCGCGGGAATGTCGCGGGCTGCCTGGGAACAGCGTACGATCAGCAGGGCGCCAATTCCTCATTACGTTTTTCAGCCGAAGAGATCATGATGCTGGACCGGATCGTCTCCATCGATAAAACCGGCGGTCCCTGGGGGTTGGGTGAAATTGTTGCGGAAAAGGATCTGGCACCCGATCACTGGTATTTCCCCTGTCATTTTAAGGACGATAATGTATTGGCGGGCACGCTGATCACGGAGGGATGCGTACAACTGCTTGAATTCTATATGCTCTACCTGGGCCTGCAAGTCCATACACGGGATGCTCGGTTCCAGCCCATTAAAAATCGCCCCTATACCATTCGAGCCAGAGGGCAGATTGTGCCGACGGACACGCTTTACAGCTATCGCATGGAGATTGTGGAAGTGGGGTTGTTACCCCGTCCCTTTGCCCGGGCCAATTTTTATATCATGATGAATGACCGGATCATTGTCGATTTCCAGGATCTGGGGATTGAAATGGTAGAAAAATATCCGGTTGAGGCTGTCGTCGCAGAGCCCCCGCAGTTCGTTCGTCACCATATCGATGCGTTTGCCACGGGTTCGCTGTCAGACTGCTTTGGTCCGGAATATGATATGTACGAAGGAATTAAAGCTCCCCGCACGCCCAATGGAGATCTGCAGTTGATCAGCCGGGTCCTAGCGGTAGAAGGGCAGCGACATGATTTCAGCCAGACCTCCAGCTTGATTTCCGAGTACGATGTGCCGGCAGATGTCTGGTTTTATAAAAATGGCTCTGGTCCCGTTATGCCATATTCCATAATTATGGAGATCGCTTTACAGCCCTGCGGGTTTTTGAGTACCTACATGGGTGCCACCATGATCTATCCGGGTGTGGAGTTGTGTTTCAGAAACCTGGGTTCGGATGCGACACTGATCTCCAATCCGGACCTGCGTGGCAGAACCATCACAGCACATGCTAAACTGCTCAATGTCTCCAAAGCGGCTGAAACCATTTTGCTCAATTTCGACTACGCGTTGGACGTCGAGGGAGAACGCTTTTATGAGGGGTCCACCCTGTTTGGATACCATACGCCCAAATCTTTGGCGATGCAGGTAGGGCTGGATAAAGGCCAGAAACTTCCCCCCTGGTCCGAAAATGAAAAAATTCCTCTCAGCGCTGCAGTGGAACTCGATTTGAAATCCGACCAGCTGCAAGAGCACTATTATCGTTCTAAACCTGAAAAACCGTTCTATCGCCTCAATGGACCCCAACTGGATTTTCTGGATCGAGCCTGGATTTTCGAAAATTCCGGAAAATATGGGTTGGGTTATATCCTCGCGACTAAAAAAGTCGATCCCACGGACTGGTTCTTCCCATGTCATTTTTTCCAGGATCCGGTGATGCCGGGCTCTTTGGGAGTGGAATCCATTATTCAAGCCATGCGGATTTTTACACTGCAACAGGATCTGGGAAAAGAGATGACATCGCCCCTGTTTGCCAATGTGCCCGGGGTGACCCGTTGGACATACCGGGGTCAAATCACACCGGATGATCAAACCATGGATATTGAGGTCCACATCAAGAAGATTGAGAAAAACGGGCCTCAGGTGACACTGCTGGCCGATGCCAGCCTGTGGAAGAATAAAATACGGATTTACCAGGTCATTGATGCGGCTCTTGCCCTGGTGGAAGCATGATTAGAAAGAGAAAGGAGACAGAATGAGAACTGACGAGAACCACCTGCGCTATCTCGGGAAACCATCAGACCAGCAACTTGTTTGGGAAGGACCCGAAAACTCATTGGTGTTTGATAGGGAGGGCCTGAGCAACACGCTACTCAATCTGGATCAACCTTGCTTTGCTGTCAGAAAAGAGGGGCGCATCGGACTGACCAATGAAGGAAAACTGCGGGGAATGGATTCGGGGAGCGATGAAGCCCTGGCCCTGCTTTCCTATTTACCACTGACACCCGCTGAAACTTTGGGAGATCATGAATTCCGCGAATTTCACGGTTGCAGGTACGCCTACTACGCTGGATCAATGGCCCACGGCATCTCATCTGCAGAGCTGGTGATCGCCCTGGGCAAAAAGGGGTTTCTGGCCTCATTTGGTGCGGGCGGCATTCCGCCGGCGGAGTTGGAAGGAACCATCCAGAGAATTCAGCAGGAACTGCCCCGTGGGCCGTACGCCTTTAATCTGATCCACAATCCCTTTGCAGAAAACCTGGAGAAAATGGCCGCCGAAGTCTATCTCAAATATGGGGTACAGACAGTTGAGGCCTCGGCGTTTATGGATTTGACTCCCCATATCGTTTACTACCGGGTCGCCGGTCTCAGCCTTAATCCGGAAAGCGGTATCGAGATCGGAAACAAAGTGATCGCCAAAGTCTCAAGGCGGGAGGTGGCGACGAAGTTCATGGAACCGGCTCCGGATAAATATCTCTCCCTGCTGCTGGAGCAAAACCTGATTAGCGAGGCCCAGGCCCGCATGGCCAGGAAAGTCCCCATGGCGGATGATGTAACAGTGGAAGCTGATTCTGGCGGACATACCGATAACCGGCCGCTGGTATCCCTCTTGCCTTCAATTATTGCGCTACGCAATGAAATCCAGCAGAAATATGGCTACCGACAGCAGGTCAGGGTCGGTGCCGCGGGCGGGATCGGAACCCCGGAATCTGTCCTGGCTGCTTTTATGATGGGTGCAGCCTACGTTGCCACCGGTTCCGTTAATCAAGCCTGCCTGGAAGCGGGGACTTCGGATTATGTCAGAAATTTGTTGCTGCAGGTGGGAATGGCCGATGTTTGTATGGCGCCCGCATTTGATATGTTTGAAATGGGTGGCAAGCTGCAGGTCGTTAAAAGAGGGACCCTCTTTCCGATGCGCGCCAAAAAACTCAATGAGCTTTATCTCTCGTATAAATCCATAGAGGAAATCCCGACAGCAGAAAGGGACAAGCTGGAAAAGCAAATCTTTCAGCGTTCCCTTGATTCGGTCTGGGAGGAGACGATGGCCTACTTCAATGCGCGTGATCCGGAGCAGATCAAGAGGGCGCTGGCCAATCCCAGGAAGAAAATGGCGCTCATCTTTCGCTGGTATCTGGGGTTAACGTCACACTGGGCAAACAGTGGGGAGATAGACAAGGAGATGGATTATCAGGTATGGTGCGGACCTTCTATGGGGGCTTTTAACGACTGGGTGCGCGGGTCATACCTGGAAAAACCGGAACAACGCCGAGTAACCGATGTGGCGCACCATCTGATGAATGGCGCGGCTTATCTTTTCCGACTCCAGCAGTTTAAATTCCAGCAACTGATTTTCCCAACCCAATTCAACAGTTACAAGCCCTCCAGCCGTCTGTAAAATTACTGGGGAGATTAGAGAGCCTCGCTGTTTTCCTGAAACGTGTGTCTAAACAGGTGCCTGATAAAGTGCGAGTGCCTTTCTACCAAAGGGGATGTCCAATTTTCTCATTTTCTGGCGCAAGGCGCCTGGTTTTAAACCAAGCATTGCTGCTGCGCCCGTTGTCCCCTCAACTTTTCCACCACTCTGGTGGAGTGCCAGTCTGATTGTTTCTGCAATCACTTTATCCAGCCGCTGGCATCTTTCTGTGTTCGATTTCGGGTGCCCCTCTAACGAATCTTTTTTGGCTGAGTTGAGGTCGTCAAAGGTCAGTGGTTGATCCTGGTTAATGATGAGCTCTCTCTCAACACTGTTTTCCAGTTCCCTGACGTTGCCGGGCCAGTCGTGGGACAGGAGCCTGTCCAGTGCAGAAGGTGCGATGCTCGGCGTATGAGAAAGCAGAAGTTCTTGTGTTTTTTTCTGGATAAAATGGCGGACCAGCAGTGGAATATCAACTTTTCTGTGTCTCAGGGGAGGGATCGTAATCGGGAAAATTTTCAGGCGGAAATAGAGATCTTCTCGAAACTCGCCGCGCTGGATCATCCGGGTCAGGTTTCGATGGGTTGCTGCGATGACTCTGCAATCGATACCGACCGGTTTTTCACCACCAACCCGCTCGATCTCTTTGTCCTGTAAGACCCGCAAAAGACGGACTTGAGCTTCGAGAGGCAATTCGCCGATTTCATCCAGGAAGATTGTGCCACCATCCGAGCGCTCAAAACGACCTCGTTTGCGCATGTGTGCACCGGTAAAAGCTCCTTTTTCATGCCCAAACAGTTCGCTGTCTACCAGGGACTCTGAAATGGCACCACAGTTTACCTTAATAAACGGTCCTTCCCGGCGAGTGGAGTTGTGATGAATCGCCTGGGCGATGACCTCTTTTCCGACGCCGGTCTCTCCTAGCAGCAAAACCGGACTGTTCATCGGGGAAACCTGGCGGACTGCCTCCATGACCTCTTTCAGTCCATACTCAGCGCCGATCACTTTCTGCTCTGTCAGTTTGAGAAGTTCATCTTCAAGATAGCGCTTATCGTCTACCAGGAGGTTCTTCAATTGCTGGACCTTGCGGTAACGGATACTGTTTGTCAGTGCAATCCCGAGTGGTTCATTCAGCAGGGTTAGCAGTTGTACATGCTCGCGGGTGTAGGTCACCTCCTCTTCACTGATAATAATTAGAGCCCCCATCCGCTTACCCGCAAGTACCATTTCGATCACGATGCTGGACCCGCTTGGCCAACCCAACTCCTCTGGTATTCGGGTTTTCCGCTGATATTGATTTTCAGAGTTGTGAATCGTGATACGTGGATCGGTGAAGGCTTTTTTCAGCCTCTCTACTTCATCTTCCGTTACAGGCACCCTGATCGGCAAAGTGCTACTATGGGTTAAACTGGCTGTTGCAATTGTTTCGTAGACCCGTTCATCTGGCAGATAGATGATAAAGCCCATATGGCTGGCGGGGATATGGTCACGAATGTAAAGGAGACAATCTCTCAGTGCTTCGTTTATTTCGAGATTTCCACATATGCGCAGGGTTGCTTCGCGGAAAAATCGATTTTCATCTGCAATCATTGGTTTTTCAGAGTGAGTGATGGGAAAAACTGTAGTATGAGGCAGTTTAACACATAACTATACTATAAGTCAGTCATAACTGTATCATAGTATTGTTTTAAACAATTTCTAAATGAAAAATCGTCACTTGATCTTTTATATACGGTACATGACACTGATATAATTGGCTTAGAAAAATAGTAGACGGTCTGGCACTATTTCTGCTAATTAATAAAACCTGATATAAAAAGACAACATAGCTTTTTCAAGATTCACATCTTAAAACGGATCCGGATCAGCAATATCCGGTTAGGTTTTCGCAGAAAGTTGAATGATGAAACCTGGATCGAGCTAATAAATCCTAATGCGCAGAGACAGGTTTAATCATTCAGCTTTTGTTTTGCAAAAACCTAACCGGACGTTGCTGGGTCCGGATATACTTTGGTCCAGATTGAATAATGATATGTACTGCCAGCTATCTCGTGGCTGGTCGCGAAAAGGAATTATAATACAGTTAAATCAAGGAGAAGAAGAATGAAAACACGAATAACAGAGCTCTTGGGAGTTAAATATCCCATTCAGGTTGGAACGATGATGCATATCAGCAACGCGGAATTTGTAGCTGCTTGTGCCAATGCAGGCGTTTTTGCCTGTATGGCAACGGCGATGTTTCCGGATGAAGCCACTCTGCGGGCGGAACTGGTCAAAGCCAAGGAGCTGACGGATAAACCGTTCGGTGTCAACGTCTCCCTTTTTCCAGGGCATGACGCCCGTACAGTTGATGTGACCCTGGATATTGTCAATGAAGCGGGTGTCAAGATTATTGAAACAGCCGGCCGCAGTCCAAAGCCCCATCTGGATAAGATCCGTCAGAATGGTGCTGTTCACGTTCATAAATGTGCCCGTATTCGGGATGCCATCAAAGTAGATCAACTGGGCGTCGATATCATTTCCATTGTGGGCGCTGAATGCGGTGGACACCCGGGAATGGAAGAGATCAGTACACTGGTTCTGGTACCGGAAGCAACTTCCACTATTAAGGCCCCGATGTTTGCTGGCGGCGGCTTCTGTGATGGCAAGACGCTGATGGCCGGATTGGCTCTTGGCGCAGAAGGTGTGATCATGGGCAGCCGTTTTATGAATACAGATGAATGCCGGATTCACGCTGATACCAAAGTGCGGTTTATAAACGCAGGCCTGACCGATACAATGGTGATTCAAAAATCCATCCAAAGTCCGGTGAGGGTCCTGCAGAATAAGTGGGCTCTCGATATCCAGGAGATGGAAAACAGTGGTGCATCCCTTGAGGAACTGCTGCCGAAGCTTTCTGGCCAGCTTTCCGGCAATTCCTGGCTGACAGGTGGTGATGAGGCTGTTTTCCCCTGCGGACAGGTAATCGGTCGGGTCAAGGAAACTCTTTCCATCAAAGCACTGGTGGAAAAAATTATGGCTGAAGCAAGTGAAGTTCAAAGTAGGGTGGCTGCAATATAGCCGCTTTAAATTCGATCAGATCTCCCCCTGATCTGATCGAATCCCCGTTCCGAATCCACACCTTCTGTTGGTCCAGGTGGCCGATGTCCCTTGCCTCAGTTTCACTGTTTGAACTGCTCTACCTCCTGGTTGTTTCGTTGCCACTACCTGAAAAATCCCATAATATATGATGTAGATCAACTCGGGCACCCCCCGGATTCGTTTTCTACTCTGAAATGCCCACTTATTGCGTTGCTTCCCTGGAAATAGACAATCGACAAAGATATGCAGGGTCCTGTGGAGACATAAAATGAATTATTTGAAATCTGTATTTAGAGCTTTAACCAGCGCCAGAGTGGGTTTCCGGTTACTTGTCGCTGTGGACGTGTTGCTGTTTGGTGTTGTTGGAATGAATATTCTGGCCAGGATGAAGGTCCCTCCTGCCGAAGTTCAACAGCCCAAGCCGGTCATCAGGGTAGAGGCCAAAAAAGTCCAACCGGAGAATATTCAGGTTTATATCACTGGCTATGGTAGTGTTAAAGCACTGAAAAGTGTTCGAGTCGCACCGGCGGTTGCCGGAAAAATAATTAAGGTGCATTCCCAACTGGTTGCTGGCCGATTCTTAGAACAGGACGAAATCCTTTTTGAAATTGATAAAAGGGATTATCTGTCAGCTTATAAGGATGCGCGGGCAAATCTTTCCCAAATAGCCAATTCTATCGAACGTTTGCAATTGGAGCAGAAAACCGCCACTGCCCGCCTGAAAACCCTTTCTCGCAACAGGGACCTGGTCAAAGCTGAATTCGAAAGCCTGAGCCAACTCTACCAAAAAAGTAAGATCGGTACCCGTTCCCAGGTCGATGCCGCTGAACGATCTTACAATGCGGCCATGGATCAATTGGTTCAAATGCAACAGGCCGTGGACATCTACCCACTGCAGATTAAGGATATGGGTTTTCGACTTGAGTCGGCTAAGGCCGGTGTTTTCAGAACCAGCACCAATCTGAAGCGCAGCTCAGTCAGGGCCCCATTCAGCGGGCGCATCAAGGACGTCTCACTGGAGGTCGGGCAATATGTGGCTCCCGGTCAGGGGTTGATTCAACTGGTTGATGACACCACGTTGGAAATCGACGTCCCTATCGACAGTTCAGATGCCAGAAAATGGCTTAAGTTCAGTGACCAGTCAGACTCCCAAAGCAACATCTGGTTTTCCGCATTGCAGCAATCACCGGTCAGGATCCAGTGGACGGAAGATGCTACGGGTCATACCTGGCAAGGAAGCTTGCATCGCATTAAAAAATATGATCAACAGACCCGAACCCTGATACTTGTTGTCAGAGCGAATAATAAGGCCACTGTTACCAAGAAAGGGATTCTACCGCTTGTAGAAGGGATGTTCTGTTCCGTGATCATTCCCGGTAAAATCATGCGGCAGGTCTACCGCCTGCCCCGCTGGGCGGTTGGGTTTAATAATACGGTCTTTCTCTCTGACAATGGTCGCTTGAAGACCGTACCCGTAACTGTCTCACGCATTCAAGCGGATGAAGTCTTTGTCAGTGGCGGTTTGACAACCGATGACAATGTGATCACGACCCGTCTGATCAATCCCCTCGAGAATTCTCTGCTGGAAATCGTTACTCAGAACTAATTGCACTATGAAAAATATTATCGCGATCTATGCTCGAAATACCGTCTTTGCCAATATTCTGATGGTAATTATTATTTTGTCAGGGCTTGTGGCGGCCAGCAAGATGATCCGTGAGTTTTTCCCTGAATTTTCGCTGGACCTCATCACGATTACCATCGTTTACCCAGGCGCAAACCCGGAAGAGGTCGAAGAGGGGATCAGCCGCAAGGTGGAAAGTGCCATTGAAGCCATTGAAGGGGTCAAGCAGTATACGACCAAGTCCATGGAGAATGTTAGCCTCACGACGATCGAGGTCACAGACGGTTACAGCGTCGACAAAGTATTGGATCGAGTGCGGAGTAACATTAATGGTATTGCCACCTTTCCGGTGAATGCGGAAAAACCGGTGATCACTGATCTCAGCACACAGGAATCAGTGATGATCATGGGATTGTCCGGAGATATATCCGAACGCCGCTTGAAAGAGTGGGCTGAAAACATGAAAGACGAGATCGTAGCTCTTCCTCAGGTGTCACGGGCGAATATATTCGGTGTCCGGAACTACGAAATCGCGATCGAAGTTTCCGAAAAGACTTTGCAGGCCTATGGTCTGACATTTAGCCAGGTGGTGAACACCATCCGTCGGGAGAATCTAAACCTGGCTGGGGGAACCATCAAAACGAAAGGGGAAGAGATTCGCATTCGGACGGTGGGGCGAAAATATACCGGTGAGGATCTGAAAAATATCGTTATTCTGGCGCGGCCCAGCGGTGAGATGGTCACACTGGATAAACTGGCAGTGATCCACGATGGATTTACCGAAGCACCGATCCTGGCAACCATCAATGGGGAACGGGCAGTGTTATTGAGTATTATAAAAACATCCATTGAGGATACACTGACCATCACCAACGCCATGAATAAATTTATTAACCAAAAAAAGACTCAGTTGCCTGAGGGTGTTGGTATCACAATTATCTATGAAACAAGTGTTATGCTGCGGGCCCGTATCAATCTGTTGCTGAAGAATGGTGTCATTGGCCTGGTGTTGGTATTTCTGATTTTGTGGATGTTTCTGGACCTCCGCCTCAGCTTCTGGAGCGGTATGGGAATTCCCATCTCCCTGGCCGGCGGATTTGTCATTCTCTGGGGCGTGGGGGGAACGGTTAATATGATCTCCCTGTTCGGTTTTCTGATGGTGTTGGGTATCGTTGTTGACGATGCAATAGTCGTAGGGGAGGCGATTTTCTACCATCGTACTCAGGGTAAGTCGGCACTGAATGCGGTTGTGGAAGGTGTATCAGAAGTGGGAATGCCCGTTGTGGCAGCGGTGACCACCACTATAGTAGCGTTTCTACCCCTGATGTATGTGGGTGGCATCATGGGAAAATTTATTGCGATTCTGCCGGTTGTCGTGATTGCCTGTTTGGCAATCTCTCTGCTTGAATGTCTACTGTTGCTACCGGCACATTTGAATCATCTGCCGGATCCCAGAAGAGAGGTTCTAAAGCGGAATAAGTTTTCCCGCTGGATCCACTCCTTTCACGAATTGACCGCCAAAGGCTTACTCTGGCTGATTAAAAAAACCTATATTCCCTTTCTCAGAAAAGCCCTGCACTGGCGGTACATCGCTTTGAGTGTGGCGATTGCAATTCTTCTGCTTTGTGTGGGATTCATCCGTGCCGGAATTATAAAGTTTGAGGTTATGCCCGAGGTGGATGGATTCATCATGATTGCCAACGTTGAATTCCCCAATGGAACCCCCGTCTCAATCACCCAGAAAGCGGTTAAACAGGTGGAGGAGGCGTTGGTGCGCATGGCAGATAAAACGAAGACCAAGACCGGAGAACCGCTGCTTAAAGACCGGCTGGTGATGGTGGGGCAGGCTGCTGGTGGCAGCAGCAGTGGACCCCATCTGGGGGGAATTATTGTGACCATGATCGCTTCTGAGCAGCGTGGCATTCATTCCAAGGATATCAGAATCGCCTGGGAAAAAGAGGTTGGCGCCATCCCCGGCATCAAGACGCTGAAAATTTCCGGTATGGGCGGCGGACCCCCCGGGGCTCCCATTGAAGTATGGGTTCAGGGGCAAAATCTGGATCAGATCCTGCTGGCCTCAGAAGACCTGAAAGCCAGACTGCGGCAATTCGATGGCACGTTCCAGATACAGACGGACTTTTCACAAGGGAAAAATGAGATTCGCCTTGAACTCAAACCAGAAGCCAGAACCCTGGGCCTGACTGTTAATGACCTGGCTACGCAGGTGTATACTGGATACTTTGGAGAGGACGCTGTTAGAATTCAGCGGGGACGTGATGATATTCGCATCAAGGTTCGATATTCCGCCAGCGAAAGAGAACGTCTTTCTGATTTCAGGCGGATTCGGATTCGTACCAACAGGGGGTACGAAGTTCCGCTGCACTCCGTTGCCCGGATAACATTTGCACCTGGATTCTCAACAATTACACGCTCGAACGGCATGCGACGGGTTGTCGTCAGCTCCGAAGTGGACAACAACAAAACCAATGCCAATGAAATCGTCTCAGAGATGCTGAAGTCATACATCCCCGACCTTGCTGCCCGCTATCCACGTTTGCGGTTTACTTTTCAGGGGGAGAAAAAGCGGATGAGCGAATCGTTCTCCAGTCTATATATCGGTTACCCCCTGGCCATGATTGGCATCTTCTTTATTATTGCCACAATGTTCAGATCATATGTCCAGCCCCTGCTGATATCAATGACCATCCCTTTCGGTCTGATTGGGGCGATTCTGGGGCATTTGGTTCTGGGATACAATTTTACCATGATGAGTATTTTTGGTGTCGTGGCCTTGGCAGGTGTGGTCGTCAACGATGCGATTGTGCTCATTGAACGGGTCAATGAAAATCTGGCAGAGGGCATGCCCTTTCTAGATGCAATTCTTAATGCTGGCGCCAGGCGTTTTCGGGCGATATTTCTGACCACTATCAGCACGGTGGGCGGGCTGGCACCCCTGATTATGGAAACCGATTTTCAAGCCAAGTTTCTGATCCCGATGGCCATTTCTATTGCGGCGGGTGTCGGTTTTGCGACAGTGTTGACACTGGTGCTGTTACCCAGTCTCTATATGATTCTGAATGATTTGAGGCGGGCGGTTTTCTGGATCAAACAGAGGACTATGCCTGTAAGGGAGGCCGTTGAACCTGCCTCGAAGAGAAGAATCCGGGAGCCGGAGACACAACTACCTCGCCCTGCCGGTCATAGTTGATGCTGGCAGGCTACATGGATGCCGGCATCGTCTCTCCCAAAGACGATCCCAGGCAGGATTTTACTCAATTAATTGAAAATCGTGACAACTGCTACTACCGTTTTCACCACCTTCCGGTTCCTTTTCCTGAGAAGAGTACGATTCGCCGGAAGCGTTGGTGCTCTTCTCAATAAATGGTTGTTGAGTCGAAACTTTCAGTACGGGTCTGTTTTTGAAAAATAGCGTAATACTATCTGAACCGGACTCAACTTTTATCATAAACTGACCTTTTTTTTGGCAGCTGCTGCTCGAAAATCTGTCATTCCTTCATCTCTGTTTAACCAATCAGCCGGAAGTGTAGCATTTGCTGTTTCCTGCCTTTTTATAGAAAAAAACCGAAAAAGACAAGAGCAATTCCGGTTTTTCTCGCACTTTTTTGGGGAAAACAAAAAAACCGCAAATATTGAGTGTGGCATGCAACACTATTGTTTAAAACAGTATTGTGGTATGCGACAGTATTTCAACCATTTTCTGATCAACTCGTCTGACGCTGCTCAATCAAGAAGCGATTTCCCTAGTTGTACGGGGTTCGGTCGGAGAGATCTGGATTTGGCACATATTGTGTAGAAAGTCTATGTCGAAATAGAATTAATCCATTGGCTTGGGTCACCAAAACCGTGCTTAAGAATCTGCTCAGATTGATATGTCTGATGCTGACCGACCTGAACATCAATAGAGACAGAGAATGAATCCGGAAGACGATAATTTTGAGAAGATGAATTCAACTTCAGTCTGTCTGGTGGGGGCGGATAATTTCAGTCGGGAGGTTTTGGGAAACGCTGGTCCGGTATTGCTCATGTGTCTGTCAAAAGACAAATCCTTCTCTGACCAGATGTCTGAAGTAGAAAAAATTCAGGTCAAATACAGCCGATTTCTGAAAATATGTCTCCTGGAGGAAGATTTTTTGAGCGTTTTTATGGAGAGATATGAAGTTAAAGGAATGCCCACCTTTCTCATTTTTTCTGAAGGAAAGGAGCAGGAGCGACTGTTGGGGAGTGTCAATTTTCAGGATTTAACCCGTTTTTTACTGCGAGTTCTGCCTGACCTGAACGACTCCGCTTCCTGAAAGGTCAGCCCTCTCCCCCGCCAATGTATCTGTTCCCGGAATCATGTTTTGTTCTTCACTGATCTTGCATCTATCCCATTGCTGCTTGTTTCCTTCCCCGACTTTTGATATGTTTGACGGGCACCTCCTGTAAGGAAATCCTGGATGAAATCAACCCGCTCTGCAGGCATCCGCAACACTTCATAAAACGTAATTTAATGGAACAACCGACCCCATCTGAGAAGGGAAAAGCAGCTCAAGCAAACAACACGTTTAATAGCGCCTTGTCAGACGCCACGCACAGGGAGATCATCGAACAGTCCGAAGTCGGTATGTTTGTGCTGGTCAAAGATCGCTTTGTCTTTATAAATAGTAGCTTAGCCCGCTTGCTGGAATGTGACACGCCAGATGTATTGCTTGGTACATTGGTCTGGGAGCTTGCCCGCCCGGAAGATCAGGTGCGATTAAAAGCCGGCCTGATGAAGGCCAGAGAGGATGAGTCGGTCACAGGCGACCTGGAATTTCGCTTTCGGAAAAAGGATCAAACGGAGATCTGCTTGAAAATGGTTTTCTTTGAATCCGTCCAGAAGGGGGCTCTGTTAGGAAACGTGATTGATATCACTGATCATCAAGCTATCATCAAACGCCTCCAGGAATCCAGGCAGCAGTTCCATGATGTGCTGGAAGAGGTCGAAGACGGGATCATGGAACTCAGCCTCACAGGTCGTATGACGTGGTGTAATACGGCAGTGGCGAGGATTTTTAGGTATTCCAGAGAAGAGTTAATCGGATTGGATTATCGATTCTATATGGATGAAGACACCGCCCGTAGGGTTTATCAGGCCTATAACAGGGTGTATAAAACTGGCAAGCCAAATAAGGCTTTCACTTACGAAATTACAGGCAAGGATGGCATAAAACGAATCATTGAAAACTCTATTACACCAAAAAAATCGTCTGAGCAGGTTCTGGTTGGTTTTCGAAGTGTGGTTAGAGAAGTGACTGTTCGGATTAAGGCTGAAGAAGAATTGTCCCGACAGCGAAGCCGCCTCTCTGCTATTTTCAGCAGTGTCAAGGATGGGATCATCACCGTGGACAACGACATGCGGATTATCGAGGCCAATGGTGCGGCCGGGACGATCTGCGGTATTGCTGTTGGGCAGATTGAAGGTCAGTCTTTTTTGAATTGCGCCTCCCACTGTAGCAAGTCCTGTCAGGATGTCCTGCTGGAAACAGTTAAGTGGAAGACTTCCGTGAATGAATACCATATAGAATGCAATCATCAGTTTCGGCCCGGGCAGGAGGTGATTTTGAACAGTTCCCTGCTGGTTGATCAGAATCGAGACCACAGCGGGGCTGTGTTGCTGATTCGGGACGTGACACGGTTGCTGTTGCTTGAGAGGGAGTTGAAGGACAAATACCGGTTTCATGCCCTGGTGGGAAAGAGTAAAAAAATGCAGAACATCTACAAACTACTGGAGGATCTATCTGATATCGACACCACCGTGCTGATTACGGGAGAAAGCGGAACAGGGAAGGGGTTGGCTGCCAAAGCGCTGCATTACAATGGGAACAGGGCTTTTGCGCCGTTTATCACCGTTAGCTGTTCGGCGTTGCCTGAAAACCTTCTTGAAAGCGAACTTTTCGGTCATGTCAAGGGGGCCTTTACAGGCGCTATTAAGGATAAGCAGGGCCGTTTTCAAGTGGCTGATGGTGGGGTAATCCTGCTGGACGAGATTGGCGATGTCTCCCCTTTGATTCAGCTCAAACTCCTGCGTGTCCTGCAGGAAAAAGAGTTTGAAAGGGTCGGAGATTCCCAGCCAATCAAAGCGGATGTCCGTGTCATCGCCTGTACTAACGTCAACCTGGAAGAGAAAATTCGCAAGGGAGAGTTTCGGGAAGATCTCTACTATCGTCTCAAGGTGATGGAGATCAAAATACCGCCTCTCAGGGAGCGTCTGGATGATATTCCGCTGCTGGTTGACCATTTTTGCCGGCTTTTCAGCAAAAATTTTAAAAAAGAGATTGAAGGTGTGACCGGTGATGTGTACATGCGCTTTATGAATTATGACTGGCCGGGCAATATTCGCGAATTGGAGCATGCCATTGAACACGCCTTTGTCCTCTGCCGGAACAATAGTATTGGACTGGAGCACATCCCCTTGGAATTGAGAGAGTCCGTAAATGTCAAAAGGGTTAAATCTGAAAAGACCCCGGCAGCGGAAAAAAAAGAAATCCTGAGTGTCCTGCAGAAGACAGACTGGAATAAGGCCAAAGCAGCTCGAATTCTTAATATAGACAGAAGCACCCTCTATCGAAAAATCCGACTTTATCAGTTGCCGCTGGAAGCAAATAAAGTGTAGCATGCAACAGTACTGTTGGCATCAAAAGTGTTGCGCGCGACACATAGAATCTGCCTAAAAAGTGCTTTTTCTAAGATTTAGTTCATTAAGAGTCTGAACATAAAGGGGAAAACGGTTTTAGGAGATAGATTGGTGCTGTGGCATAAGTCTTGTTATTAAGAGCCGGTATGTTATTCGGCTTTATAGGAAACAAATCCCCTGTCACTTGGATAAATAATAGGGTATTTATTTGACAGGGTTTTTGGTTTGCTGCTAAGGGAATAGCTTAGCTTTAATCCATTTGGGATCGCTTTGAATCAGAAAGTGTTATTTTGAGTGATGCCAAGTGTTTGAACGGGTCAGAGCCCGGTTTTTCGTAGTACCACTCTGCCAACATCAATTCAAATGCTGCTTTTGCTTGAATTGAACGGCTTTGTTAAACCAATAAAATGGAGACAGTGATGAGATTGAAAAGTTTGATGTTACTCATGGTAGGCGCATTTGTGTTTTCGGTTTTTTCAACCTCGGTTTTTGCTGCGGGAACCGTCAAGATTGCGTACATAGATCCGTTGTCAGGTGGATTTGGTGATGTAGGGGATGCCGGTCATAAGCATTTTAAATTTATGGCGGATAAGATCAAGGCTGAAGGCGGTTTTTTAGGGGGAATGAATTTTGAAATTGTTCCCTTTGATAACAAGATCAGTGCTAAAGAGAGCCTGGTGCAACTTAAGCATGCTATTGACCAGGGTATCCGCTTTATTACCCAGGGGAATGGTTCCAGTGTGGCTGGCGCTTTGATTGAAGCTGTTAAAAAGCACAATCGGCGGAATCCGGACAAAACGGTTCTTTATTTCAACTATGCAGCAGTCACACCGGCGTTTACCGAGGCGAAGTGTGATTTCTGGCATTTTCGTTTTGATGCCCATGTGGATATGAAGATTGCCGCTATTACGGATGCGATCAAAGGAGAGCCTGGAATCAAAAAAGTGTATCTGCTGAATCAGGATTATGTTTTCGGCCATGCCGTCAGTGCGGCTGCACAGAAAATGCTGAAGGCGAAGCGACCGGATATTAAGATTGTGGGGAACACCTTCCATCCGATACTCAAGGTCAAGGATTTTGCTCCCTATGTTGCTAAGATCAGGAAATCTGGTGCTCAAGCCGTCATTACCGGAAATTGGGGTGCGGATATGTCGCTGCTGGGAAAAGGGGTGAATGAAGCAGGATTGAAGGCCTCTTTCTATACCTTCTACGCCGGCGGTTTGGGGACACCATCTACAATGGGTAAGGCCATGGATGGGTTACGGCAGGTGACTGAGTGGCATGACAATTTGTCTGTTGAGGAGAACAGACCCTTTGATGCCAAGTTCCGCAAGGCGTACAATGATAAGTTCAGCGGTGGCGGAAAAGCACCCTGGTATTATGGCAGGATTCGAACCATGATGGAGATGGTAACCAAGGCGTTTAATATTGCCGGAAGCACCGATCCGAAGGCCGTAGCCTACGCTTTGGAAGGCATGGAACATACCACGTATTATGGTAAGGTTGTGATGGGTGCGCATGATCATCAACTGCTGCAGCCTTTGTACATTTCCCGTTTTACAAAAACAGATGGCAAAATGGTGAAATACGACCGTGAACATACCGGTTTTGGTCCGACGACAGAATCCAAGACACAATCATTGGGAACAGCAACGTCTGCTCCAGGTGCTTGCAAGATGAAACGTCCATAAGGCTGAAACTATTAGCCGATTCATCTGCCCGGTTGCAGCTTCGTTTTTTGAAAGCGGTAGCCGGGTTTGGTTTTTCTGGAATGTTGCTCCAAAAAACGTACTGAAATTGGTTCTCGTTTCAACTTTTTCAAATTTAAAAATTCCGGGAATATCAATTATTCCGGGATTGCCCACCCGGAAGGTTGGTCTACCCGGTAGCTGTTTAAGGCTTGTTGTAACCTGTATTATCGTTCAAATAGGTGAAGTGTTAACAAATACCGCGACGAATACAGATCGTTTTATCCGGACAGAATAGACTCAAATTCAAACTATAGGTTTTCAAAGAAGGAAGTTCAGTCTTCAATCACAAAAACCTATGACGTCACCACAACAGTGTAACCACTATCAGGGATTATTCATTCTATGGAATTTTACGTTATTTCACTCTTAAACAGCCTGGTTTTCGGTATGCTTTTGTTTATGCTGTCCAGCGGGCTGACACTTATCTTTGGTATGATGGGTGTACTGAACTTTGCCCATGCCAGTTTTTATATGGTGGGGGCGTATTTTGGCTATCAGATCAGCGCGATGATCGGCTTCTGGCCTGCCCTGGTAATCGCTCCCGTTTTGGTTGGTGTATTGGGTGCTGCCATTGAACGGTATGGTTTAAGGACAGTACACAAGCATGGGCATGTGGCTGAGTTGCTCTTTACATTTGGCGTGGCCTTTATGATCGAGGAGTTGATTCTTCTGATCTGGGGGCGGGTTGCGATGAATTATCAGGTTCCGGCATCTCTCGATTTCACCATTTTCACTCTTTTCGAGAGTGATTTTCCGGTCTATCGTCTTTTCATGCTGACCATTTCGGTTGTCATGTTCGTCGCTCTTTATCTGCTGTTAACCAAAACCAGAACCGGGATAATCATCCAGGCTGCCCTGACGCACGCTGATGGTGTGGGGATGTTGGGACACAACGTCCCGCGGGTGTTCATGCTGGTTTTTGGCGGTGGATCAGCTCTGGCTGGACTGGCCGGTGTGATCGGCGGTAATTACCTTGTTACCAGTCCCAGCATGGCTATACTATTAGGCCCGATCGTTTTTGTAGTGATTGTGGTCGGTGGTATGGGGTCCCTGACCGGGGCTCTGATCGCATCCCTGCTTATCGCAGCTTTGCAGACGTTTGCGGTGGGTTATGATTATTCGCTGGTCGATCTTTTGGCGGTTTTTAATATTGAGCTGGGCGCTGAGCCTTGGTTTCCTGATCTCTGGCGGATAAAAATCGAGAGCACCGGACCCCTGTTGCCGTATCTGTTGATGGTTATCATGCTGATATTTCGACCAAAGGGCATTATGGGAGAACGTGAATCATGATAACAGAAAACAGAATTCCAAAAAGTGGGAAGGGACAAATGATGAAGAGATACGGAGTTTGGGTAGCGGCGTCGCTGCTAGTAGTTATTTTACCGCAAATATTCGATTCAGGTTTTGCCGTCACCATGATGTCGGAAATGTGCATTGCCATCATCTTTGCGCTTTCCTATAACATGCTGTTGGGCCAGGGAGGAATGCTCTCCTTCGGCCATGCGGTTTTCTACGGTTTTGGCGGATTCATCGCTATTCATGCAATCAAATTGGTAAATGACGGGGCCTCCGTCATTCCTTTGGAGCTGATTCCCCTGGTGGGTGGTGTGGCTGGATTTTTATTCGCACTCCTGCTGGGCTATATCTCCACTAAGAAAGCGGGGACCACCTTTGCCCTGATATCATTAGGTCTTGTGGAACTGGTCGTTGCCTGTGTGCTGTTGTTTCCGAGTTTTTTCGGAGGAGAAGAAGGTGTCTCTGCTGACCGGATGCTGGATTATTCGATCACAGGTTTTGGTTTTGGCTCTGGTATTGAGGTGTTTTATCTAATCGCTTTCTGGATGGTTATTGCCACTGCACTGATGTATTTACAAACTCAGACACCCCTGGGTCGGATGGCTAATGCGGTACGTGATAACCCGGAACGGGCACCTTTTGTTGGTTACGATATTCACCTGGTGCGTTTCTTTCAATTTTCGCTCTCCGGATTTTTTGCAGGTATTGCCGGCGGCTTGCTGGCCATTAACTACGAAATCGTCAACTCTGAAATGATTGGTGCTATCGCATCCGGGAATGTTCTGCTGATGACCTATATCGGTGGTGTGGGTCATTTCTTCGGACCTATTCTGGGCGCTGTCCTGTTCACTTTCCTGCACCTGACTCTGGTGAACATTACTCAGGCGGGGCAGATTTATCTGGGGGTTCTTTTTATAGCCATTATCTTGTGGGCGCCAAACGGTATGGCGGGTATCATCATGGTGCACCAACCTATATGGAGGGCTGGTAAAATAAAAAGACTGCTGCCCTCTTATTTGGCTGCTCTGGGAGCTGGACTGGTGACTTTTTTCGGAGCCATGATCTTTGTGGAAATTAACTACCATCTCTCACTTAGCATCGAACCGGACAAGCCCATGCAGCTTCTTGGTGTTGAATTTCAAGCGAATGGATGGATTCCCTGGCTTCTCGCCATCGCTCTGATGGTAGCCGGTTATTTTATGCTGCGGCCGCTCATCAGAAAGATTGGACGCAAATGGGATGAATTGACACAAGAGATGCAAGAGGGGGGAATCGCATGACAAATGAAATCGCATTGAACCTGGTTGATGTAAACAAGAGATTTGGTGAGACTGAAATTATCCGGGGTGTTGATCTGGCAGTCAAGACAGGTGAACGTCACGCCATTATCGGTCCGAACGGTGCCGGCAAGTCCACCGTCTTTAACCTGATCAGCGGTTACTATCCCTTGACCAAAGGGAAGATCGAACTGAATGGCCAGGAGATCAATGGTCTGGAACCATTCCAAATTAACCGCCTGGGCCTCTGTCGCAGTTTTCAAGTCACCAATCTTTTTGCCAAGATGAGTGTTTTTGAAAATGTCAGGTGTGCCTTAATGTGGTCTACGGGCTATAAATATTCGTTCTGGCACCTGATGGGCCGACAAAAGAAATTAAACGAAAAGGCGGAAGAGCTCATAGAACAGATTAATATGACCCATCGCAGCCGTATTCCGGTGGGCGAGCTCTCCTATGCTGAACAACGAGCTCTTGAGATCGGCATTACGATAGCCGGCGGAGCTGATGTGATACTGCTTGATGAACCTACAGCTGGTATGAGCCACAGTGAAACGGAACAGGCTGTGGAACTGATGAAATTTGTCAGTGAGGGCAAGACCCTGATTGTGGTTGAACATGATATGGGTGTGGTATTTGATCTGGCAGACCGGATTTCAGTGTTGGTATATGGTGAAATCATTGCTACGGATACACCGGATAACATTCGCAATAACAAAGCTGTCCAGGAAGCGTATCTGGGTGCAGAGGAGGAGGTCTAAATGCTGGAAGTGAAAAATCTCAATGCCTATTATGGTAGAAGCCATATCCTGCAAGGAGTGGATCTGGAGATCCAGGAAGGAGAAATCGTCAGCCTGTTGGGACGCAATGGAGTGGGACGTTCGACGACGTGTAAGGCTATCATGGGGTTGGTAACGCCTCAGGGATCAGTAAAATATCGAGGGGAAGATATTGCAGGACTTCCGTCCCACGACATTGCTCATAAAGGGATTGGGTATGTACCTGAAGACCGCTGGATATTTCCAGCGTTGACCGTTTTGCAGAATCTGCAGTTGGGCCAGAAAAATGCCAAACAGAAAGGTCGCTGGAGTTTTGAAGATATGTATGAACTATTTCCCATTCTCTCGGAACGATCTAATTTAAGAGCCGGATTGCTATCCGGCGGTGAGCAGCAGATGCTGACCATGTGCCGTACGCTGATGGGAGATCCGGACCTGGTAATGATTGACGAGCCCACGGAAGGATTGGCTCCCAGTAATGTGGCACTGGTGAAAAACCTGATCTCCGAGATTGCCAAGCGAGGGATTTCCGTGTTGCTGGTGGAGCAGAAATTGACTATTGCCTTAAAGATCGCTAATCGTTTATATGTGATGGGTCACGGGAAAATTGTTTTTGAGGGAACCCCTCAGGAGTTCCAGGATAATCCAACTGTCCGCCAGGAATGGCTGGAGGTTTAACCAGGTCTCACAAATCAAGAATTATTTAAGGAGGTTCGTTATGTTAGGTTTAATGCAGGATAGACCACTGCTGATTTCTCAAATGATTGAACATGCAGCTCTGAATCATGGAGACGCAGAAATTGTATCCCGTTCAGTTGAAGGCCCGATTCACCGTTATACCTACAAGGATTGTGCGGCACGCTGCCGAAAGCTGGCCAATGCTCTGGGTAAGTTGGGTGCTCAGCAGGGTGATACGATCGGAACACTGGCCTGGAATGGTTACCGCCACCTGGAACTCTATTTCGGCGTGGCTTCGATGGGATCTATCTGCCATACGCTTAATCCCAGGCTTGCTCCAGAACAACTCGTTTATATTGTGAATCATGCGGAAGACAAGTTCTTTTTTACGGATCTGACATTTGTACCACTACTTGAAGCTGTGGCTGATAAACTACCCACAGTGACGCAGTTTATTATTATGACTGATCGGGCTCATATGCCGGAAACGAAACTCGCCAACGCTCTCTGTTATGAAGAGCTGCTGGATGCTGAGAGTGATGAATATGAATGGCCGCTGTTTGATGAAAACACCGCGTCATCTCTCTGTTACACTTCTGGAACGACCGGTAATCCCAAAGGTGTGCTTTTCAGCCATCGCTCAACCACGTTGCACAGCTACGCTGCCTGTATGCCGGATGCATTGGGTCTGTCGTCGATGGATGTGATGCTGCCTGTGGTACCGATGTTTCATGCCAATGCCTGGGGAATACCTTATGCAGCGGCCATGTGCGGTACCAAGCTGGTTATGCCAGGTGCCCAAATGGATGGTGAGTCGATTTATGAACTGATGGAATCCGAAGAGGTGAACCTCTCCGCCGGAGTGCCGACGGTCTGGATGATGCTGCTGGGCTATGTCAAAGAGAACAATAAAAAGTTTTCCCATATGAAAGCCACAATTATCGGCGGCTCAGCTGTTTCCCGCTCCATGATAGAGACCTTCCGGAATGATTATGGTGTAGATGTACTCCACGCCTGGGGCATGACAGAGACCAGCCCCCTGGGAACATCCTGCCGTATCAAGCGCAAGCACAAAAATCTCTCCAATGAAGAGATGAACACCCTCAACCTTAAACAGGGCAGGGCGGTATACGGTGTTGAGATGAAAATTGTCGATGATGAAGGTAAAGATCAGCCGTGGGATGGGGTCAAATTTGGGAACCTGCTGGTTCGGGGTCCCTGGATTACGTCGGGATACTTCAAGGGAGAAGGGGGACAGGCTGTCGACGCAGATGGCTGGATGGACACAGGTGATGTTGCAAATATCGATCCTGATGGTTTTATGCAGATTACAGATCGCTCCAAGGATGTGATCAAATCCGGGGGTGAGTGGATATCTTCGATTGATGTAGAGAACGAAGCGGTTGGTTGCCCGGGCATTGCTGAAGCGGCTGTCATCGCTATCCCTGATCCAAAATGGGACGAACGTCCTTTGGTGCTGGCAGTGAAGGAGCCAGGTTCTGACGTGACCAGAGAACAGGTAATCGAACACTTGACGAAGACTCTGGCCAAGTGGCAACTGCCGGATGATGTGGTGTTTGTTGAGGAACTTCCTCATGGAGCTACTGGGAAGCTGCAGAAAAACATTCTTCGAGAGGCGTACAAGGATTACAAACCGTCTTCTACATAGTTTGTAATTTTATCCCATGATTCATGAGCCGGATAACGTTTGTTGTCCGGCTTTTTTTATGTATTTCCCACCTGTATACTTTGACGATGATTAGACTGCTACTCAGGGCCTGAGGCTGATTTCAGTGGTTGATTTTTACGGGACCGGGTCTCCGTTTTGCAGATTCCCATCCATTTGGGACCGACCGCTCCCTTGACTTTCAGTGTCCTGGCATCTTCCAGACACATGCGACAATCTAAGTCTTGCCAGCTTCGGAATTGTAGATCAAATCATAGTTCCCGGGTCCAGGATGGACCAGCAAAGTTGGCCCATGCAGAGTGGTAGCTACTTAAATCGATACCAGACAGACGTTTTACCAAAAAGTGAAATACCTACAAAACCCTTGACGTTCAGGATAGTCTGCGTCTCATCTTCATACCACATTTTGCAGCTATAGGTTTTGCCGCTTCTGGCATCATAAATTTTTCCTTCCTCCCATTGATCATCATCAAATTCGAAATCGAATATCATATCCATCCCCAACAGCTTTCGAGACTGTAAAGATTCGTCAGGATTTTTTTCATCAAGGGTTTCCGCTTTCTCCAACCAGCTGATTTTTCCACAATACTTCGCGTCGCATTTATAAATCGTAATTTGGGTTGCGTCATCTTTTTTTGATTCAACTTTCCAGACTCCCAGAACCGAATCAGCATCAATCGCATACAGGCTGGCAGAACCAATCATAAAAGCGCATAAAATCACCACAAGAATTGATAATTGTTTAAACATCATTTTTCTCCTCCAATTTGTTATAGGAACAACAGTCCCTGTTCTATTCAATATGAAGCACGTTGAATTTCCTTAGCCCGTACCTTTCCTTCTTCCGGGTTTGACAATTTCGAATGATTTATAGCGGATATTTAACTCTTTTGCAAGCAAATCAGTGATTCACGACACCTCTATTCCAAATGCCTCGTTTTTGTGTCATTTTTGTTCAACAATGTCCGGTTAAGTTTTTGCAAAACAAAAGCTGAGTGATAAAACCAGTCTCTACGCATAAGGATTGAAAGATTTTCTGAGTTTGCTTCACGAAAAACCGCCAAACTCGCCGGCCTCGCTCAAACAGGCTCATTTTCGCTACGCTAAACTAAGAAAATCTAATAAATCCTTATAAGTGCGATCCAGATTTCATCGCTCAGCTTTTTGCAAAAACCTAACCGGACATTGCTGATTTCTGTTGAATTTGATAAGCCTTTCCCCGGTATTGAAAAATGTAGGGACTTTTTTCATAATCGATCATAGTTGAAAGCTTCAGCAGGCTTCGCTCTGAAAATTTGATCCAGTCATCGTCGATGCGTGTATAAAGGCTTTCTCCGGCAAAATAAATGTTTTCTGGAGAAAGCGGCAAACGCTGTCCTGTATTCAGGCGCAGGGTGATAAGATCTTTCTTATCTATGTCGATGACAAACAGGGCTGTGTCTTGGTATGGAAAATAGATTTTTTCCCGCCTGTTACCATTCATTTGGGAAAGAAAATAACCGCCGGTATCTTTCTGGATGGATGCATTAAAGCGATGGATAACCTTTTTCAGTTTGAATCGTCCCCCTTCGTTATACCAGTGGCCATTCTCATCCAACCAGAAAACAGCGTTCTCTCTGGGAATCACAATTTCTGGTTGATCTTTATCGGCAAGTAAGTACTTGTCTGTTTCTTTGTTCATGGGTTTTTTACTTCTTTGTCATCGTCCCGGAGTGGTGTATCGGGCAGAGAGAGTAAGCCCCTCTCTTTGAATTCATATTACGGGGCTACGGTTCCCTTTGTTTGCACTTTAATGTTACCGGCTTGCCGGTTTTCTGTAAATTGTCTGACAGCACCAAATAGTCTGCAAAGATAGTAATTTCTTTTTTTTAGGGTTTTGTTTATGCTAAGAGGTAGCGTTATGATGGTTTGTTGGAGGTTGGTTTTTTTAATGAGACCGTAAATTTCGATAGAAAATTGAAATGCGTCCCAGCCATGGCTATTCAAATTCGGGTCGTGTTCATGGATTATTAACCCAGAAACCCAGGAAATTCAATGGTTACAACAATCAAGAAAATTCTATTCACAACTGATCTTTCCGAACATGCCAAAGAGGTTTTCAAACAGGCGATTCGGTTGGCTGGCAGCTGTCAAGCTTCTATTACCATGCTGCATGTGATCGAAGAGACCACCTCAAATACAAAAAACCTCGTGATTGATCTGATGGGCCAGGAAGTATATGAAAAAATGGAAAAAGAGAACGAGACTTTTGCACAAAACGTGATGCTGGGCAAGCGCAAAGAAGCTCCGGTTATCCAGGAAACTTTGGAAAGACTGGCGCAACAGACTGGATCGATGGATGATGGAAAGACCGTTCAGGTTGATACTACGCTGGTCACCGTGGGCAATATCGCTGATGAGATCGTGCAGCAGGCGGAGAAGAACAGTTGTGATGTCATCGTCATGGGATATCACGTCAAGAACATCATCGTTGAACTGATGCTGGGCGGAAAGACCAGAAAAGTGATGCGGCATTCCAAAATACCGGTACATCTGGTCCCTATTCACGATTGATGGGTTCAGCTCTCGCTGTGATTTTCTGTCGATGTGATATCTAATTCGAGGAGATGTGGGGGGAGACAGGATTTAGTCACTGACGTCATAACCTGCTTTTTTGTAGTTTTCGTTAGCCCGGCTTTTGAGACGACTGTCATTTGTCTTTTCTGAATGTGTGTCAGCGAGTTCAGCAGCGTGGCTATGCAGGCCCTGTTTTTCATAGCTCTTTAACTGTTTTTCAACACTGGCGGATTCTGCAGAGGTCTCTATGATTGCTGCGCGGCAGAGAGAGACGGTTTTCTTTACATGTGCGCGGCAAGCGGGGCAGTTTGTGATAGGTTGATCGCTTAATTTCTGAAACTGCTCAAACCCATGCATGCAGAGACTGCATCCAGATTCCGGGTCGACTGGGATATATTCGTAAATGGGCATCGTATTTTCTCTATGGCATAGATCTACATCGTCTGATTACGCAATGGTCAATCCGGAGATTGTTACCGAAATATCGGGCATGTCGTCAAACATCTCTTCCCCATATTTCTCCGTCAGGACAGAGGTCACTTCGTCCAGTGCCATTGAATAGCAGATACGTTTAAACTCGCTGCTGTCAGGATCTTCTGAAAAATCTACGTTGAACGAGATCATGCCGGCATCCTTGACCTCTTCTCCATCCTGATCTTCTAATAAAGAACTGTAGCTGAATTCTAACTGAGTCATGATGATTGCTACCGGGATCGATGGTTAACTGGAAGCGGTGTTTTTTCAAACCATGAGGCAGAGGCTTAAGATCGTGAAATAAAGGCCTCCCGTGGTTATCAGTAGACACCCCGCGAGTAAACAGTATGCCTGAAGGGCATGAAAATATCAACCTGGAAAGCGCTCTGATTGCCCCGCGCTCTTACTATTTGACCAACATCCCTTTGTGGTGGGAAAAGAGAGGAGAGCTTGGTGTGATGTTTTGCCAACCCGGAATCTGGCGCATGTCGCCTCTCCCACACAGACCTCAACATGAATATCCTGTTTAATAATGCAACCACTTCCTGGGCGGGTATCAAGACCTGGATGGTAGAATTGGCTACCTTCCTGCAAGCAAAAGGGCATCGACCTTTGATTGTTTGCCGGGAGAAAGATCTACTGATCGAGAAGTGCCAGGAACGGAATCTGGACTGCCTCCCCATACACTACGGTCCAGATTATTCACCTTTTACACTCAGTAAGTTTTTCAGGATTTTCCGGGATCATGATACCGAGCTTGTGATCACTAACATTTCTAAGGGGATTCGGACGGCCGGGTTGTCTGCCAGGCTTAAAAAGATTCCCCATATAAATCGGGTCGGCAATTATGGGGATCTGAAAGCAACAACTAAAGTGAAATGGGAGTATAGCAAATTGATTGATAAGGTGATTGTGCCTTCTCAGGCTTTATATGACCATTTTTTCGAAAAGGCGTATCTGAAGGACAAACTGCGCATGTTTCATAACGCAGTCATGGCACCCCCATATGTGGAAAAAAGTAATGGCGTTCCGAAATTTGCGGTGTTGGCCAATCTCAGTAAGCGCAAACAGGTGGATAAAATTATTGAGGCGTTTGCCCGGTTGACTGATTTTGCTTGGGAGTTTCATGTGGGAGGTTTTGGCCGGGAATTGGAGGGTTTAAAGGCACAAGTTCGGCAACTTGGTTTGGAAGACCGTATCTTTTTTCCTGGTCGGGTGGATGCTGTTACATTTCTTAATGATAAAGATGTCGGCCTTCTCTATTCTTATCAGGAGGCTTTTGGCTGGTCGATTATCGAATACATGGCGTCATCCTGTGCTGTAATTGCTTCTGATGTCGGTGGTATCCCGGAGATCATTAGGGATGAAAACCAGGGGTTGCTGGTTAATCCTCATCAACTGGAGTCTCTGGTTGAAGCCCTGAGAACCTGTCTCACTGAACCGAATCGAGTGAAAGAGCTGGCAAAGGGGGGGTATCAAAGGGTGCAGGAGGCGTTTAACCAACAGACGATATTCTCTGCCATAGAAAAGGAATTTCAACTCACCATCGATCAGAAACGCCGTTAAATCCCGCATTAAGCACCACCTGAAGCGGGAATTGTCTTTGCAGAACTCGGTTACAGCGCCTGCAGGAAATCGTTGTATTTTTTGAGATTGTTGATAATGCGTGCTGTCATGGAAAAATCAGGAAAGGTTGCCACGTCTGCCTGATTAAACAGATCTCGTATTTCTTCTCGGATGAAGGCAAGCTGAGGGCTCTCTCGATGCTCCAGAGAGATGAAGAGTGGCTTTTGCAGCATTTTGACTGCTTCTACGACGTACCCGATAAAACGGATCATCTCTGTCCGACCCAGACCCCTGTAAATCCATCCCGGATCGAGATTAAAGATGAGCGCGTCGGTATTGGGGTCCTCCCGCAGCAGCTCGATCACCCGATAGAAATTTTTCTTATCGAAAAGAGCCATCATGATATCCAGTGGATTTTTGGAACTGCTGCCCTGTACCGGGATAAACGCTTCGAGTTGTTCAATGGTTTTATCCGCCAGTCGGGGAACGGACAGCCCCTCTTTTTCAGCAAAATCGGTCATGGTCACGGATCCGCCACCGGCGCCACCCAATACCACTACCCTGCGTCCGGATGGAAGTGGCATCATCTGCAATGCTTGCACGGTGTTGACCATCTCTTCCAGTGAGCTGACAGAAATAATACCCGTTTGTCTGCACATGGCATCCCAGATGGTCTGGGAACCGGCGATAGCTGCTGTGTGAGACTGGGTCGCCCGGCTACCCCCTTCAGTCTGACCGCCCTTCCAGACGACCAGTGGTTTTTTGGGGGTGATGCTGCGGGCTGCTTCGAAGAACTCTCTCCCGTCTCGTAGCCCTTCGACGTAGCCAGCAATGACCTCTGTTTTTTCGTCAGCAGCATAGTAGCTCAGAAATTCGTGGGCTTTCAGATCGCTGGCATTCCCGAAGCTAACTGCTTTGCTGAAGCGAGGTTTCAGGGATTTTATGCTCATGATGATTTCGGAAGCCAACTGACCGCTTTGGGAGAAAAGTCCCACTGAACCCGGTGTTTGTGGAAAGGAAGTGTTCCAGGCAAGTCCGCCCTCCGGACAATACAACCCCATGCAATTGGGACCGATCAGACGGATGCCGCCAGAGCGTGCTACCTGAACAATCTCTTCCTCCACCCCCTTGAACTCTTCTCTGCCTGTTTCGCTGAATCCGGCGGTGAGTAGATGCACAAACTTAACCTGTTTTTGGATACACTGCTTCAGCACCTCGATTACGCCTGCCAAAGGGATAGTGAAAATAGCCAGATCGATTTCATGGGGAATATCAAGAACCGAGGCGTAGACTTTGTAGCCCATAATTGTGTCTGCCGTCGGGTGCACCGGGAAGATGGCTCCTTGCAGGCCCATTGCCAACGAGCCTGCAATCCAGGAGTTTCCGCTGGACCAGCCCCATTTTTTTCGTGTGGTAGCGCCGATAACGGCAATATTTTTCGGCAAGAATAGATTATCTAGTGAATGGGTCAATGTTTTCTCCTGGGGTGTGCTTTTTATGTTTTATTTGAGAAGGGGCTTGTGTCAATGAGGTGGAATCTGATGGTCAGTCACTGAAAAGTCCAGGCGTCAGGGACACGGTTATATCGTCGCTGCTCAGCAAACGAGTGGCGATACCCTGTGTACGGGGCAGTTCATAGGCAAAGTAGTATTTGAAAGTTGCTACTTTTCCCTCATAAAACAGCTTTTTGGGTCCCTGTTGTGCGATCCCTAGATTGTGGGCAGCGATGGCCTGCAGTAACCACTGCCAGGCAATCGCGATCAGACCAAAGTATTCGAGGTAGAGACTGGCGTCAGACAAAAAGATTTCGGGAGTTTCTCTTTGGGAGACTTTAAATGCTGTGACGTCCTGGAGCTGAACCAGAATGGGTGTCAGTTGCTCTGCGTAAGGGGTCAAATCCGGAATTTGGCTGGCGGTTTCGATGGAGGTGTTCACCTCATCTAAAAACAGCTTGAGTGCCTGGCCCTTTTTCATGACGACCTTTCTTCCCAATAGATCCATCCCCTGTATTCCGGTGGTCCCCTCATGGATAGGGTGAATGCGGCTATCGCGAAAATATTGTTCCACCGGGAAATCATCACAATATCCATAACCACCCAGACATTGAATGGCCTGGCTGGTCGATTGAATAGACATTTCTGAAGGGTAGGTTTTAGCGATAGGTGTCAGCAGGTCCAGCAAGAGAGCGTATCGCTCCTTCAGATCCCCTTCGCAAAGCTGTTCCAGATCGGCATATTTAGAACACTGTAAAAGCAATGAAAGTGATCCTTCCGTGACTGCACGTTGAAAAAGCAGCATCCGCTTGACGTCTGCATGTTCAATGATGGGTACCTGGGGCAGGCTGGCACCTTTTTGTCCCGTTTTTCTCCCCTGCGGTCTCTCCTGGGTGTATTCCAGAGATGCATAGTAAGCCGCACTGGCGATACCGGTGGCGCTGATTGCGACGCCGAGACGAAACTCGTTCATCATCTGAAACATGTACTTCAACCCCTTGTGGGGTTCACCAACGAGATATCCCTGGCACGCTCCCTTTTCGCCGATCACCAGTTCAGTTGAGGGCGCCCCCTTATATCCCAGTTTGTGAAAAATTTGTGAAACCGTGATGTCGTTATCCATCAGCTTTCTGACAGGGTCAAACCGTTTCTGGGGAACCACGAACAGCGAGATCCCCTTGACACCATCTGGAGCGCCGTCAATTCTTGCCAGCATGAGGTGCACGATATTATCGACCCCATCATGGTCGCCGGCGGTGATGAATACTTTTTGCCCTTTGATACTGTATGTGACGTCTTCTATAAGTGTGGCTCTGGTTGCAATATCGGCCAGTGAACTGCCGGCCTGGGGCTCTGTTAAAGCCATGGTCCCCTGCCAGCGTCCTTCAAGCATGGATGGAACATACGTCTCGATCAGCTCCTGACTGCCGAACGAGGTGATCAGACGGGCAGCGCCAGCGGTCAGGTCGGGGTAAACTGACGCAGAGTAATTCGCAGCGGAAAAATAGTATTTAATAATACTGTATATCATGAGTGGCAACTGCTCCCCTCCCGAAGTTTCTGGAAAAGAAGCTCCGATCCAGCCACCCTTGCCGCATTCTTCCATGATCTCCCGGATCGCGGGATGCACGTTTATCCGTCCATCTTTCAATTCAATTCCCTGGCGATCCATCTCTTCCAATATCGGGTAAAACTTATTTTTAGCCAGTTTCAAGGCTTCGGATAGAACCATGTCGAACATCTTCCGAGAGTGCTGCCCGAAATAGTCATAAGTGGTCAGTTCGAGAACGTTAAAAACGTCATAGAGTAAAAATCTGACATTGTTTTCACTAACAAATTTTCCGGCCAATTGACCTCCTGGTCTGGTACTTTTTTGTGATCGAATTCGATGACTCATGGTCGTTTTTGACTTCAAAGTCTACAGATTTGATTATAAGTCGACAAGTCCCAAGCGATCTGGTAGAGTTTCATCACGTTTTTTGGGTGCGGTTTGAGTCGATGTTTTTGTGTCTGAGGAGGATTTTTGTATATTAAAAAAACCGCTTGTGAGATAGTTAATCACCTTGCAAATTCCAAGGGTGTGTGTTAATTTTGTTTAACTTTTTTTTAGAGGAATAAGCCGTTTTGGTGCTTATTTCATTTCAACAGGCAGGAATTGTTCCGGTAAGTTTGCCTTACTGGCTATTTAAAGGAGAGATCGATGAAATTGTTCAAATCTTTGGCTGTATTGATAATCCTGTTTTTCACAACTGCGGGATTGACGTTTGCAGGAGAAACACTGGATAAAGTTAAGGCGGATGGATTTATCAAGATTGGTGTGAATGGCAGTGTTCATGGGTTCGGTGCTCCAGATTCAAATGGTGTGTGGAAAGGACTTGATGTTGATACTGCAAAGGCAATCGCTGTGGCTGTGTTTGGTGGCTACATGAATCGCATTCGCTACGTACCGCTGACGGCTGTGCAAAGATTTACGGCGCTGCAGTCGGGAGAGATTGATGTCCTAACCCGTAACGCCACGCACACACTGAGCCGCGATACCGCTCTGGGATTGGATTTTGTGACTGTCAACTACTATGACGGACAGGGATTCATGGTTGACAAAGGACTGGGCGTAAACACAGCTTCCCAGCTGAGTGGTGCGACTGTCTGCGTGTTACCGGGAACGACAACCGAACTCAATGCAGCAGATTTTTTCCGTACAAAAGGCCTGAAGTGGAAGCCCGTTGTGATCGAAAATACAGCTGAGCTTTCTAAAGCGTTTTTTGCAGGTCGCTGTGATGTCTTAACATCTGATATTTCCCAACTGGCGGGGATTCGTTCCGGTTCTACAAATCCAAAAAAATATAAGATCCTGCCGGACGTTATTTCCAAAGAGCCCTTGGCACCAGCTGTTCGCCATGGCGACAACCAGTGGAAGGATATCGTAAACTTTTCTGTGCTGACTCTGATCAATGCGGAGGAGTTGGGTATCACGTCTAAGAATGTCGACCAGATGCTGAAAAGTAAGGACCCCAAGATTCAACGATTTCTAGGCGTCAATCCTGGGAATGGAAAAGCGTTGGGATTGGATGAGAAGTTTGCCTATCGCATTATCAAACTTGTGGGGAACTACAGTGAAGTCTTTGAAAGAAATGTTGGTCCCAAAACAAAAGTTGGACTGGAAAGAGGCCTGAATGCTCTTTGGACCAATGGTGGACTCATGTATTCCCCGCCGTTCAAATAAGAATTGCCAATATTCAGATCGATGCCTGAGGAAAAAATAGTCTTCAGGCTTTGATCTGGTCATCGTTAACCAAATGAAATTATGAGTTCTCAGGATGCTAAACAGGCCAACAAGGTCTTTTTCTGGTATGATCCCGTCAAACGGGGAATCATTTACCAGGTATTGACCCTGCTGACTGTGGGTCTGGTTGGGTATTATCTATTTACAAACGTGCAGGCCAATCTGGAACGACAATCCATTGCCACCGGATTTGGCTTTCTGGAAAAGGAGTCTTCCTTTGAGATTGGGGAATCTCTGATTGAGTACTCTTCTGCGGACACCTATGCCAGGGCTTTGTTGGTTGGGGTTTTGAACACACTCAAGGTCTCATTCGTTGGAATTGTGTTGACTGTAATCCTGGGCGTATTCATTGGTATCGCTCGTCTTTCCAGCAACTGGCTGGTGTCCAAAATTGCATCTGCTTATATCGAGCTTTTTCAAAATATTCCCATCCTGCTGCAGCTTTTCTTCTTTTATGCCCTTTTTTATGAGGTATTTCCGTCTCCTCGTCAGGCTTTGAACCCATTAGGCGGTGTTTTTGTTACGAACCGGGGGATTGTTTTTGGTGTCCCGGCGGCCCATGAGGCTCACGGATATATGCAGGCCGCTTTTGTGGTAGGCTGTGTGATTGTGTTTTTTCTGAATCGCTGGGCTAGAAATAGGCAAGCCAGGACAGGTCAAACGTTTCCGGTTTTGTATTCTGCCGCAGGAATAATTGTGGGACTGCCGCTTTTGGTCTGGGTGCTGTTCGGTGCGCCGACAGCCATGAACGTCCCCAAGCTGGCCGGGTTTAATTTTGAAGGGGGCGTGAATTTGAGCCCCGAGTTTGGCGCACTTTTGTTTGGGTTGGTTCTTTATACGGCCGCATTTGTAGCGGAAATTGTCCGGGCCGGCATTCAATCTATCGAGAAGGGGCAGACAGAAGCAGCGATGTCAATTGGCCTACGACCGGCACAGGTCATGAAGCTGGTCATTCTGCCTCAGGCGTTGCGGGTGATTGTCCCGCCTTTGACAAGTCAAATGCTGAACCTGACCAAGAACAGCTCACTGGCTGTGGCCATCGGCTTTCCGGATTTTGTGGCTGTGGCGGGGACTTCCATTAACCAGACCGGTCAGGCAATCGAAGGTGTGGCAATGATCATGATGGTTTATCTGACTTTCAGCTTGTCTACATCGGCATTCATGAATTGGTATAACAAACGGATCGCACTCATTGAAAGATAGTAGAGATTATGAAATCGACTGTACCAGCAGAATCCGGTGAGGTATTAAAACCGCCTCTCACCGAATCAGGAATTCTCGGTTGGATCAAGCACAACCTTTTCAATGGCTATTTCAATAGTATTTTGACGATTCTGATTTTGCTGGTGGCCTGGCAATTGATCCCACCTTTTATCAGGTGGACGTTTATAGATAGCGTCTGGAATACCACCGGTGAAGCCTGCCGGGAAATCAAAGGGGCTTGCTGGTCAATCGTGCCGGCCAATCTGCGGCTGGTTATTTTTGGTTTTTACCCAGCGGACCAGCAATGGCGGCCTTTGTTGGCCATGATCATGCTGGTCGGCTTACTACTCTACAGCAAAAATCGAAAACACTGGAAAAAAAGGCTGCTCTATTTCTGGCTGCTGGGATTGTTTTCGATGGGGATGCTGATGGGGGGTGGTTATTTTGGGCTGGTACCCGTCGAAAGCGCAAAATGGAGTGGGCTGCCGCTGACACTGATGTTGTCATTTTTTGGCATGGTAGCAGCGTATCCACTAGGTGTTGTACTGGCGCTGGGACGCCGTTCGAAACTGATGGGGATTCGCTCGCTGTGTGTTGTCTATATCGAGATGATCCGAGGGGTCCCACTGATCAGTCTGCTGTTTATGTCGTCCATCATGTTTCCCCTTTTTCTGCCCAAGGAGCTCAATTTTGATAAAATCCTGCGGGCCCAGGCGGCCATTATCCTTTTTACGGCGGCCTATATCGCAGAAGTGGTCAGGGGGGGGCTGCAGGCCATCGACAAGGGACAGTATGAAGCGGCGGAGTCCATCGGGTTGAACTACTTCCAGAGCATGCGTTTGATTATTCTGCCCCAGGCACTGAAGATTGTCATCCCCCCCTCGGTGGGTATTCTGATTTCAGCTTTCAAGGACACCTCCCTGGTGGTCATCATCGCCCTCTATGACCTTTTAAATACTTCCAAATCGGTGCTTGCAAATCCTGAGTGGATGGGGGGTAGCACCGAGATCTATATTTTTGTAGCCTTGATCTATTTCGTGTTCTGCTATCTGATGTCCAGCTACAGCCGACGGTTAGAAGTCGAACTCGAATATAAAACCGACTAAGCAGGCGCCAGTAACTTTTCAAGCCCTGAATAACAAACGGAATCCAACAGAATCTTATGATTACGGACACTCAAAAAGAGAGCCCTGCATTGCCAGAAGATGTCATTATCAGAATTGCAAGTATGCACAAGTGGTATGGCGATTTTCATGTATTAAAGGACATCAATCTGGATGTGAAAAAAGGGGAGAGGATTGTCATCTGCGGTCCGTCCGGTTCGGGTAAGTCAACCATGATACGTTGTATCAACCGGCTGGAGGAACATCAGAAAGGGATTATCGAGGTCAACGGCATCGAACTGACCAACGATTTGAAAAATATTGAAAAGGTGCGGGCCGAAGTGGGCATGGTGTTCCAACACTTCAACCTCTTTCCCCACTTGACGATTCTGGAAAATCTGACCCTGGGGCCTATCTGGGTCAGAAAAACGCCCAAAAAGATAGCTGAAGAAGAAGCCATGCACTACCTGGAGATTGTCCATATTCCAGAGCAGGCCCAAAAATATCCGGGGCAGATTTCCGGTGGACAGCAGCAGCGCGTGGCGATAGCCCGCAGCCTCTGTATGAAACCCGAAATTATGTTGTTTGACGAACCCACCTCAGCCCTGGATCCGGAAATGATCAAGGAGGTGCTGGATGTGATGATCGAGCTGGCAGAGGGAGGGATGACCATGCTCGTTGTCTCACATGAGATGGGTTTTGCCAAGACGGTGGCTCATCGGGTTGTTTTCATGGATTTCGGAGAGATTGTGGAAACCAATGAACCATTTGCTTTTTTTGACAATCCTCAGCACGAGCGTACCCAACTCTTCCTCAGCCAGATTCTCTGAGCGAAATGGTCGGACGACTGTTGAGGGTTAATCTTCAGAGACCCGCGTAATTTCCACCCGCGCTTCGTGAAAAGTGCTGCCTCCTCCCAGATCAGTCGTTTTCTGGGAGGTCAGATCGTTGATGGCGGTCAGAGCAGATGCGGCATTTTCCCAGTAAATTCCTTCCGCTACAACCAGCCCGGGCTGAGTATCCTCTGTGACCCATGCTTCCCTGATCGTTTCTCCCCGGTGATTATTGAGCCGAAGGCGGTCTCCTGTTGAAATCTTTCTTGGGAATGCATCTCGCGGATGTATCAGCAGTTTTCCAATTTCATTGGGAAAGCATTCACCGAAGGTACTATTCAGAAGATGAGTTGCCGGTGGCGTGATGAGTTTCAGAGGATAGCGTGACTTTAAATCGGGATTGTCGAATTCAAGGGGGGGTCTGATACAAGCAAACGCGGGAACTCCGGCTTCTGTTTTCTGACTGACAAAATGAAACATGTCTTTGTTTTTAGGATGATCTGCATCTGCGTGGATGGAGCTGACCCATTTTCCTGCTTCAATCGTTGAGGGATTGATTGATTTGTCGATACCCGCCAGGCCATTTAAGTAAGCGCCGATTCGTTCGTCCACCGTCTGTTGAAAGGGGGGATCGGTATAGCCCATTTTTTTGGCCAGCGTCTGAAAAAGATCAAAATTGCTCAGGGCTTCTCCGACTGGCAGGATGACGGGTTGGGTCACCCCCATTTGGAAGTGACCGTAGGCGGTATATACATCACTGTTTTCGAATGATGTCGTGGACGGCAGCAGCAGATCTGCGTACCGTGCAGTGGGTGTCATGACTTGCTCATGCACGATTGTGAAAAGATCCGTTCGCTCCAGACCTTTTCTAACCCTGGACGAATCCGGTGCCACACTCAGGGGGTTGCTGTTGAACACAAAAAGTCCATGAATTGCTGGTTTTAGACTGGTTAAGGCCTGACCCAACTGAACCATGTTAATCTGCCGGGTCTGCACTGTTGCCAGCGATGAATGAACCAGTTTTTCGTTGTTTCCGTAGAAAGCCCGAGAAGAGGCCAGCACCCCCCGCCCCTTTGCTCCGTCATAAAGCCCCAGAGCAGCAGCCAGGCCAATGATGGCACGTACAGACATTGCGCCACGGGTATTACGTGTCATCCCGATGCCCAAGCGGAAGAAAGTGCGGGGATTCTCTTCCAGTAGTTGGGCAAAGGCGTCAATCTGCAGTTTAGAGAGCCCGGATGCCTTTTCAATTTTTCCCCAACCGATGCCGGTCACATAATCGCTGAATTCACTGAACCCAGTGGTTTCTTTTTCGATATACTCACGATCTTCTGAGCCCCTCTCTAAAATCAGTTTGAGAACTCCCAGCGCGAGTGCCGTATCACCACCGGGTTGGACTGGAAGGTAGAGGTTTGCAGCCTTGGCTGTTTTATTGCGATAGGGATCAATCACAACCAGCTTACCCCCCTTTTTTCGGCATTGTTGAATGATAGGCCAGAAATGGACGTTGGTTGTTTTGACATTGATTCCCCAGGCGATGATCAGGCTCGAATCGGCTGCTGTTTCAGAGGTGGTACCGGCTTTTTCACCGCAGTGTGCCTGCCAGGCGGCGCCAGCGGCAGTAGAGCAGATGGTTCGTTTCAAACGGGAAGCCCCAAAACGGTGAAAAAAGGGTTCGCCTGCCCAACGGTTGATGTGGCCCATATTTCCGGCGTAGGAGTAGGGGAGCAGTGATTCGCTGCCATAGTCCTCTTTCATTTTGTGCAGTCTGGCAACCAGGATTTCCCAGGCATCATCCCAGGAAATACGCTCAAACTCTCCGCTGCCTTTGATCCCGATTCTGAGCTGTGGAAAAAGAATTCGTTCAGCGGAATGAATCCGATCCGCATAATGCCGCATTTTTCGACACAGGAACCCCCGGGTAAATGAGTGGTCCGGGTCTCCCTGCAGGCGGGTGATGCGCCCGTTTGCAGTGGTTGCCACAATCCCGCAACTATCGGGGCAGTCCAATGGGCAGATGGTTTTTCGGGTTTCGATCATGGCAACGAGGCTCTAGGTTTGATGAGAAAATGACGAATCTGATGTCGTCGTTAGAACGGGGTTTTCTTCAGGTTTTTCACCTCATTGGAATTGGGATAATACTTCTCAATGATGGTGATGTGTTTCTCGTATTGTTCGAGACTTGCCTTCGCTTTCTTGAGCGTCATCGCTCTCCAGTAATGAGCGTAAATGTTTGTTTTGTGCAGGTTGAGGGCTTTGTCCAGAGAGATAGCGGCCAGCCGGTAACGACGGGTGTCCGCCAATGCGATACCGTTTTTAAGGTGAAAGAATGTCTCAATGGCGGTTTCTGCTTTCAGTGGGGCCAGCAACCTGTCCAGTTCTTTAAAATACATGGACTTGCTATTGATCATGGCTGTGGAGTTGACAATGACGTTTTTCTTCAGCTCCAGATCCTCGGCTCCAGTATTGACAGTTATTGTGACATCCCGCCAGGAATTTCTGAATAGCATATCACCCCATTCCAGCCTTTTGCCAACGGCATAAGCCAGAAAGCAGAAGCTGAAATAGTCGAACTCACTTTTATTGGCAAAGTTGTGAAAAATAGAGTTGCTGGAAACTTGTGGAAAACGATAGTTTTCTGCAAACAGGTCATGTAACTTGCAGATATTAGGGAGAATTGACACTGATCTCCCTGAGGCGCTTTGCATTTCGTCAATAGCCCACTCCAGAATTTCTGTAAAATTGGTAATGGTACGGCCGGCGAAATTGGGAACGTTGAAGATTTTTGCTGCCTGAGTAATCAAGGATACAATCAGAGGCGGCAAATTGCTATTTATGACTCCGTTATCGGATATCTTATCATCCGGTTGGATTTCTATTTTGAGTAGATTGGAGATGCTCATTTTATAGGCATCTGAGAATATGTATTTTTCCCAATGTTGATAGAGCTCTCCAATGTCTTTGCAGCATTCGTCGAAAAGCTGTTTGATATTGTCGATTTCCCGCTGCGTCTCAGTTGGGGAAATGCCTGGCTGACGTGCCTGTTCCAGCAGGGTGGTGTGAATATACTGTATGAAAGCAGCGGCTTCATCTTTGAAATCGTCATCATTCAGTCTGATTAAAGACTTGATCACTTGGATCAGAGTTCCTGGAAACTGGCTGTAAAGATAGTCGATCAGATCACGAATAGTCGCCAGGTTATTTTTGGAGAGGAGTCCGATCAGCTCCTGCAGATGAGTTTTAGATATGTAGAGCATGCCCAGCACCAGATTATTTAAAATGGGCAGGGTGTCAGGGTCCGAAGTGATGGAAATGTCACTCAGGTAGCGGATCATATTGTTGAGCAGGTTGGCGTGCCACCTGATTGTGGATTCGAATTTCTGTTTGTCCAGCCGTGTCTGCTCAAAGATGTGATTAAAGATTAATTTGAACTGCTCTTTATCGATGGTCAAGCGAGTTATAAAAGGGATAAAATCTTTTAAATACGTACCCGAACTGCCGTCGGTCAGATTGTTCATTAGTGTCAGCTGATCTCTGATCTCCTTTTTCTGGCGGATCGGCATCAATATATTCCAGATCTCGATAGCTTTGTTGTCCTTATCCTCTGCTTCGTGAAATAAACGGATGGCCTTGAGCAAGGGCATCCAGGTTTCGATTTCGCTGTCCCGGAATATTTTTTTTTCATACACCGCTTGCAGCAGGTCAGCTACATACTTGCTCAAAGCGGATATCATCAGGTAAAAATGAGATTTGTCTTTTTTATCAGGAGGCAGGTAGTTCTGATAGTAAAAGGTGATGGATGTAGTGAATTTATTCAGATAGTCATCGGCCTGTTTGCCTGAATAGTTGTAGATGGCAATCAGGCCCCGCCGGACAACATCCAACGGAATACGGGGCAATATATCACCCGGGGAATCAATAAATATTTGCTGGGTTAAAAGATGCAGAAAATCCCCGGAACGAGCGATCAAAGATTTTAGAATGCTCGCGAGTGGATGGTTGGCTGGAAGGAGTTTATTTTGTGGCAGACGGCTGAACTCTTTCTGAAAAATATCTTGTTTTAGTTCCTGTCGGAAAATCTTTGAAACTCTCCTGATATATTCAATCTCAGTTTCGCTGTTGTCCCGGGCCAGAAATAAATGGGTATAAACATTGACAAAAGCCTGACTTTGGCCTTCGACTCTCAGCAGGTCCGGAAAGATTTCCTTTAAAATCGATGCCGTTTTTTCCTGGTTAAGTGCCAGCAAAACGGTTGTCGATAGTTTGGCCATTCTCTGAGAGCTCGCTGCCTTTTCAAAAATATGGAGTATCAGACGTTTGAAATCCAGTTTTTTTCTATATAGGCTCAGCAGATATGAACCGAATTTCGGGGAAGTGATCGCGCTCACCGGTTGCATCAAATCTGTCAGATTTACCAGGTGGTCGATTCGTTTTCTAAAAACTTCGTCCTTTTTGACCCCATTAAGTATCTTCAGAAGCTGTTGAATTTCTTCATTAGAGCCTCCAAACTGATAGATTCTTTTAATCGCCAGTAGTTCGTTTCCCCGCATGAATTTGGAAGAAGTGATCCCTTTTAAGAGCCCCTTGTGTTTCCCATGAAGTAATTCTACAAATTTTGAAAAAGTCGCCAGTTCATTGTCTCCTTTGGTCTTCTTGATGGACTGGTTGACTTCGGATCTGACCTTCTGGAAAAAATCATCTACCACGTATTTTGGCTTTTTCACAACCTCTGACAGATAACGTCGGAGAACATGAACCAGAATAACCATCGGATCTTGCGGATTCTGCTCTACTTCGTCTTTCAGTATGATTGTTGGTTTCAGGATACCCTTCGATGATGTCGCCATTTCGTGTCTCTATCGATTTTAGTCCTGTTTCACAAAAAGTTATGCCCGCTTCTTTCCCTCTAGCCTGGGATAATGAGAGATGTCGATCTAGAAAAAATTATCCGGGCAGAGGTCCCCTTTTTCACAGATGATTCCCTTATTGAGTACTCTAATGAAAAATCATCTGACCGGCAAATGGTTTTTGTTGTGAGATTCTATCGGTATAGGATGTATTCAACAACCCGAATTCGGTCTTCCTGTATATTCTTCTTTATATTACGCACCATGGCCAGAAGGTTTTCGCCATACACTATTTTTTGATTGAGAATGGGTTGATTTTCTCTGACGTTTTTTGCTTTTTGCATTTCAAACCAATCCAGGGCATTTTGGGAGATATCCTGCCAGAAAACTTCCGAGAAGCCGACCCTTTTGACCTGATTTCTCAAATCTGACTCTGAAACCAGAAAACTGAGTGACTGATCATGTGCCCAGGGAACCGGGAAGCAAATTGGGCTCTGGGAACCGGCAACGACATCGTGGATCAGAAGGCGTCCCCCTTTCTTCAGGATGCGGTGATACTCAGAATAGAGCCGATCTTTGTCTGGGATATTCATTGAACAGTGCTGACTCCAGATAGCGTCAAATACTTCCGGTTTGAATGGCATCTGCAAAGCATCCCCATTCAGAAAATCCACAGTTTCAGCCATTTTCACACTCTTCGTCAAAAGCTGAGCCATTCTACAAAAAGCCTCGGTGATATCCAGGCCAATCACGTTCAGGTCAAATTCTGTGGCTATGGTTCGGGCTGGACCTCCCAGCCCGCTGCCAACGTCCATCACAAGGCTTCCTGCATGTAGACCGGCTTTATTGGCAAGAGCTCGTGTCGCTAATTTACCCCCAATATGCAGCTCATCGAAGGATGCAAGATCGGCCAATGTCAACTGCGACATTTTTTTTCCGGCTTTGCTCAGCGCGGACAGAATATTTGTTTCAAGACTATTTTTGTCATAATGTTGATTGATGGATTTAATTGATGGTTGAATTTGCTGTTTGTTTGCCATTTCTCCTTCTTCCATTTTTATCGATTTTGAGAGAGGTCAATTTTACGAATAATGCTGGATTTTCGTAATGTGTACCAGAATCTTGTTATGTTGGGCAGCGAAAATTGCTATCTGACGGGATTTTCAATGGGTAAAGGAGTGTCACAACCTTTTGATACCATAGGGATCGTTTAAAAATAACTTCACATAATCTGTTTGCAAAGGGATCGTTAAAAAAAACTTCACTTAATCTGTTTGAAAAAGTACCAAGAAACACTGGATATTTTGCGAACAGAACGTGACAGCAACGTGTTTCCTTTTCATTAATGGGAAACACTTGACTAATTTTTTAGCCGACCCTGAAGTACCAAGAAACACTGGACATTTTGCGAACAGAACGTGACAGCAACGTGTTTCCTTTTCATTAATGGGAAACACTTGACTAATTTTTTAGCCGACCCTTAGTTCTAAACAGGGTTTAAACCATCATCAAAAAAATCGACTAATTTAGGCTATCTTTTTTGATGTTTTCACAATAATCGATTATTTTCACTCATATATTTTACAAGACTACATTATAGCCAATTTTATCGACCATATTGACCCAATCTATTTTCGAGGGGGGGACTTTTTGGCCGTGTCGGAAAATTTAAAATATTGAAAATATAGAGTTTTTATAACTAGGCATACTTTTAGCAAGAATGCAATATAAATAAAAAGAGCAACAGTTTTATATGTGATTTTAATTTCATAATCTACAAAAAAAATAATCAAGGAGAAATAAAAAATGAAAAAATTTGTTAATAGAAGACGTTCCAGAAAGGGAGCAATTTCTTTTAAGCCCGACCGTCAATATATTGAACAAGCAGTCACTGCATTTCTGGAAAACGGTGGTAAAATCAATCATGTGGAAGCAAGTGAGAAGAGCTTTGAAAACTCATGGATGATTAATGACGTCAGTTCTGATGTGGATGAGTTTTTGAATGGTCAGTAGTAAAATCCACTTAACCTCAATTTTGAACAGATGAAGATCCTATGCTTCAAACCCCAACTGATACTCCATCCTGGCTGCGGTTATTCAGCGAGGATGGGGTTACTTCCCTGCTGACTTCCCGTCAACAAGCGTTCCCCCTAAATAAATCAAGCCGGTTCATGTGCTAAACTGAATTATCGGACCTTTATGAGTGATATATAGTCGACGGGCGTCGGATGTTCGGATGATCCTGGATTCCACGCGGGTTAGACTTTCGATCGATAATTTCCTATAATCAACTTTAGCAAACAGAAGGCATGAACCCCGGCAAGACTGAAATACCAATTTATTCCCGCCTTTAAAGAACGTGATGAGGAATAACAAGACAGAACCTGTTGGGTAATGACATCAAAAAAGGCAGAAATCCGGTTAAGGAAATGCCAAAGCGAAAACATTGTTAAACCATAGGAAAAACTATGAAGAAAGTGATTGTTTACTCAAAAGGTTATTGCCCATACTGTGTTAGAGCCAAGGAGTTGTTGAGTTCCAAGGGCATCAGCTTTGAAGAGATTGCTGTCGATATGAGGCCGGAGGAGCTGGCTATCATGATCGAAAAATCCGGCGGGGTCAGAACTGTTCCCCAGATATTTATTGACGATTTTCATGTGGGTGGCTGTGACGATCTCTATGAATTGGAAAACAAGGGGGAGCTGGATAAGCTGCTTGCCTTGGACGTTAAAAAAGATGATGAAAATCATCATCGGTTGATTATCCTCGGATCGGGACCGGCCGGGTACACGGCCGCTATATATGCTGCACGCGCTAACCTGTCACCGTTGCTGATTTTCGGCCCTCAGAAGGGCGGCCAGCTGACGACCACTACAGAAGTTGAGAACTTTCCCGGATTTCCAGAGGGTGTTGACGGTAACCTGCTGATGGACAGCATGGAGAAACAGGCAGTACGGTTTAACACTCAGGTTACGTTTGGGGAGATCACGAGTGTGGATCTCTCCCAGCGCCCGTTTAAACTTCATCAGGAAAAGAAATTGTTTACCTGTGATTCGCTGATCATCTCAACCGGTGCTTCTGCGCGCTACCTTGGACTACCCAGTGAAACCCGCTTTAAAAACAAAGGTGTTTCAGCTTGTGCGACCTGCGATGGATTTTTCTTCAAAGGGCAGAAAGTGGCGGTAACCGGGGGAGGGGATACTGCTCTGGAAGAGGCTTCTTATCTGACCAACTTCTGCGAAAAAGTGTACCTGATTCATCGACGCGATGAATTCCGTGCCAGCAAAGCGATGCAGGATCGTGTTTTAAAAAATAGCAGAATTGAAGTGGTCTGGGATTCGGTGGTAGATGAAGTGATAGGTGACGAAACAAAAGGGATGACTGATCTCAGGGTGCGCCATCTTAAAAGTGGCGAGAAAAAGTTACTGGGTGTCAGCGGTTTGTTCGTGGCAATTGGGCATACTCCCAACACCAAACTTTTTGATGGCGTTCTGGACATGGATGAAAACAAATATCTTAAGCCGGCACCCGGAACAACCAAAATGAATATCGAAGGTGTTTTTGCCTGTGGTGATGTGATTGACAGCCATTATCGCCAAGCCGTTACCGCTGCTGGAACTGGATGTATGGCTGCCATTGATGCCGAACGCTGGCTGGCTAAATCCGAGTAATATTTGAACCATTTGTGCGGTCCTGATGCTCTTGCTCTGCTATCGAGCGTCAGGCCGACCCCGGTTGACCGTAAAACGCCTTCATTGAAGATCGGAACTCTGCCCGACATGGATGTATTGAGAGTCACCTAGAGCTGTTTGATAAGCAGCCTTCAAATTATCGCTTCCTGAACGCTTTCCCCCTAAAAATTCAATTCCTGATTATCTGGTCTTTTCTTTGCATTTACTTATACAGATATTTTTTTGTAGAGGTCGATGAACTGAATTTAATGGTCAGCCAACGAGGTTTTGCATGGCAATCAATATTTTTGATAAATCTTTGACTTTATTGGAGAAGACCATGTCGCTACGTGCACGTCGCAACGACATGATCGCTTCCAATATAGCCAACCGCGAGACACCAGGTTACCGTGCGCAGGATGTTGTTTTCGAAAAGGAATTGGAAGCCGCCTTTCATAGCGACAGACCTGGACCACTAAAAGTTTCCGACCCCCGACATATTGATGGTGTAAAGCGTGAACCGCTGGAACTGGTAACCGGGACGCAAATCAACAGTTTCAATCCTGATCCAAAGATGGATGGAAACACGGTTAACTTGGATAAAGAGATGGCAAAGCTGGCGGAAAACCAGCTGATGTACCAGGCAGCGGTCAGATCTGTGAATTGGAAGTTTCAACAACTGAAATCTGCGATAACAGGGGGTAGATAATGTCAATGTTTGATACCATGGAGATCAGCTCATCCGGTCTGTCAGCACAGCGGCTCAGGATGAAGGTTATTTCCAGCAATATTGCCAATGTGAATACAACAAGAACACCTGGTGGTGGCCCCTACCGCAGAAGAGACACTATTTTTGCAGCCTTGCCAGCGACGAAGAGTTTTCAGGATGAGTTGCTCTCTCAACAGAAAGATGATGGCGTCCGACATGTCAAGGTAGTAGGTATCACAGAAGATGGGCGTGCGCCAAAGCTGAAATACGACCCCACTCATCCCGATGCCAATGAAGAGGGATATGTTGAATTGCCAAATATCGATGTGGTGGAGGAGATGACCAACATGATGGTTGCAAAGCGCTCTTTTGAAGCGAATATAGCTGCCTTGAACGCGACTAAGAATATGATCAACAAAGCGTTGGATATTGGCAGGTAAATTGAATTATTAAAAGTATATTAACAGCGGGTGGCAATATTCTCCTGATAAAGGGTGGCCAATAGGCGCGCAAAAGCCCGGTATATGAACAATAATAAAATCTAGGTGCAAAGTAATGAATGAAGTGAATCGAATTGGCTTAGTGAAACCGGATGCCAAGATTCAGTCAACAAAAAACAGACAAGAACCCGTTGCATCCGGCAAAGCATTTGAAAATCAATTGCTTGAAACTGTTGAAAAGCTGAAGACACTGGACAGCGAGGTAGAGGCGATGATGGAGAGCACCAAGCTGCAGAAAACGGATGCTTTGAACGCGTCGCTTCAGTTGAAAGGGAAGAAAGAGGATGTGACTGCGGAAAATTTTTCCGCTGCCAAAAATACAACAGCAAAATCAGCTAAATATGTGGCGTTACAATACGAGCAGGCAAAAAAGTAGAGACCGTTTCTTCGCAACCGTTACCTGGAGATCAAATGATTAAGTCAATTATCAGACAGCCGTTGATGATTCCGCGGACTCAGGCTCAAGACACGTCGACACCCCATTCAGCGGGTAAAAAAATAGTCTCTTCGTTTCAGAAGATGTTCGATGAGGTGAATACCGAACATTTGAAAGCGGAGAAGATGGTGAATGAGATGGTCGCTGGTAAGAACAAAGATGTTTCCGGCACGATGATCGCGATGGAAAAAGCCGATGTATCCGGTCGTTTGCTGATGGCGGTCCGAAACAAGATTGTGAATGCATATGAAGAGATCATGCGCATGCCGGTTTAAGTTGGAGTATACCGTCTGTATTTTCACTAACCGAATCACCCACTCAATCAATAATAAGCCCCTAGCTACAAGGTAATCAAAACATGGCCGAACAAGCTGCTGATCTGGTAACGAGTTTTCAGGTTCAATTTCAGAATTTTTTTCAGAACCTGAATACGTCGAAGAAGATTTTTCTGTTCTCCGCTTTAGGATCTGTTCTGGTTGGTTTATTTGCGTTTGTCTACTTTTCACAACAGGTTACCTGGTCACCATTGATCAGCGGTGTGACACAGCAGGATGCTGGAAACATCGTACGTAAGCTGGAAGAGATGAACATCGAATATGTTTTACAGCCCGGTGGCAATACGATTCTGGTTCCTGCGGACTCGGTGGACAAGGTTCGTCTGGAAATCGCCTCTTCCGGCATTCAAATGGGTGGAATTGCCGGTCTGGAACTTTTCGATGAGAACAATTTCGGTGCAACCGAGTTTCAACAGCGGATACAATACAAAAGAGCTCTTGAAGGAGAACTTACCCGGTTAGTTTCTCAGATTAAAAGCATCAATTCAGCCAGAATTTCATTGGCGCTGCCTGAAAAATCACTTTTTATCGATGACGAAAAACACCCCACGGCTTCAGTGGTTTTGGAGATGGCGAATGGCCAGCGGATATCCCAAAAGGGTGTCCTGACTATCCTCAACCTGGTTTCTGGTTCCATCTCAGGCATGATGCCGGAGGATGTCCGGGTGGCTGATCAGTCTGGAAATCTGCTTTCCAAAGGTTTGACAAGTCAATCCAGTGCCGAAGTAAGGGATAAGAACTATTTTTACCAGCAACAAGTAGAACAACGACTGCAACAGAAACTGGTGACACAACTGGAAAAGATTACCGGCAAAGACCGGGTCGAAGTCAGGGTCGCCTTACGGATGGATTTCGATTCCAGTGAAATCGAAGAGGAAGTGGTCGATCCCGACGGATCTGCCATTTTAAGTGAAGAGGTGGACACAGAAAACTCCACCGGATCACGGTCAATTCCTGTGGGGGTTCCTGGTGTAACTTCCAATTCTCCCGAAGTTCGGGCCGGTGCCAGTGAAGTGGCAAATGTCTCCAATATTAACAAGAAAACAAAACGCACCAACTTCGTCAACAGTCGCAAGCATATCAAAAGTATGAAAGCAGCCGGTAGAATTCTGCGTATGAGTGCATCCGTTTTGTTGGATGGACATTATGAATATGTGCGGAATGAAAGTGGTGAAGTTATTGGCAGCCCGGTTTATAAACCCAGAACAATCGATGAACTTGAAAAGATTAAGCAGTTTGCCATGCAGACACTGGGATTTGAACAGACCCGGGGTGATACCATTGAAGTCAGAAACATGAAGTTTAAAAAGCCGCTGGTCGAGGTCGAAAAACTCAAACAACAGCAACGTGAGACCACCCGCAAATTCGTGATCGATCTGATTCGCTACGTCCTGGTTGGTGTCATCATTGTCTTGCTGGTCTTCATGGTGATTCGCCCAATGGTACAGAAACTGTCCGCCAAGCCCGAAGATCTGGATCTGCTCATGGGTCTGCCAACAACCATCGGTGAGCTGGAAGGCGAGGAACTGGAAATACCGACAGAAAAAGAAACCGGTATCCCGCCGCGAGACAAGATTATCGAAATTGCCAGACAGGATCCGCTCAAGACTGCTACTCTGGTTCGCAACTGGCTGCGTGAAAAGAAAGGACCAGCTTAATTTCAGGAGAATAAGCAACAATGGAATACTTCAAGCCGCCTGAATTTGGGAAGTCTGAGGAGGAGAAAAACGGGGTTGAAACCCACGATTTCGTAGTCCAACCCGATGCAGTCGAACAATTGACAGAAGCCGAGACCTTTGAACTCGACGATGTTGAAGATAAGAAAAAGATCAAACGGCGGAAAAAAATCGACTACTCCCAATTTAATTCCTCGGAATTTAATGAGGTCGATTCCCTGCTGACCAATGTCGAGGACTATACCCAGAAAATTCGCGAGGATGCCGAACGGTATGTCCATCAGATCAGGGAAGAGGTCGATCTGCTTAAATCGGAAATCGAGCTTGAGTTGGCCAATGCCCTGATTAAAAGGTTGAATGCTGAGAGAATCGGCCAGGATATTATTAAAGCAGCTGAAGAATCCCGATCTGAAGTACAGAAGCGGGCTTGGGAAGAGGGGTTTGAGACTGGATTTGCAAAAGGTCACCAGACGTTCAAAACGCAAAATGAAGAGGTTACCGGTCATGTGATGACTCTGCTTAAGGAATTGCAGGGATTGAAACTGGGGATATTTCAGGAGTATGAAAACCAGATTGTGAAGCTGAGCGTACTCATTGCGAAAAAAATTGTGCACAACGAGCTTCGAACCGAAAAAGAATTCGTATTGCAGATGATCAAGGGCACCATGTCCCATTTCGAAGGTATGGGAAGTGTCCGTGTCAAAGTCAATCCGACTGAATATGACATGATTTTATCCCATCAAGAGGAGCTGCTCTCTTTTCTCGATGAAGAACAGATACTCAAGGTACGGCCCGAACCAAGTGTTCCATATGCCTCGGCGGTCATCGAATCCGATTTTTCCAAAGTTGATCTGGATATGAAAAAACAGTTAGACGAAATCGATGGTCGGCTCCAGGATTGTGCCGACGACCGGAAAATCCTGTTTCGACAAGAAGGTTAATAAAATCTGGTCAATGAATTCAATTCAAGACACCCGTTCCAAACCTCTATCTAAAACAAGGAGTTCACTTGTTCTCGCTGGATCCCTACATCAATCAAGTCAGCAAACTCAAAGCTGAAAAAGTCGAAGGTAAAGTCGATGAGGTGGTTGGATTTCTGATCAAGGCGTATAACCCGGGCTTGCAGGTTGGATCTGGTTGTATGATTGTTAATTCGGAGCTCGACGATGGTGTTCCTGGAGAGGTCGTGGGCTTTAAAGGGAACCAGGTGCTGGTGATGGCACTGGGCGATATTCGGGGTATTGGACCTCAAAGCAGGATCGTTCCCGCTTCGGGAAGACCCCTGGTTGCAGTAGGAGATGAACTGCTCGGTAGAGCCATTGACGGTATGGGGATTCCCATCGACGGTAAGGGCGTTATTGAGACCGACGAAAAGGTCCCGCTCTACGCGGACCCCATCAATCCCTTGCAGCGCCGACGGATCGACAGCCCGCTTGATGTGGGTGTCAGAGCAATCAACGGGATTCTAACCTGTGGGAAAGGGCAACGTCTCGGTATCCTCTCCGGTTCCGGTGTGGGGAAATCGGTATTGCTTGGTATGATGGCCCGCAATACGACGGCAGATGTCAACGTGATAGCCCTCATCGGCGAGCGGGGTAGAGAGGTCAAGGAGTTTATCGAGAAGGACCTGGGTGAAGAGGGTATGAAACGCTCTATTATCATTGCGGCCACCTCCGATCAGTCACCATTGGTCAGACTGCGTGGGGCATACCTGGCGACAGCGATAGCCGAGTATTTCAGAGAAAAAGAAAAAGATGTGCTCTTAATGATGGATAGTGTCAGCCGGTTTGCCATGGCGCAACGAGAGGTGGGTCTGGCAGTCGGGGAGCCACCGACAACGAAAGGCTATCCACCTTCTGTCTTTGGGTTGTTGCCGAAACTGCTGGAGCGTGCAGGAAATTCCAGTTCCAGGGGATCTTTGACAGGATTCTATACGGTACTGGTGGAAGCGGATGATCCGCTGGATCCTATTGGGGACGCGGTTCGCTCAATTGTTGATGGCCACATTCTCCTTGATCGCGAGATTGCAGCCCGAGGACACTATCCGGCCATCGATGTGTTACGATCCAAAAGCCGGGTTATGGTTGATGTCGCCTCATCTACCCACCAACTCAACGCTCGGAAACTGATCAAGACTCTGGCGGTGTATAAGGAAGCCGAGGATTTGATCAATATTGGCGCATATGTCAAAGGTTCCAACCCGGATATTGATTATGCCCTGAAGAAAATCGGTGAAATCAACGGCTTTCTGCAACAGGGTATCGAGGAAAGTTCCCTGCTGTTGGAGTGCGAAGCCCGGTTGGAGCAAATGTTCCAGGATTATGTTTCCGCAGAGGAGTTTCCGGAAACCATGACCGCTTGACTCTGTATTTCTTCAAAGCCCGAATTCATCATCGATCCCTTATCTTGTAGCCAACCTATTGATCGCCGATAAAAAACGGGCGAAATTCACTCTCTTTTCTGCCCAGTGCCAGTCGAATCTTTTCGAGCATTTCCAGCTTGGCATCTGGTAGTCTGCCTTCGACGTTCAGATAATTGGTGTAGTGATCACTGGCAAGATAGGAATTGACTTGCAGCTCTCCAATCAACAGCGCTGATTCACGCAGGATATCGTGTGGGCCCGACATCACAAATTTTCCGTCGTTAACATCTTTGAGCAGGGGAGTCCCACTTTTGGGGACGAATGTACGAAGTCGGATAAAATGAGGAGAAATCTGGTTCAGGACGCGGGCCGTTTCCAGGGCATGGGATCTGGAGCCCAGTTGACCGCCGATCCCCAGAATCACATAGAGGCTGAGTTCGATCCCAGCGTCCATAACCATTTTCCCGGCTTCAATCTGCTGTTGACTATTCGTTCCTTTCAGAATCTGCTTCAGGATGTTATCATCTCCCGATTCCAGCCCCACATGAATTCTTGAAAGACCAGCCTCTGCCAGCTCCTTCATCTCAATTGAGCCCTTTTTATGAATATACTGGGAGGAGCCGTACACGGTGATTCGTTCCAGGTTTGGGAATAGACTGCGGGCACAGCGGCAGATCTCGGCGAGATCTGCCGTTTGCATGGCGATGGTGTTTCCTGCCGGGAAAAAAATCGTACGGATATGCTGACCATGGTCGTCGGCTGCTTCCTGCATATCCTCTTTGATCTCCTTGATATCTCTGATTCTGTATCTGGGGCCGTTTTTGTACACAAGACAGAACGTGCACCGGTTGTGGGGACAGCCGATGGTTGCCTGTATCAGCAGAGAATCGGCTTCACTGGGGGGGCGATATATGGGGCCTTCGTAACGCATTTAAAGCTGTCCTATTCAAAGAGCGAATCGGCAAAAATTCGTGCTGAAAAGGGTTGCAGGTCATCGAGACCCTCACCGACACCGATGTAGAAAATGGGGATCTCAAACTCGTTGACAATCCCGATGACCACACCGCCCTTGGCTGTTCCATCCAGCTTGGTGATAATCAACCCGTTCAGTCCGATCAGGGAGGAAAATTCCCTGGTCTGGTTGATGGCATTTTGTCCGGTGTTTGCGTCCAGAACCAGTAGGGATGCGTGGGGTGCGTCGGGGATATTTTTTTTAATCACATTCTGCATTTTCGAAAGCTCCACCATCAGGTTCTTTTTGGTGTGAAGCCGGCCGGATGTATCGCAAAGCAGTACATCGTAGTTTTCAGAGACCGCCTTGGCCGTTGCTTCGAACATGGTGGCAGCCGGATCGGAGTTGATCTCTTTGGCAATAATATCAACACCGGCGCGTTTACACCATTCTGCGAGTTGCTCGATTGCAGCCGCTCTGAATGTGTCTCCTGCAGCCACCAACACTTTTTTCCCTTGTTGTTTAAAATCAGCCGCAATTTTTCCAATGGACGTGGTTTTTCCGACCCCGTTGACACCGACAAACAAGTAGACGGTCGGGCCTGAAGCGGCGATGGGCAGTGTTAGATCGGCGTGGTCGAGAATGTTGTGGATAATACTTTTGACCGTCTCGATCGCTTCTGTCTGAGACTTGATTTCAAAATCAGCAACTTGTTGTTTGATAATCTGGATGATTTTTTCACTTGTTGTCAGACCAATATCAGAGGCTAGTAAACGTTCTTCGAGGTCATCAAGAAAATCATCATCGACGGCTTCCTCTCCTGACAATTCCATCAAACCGCCGACCAGCATCTGCTTGGTTTTGCTGAGCCCTTTTTTGAATTTGCTGAACAGCGAACTTTTCTTGTTTTTCTCCTGTTCAGGAAGGACGATCTCTTTTTCCAGGCTTTTTTGCTGGGATTGATACTCTTTTTCAGCAGAGTCGATTTGCTCAACGATTACCTGGGTTTTTTCCTCAACCTTTTTTTTGATCCGTTTCTTTTCTTCTTTTTCTTTTTTCTTTTTTTTGTTGAATAGCATTCGTTTTGTCTAAAAAATGATTCGGTCAATGGTTTGACGTTCAGTTTGCCGGTGGTAGAACATCACCTGATCGGATTCTATCGTCTTGAAGTGGTTTATTTCTCCCAATTTACTCTTTGCAGACGATTCGAGCAAGCTTTAGGAGATAACCATCATCTCAATTAGCGGTTGCCGGAGTCTATTTTTTTTACCACTATAGCATAAAGGTCATGGGGGCTTTTTATTCTTTTTTGACAAAGCCCACAGTGGTTATACATAATCGAAATTATTTGACCATTCTGTTTTGCGCATATGACGATGTATCTCATTTAATCAATGACAGTTTCTGCAAAAATCGAAGGGAAATACCTGAATCTGATCAATCAGATCTGTAAGCTCTTAAATTCTGGCGGGGATCTGATGCGAAATATGAACATGGTCCTGATCATGCTTCAGGAGTATCTGCCTGTGCGCAATCCTGCGCTGTTGATTCGTGATAATATCATCAACAAATACTTTATTGATCTGGCGCCGGAAATTTCAGAGGATGAAAAAAATCAGTGGAACCAGAAAGTTGCAGCCATGTCGGGAGACCCCGCGCTTATGCTGCAGCATGAGATGGTTTTGTATCCAGACGAACCCGACTATCTGAATTTACCTTGCTCCAACCGTCTGAAAGAAAACGTCGTAGCGACCATTGTTCAGCCAGTGATCTATCAGCAGCACAATTTGCCTCTCTGTATCCTGAGCCTGATGGTGACAGAGTCGGACCCCCTGAATGAGATCGGTAAAATCGTGCACTTCATCGCTGACATGCTGGCAGTAAGCATGATCGCCCGCAATTTTCCGGTGGCACAGATCCAGGACGCCTATCATGAAGCGATCCAGGTTCCCCGGATTATCGACAATATTGTCGGTCAGAGCGAGAATATGAAACAGCTGGCCGAGATCATTAAAAAAGTTGCGGCCAGTAAAGCCACTGTCTTGATCTGTGGTGAGAGTGGAACGGGTAAGGAATTGCTGGCCAGAGCAATTCATAATAACAGCCTGCACCGCAAAGCGCCCTTTATCGGCGTTAACTGTGCCGCACTCTCTGAAAGCCTTCTGGAAAGTGAGCTTTTTGGACACGAGAAAGGGGCGTACACAGGAGCTGCTAATGCAAGAAAAGGTCGATTTGAACTTGCAGATGGGGGAACCCTTTTTCTGGATGAGATTGGAGATACGTCTGTCAGTTTCCAGATAAAAATTCTTCGGGTTTTGCAGGAGGGTCAGTTTGAACGGCTGGGTGGCACACGGACCATAAATGTCGATGTGCGCGTGGTTTGCGCTACCAATATTAACCTGGAGGAGGCGATTGCCGCGGGGACGTTTCGTGAGGACCTTTATTATCGGTTGAATGTGATCCGGCTCGATGTACCACCGCTGAGAGATCGTCTGGAAGATGTCCCCATCCTGGCCCGCTACTTTCTGGATAAGTTGAACCAGCAAGCGAACAGCGACATTCAGGTTCGAGATGAGGACCTGATCCGGCTCCAGAGTCTCAAGTGGTATGGAAATATCAGGGAACTTGAGAACATCGTTCATTCTGCCTTTTTAATGCAGCAAAACGATCATCTGCATTTCCAGGAACTGCCTAAGTCCGGAGCCTTGACGCAGAAAAAAGCAGTAAAAGCGAAAATGCCTCTGTTCGCTCCGCAACCCCTTGCAGATAAAACCGTTTTGGAAAAAGAGGAGATTTCCATGATCGAACAGGCTCTGGCAAATAGTGGCGGAATCCAGATTAAAGCTGCGGAGATACTGGGTATCAGCCTGAGGCAGCTCCGATATCGAATCAATAAGTATGGAATCGTTGTCCGGAAAATTCACTATGCAAAACACGATTAATCGATCCACTGACAAACCCTAACCAGCCATGATGTCGCGTATTTTTATTCAAAATCTAGCAACCGTTGAGAAGCAGGTGGTCGAATTCGAAGACGGATTTACTGCCCTGACAGGGGAAACCGGGGCCGGAAAATCCATTATTATCAAAGCGATCAACCTGATCCTGGGGGGGAAGTGCCCGAAGGATCTGATCCGGGCGAAGGAAGATTTCCTGTCGGTGGAGGCCGTTTTCAGTATCCAGGACAATCCGCCGGTTCTTGACCTGTTGGCAGAACTGGATATCGAACATGAAGGCGAACTGACGATTCGTCGCAAAGTGCATCTCAGTGGGAAAAGTACGGTCTTCATCAATGACTACACCTCTCGTCTTTCCCAATTGACGTCACTTGGGCACCATCTGATCGATCTGCATGGGCAGCATTCCCAACAGTCTCTGCTGCAGACCGCGACGCATATCGACTATCTCGATCAGTATTCCGGATTGAAGGATGCGGTAGCTGAATTTAGAGAGCTCTATCAGAAGCTGAATCATAAACAGAAAGAGAAAATTGCCTTTGACCAGAGCCTGACGGATCGGACACGCCAACAGGACTTTATTCGTTTTCAGATTGATGAGATAGAGCGTGCAGGTTTTACAGAGGAAGAGGAACAGCAATTGTCGGAAGAGTTCCGGCTCTTGACCCACGGAGAGCAAATCATTGAAGCGATCTCCCCTGCAGCCGAATGGAATGGCGGACAACATTCTCCCCTGTCCGATATCTCTGCGACGTTACAAACGTTGCTGGACATTTTGAATATTGCCCCAGATCTGAAATCCATTACAGAAGAGATGCAGTCGGGGTTGATTACTCTGGAAGAGGTCGCCGCGGAAGCCAGAAATTATCTGAGCCGGATTGAGATTAATCCTGAACGACTGGGCTCTGTCAATGAGCGGCTGGCCTTGTTGGATGGGTTGAAACGCAAATATGGGAAGACATTAAAAGCGGTTCTTGAATTCAAGGCGGATCAGGAACTTGAACAGGAGAGGCTGGAAAATCTGGAGATCAACTCTGCCAAACTGGAAGAGGAGATCAGAAACCTGTCGGAACAGGTGCATGAAAAGGCCCGGTCACTCTCAGAGATCCGGGGTAAAAAAGTGCCCATATTTGAAGAACTGGTGTTGGCAAATCTGAAAGAGCTGGGGTTGGAAAGGAGCCTGTTCAAGGTTCAACAGCATCTGCTGCCCGAAGATGAGTTGTCAGGGCAGACATATTCGCAAAAGGGCCTGGACAAGATTGAATTTCTGATTACCACCAATCCCGGGAATCCTTTGAAACCGTTAGCTAAAGTCGCATCCGGCGGAGAAGTCTCACGGATCATGCTGGCTATTAAAACAACGCTTAACGAAGATATCACCCGCGGAACGATGATTTTTGATGAAGTGGACTCCGGAATCAGCGGTAGAGTGGCCGAAACTGTTGGTTACAAGCTCGTCAAACTTGGCAGTCATCGACAGGTCATCTGTATCACCCATTCACCACAGATCGCATCTAAAGCACCGGTTCATCTGAAGGTTGAAAAGATTTTCACCGACAACGTCAGTCGGACTCTCATTACACAATTGAAAGAATCGGACCGAATCGAAGAGATCGCCCGTTTCCTGGGGGGAACCGAGATCACAGACAAAGCGATATCTGTGGCACGGGAGATGTTAAAAGAATAGACGGATCGACTTATGAACATTTTTTCTCCCAATTTTCTGCTTCTGTTCGGCATTGCGGTCCTGGTAATTATATTGAGGTCCCGCAGTAAAAAAAAAGGGAGCCAGATCCTGCCGGGAAAACATATCGCCATCATCGGCCAGAAGCTTGTGGCGCCTTTAGGCCTCGATACCCCGTATGTCTGTCTGTTGGATGACGGCAGGAAATTTGGGGACGGTTTTCAGGAAAAACAGGTGCCGGAACTGCCTCACAACGAGCTCTGCCAATGCCAGTCCAATAGTGTTGTACAAAGAAGTTACGATATTTTTTCCAAAAATTCCCAATCAGAACCCCTGCGTCCTTCAGACCTTGGCAACTTGGAAAGGGTGGAAGCCCGCTTTTATAAGTATCAACTGATTATCAATCATAAAGATGCGACCGTCGAAGACCAGGAAACCTATACTGATCTGGCCAGCCGGGTGAATGTCGATCCGGACTTTATGGAAACGGTCAGGAAGCACCTGCATCTCTCCTGATCAGTGGAGGGTCATATCTTCGTTCACATCCCCACACAGTACTTCAAATATCGGAAGCAGCGGGAATCAGTCTCCGGGTGAGTTTGCCGGGCTAATCGACAATGTATTTGACAGGATTTTGAGGAATGCCGTTCTGCAGAACCTCGAAATGTAGCCTTGGGCGTGTGGTGTGACCCGTATTGCCCGCCTGGGCAATGATTTTACCTTTTCTGACGATATCCCCCTGGCTGACCTCAAATCTTGCAAGATGCCCGTATTTAGTGATAAAACCGTTGCCATGATCTACAATCAGTAGATTGCCATAGGTCTCATCGGTTAGCAGTGAGATGGCGATGCCGTCAGCTGGAGCGTGCACTGGGTGATAGGATCGTGTCGCAATATCGATACCGTCTTGCGGGGATATTTCACCCGTGAAAGGGTCACTATTGGTTCCGAAGGCGTTGACCAGGTATCCTTTGACTGGCAAAACGGAGGGAATGCGGGTTAACGGGTTTGGTTTTTCATTGAAAAAATGAACCAGATTCTTAAATTGGATCTCCTGTTCGTATTTCAACTCTGAATCAATTTCTGATGAATCCGTGGCAATAATGTCCAGAATCCCCCTTTTTCTGGATATTTCGATTTTCTGAGCCTGCTTCTGTGCAATCTCCCGATTGGTATCCGGCCGTTTTTCAGAGCGGGTCCGGGTCATCTGTTTGAGCTTCTGATTGAGTGCTTTCAGGTTTTCAAAATGAAGGTCGAGCGTTTCATACCGACTGGCAAACTCGCTTAGCTGTTTTTTCTCCTCCTCAAACTGTTGCTGGATCGTTTCATAATCCAGGAGTTGATTTCGGATTTTGATATAATCCATCACCATGTAACCCCAAGCTGCAATCAGGGCGATGATCAGGACAGCGCTCAGACCGAATACAAAATTCGCGATCCGGATTTTTCTAACCGTGGATGTTCTGCGGGGAACAATAACGATGGTGAAGAATTTTTTAAACAAAGTTCTACCGCTTTTGCTGTTATCAGGAAATGGTGTTGGTGCCGATTTTCAGAATAATAATTACCAGACCCGCTACGCCTTCGATCATCGCGAGTTTTTTGACATTCATGCTGGGGAAGAGGCTCTGAAGCATGGACTCTACTTTAGTCAGGTTCACCAGGGTAAAACAGGCATCTGATATCATTAAGACTGCAATGATCGTGATGATAGTATGCATGGTGGTTTTCTGCTTGCCATTGTTGAATCGGACTGAGCCCGTTGTGCACGTTTCATCTATTACTTTATGGTCTAACGCTGTCTGATTCTAACAGCCGATACTGAAAATGAACAGTCTCGATGCTATGAATCCGCTATGGGGTTGGTTTAGTATCTGAAAAAACAGGAATTTTTTTGCTTCCTGTTCCTGATCTTTATGATAAGCGTTTCTCCTGTTGAATGCAAATTGGTTTCATTCCACCGGGCAGGGGGCGACTCGCCAGATATCCCTGCAATACTCATCAATGACCCGATCAGTCGAAAACTTCCCCATGCGCGCCACATTGAGAAGTGCTTTTCGATGCCAGTTTCTCTGGTCCCGATATGCTTCGGAAATGCGTTCCTGGCAGGAGATATAAGCTCGATAATCAGCCATCAGATAATAGCGACCAGTACCGTTGTACAGGGCATCAAAAATTGGAACGAAAGCGGATGGTTCGTTAGGGGAAAAAAATCCATCTCGAATCTGGTCCATTACCTGCCTCAGTTCGGGATCTTTCTGGTAATATTCCATCGGTGCGTAACCCCCCTTTTTGATCCGAATCAGCTCGTCTGCTGTATTCCCAAAGATAAAGATGTTATCTTCCCCAACCTCTTCCAGAATCTCGATATTCGCTCCGTCCAGGGTTCCTACGGTCAGGGCCCCATTCAAGGCGAATTTCATATTGCCGGTCCCGGACGCTTCCATCCCGGCTGTGGAAATCTGCTCGGAAAGATCGGATCCCGGAAAGATTTTTTCAGCCAGAGAGACGCTGTAGTTGGGCATAAAGATGACTCTGAGCAGATCCTGGACCGAACGGTCTCGATTGATCAGGTTGGCGACAGCGCAGATCAGGTGAATGATCTTTTTAGCCATGAAATAACCGGGAGGTGCTTTTCCGCTGAAGATAACAGTCCGCGGTATAAAGTTCTCCGTCTGCCCTGCCTTGATCCGGTTATAGAGCGTGATGACATGAAAAATGTTCAAGAGTTGTCTCTTGTACTCATGAACCCGTTTAATCTGCACATCAAAAATCGAGTCGGTGTCAACCCGGATGTGGCAATGGTTCCAGATGATTTCAGCCAGCGTTTCTTTATTCTGTTTCTTGACTGTCCGCCACTGATCTATGAAATCTTTGTCATCGGCGTAGGCTTCCAGTTTTTTCAGCTGAAAGAGGTCTCTCGTCCAGTTGTCACCGATCTTTGAGCTGATGAGATCAGAGAGGAGGGGATTCGCTTGTTTCAGCCAGCGTCTGGGTGTGACGCCGTTGGTTTTGTTGTTGAATTTCTCTGGAAACAGTTCATAGAAATCACGGAATATGCCCTCTCGCAGCAGCTTTGAATGCAGTTCGGCCACCCCATTTACAGAAAACGATCCGACAATTGCCAGATGTGCCATACGGACATTCTGTGGCGATCCCTCTTCGATAATTGACATGCGGGCGCGGCGCTCAAAATCGCCGGGGAAAATGGCAGCGACCAGATCCAGAAATCGTTGGTTAATCTCAAAAATGATCTGTATATGACGTGGTAAAATATCATTGATAAGCGGCACCGGCCATGATTCGAGTGCTTCCGGCAGGACAGTGTGATTAGTGTACGCAAAGGTACGGATCGTTATGTCCCAGGACTCATCCCAACTCAGGTGGTTTTCATCAAGCAGAATGCGCATCAGTTCGGGAATGGCGATGGAGGGGTGAGTATCATTCAGCTGAATTGCAGCTTTTTCGGGCAGGTCCGTGATAGCATCCCCACATTTCCTGAGGCGATCAAAAATATCCTGCAGGGAGGCCGAAACCATGAAGTATTGCTGCTTTAGTCGCAGTTCTCTGCCCTCATAATTATTATCATTCGGATAGAGGACTTTGGAGATCGTTTCGGACTGACTTTTGTTAAGAATGGCGCCGATATAGTCTCCGGCGTTGAAGGTTTGCAGGTTGAACTCCCGGGTGGAGGAGGCTGCCCAGAGCTTCAACGTATTTACCGTTTCTGTTCTATAGCCCGGGATGGGGATATCATAACCCAAAGCAATTACCGTTTCAGTATCCACCCATTCCGAGTGGTTGTGCCCGTCCTTATCCAGATAATTGTTAATCCGGCCCATGAAATGAACCTTGTAGCGTTTTTCTGTTCGCCCAATTTCCCATGGGTTTCCGAATCGAAGCCAGTTATCGGGGTACTCCTGCTGTTGTAGTTTTTCGATCTTCTGTTTGAACATGCCGAATTCATAGCGGATGCCGTATCCATAGGCCGGCAGCTTGAGTGTCGCCATCGAATCAAGAAAACAGGCGGCGAGTCTCCCGAGCCCACCGTTTCCTAAACCAGCATCCCATTCGATTTCAGCGATCTCCTCCAGGGCGTATCCCAGATTTTCCATGGCCTTTGCAACAATTTCAGCAAGATCCAGGTTGATCAAGGCATTATTCAACGTTCGGCCAATCAGATATTCGAGAGAAAAGTAATAGATGCGTTTGGGATTTTTTTCGTAATAGGTATCTTGTGTTTTCAGCCATTTTTTAATCAGTTCATCCCGAATCGCGAAAGCAAGTGCCCGGAATTTATCCAGCGCACTTGAGTAATCCTTATTGTGGGCAATAGACAGAGCCATACGCTGCTCAAAGGCCTCTTGGATTTGATTGATCTTCTCCTCGATCGACTGGTGAATTTTTTGTGTAAGGTCCTCCATAATTGCTTCCTTGCTATCGGCTGAACATGTTTGAGATCTTAAAAAGGGGGTGCTGTATACCTGAATTTTGTATTCTAAGGGATCGTTCATAAATAACTTCACATAATCTATTTGCAAAAGCCCCCAAAGCACTGACATTTTGCAAACAGAATGTGACAGCAACGTGTTTCCTTTACAGCGACGCGTTTCTTTGACGTTAATGAGAAACGCTCGATTAATGGGAAACACTTGACTAATTTATGAGCCGACCCTAAACGAATTTGTCATGGTTTAAAACTCTGTCAAATCGACGGTAACGGGACAGGGTTTTACATTCCAGATCTCTTCTGCGTATTGGCGGATCACCCGATCCGACGAAAATTTGCTCATCCGAGCGACATTAAGGATAGCCATTTCGTGCCATTTGCGGCTGTCCTGAAAAACTGTCGCAACCTTATCCTGGCAGTCAACGTATGATCGAAAATCGGCAAGGTGAAAATAGTAATCACCTTCGTGCACCAGACTATTGAAAATCGGTGTAAATAACTCGGGATTGCTGGATGAGAAAAAACCGTCCCGGATCTGATCAAGGACGGTCGTCAATTCGTCGTCCTGATCGTAATACTCTTTCGCATGATAACCGTTGCGTTTCATTTCGGCCAATTCTGCTTCGGTTTTGCCGAAAATAAAGATATTTTCTTCACCGACCTCTTCCATGATCTCTATATTTGCACCATCGAGGGTACCGATTGTCAGCGCACCGTTCAAGGCAAACTTCATATTACCGGTTCCAGAAGCTTCCATCCCGGCCGTGGAAATCTGTTCGGAAAGGTCGGACCCGGGAAATATCTTTTCTGCCAGGGAAACCCCGTAGTTGGGTAAAAAAACCACTTTTAACCGATCTCCAATTTCCGGATCCCGATTGACCAGATTGGCCACCGAGTTGATCAGGTGTATGATGTCCTTGGCTCTCTGGTATCCGGGAGCAGCTTTCCCACCAAAAATAATCGTTCGCGGCACGAAATTGTCAATCTTGCCAGATTTGATCCGATTGTATAACACGATCACATGCAAAATATTGAGCAACTGCCGCTTGTATTCGTGGATCCGTTTGACCTGAACATCAAAAATAGACTCAGGGTTTGCTTCCACATGACAGGTTTTCTGAATGATGCCGGCCAGCTGTTTTTTGTTGTCCAGTTTAACTGCTTGCCATTCTTTGACAAAACCGGCATCTCCAGAGAAATCCGCCAGGGACTTGATCTCCTCAAGATTTTTGACCCAACCGTTTCCGATTTTGCTGGATATCAAATCAGAAAGCCTGGGATTGGCCTTTTTTAACCAGCGTCTTGGTGTGATCCCGTTGGTTTTGTTGTTGAATTTTTTCGGTTGCCATTGATAGAAATCGGAAAAAATGCCGTCTTTGAGAAGCTTTGAATGTAACTCAGCTACCCCATTGACAGAAAAACTGCCGACGATGGCAAGATGGGCCATGCGAATCTGCTGACTGTCACCCTCTTCAATGATGGACATTCGTTGCCGCCGTTCTATATCACCAGGAAAGATCACATTTACTTCGTCCAGGAAGAGATGATTAATTTCATAGACTATCTCCAGATGTCTGGGCAGCAGATTCAGCATCAGATCCACAGGCCATTTTTCCAGAGCTTCCGGTAGCACCGTATGATTCGTATAGGCAAACGTACCGGTGCAGATCTTCCAAGCCTCACGCCAGCTCATTTGATAACCGTCCAGTAGAATTCGCATCAGTTCCGGAATGGCGACTGCGGGGTGGGTGTCGTTCAATTGAATGACGACCTTTTGCGGAAGATCCCAAATAGTGTCCCCGCAACGCTCGTGGCGGGCCAGAAGGTTTTTCAGAGAAGCAGAAACCATGAAATACTGCTGTTTCAGCCGTAACTCTTTGCCCTGGTAGCTGGTGTCGTTGGGATAAAGAACTTTTGAGAGGATCTCGGACTGGTGCTTGTCAACGATGGATCCAATATAGTCCCCGGTGTTGAAGCTCTGGAGGTTAAATTCCCTTGATGACAAAGCGGACCAGAGCTTGAGAGAGTTGACCGTGCTGGTGCCGTAACCGGGTATGGGAATATCATAGGCCAGCGCGACCACATTGTCGGTGTCCACCCACTCGGAGTGCCAGTTGCCCCTGCTGTCTGAATATTTATGAGTCCGTCCGTAAAACTGAACCAGTTCGATGTCCTGTGCTCTTTGGAACTCCCACGGATTGCCGTAGCGCAGCCAATTGTCCGGGGATTCGGTCTGCTGTAGTTTGCGAATGGCTTGTTTGAACATTCCGTATTCATAGCGGATGCCGAATCCATACGCCGGGAGATCAAGTGTCGCCATAGAGTCGAGAAAGCAGGCCGCCAGCCTTCCCAATCCGCCGTTTCCCAATCCTGCGTCCCATTCAATCTCGGCCAGATCTTCGAGGGTATACCCCAGTCCGGTCAACGCCTCCTCGATCTCAGCGGTCAGATCCAGGTTGAGCAGCGCATTGCCGAGGGTTCGTCCCATCAGAAATTCCAGTGAAAAATAGTAAATCCGCTTGGGGTTTTCATGGTAATACGTATCCTGGGTCTGAACCCAGCGGGAGATGATACGATCTCTGACAGTATAGGCCAGGGCGGTGTAGCGGTCCAATGCGCTTGAGTTTTCAAGGTTATGGGCAACAGTCAAAGCCATGTGTCGCTTGAAATCCTTCTTGAGCCGCTCGATCCGTTCTAATTGAGAAATCGTATTCTCCGGAGGTTTTTCTTCCATATTCGCATTATCGATCGAGGATTAAGAGTCGGCAGACCTTTTTTACCGATTGTGTATCGAAAACTGAGGGTGTTCTCTGCTCGTTCTAAAAACCTTTTTTATGGTTGAAATCATTTGTTAAAATAGTCCCTTGATTTTAGTCAGTTTATCTGAAGTCTTGAAAACTTGCAAGGTAATTGGCTTTTTTTATTCAGCAGGATTTCATCTCGTTTAGTGAATTACCGCGGCTGCTTTTTCTATTTAATCCAAATTCACAGAATTCGAAAACAGATATGAGTAAACGAAATATTTTATTGCAAAAAAAAGAAAATTGGCGTTATAATTACAAAACATGACTCGGGTAATACCGACAGGATTCAAAAGTCAGAATATCCATAAATTGCCGATTATTTGTGCTATGCTGATTAGAAGACGATCGTACCCAGGTCAACAAAGACTAATCTCAATGGAAGTGACAGGCTTATGAGATCAGATTTTAAAGTACTCATTGTTGATGATGACTCGATGAACATCGATATTCTCAAGGATGATCTGGAGGAGGAGTATATTGTCGACTCGGCGGATTCAGGTGAAGACGCACTTGAATTGATTCCAGATTTCATGCCGGATGTGGTTCTTCTGGATATTATGATGTCGGGAATTGACGGGTATGAGGTGTGTCGTCGTATCAGAGCGAATACGCTTTATGATAACATGAAAATCATTCTCATCTCCGGGCGGGCAATGGATGATGAACGGCAGAAGGGATTTGAAGTCGGAGCGGATGATTATATTACCAAGCCCTTTGATGTCGATGATGTGGAAGCGAAGATTTTACATCTACGTCAGTTGAAAGCTCAATCAAGTTAATTCTGCCACGGTTCAGAAACTGAAACCAAGGGTCGCGTATAAATGAATGCGATTCTGCGATGCGTTGATATCGTTATTCCCGCTGTTCTTACCTCCCTGATCGTCCAGCGGCTGCCAGAGAAAATCAGCTGCTCCACCCAGTCGGATGTCCATTCGTAAAGGAGAAATCTGTATCCGGAGTTCCGGACCCAGGTTGAGGCCCAGAATCAGGTTGGACGTGTCAGTATTATATGTTTCATCCCTTACAAGCAATGTGCTTCCTGATTGGTTAACCAGCCCCAATTGAAGATCATAATTGAGCCCCAGTGTGACGGAGCGTGCCAGCATCCTGGCTCTGTAGTTCTGAATATCCAGCAGGAAAAAACCACTGTTGATATATTCGATCTGGGTCCTTTTCCCGGTCACATCACGGGTATCCCACTCCACCTGCAGCCGCTTCCAGTGGAAAAACACCCCGATTTCATTTACCCAGCCAGAGTGATATCCGGTTTCGATAATCCTGGAACCGATCTGAAGATCGGTACTGGCGATGGTTTGCGGAACTGTCTGCTTGATATTGTTGATCATCAGTTGCTCATCCTGCTTTTTCCGACCGGATGCATAATTAATTTGAATTAGAGCCTGAAAAGCCTCATCGCGAATGCCCAATGAGACTGAAGCGCCGTTCATAGCGATAGTCTCTGCATCGAGGATGTCTCCAGCCCTGATCGTTGCTTGATCGTGGACAAAATGCAATTTAATCACATTTTCATTGGCTCCACCTGCTTTTGGAAAATCGAATCCGTAGAGTGGAAATTGGGGTAATGATCCGGCCTTGAGGATCTCAGTCTCTGTATCCTGATATGACCGTTTAAGCAGTTGTGCGAAATTCATTCCGGTCGCGTTCTGCAAAATAATATCGGAACGGGTTCCGTCGATGGTTTTTTCCCTGCAGCCAAAACGGATGTACTGCCTGCAGAAACTATCCTCGGTATGTTCATCAATTGTCCAGATATCAGATGAATGGGAGAGATAGCTGATGATGTTTGCAATGGTTTTGTGGCCGCGGTTGGTTTGAATCCATTGAAATACCCGAATTCTGTCTGCCGTGGAGGAACTGTCCGGCAGGTTACTTGCTTTTTCGCTGTCCTGCGTCAGCCTGATTCCTGAAAAAAACTGGTTTAAACCTGCCAGGATATCGGTGTCTTCTGAATTGGAATTCTGTGCCAGAAGCTGTGTTGCAGAGAATTGTCTCGCAAGCTCTCTTCTGCGATGGTCGGTTTCAAGAATGTGCAGATAGCTTTCGCTGTCTAAAGCGGTGCGGGTCTCTATGATCTGCAAGGCTAAAAATCCCGACAGCCCGTCAATAAAACGAAAGGCGTGGGAACTGACCGGAAGTCGCTCTGGGTTCCCGTAAGCGAGATTTGCCCTGATGATGGCGTGCAGGAGACTGAACAGTGCGAACCGGTTGGCAGGATCTTCAAGTCTGGCTGTTTCAACAACAGGAAATGGAAAAACCATGGTTTTATGGTCCTTCGAAAAGATAGGAAACTGATGATTGCTGCCCTTTAAAGATTCAACAGGTACCAACGGGACTACAAACTGACGAGTCCCGGGATTCAGGCTGTATTGTCTGACCAGGGCCTGTTCGCTTTCGATCAAAAAAAGGAGTAAGCCTTCTCCGGTTTCGCTCAATGCCTGTGGGCCGCTGACCGTATATGTCCCCTGCTGAAGGTGAAAATCGTTTTCAGCAGTGAGTGGCTTTCGGGATTCCTCTGACCCTGGATACCAATGAAAATAGGTGGTTGCATAATTTGTTGTCTGCGAATTGGCCGGGATGGATTGCAGAAAAAAAGGGAAGAGCAGGATGAGCAGGAAAAACGAGCGGACAGTTTTCATTTTTTCTCCCGATGAGGACGATGGTTTCCAGCTGTTTTGATCATCAAAATATCACATAGGAGAAAACACTGCAATCCCGGGGAACAGTCCCCCCGCACGCCATCCGAAAATCTGACACTTTTCAGATTGCCAAAATTGAAACGGCACTATATCCTGAGCACGCTCAAACGATGACAGGTCGGTGAAATAGAATGTCAGCGCCCGCCATTTCAGGCACAATAAGGTCTTTTCAAGTGAGGAGGGCATGAAAATATTTTTAATACTGATGGCTTTTTCAGTTTTTATTCCACAAGGCGTTTTTGCGACAGAGGGCGTTTGTATTGAAGGCGACTGCTCAAACGGCAAGGGTGTCTACGTCTGGGAGGACGGTGGTCGATACAGTGGTTATTGGAAAAATGGTAATAGAGACGGTCAGGGTGAAATGGTTTCTGCGGATGAGGAGCTCTACACCGGAACCTGGAAGAGTGGAAAACGTCATGGATATGGCTCCCAACTCAATCTGGAAGATGAAAAGTATGAAGGTAATTGGAAGGACAACCGGCGGTCCGGAACTGGGACGATGACCTATCTGAATGGAGAAGTGTTCAAGGGTGAATGGAAGGACGACAAGTGGCACGGAAAAGGGCAGTATATTTTTCCGGATGGGGTTCGCTTTTCCGGGAACTGGCTGAATAATATCAAACATGGACCCGGAAAGAGAGAATATCCCGATGGCAAGGTAGAAATCGTGGAGTATCGAAAAGGTGTTTTAATTGAAAAATATGAATGAGTTGTCCTGCTGGGAGTCAAAACTGCTGTCTGCTATTTTGCAGAGCATATTTCATAAGATCTGCCAATCCGCGGTGAGTATCTTGTATTTCCCTCTTCGCAGATCTCAATATTTTTTTTAGGGCTACCGCGGTTGGTCTTTTTAATCTGAAAATAGAAATCAGACTTGACCTGACATCCACGATAGGTTCCGTTGGCAGCCCGGTATTCCAGTCTGTGAGTGTGCCTGATTTCAGCCCGGGTCTTACAATTGCGTTTTTCCGGGACATCCTGCGCGAACACAATCCCGTTTGAAAATAACATAAACAAAAATAACAGTCTAACTGTGATCTGTCTCATCTTTACCTCTTCACCTAAACCTTTCAGTACAACAATTGTGTGACGTTTCTGCTTTTTATTGTGTTTCAACAATTCAGAGTGTCGTTTGAAAAACCATTTAGAGGCAGGCCCAACCTGAAATGGAAGTTCTATGACAATACTGACGTTCGAGTTGGTTCAGCAGGAACAGGGATTATTCACTTTAACTTAGGGGTGGCTCAAAAATTAGTCAAGTGTTTCCCATTGGTTAAAAGGAAACAGGTTGCTGTCACATTCTGTTGGCAAAATGTCCAGTGTTTTTAGGAATTTAGCAAATAGATTATGTGAAGTTATTTTTGAACGATCCCTTAGTAGTTGAATCCACTATCTGTTGAAATGCAAATGGGATACCGGGACCAGGTTCAAATTTCCCGCAGCAGTTCCTGCTTTCTTTTTTTAAGCTTATAATTATCCTTTGCCCAGCCGATTACTTTTATCGTGTAGGTTTCATCAATTCCAATTTTATTGCCCATATATTTGAAGTAGTTCACTTCCTGCTGTGACAGGGATCCGTCAATCACAGCAATATCGGCAATGTAAAAAAGCATGGCCCGTGCGACCAGAATATCTACTTTTGAGCTTTGCAAAGGAGGTGATTCTCTCTGTTTGACCAGCTCGACAATTCGGTTGATATCTTCGATGTTATCCAGAAAATCTATGGCCTCTCGGAGAAAAGAGACTTCATCATCAGTAACGGCACCATCGGCTGTGATCATTCCAACAATGGCATTGGCAAACCAGGATTTCATCTCTGCTGAGAGTTTTTCGATATCAAAATCTATCATGGCTGTTATTAAAAAGGTCCAGCGGTTCCAGGTATCCAAATCCAGAAATGCAGCTCTGGATTTGATCTTCTTTATGGGCCCATCTTCTCTTAATCGATTGATAATGGCAAAGGGTATTCTCCCTCTTTTCGGCTCCAGCGTTTTTACCCATTGATCTTTATCAAAATATGCGATTTAGAGTACAGGAAGCTGTAGACAACATCCCTGCCACCTTGTAGAAGAGTGAATAATCGATTGCGCCTCGCCTTTTATCCTGAAGTCCGATGCTCCGGATTAATGCAGAAACAACTGATCGAGAACAGAAAATGATCAAGTGGTACTCCCCCCCCCATAAATTGAAAATTAAGGGGTATGCTCTGGTGATCCACGGGTTGAATCTGAATCCGGAAAAAATGGAGGCCATTATCGATATCCTGACTCTGGCCTCTATCAAAGTGCTCCTGCTCTCATTGAGCGGTCATGGCGGCAACTACATCTCATCTGAGGGCAAAAGCGCTGCCGATTCACGGATTGAGACGCTCAAGCGGGTAAATTGCGATATCTGGAAAAATGAAACTGTCACGGCCTATCAGCATGTCAAAACAGCAGCGGAAACAAACCGGTTGCCGATATTCTTCATCGGTTATTCGCTGGGCGGATTACTGGGTTGTGAGTTGCTGGTCTCCAATGATCAGGCCCAGTTCGATAAAATGGTCCTTTTTGCACCGGCCCTCAATCTCGGCGTCATTGGTTTTTTTTTGAAGCTGCTCTCTCCCTTTTCCGGTATGGTTATCCCCAGTGCAGCGCCTGAAGCCTATCGCACAAACCGCGGTACACCTCTGGCAGCCTATTTGGCAATGTTGAACGTCGTCATCAGTTTTAAGAAAACCATTAATCCCAGACTGAATGTGCCGACGCTTGTCCTGATTGACAAGCAGGACGAATTGGTTTCCTACAACGGGTTGAAAAAACTGATCACAAACATGCAACTCGGCCGCTGGCAACTGCACCGCATCAGAAAAGACGAGAGCGCGAATCGGATTCTAAATCATCATCTGATTATCGATGCCGACTCGACCGGGGCCAAAACCTGGGAGAAGTTGAAAAACAGACTGATTGAGCATCTGAAATGTGAGAGATAGCAGGCGACTGCTTCCATTCTTGACTGGACAGGGCACAAGAATTTGTGATTCTGTTTGATATACACCACTGATCGAGACACGAAAATGGAATCCGCATGATGCGTTTCAAAACTGTTTGTTTTACGACCTGGACACTTCTTCTGCTTCTCCTGGTTCCGATTCTTTATCCGCACGAAATTTTTGCCGCGAAACAAAGAAAAAGCTCCCTGCTGGTTTTCACTTTTGGAAACAAGCAGAAATTCAGAGCCGGATTTAACGGCAGGAAAATTATCGTTCATCTACAGCCCCGCCCGGGTGACGGAATGTACCGATTCGCCAGCTGGACGTTGAGGGATTGGAAAAACCGCTTTAAAGACATCAAAAAATACAACCGGAATCGACCGCTGTTAGCCAACCATTATGTCTCAATTCCTTTCAAAGCTCTGAACAATGATATCCAAAGCATGGTTTTGCAGGCAGTTTTTTCAAACGATTCCGGTGAAGAAGATGGCTGGGCGCATCGAGTTATATATCCTGGAGAGACGGTCAGCCTGATCGCAGGTGTCTTTGCTCACAAGGATATCCCGCCGGCAAAATTGATTCGATATAACAATTTAAAAAATCAGGGGAGGAGACTAAAAAAAGGGGATACAGTGATGATTCCCTGGAAATGGGTTAAAGAATCCCTGCATTTGAGACACATAGCAGTCCGTAAACCGCTGACGATGGGGAATAAGGATTATGATTCCGGTTATGCATATTATCAATTGAAAAAGGGAGAAAGCCTCTACTCTGCAGTTGTGGCCCGGTTTACGGGTCGCACCCTGGCAGAGGATGTTAACCGTATGGCAAAGCAGCTCTTGAAACTGAACCGGATTAAAAATGAACACTTCATTCCAGTGGGAAAAAAACTTAAGATTCCTATTAATTGGATCAGTGAGGATTATCTGATTCAAAAGCGGACTCTGGAAAAAATTCCAGACACAACAAAAGAGCCAGAACGGGAATCCGTGGCCAGAAAGGACCAGCCCTTTCACATCATTCTGGATCCGGGACACGGAGGTATTGATCCGGGCGCCATCATCGGCTCCAAAAAAAAAGGGTATCAGATTTTCGAGGATGAGACGGTGTACGACATCAGCCTCAGGGTGGCCGCCCTGTTGAAAAAAGGGAAATATATCGTCCATTTCACGCTGGTCGATCCAGACCAGAAAAAACCGGTTGTGCGGCTGGCCACAGAAAAAGATGAGGATGAATACATCACCGTGTCACCGGCATACCAGCTACGACACACCGGTGTCGGGATTAATATGCGCATTTACCTGATCAACAGTATCTATGATAGGCTAGTCCGGCAGAAGGTTCCCAAAGAAAATATAATGCTGATGAGTTTGCACGGTGATGCGCTGCATCGTTCACTACGGGGGGTAACCGTATATTACCCGGACCACCGGCTGCGTAGTGCCAGTTTTAAACTCAGCCATCGCATTTATCGACGGCGTAAAGAGTATCGGAGAGTGCTCCGGTTCAGGAATCGGGACAACATAAAGTCTGCCAGAGTCAGTGCGAAATTCGGCAAAAATATCGTCCAGAGCTTTAAGAATTCCGGTATAAAAACCCATAGCTCTTTTGCTGTCAGGGGCTACTACTATCGCAGGGGCAAAAGAACTCTGCCGGGGATTCTGCGGTATAGCAAAATTCCCACTTCGGTCCTGGTAGAAGTAGGTAACCTGAACAATGTTGAAGATCGCAAGGCTCTCCTGAAGCCTGGATATCGACAACGAATCGCCTCAACGCTGGTTGCCTCCATCAATCAATATCATTAGCATAACCGTCGGAGCCGCTGTGCCTAACCGGCTATTTCCTATTCGTCCTGGACGAAAAATATGACGTTTGATATCGAGTCATTGCAGCCGGAAAAACCACCCCTGGAGGATAAGGGGAGATTGATTTCGGCTATATCCTCACTAAAAATAAGAGACTTCAGGCTCTATCTGTTCAGCATTCTTTTTGGGTTTAATGGTGCGCAAATGGTGATGGTCGCCAGGGGCTGGCTTGTCTATACGATGACGGACTCTCCTCTGGCGCTGGGGATGGTAGGTGCTGCTCTGGGTCTGCCACTTGTTCTGCTCTCGTTGCTGGGAGGCGCTCTGGCCGATCAGGTTAGAAAACGCAACCTGTTGATTGCAACTCAGGCGATGTTTACTTCCTTGAATTTGATCATTGTGCTGCTGATCCAAACCGAACTGATCGCTATCTGGCATTTGATTGCTGCGGCTTTTGCGGGTGGGGTGACCCTCGCATTTAATATCCCGGCGCGGCAGGCGTTTCTGATGGATCTGGTTGGGAAAAAGGATCTCACCAATGCGATTGCCTTGAATTCAGTGACCATGAATGTCTGTCGTATCGCTTCCCCTGCCTTGGCCGGTGTCCTGATCAAACTGCTGGATATCCCGGGTGTTTACTGGATAATTGTCTGCTCCAATCTGATATCGCTCTGTTTTTTGGTGGCCATTCCGGGTCGGGGCAAGATAAAATTGCAGTCGCAAGTGCCCCTAATACGCAATATTAAGGATGGTCTGCTCTACGTTCGAACAAACCGGATCATATTCACCCTGTTGGTGATCGCTTTTGTCCCCATCCTGGTCGCCATGCCGTACCAGATGTTACTCCCGGTATTTGCCAAATCTGTTTTCCATGCAGGTGAGACCGGTCTGGGCCTGTTGATGTCATCTGTGGGAGTGGGGGCGTTGCTGGGCTCCTCTGCAGTTGCGATTCTGAGTAACTATCGCCAGAAAGGGCTGCTTATGCTTGGGGCTGGATCTGTTTTCGGAGTTTTCCTGGTGCTGTTCGCCAACGCATCCTCATTGTGGATTGCTTCTATCTGCTTGCTGTTTGTGGGGTCCGGCAGCGCGATGTTCATGATTCTGACAAATTCCTTAATCATGGAGAATACCCCTGAAGCATACGTCGGTCGAGTGATGAGCCTCTTTGTGATGACATTTGGCCTGATGCCTCTGGCGGTACTGCCCGCGGGGGGCCTGGCGGAGTTTGTCGGTGCACCGCTGGTAGTTTCAGGAGGGGGTGTGATACTGTTTTTGGTAATTGGTGGCGTCTATCTGGGCCGCTCGGATATCCGGCAGCTTAAATAACCCGGCTATCAATAATCAGGCGAATGACACCGCTCTTGCGGGTCTGGATAAACGCGTTGAAACCACTAGGGGTTGCGGTGCAGGATGACGATAAACTCCGTACCAACTCCTGCCTCTGAACGGACGGTGATGATGCCCTTATTTTTCCTGATTGCGCTCCTGACCGTGTCCAGGCCGAGATCACGCCTTGAAGTGCGGCTGCTTTTTTTGACGGTTGAGAAGCCGGGTTCGAAGATCAGGTTCAGGGTTTTTTGTGGATCCAGTTTAGTGCCAGGTATCATGAGTCCGCTTTCAATAGCACTACTGACCAGATCCTTTGCATGAATTCCCTTGCCGTCGTCTTTGATCCTGATTTGGATATTATTCCCCTTGTTTTGAACCTGGATGCTGATTGTTCCCTGTGGCCATTTGCCGATCTCCTCCCTGATCATTGGATCTTCGATGCCGTACCTGATCGCATTGCGCAGCAGGTGAGTCAGGGTCAGGCTGATCGTTCTGGTTGTCCTCTCCGAGATTCGACCTTCCTCTCCGTCAACATCCAGCTTCACCTCTTTGCCCAGCTGATAGGCAGTAGCTTGAACCACGCTAATGGCTTTCCGGCGGATGAAATCAAGCTGCAATCGCTGCTGCCAAGTGCTGGTTTCAGCCTGTAGATCAGGGTGTTTGTCTGACAACTGCTGTGCTTCATTTTTAGTGATGGTAATCAGGTCTTTCTGCTCCTGCTCTCCAACATATTTCTGATAGATGCCATAGTTTTTGTCCAGTTCTCTGATCATGGCTGCGAGAATGGGTGCGACTATTTTTCGATTGATCGATTGAGTACTGTTTATCATTTCCGAAGGCCTATCTTTATTGTCATTGGCCAAGGGCTCCAGATTCTGAATTTGAAAGATGCGGGATGTTTTCTTGACTGTATTCAGGATGCGTCGAATTTCAATCAGTTCGACCTCCCTCAGCACTCCAGCGCCTCTTTTCATGATTATCTGACCCGATTCGAGCAAGCGTCTGCTCTCTTTGTAGAACTCTAGAAAGCCAGCGGGATTCTTGACGATCTCAATAATCACCCTGTTTTGTTTATCTTCCTCCGCTCTGGCTTCTCCCATCTGCTTCAGAACAGTGATGTTTTCGCCGATGATCAGGATTTTGACCAACTTCTGTGGGTCTCCTTGATAAATGGGGTGGAAGATCAGTTTGAAGATCTCTCCTTTGATCTGCAGTTCTCCCGGTGCCAGGGAAGCCACCTCCTTAAAGGACATGGAAGCGTTTTCCTCAAAAACCATCTCGAGGATAGGCGATATGTCTGTTCCCTGGGGTTTGAAAATGATCTCGTTGACGTTCTGATTTTCGATCATCCCAAACAGGTCCTGTACCAGCGGAGAGTAATCCTTTGAGGCATTGCCCTCCTTATCCACCATAAAAATCAGGGCAGGGAAATTTTTCAAAATACTATAGAAATAGTCGTGGGTTCGTGTGCGGACACTTTCAAGACCGTTTGCCAGTGAGACAATCTCCCGCATGCCTTTCGAGCTGATCGGCGTTTCAGTATCACCCTCATCGAAGCGCAGAAGTTGATGCTTTAGCTTGTCAAGAGAAGCAACAAGATATCGGGTGGTCAGCAGCACAACTAGAACGACAAAAAGGATGATGAGGGCCCCGAACATCAGGACCCGTTTAATGAGTGTGGAGATAGCCGAGCGGTTTTTCGTCAGGTCTGACCGGACAGTGATGGCTGCCAGTGGTTGACCTTCAATAGCCGAAAGATGGCAATTCATGCAGGCTGCACCTGCCAGTATTGGAGATGTAACCTGTCTGTATGGTTGCTGTCCTATCGTGACGTTCCCCCTGTATTGTCTGCCTGTGGCGATGACCAGGGTTTCGATTTCGTCAGGCCGCGGATACCGTTCCGGATGATTCGTTATGCCGTTTTCTAACATCTCTTCTCGAACTACTGGGGCCGGAATGATGGTTGCACGGAGTTCCGGCTGAGTGGGCAGAAGGGTGATTTTTTGCATCTGACGCCCATATTTCTGCCACAGTTTGTTCACAGCACTTTTTTCAGCAACCTGGAAGCTCTCCTCTTTCGAAATGAGGCGCAGAGCATTGTCGAGCTGGTCGATCCGCTCCTGACGAGTTTGGTTCAAACGGTCAATGACTTTTGGGTCACCACGCAGGCTGTCCAGCAAGCGGTGAAAATCCTTCACTTTTCTGGGGTTATTGATCATCAATGTTCGAAGTGTAGTTTCAATACGTCTGCTGACGCCAAGCAGCGAGCGGTCGATCTCGTGCCTGGTAATGCGGGTGATATGCGATTCCAGGTAGCCGGGCAGGATAGAAAAGAGGAGGATGAGGGTGATGGCGACGGGCAGAACGATAATCCAGAAGGCAGAGATATTGTTCAGCAGTTTCATCATAGGGCGATCCTTTTTGTGAGCGCTGTCTGAATTGAATCGTCTTGCAGAAGAACTCGGGTGGTATTCATTTTTCAGGACTGAACTTACAGGAATACCGGTGGCAGGTCAATCGCTAATACAATGGGCTGTCAGTCGTAGCTGAGCGCCTGAATGGGGTCCAATCGAGAAGCTTTGCGGGCGGGGTAAAAGCCGAAAAAGATCCCTACAGATCCAGAGAACAACGTCGCAATGAGGATGGAATTCAAAGTGACAATGGTTGGCCACTGTGCCCAGAATGAAACCAGATTAGCGAAGCCCACCCCGAGCAGTGTGCCGAAAATGCCGCCAAAAAAACTGATTGTAATGGCCTCTACCAGAAACTGAATCAGAATATCCCGCTCCCTGGCACCGATGGCGATCCGGATGCCGATCTCACGGGTACGTTCCGTCACGGAGACCAGCATGATATTCATAATCCCGATACCGCCCACCAGCAGACTGACGGTGGCTACAGCGATAAAGAAAAAGGACATGGTTTTATTGGCTTCCTCTGCCCGAGCCGAGAACTCCTCGAGAGTCCGGGCTGAAAAGTCGTCCGCCTGGCCGGGTAGAATCCGGTGCTGACGCCGTAAAATGGTTTCGATCTCCAGCTTGGCCTGCTGAATCAGATTCCTGGAACGGGCAGAAGCCATAATGATATGAATCAGCCCGGGTATCCGGGTGTGACTCAGGCGTCGCATCATATTGGAGTATGGAATAATCACCCGGTCGTCCTGATCCTTGCCACCCGGAGAGGTCCCTTTTTTATTGAGGACACCCACAATCCGGAACGGAACATTACGTATACGGATGGTCTGTCCGAGGACAGGCTCGCCTGGCGGGAAGAGGTTCTCAACAATCGTGGCGCCCAGCACCGCCACACTGGCGGCGGACCGGAGATGCTGGGATGTGATGAAGCTCCCCTCATGCAGAGTCAGGTTGCGGATATGCTGATACCCGGGTGTGGTTCCGAAAACACGGGTTTGCCAGTTTTTATTGCCCAGCACCAGCTGTGTTCGCAGTGAACTGAAATAACTGACGGTTTCAATGGCAGTGGCTTCATTGGCAATAGCGCTGGCGTCTTTGACCCTCAGGGTGAACCGGGATCCGTATCCGCCTCGGACACCGCCTTTTTTGGTCGAACCAGAGAAAACGAAAATCATATTGGAACCCATATTATCAAATTGTTCCTGGACCCGCTTATTAGCGCCTTTTCCGATACTCATCATCACAATCACCGAAGCGATCCCGATAATCATGCCCAGCATGGTCAGAAATGTTCTGATTTTATAGGCGAGCAACGCCTGGATAGCCAGCCGGAATGCTGTGATCAGGATGTTCATGTCAGCGGGGCTCCTTATTCGTGTCGCAATGCTTCAATGGGATCCAGCCTGGAGGCTTTTAGCGCCGGATAGTAGCCAAAGAAAATCCCGATCAGTCCTGAAAAAAAGGTGGCGATGACAATCGATTCCGGGGAGATGATGGTGGGCCAACCAGCAAAAACGGATATGATGCGTGAAGCGGCAATTCCGATGGCAGTTCCCAGTATCCCGCCAACAATACTCATGGTGAGGGACTCCACCAGGAACTGGGTCAGGATATCCCTCTCCTTTGCACCGATGGCCATGCGCACCCCGATTTCCCGGGTTCTTTCGGTGACGGTCACCAGCATGATATTCATGATCCCGATTCCCCCTACAACCAGGCTGATAGAAGCGACGGCAATCAGGAGCAGTCGCATGATGGCAGTTGATTCATCTGCCGCATCGGCAAACTCGTCCAGGGAGCCCACGATAAAATCATCATCATCCCCTTCACGGATTCTGTGACTTTGTCGCAGGGCCGCTTCCATTTCCCACTTGGCGCGAGGAACCAGCTCTTTGGAGCGGGCGGAAACCATAATAAAATGAACCATTCCCGGTAGCTGTCGGCCCATGAGTTTACGGGCGGCAGTGGTGTAGGGAATGATGATCACATCGTCCGCGTCCCGGCCGTCCGGTGTGCGTCCCTTTGTGGTCAGGACGCCGATGACGGTAAAGGGGACCTTTTTCAGCCGGATTTTACGCCCGATAATTGACGTTCCGGGCTCGAAGAGGTTTTCCGCTACCACAGAACCCAGGACGGCGACATTGGCAACCTTTCTGAGATGCTGCTCGTTGATGAATTCCCCCTCCTGGAGCCCCCAGTTTGTGATGGAGACGTAAGCAGGCACTGTTCCCTGGAGAGTGGTACCCCAGTTATTGCTCTCGGCAATGGCCTGCACGACACCATTAATCTGATAGGAGGTCTCTTTCACCGATGGGCAGAGCTGGCTGATAGCCTTGACGTCTTTCAGGCGCAGTGTGGGCTGTGATCCGTGTCCGCCACGCACGCCCCCTTTTTTGCTGGAGCCGGAGACAGCATAGAGCAGATTGGTTCCCATGCGGTTGATCTGATCCTGAATGGCCTGATTGGCCCCCTGCCCGATACTGACCATCACGATAATCGTTCCGATGCCAATCACGATTCCCAGCATGGTCAGCAGGGTTCTGCCCTTATAGGACCAGAGCGCGCTGATGGCCTGTTGGAATGCGGTCAGATAAAAGTTCATCTCAATTGCTCTCGTCTCGTTCGATATTGCCGTCTTTTAGAATGATGCGCCGTTTAGCGGTTTTTCCAATTTCCGGGTCGTGGGTCACCAGAATCACTGTAATCCCTTGTTGATTGAGCGTTGTCAGCAGCTTCATAATATCCTGGCCCGTTCGACTGTCAAGATTTCCGGTGGGTTCATCCGCCAGGATGATGGGGGGGGAGTTTACCAGAGCCCGGGCGATGGCCACTCTCTGTTGTTGGCCCCCCGAGAGTTGTCGGGGTTCGTGATCGGCCCGATCTTCCAGTCCCACCATTTTCAGAGCTTTGAGGGCAATTTCCCTGCGATCCGAGACAGCCGGCCGACGGTAGAGCATGGGCAGTTCCACATTCTCAAGGGCTGTCGAACGGTGCAGAAGGTTAAAACTCTGGAAGATAAATCCGATTTTCTGGTTGCGGATCTCGGCCCGTTTATCCCGTGAGATGGAAGAAACATCTTCGTTTCCCAGACGATAACGCCCTTCGCTGAGGCTGTCCAGCAGACCCAGAATATGCATGAGCGTGGATTTTCCGGATCCGGATGTTCCCATGATGGCTGCGAATTCACCTTCGTGGATGGTGAGATCGACGCCCTTGAGCGCTTCCACCGTCTCGCCACCCATGGGGAAGATCTTTCTGACGCCGTCCAGCTGAATGATGGGTGATGACATACTTATCTCCGCCTTCTGCTGGGCATAAACGGATTTGATGATGCGCCTGACTTTTTCTTACCGGCGCTGAAATCGATACCGATGATCACTTCATCACCGGCTTTCAGCCGGCGGGAAAGAATCTGGGTTTCGGTTTCGTTACTGATTCCAGACCATATTTTGACTAATTCAGGCATGCCCAGCTCGTCGATGATATAAACAGTGGCTGCTTTTCTCTCGTCGGTCCTGCCAGATGCCGCCTTCCGCCACCTGGCAATCAGGGTGGTCATTTTTTCGGACTGTTCCTTAGATAACAGGGGATAAAGCTGGGTGATCACCTGTTTCATAAAATTCTTGTAAGCCTTTTTTTTGACATCATCACTTTCAGCCGTTTTTATAATGCCCTGGAGTTTCGCCCCTTCGGCTTTGATGATGTTGCCCAGGCTCGATGCCTGAGTTTCTTTCAATTCCAGTTGTTTGGTGAGTCGCTGCAGCAGTTTGTTTTTACTCTGGCCGCCAGGTTTTGGCTTTTTTTCTTCCCCCGGCTGAGGTTTAAAACGCAGGGCCGCATTGGGTACTTTCAAGACGTTGTCCACACGGGCCACCTCAATGGAGACGTTGGCGGTCATCCCGGGTCTGAGCAGTAGATCGTCATTTCTGACAGAAGCGATGATCTTGTAGGTCACCACGTTTTGAACGCTGGTAGGTGTATTGCGGATCTGCTGCACAACGGCCTTGAACTTTTTGTCGGGAAAGGCGTCCACGGTAAAGGAGACCAGCTGATCCTGTCTGATCAATCCTACGTCCGATTCGCTCACATCCACTTCCAGCTGCATGTGCGAGAGATCCTCTGCAATTCTGAACAGTCTCGGGGACTGCAGGGTGGCAGCGACAGTTTGTCCGACATCCACATCCCGCTGAATGACAATCCCGTTGATGGGGGAGATGATGGTGCAGTAATTAAGTTTGATTTTTTCCAGGCTTAGCGCCGCTTTTCTGTCGACAATGTAGGCTTCGGCTCCTTTCACCTGGCTGATGCTACGCTGGTATTGGGCCTTGCTGGATTGAACCCTGGCAAAAGCCACGTTTAAGGCTCCCGTTGCATTATCCAGACTGGCCCTGGCTGTATCCAGTTCCGCTTTGGTTGTTATCTTTCTGGCGACCAGATTTTTTTGACGCTTATACTGGGATCGTGCAAGTTTAAGAGCGGCTTTGGCCGAAAACAGGCTTGCCTTAGCGCTTTTAACACCGGCTTCAGCTGCAATGACGTCCTTTTCTCGCTCTTTAAGCTGGGTTCTTGCTATCAGCAGCTTTGCCCGGGCCTGTTCTACCTGAGCTGCGTAGACCGAATCATCAATCAGGGCGATCACCTGGTTTTTTCTGACGGTTGAGTTAAAGTCGACAAAAATCTCTTTGACGTTTCCGGAAATCTGACTGCCGACATTGACCGTGTTGAGGGGGTTGATGGTCCCGGTCGAAGATACGATTCGTTTGATCTCTCCCTGGCTGACCTTAGCAAAACGGTAGTTCGGTAAGAATGACTCGTCATTCAGAAAATATTGGCGGGCAGCGACCCCCGCACCGACTAAAATCAGCAGCAAGATGATGATGAGTTTGGATCTTTTTCTCATAAGGTAGCGTCAGATGATAAATTTTAATATTTAGGGTTTGTATCTATTCAGCACCTCTCCGGAATCGAGAGGGTTGTGATTTAAAACGATGGAAAACAGGACGTTTTCCCAACGTGTTTCTGACGAAACACTTGGCTCCATGGATGGATTCATGCGTGTTTTAAATCATAACCCTCTCGATGGAGGGTAGACTGAATAGTTACTATATTTTTTTAGCAACGGATTTGTTTTTTACATATTCCAGCATCCCCCGGATGCTGTTACCCACAAAATAGTCCTCCCGGAGGCGGATATCGGGATCTGCCAATGCCAGGTTAGCAAAAATGGGATCCCTGGTTTTCAATACAGCAATAATACGAGACTCCAGGTCTTGATCGCCTTTGACCAATTCTTCCCCGATTGTCTCGGTCCAGAGAATGAGCTGGTCTCTGGCGTTTTTCATGGCCGACATGGCATCTTTGCGATATCCGAAATGGCCGAAGCAGATGATTTCAGGTGCCAGTGCCATGGCTCTGTCCAATGATGCCAGTGAAATCTCCAGTTTGAACCGGGGAGGGGTGGCCGGCCTGGCGTAGATTTTTTCTGCCATGCTGTAATTGACACCCGCGACCTCGCCCGCAAACAGAAACTCCCTGAAAGAGTAACAGAGGTGATGCAATGCATGACCCGGGGTTTCCGTCACCCTGATCGATTGGCCACCTGCCTCGATCTCTTCCTGGTAACGGATGGCTTCCCTGGGAACCGGCAGGATCTCTCCGTAACCTTCTGCGATCTCACCCAATACCTTGAGGCTGCCCTGCCACAATTTTTCCGGATCGATCATGTGCTCGATGCCCTTGGGATGACAGATAACGATGGCGTCAGGATAGACCTCCAGCAGCCGCCCGGTCCCACCGGCGTGATCAATATGGATATGAGTGAGAAGGATATAATCGATCCGCTTCACATTGAGTGTTTTCAGAGTTTCGATCAGCTTTTCCACAGAGTTGAATGGTCCCGGATCGACCAGGAAGGTCAGACTGTCGCTGCAATACAGCCAGGCGCTGATAAATTTACGAAAACCGGTCATGCGCTGTTTCAGATCGATCAGATAAAGATTGGGAAATGGCTGGTTATGGATCATGAATCACTCCGGTTGTGTAATTCTGTTTGGGTTATCTATCCAAAAGAGTATTCCCATCAGGATTATTGTCAAGTGACCAGAGTCATAACATTGGGGGTTAGACTTTGCTTACTATTTATTGTCAAGATCGCTATTCCATCCCCCACTTTCCCGGGGATCATAAAAAGGAGTGTTTTTTCCGAATCGACCGCCTAAGGGTTGGCTCAAAAATTACTTGGCATTTTGTCTGCAAAATGTCCAATCTTTACGGGACTTTTACGGACAGATTATGCCAAGTTATTTTTGTACGATCCCTAAGGTACAAGATCTGTTTAATATCTGAAACCAAGAAATCCCAGGCAGACAATATTGGTGATGGTAGGAACGGCGTAAATAATGACAATGGTAATGATTTTATTGCGGTTGGTTTTCATGCCGATTACCAACAGTGCGGCAACGAAGAAATGGAAATAACCGAACAGAAAAATCAGCCAAACGCCGGCAAAAGATCGGTACCACCAGGGATATTCCCAGACGAGATGACCGCCTGCATTCAGAAAGCATTCGATTAAAACACAGAACGCGGCGTACCCAATCGCGATCGCCCAGCGGTTCGGAATCCCCAGAATCTTATCCTCCTTTTTGTCCAGTAGCGAATGATAATAGATGATCCCGAGGATGATGAACATAAACATGATCTCGATGTTCCAACCGACCATTGTGCGCAAAGCGGTTTCACCGGGTGTGGTCCAGAATGCCGAATGCTGAGTGAAATAAAATATCAGGCCGTTCCAGGTTTCGTTGAAAAAATCCATGCCGAAGACAGTCAAGCCTGCAAAAACAGCATTCCAGTCTCCTGTTTTCCGGCTGCTTTTGATTTCTTTAACATAAATTAGAAAAGTGTAAGCCAGCATGGGGATCACGTACCATTTGAGAGTGGATAGGTCCCTCAGACCCTCCAGTGCGGTAAGAGAATAGGGCAATCGCATCAAATTT
>Ga0233437_1000546_pt1 | contig 84335 bp, 94 predicted proteins | sample SI_122_August201_FD_182714 | JGI IMG/M metagenome (GOLD analysis project Ga0233437, IMG submission 182714) | Seawater microbial communities from Saanich Inlet, British Columbia, Canada - SI_122_August2016_200_MG | ecosystem: Environmental > Aquatic > Marine > Inlet | place: Canada: British... | reverse complement strand
AGACGATGGGGGCGCTCTTGAGCAAATAGATAAAGAGGAACAAAATGAATGATAGCCGAGAAAAAGCAATAAAAGAGGCGTCTGGAACTCCTTTGGTGGACTTATTGATAAAAGTCATTTTTGAGGATTATGTACCTGGGGTGGATGATGAAATCTTAATCAAACGAGTTAAATCCAGCGGAGCAAAATAATGGAATCACCTCAAATGTTATGGGGATTGAACTCATTGCTGATTGTGATCCTTGGTTTTATGGTCCGAACATGGGTCAACGGAATCGGCAAAAAGCTCAATTGCAAGCAAGATAAAGCGGTTTGTAATGAGCGTTATCCTGATCTCAAAGCTGATGTAAGCACTATTTTCAAACACAAACATCCGCTGAGTTCAGCAGATAGGGACATGACCGGAGGTGTAATAATCTCATGATAAAGTTATCGAACTGGAAAAGTGTAATCGCGTTTACAATGGGGCTGTCGCTTTATCTTTATATCACAATTCTTTTATTTTTCCCATACACCCCTATTCAGATTCATGGAATAAAAATCGTGAATCAAGGCGACTCAGTATGTGCCGGCGGGGATCTTATCTATGAGATTGATTACACAAAACACACGGAATATCCAGTCACTCAAGTGAGCCGACAACTTATTGATGGGTATATCATTCTTCTGGCATCAAAACAGCATAGCAGTTTCCCGACAGGGCGTCATAAAAAACTGGTATATGCCAAGGTCCCCGATTTTGCATCTGCCGGCGAGTACACATTGCATATCTCAGCAACGTATCAAGTCAACCTTTTACGGACCGTGACTGTTACGGCGGATTCGCCAAAATTTCAAATTAGGAAAAAGTGGTAGAATTCATGTATCTCGGTAAGGGGGTGGTTATGTCAGAAACAATGGAGGAAAGGATCGAACGCCATGAAGGTCGTGAAGGTTATCCTTACCCTGATTCAAAAGGGGTGATGACAATTGGTATTGGCAGAAACTTAAGAGATAACCCGCTTACAAATGAAGAGATTGACTATCTCTTTGCCCATGACCTTGAAAGGGTGGTTGCTCAGTATAATAGTTTAGATCTGAAGTACAGGAATAGCCTTAATGAAATCCGCAGGGAAGTTATCATAGAGATGATTTTCCAGCTTGGCTTTGCGGGAACAAAAGGATTTGTTCAAATGTTTAAGGCAATTGCCGCTGGTAATTGGGAGTGGGCTGCTGATGAAATGCTTGACTCTAAGTGGTATAAGAAAGATACGCCAAAAAGAGCTTTAGAGCTTTCAGAATTGATGCGTCATGGACTATAATAAAGATGATCCACGCCAATTGCGGAAAAATGCAGATGAAAGAGATGGACATACTCTCTTTGAGGTGTCTATTTCTAATCATGACATCGAAAAATCTATTGAGTTCGCTAAAGAGGTTTTCGGTAAAAAAGAAAGAACAAAGCTGGTTTGGTTTTATGACGGGTGTGATTGCGTTCCTCAGGATAGAGGAAGATCTCTTCCTGATTGTACGGAACATTGGAACAGACTTAAAGCAAAGGAGGCGAAAGCGTGAATTGGTTGAGGATTGTAATGAAGAGTGTGCTCGCTATCCCAGTTATCATTCAGCTTATAGAAGAAGCGTTTGATGGCGAGCCTGATTCTGGAGCCAGGAAGAAGGAAATGGCTAAGGAATTTTTTCGCACCATTCTTACAGCGGCACTTGGAATGTCTGGTGCTGAATTGGATGTTGTTCTTAAGCTTGCGGATAAGATGATTGATCCAGTAATTGACATTATGTGTGCAATTTTCTTGCCGCATGAGGATAAGGAGGTAATAGGGTGATGGCTGGAACAGGAAATGGTGGGATTAATGAAATTATTCCATGGTATAAACAAAAAACGACTTGGGTGTATCTTTCTGGAATTGTTGGCGCTCTTGGAACCACTATTGCTGGAGAAACATCTTGGATTGTTTTTGCGGGAGTTGCTTGTGCTGCGGTAGCAGGAATTTGCCAAAGACAAGGTACTGAAAAATCAACTTACATCCCCGAATTGAAAGATCGTGGAGAAGAAGTGGACCAAAGTTAAACACAACTAAATAGGAGAATAAATTCTGATGAGTAACAAACATAGCAGAATTGGACAATTTATGAACGTGGTACGTTCCGACATTAAGAAACACAAGGAATGTGCTTTTCGCGATCCAGCAGATTCAATCATTTCCATCAAGTTTAAAGATGGACACATACATCACAGGCATCCTGCCGACAAAGTATTAGCTAAACAACTTGTTGAAGACCTAATTAACTCTATGGGACTTGATCTTTCCAAGCCTGAAACTCCCATGGAACAGAAGCCTATTATTTTTCGCAACCGGCAAGCTATTGGCGACATCCTCATGTTTAGTTGTGCGGTACGGGATTTTAAGGCTGCATATCCTGATTGGCCCATCAATGTCCAGTCAACCGCCATGCATATTTGGGATAACAATCCATATCTGGATCGATCTTTAAATAATAACAATGCGGAAGTTGTAGAGATTGGCCCAAGCGCTCTTACAAATGCCAGTAATCGTGATGATCGACATTTCGCCAATGCTTATCGGATAAGTATTCAGGATAAGCTTGGGATCACATTTAAGCAGGGCGCAATTAAGCCTGATATATGGATGACCAAGGAAGAAACCGCAACTCCAATTGTAGAGCCTCCATATTGGATTATTGTTGCAGGAGAAAAAGGAGATTGGACGGCTAAGACATACCCGTTTGATCGGTGGCAGAACTTTGTGTTGCGTTATCCAAAAATGAAGTTTGTTCAAATTGGAGCCAAAGAACATAAGCATCCGAAATTGGAAGGGGATAATGTTGTCAACCTTATTGGTAAAACCCAAGACAGAGTTACTGGCATTCGTGATCTGTTTAACTTGTTTTATTTTGCTGAAGGATCGATGGGGCTGGTAAGTTTTCAGATGCATCTGGCTGCCGCTTTCGGAATGCCCTGTGTGGTTATTGCTGGAGCACGAGAGCCGGCTCGCTTTACACGTTACCCTGGTCATCAATACCTATGCACTGATGGTTGCTTGCCTTGTGCATCCACGAACGCATGTTGGCATTGTGATCTAGAAAAAACTTGCCCTACCATTATCAGCGATGCTGATCAAAAATATCCTAAGTGTGTTGACATCATTACCCTTGAAAATTTGATGAGCGCCTATGATCAGTTCTATGAGGGCGGCAGGCTATCGGATGATCATCCAAGAACTCCTACGAATCCCAATCCTTTAACCACAAAGATTGAAATGCCGATGACTCCAGCTAAAACTCCTCCTGCTGTAGAAGGAGCAGACCCTACAAAATTTGATTTTCAATGGGGAGGTGCTTGCGTTACTGATTTGGACTGGGCCTTTATTCTTAAAACAATTAAGGATTATAAGTTGAGGAACTGTTTGGAATTTGGTCCCGGCTTATCTTCTTTTTTGATGGCAGAAGAGGGGCTTAAAGTAATTTCGTTTGAAACAAGCGAGGGGTGGATAAAGAATCTTCAGGAAAAGGATGCGGAAGATTTTTTCTTACTTAATCACTGGAATGGGCAAGTTATTCCTGCTGAATTGCCAAAGTTTGATTTTGCCTTGGTTGATGGACCTCCAGGTGGCAAAGCAAGAGAGCATTCCACGAAGATTGCTTCTGAACATGCTGAATTGGTTATTATCCACGATGCCGGTAGGGAATGGGAACGTAAGTGGCAAGATAAATACCTCAAAGACAAATTTGATGGTCCGATTAAGGGAGGGCATCGCTGTCATTTGTGGGTTAAGAAAACTTCCAAAATGAAGAAGGAAGAGCCGAAGCTTCCGATTAAAGCTGTTGCGGATGAGTTTGATGATCTAGAATTTTACAAGAAGAACGTCGTTTCCATGTCAGAAGGTCAGAAAATTTTCCGCATGTTTTGTAATACGAGAGGAGATGGTGGTTGTGGGAGAAGTATTGATTTTTTTATGAAAGCTTTTATTAATTTAGGGTGGAGAGTGGAATACGTTTATACTAACCCACAGCCTTCAGGGACACATAGGCGTTGCGGCAACCCTAATGTTATTGCAACGAATAACCTCGAGCTTCTCAGAGCTCCCTGTGACGTTTTTATGTTGGCCACAGACGATTACGTTTGGGATCTAGACAAGCAAGAAGTTGTCGATATGTTTTCAAATGTAACTGCTAAAAGAAAAGTGATGTATGTAAATTTTAAAATAGGAAGAATCGGAATAATTCCTTGGACGAGAGAGTTTGATCAATATTTATTTCTTAATAATTCATTAGCTGATTCATTTACCACTAACTATATGAAGGCCATGGGAGATTCATATTATTCTATAAAGCCTATCATTCTTCCTCCTCCTGCTGACATATCGGAGCATTTAGATTCTAAGATAGATTATTCTGGAGAAATGAAGATTGTCAGGCATTCTTCTCAGGGCAATGCTAAATATGCTAAAGATTTTAATCAAAAAATTGAAGCCATTCTTGAAAGATTTCCAAAAGCAACTATTAGATTGATGCCTGGTCCTTCTTTTATTGATGATTTTGGCGAAAGAGTCATTATTCATAAAAGAAATAATCCCGTAGTTAAAGATTTTCTAAAGCTAGGTTCAGTATACTGGTATGATCTTCCAGATGGATATACAGAAGGCGGTCCGAGAGTGATCCTAGAAGCTATGGCGGTAGGCCTCCCTTGCATTGCCACTAATAGTCCAGGACCACAGGATCGCATTACAAAAGAAACTGGATTTTTGTATGATGATTTTGAATCTTCTCTTGAGATGTTTAGGCAACTGAATGATTTAACAATTAGAGAGAGGATGGGGAAAGCAGCTAAGGAATATGCTATTGAAAAATTTAATCCTCAGCAATGGATTGATGAAATTATAGGAGAAAAATAAAATGGCAGATAAAAATCATTGGCTTAAAACGAAAGTTTATGTTTATCTTGATCCAAGAAAATCTGGGATACATGAATATAAATTTAAAGGAGGAGTTTATAGGCCAAAATTTGAACCATTTTATGTGGGTTGTGCAAAATATAATCATCATAATCGGCATTTAACTGGCAATAAAAGCAGTGATTTAGTTCAGAAAAGAATTTTTGAAATTAGGAAATATGATAAAGAGCCTATTGTTGTGATTTTAAAAATATTTAAATCGAGATTTCAAGCTCATAAATTAGAAGAGAAATTAATTATTGGGATTGGAAGGAAAGATTTAAAAACTGGCCCCTTGGTTAATCTTCTTGATGGGAGTAAGAATCTGTCTAAGAAAAGATGCTTAGTGATGAAAGAAAAATGCAGGTTGAAAAGCAAAAACCTGTGGAAAGATGACGAATATAGAAAGAAGATCTCTAAGAGAAGGAAAAACACGTGGAAAAATCTTGCATATAGAGCTAATCAGTCTAAGATTCATGCTGGAGAAAATAATCCTTCTTCTAAATTGACAAATGTTGATGTTATTTTAATTCGAAAGTTGTGGGAAATTGGATTTTCATATTTGCAACTCCATAATGAGTTTAAAATATCAGGAAGACAAATTAAAAGAATTGTATTTAGAGAAAGCTGGAGGCATGTGGCGTGAAAAAGATATCTGATGAGTTTCATATCCATTATGAAGAGAATAGGCTATGGGAACACACTCATTGGTTAGGAGTTCCCATTTGGAAGAATCCATGCGATCTCCTTATTCTCCAGGAGTTAATTCATAAGGTCAGGCCTGAAATTATTGTTGAGACAGGAACTAAATTTGGCGGGTCTGCTTTATTTTTTGCTTCAATTTTTGAGTTGATGGGGAGCAATGGCAAAGTCATAACAATAGATATTGACCCTAGGGTCTCTAAGGAATATTATGGTGTTTCATCAAATATTCGGAATCGGATTATTTCGCATCGAGCTAATAGTCTGGATGAGGCTGTTGTAAGTTTGATTCATGAACATACTGTTGGCAGAAAAACAATGGTAGTGTTGGATTCATGGCATTCAGAAGAGCATGTATATGCTGAATTGGAAGCCTATCATAGTGTTGTTGATGTGGGATCTTACTTAGTCGTTGAAGATACCCACATTAACAATCCTATTAAATGGAGGCATATTAACAGAGGTCCAGGTGCTGCCGTGGAAAGGTTTTTAATTGAACATCCAAACTTCGAAGTTGATAGAGATTGCGAGAAGTTAATGTGGACATTTTGTCCAGGTGGCTTCATTAAACGTATTGGCTAATTAAAGTTTCTTGCAGCTAGGCTGATCACCAAAAAGGGATATCTCCATCCCCTGCTGCAAGATTAATAAGGAGAATAATGCAAGGAGAAGCATTATGAAGATTTCAGAATTAGTAGGTGATTTAAGTTATGAAGAGATTAAGGAAAGAAAGTGGAGGCATCCAAGAATTTTGAGAAACAATAAGGAAGTTGTTTTCAAAGAGTACATCGTGTCTGAAGATGGAATAATACTTAGAATCGTTCTTCCTAGAAGAACTGGTGGAACTTATTTGGGAAAAAGAATAAAGGTTGGATTGAGTAAAAAGGGTTATGTTTCATTTAAACTAACTTACATGGGGAAACAAATAGGGTTTCTTCAGATGCATAGGGTCTTGTATGAAACATGGATTGGAAAGATTCCCAAAAATTTACAAATTAATCATAAAGATGGTGTAAAAGCTAATAATGATTTAAATAATTTAGAAGTTGTCACCAATAGAGAAAACATGGATCATGCTGTTGCGAATAGATTAACTGCCAGCCAAAAAGGAAAGAAGAATTCTTTTTATGGGAAAACTCATTCTAAAAAGTCAAAAAGAAAAATGAGTCATGCAAGAACCAATAGTGAAAAAATAGCAAGGCATACAAAAATTACTGAAGAAGATGTCTTAAAAATTAGAAGCCTTAGCGATAGCGGACGAAGCTTGAAAGAAATTCATAATTTATATAATGAATTAATTGGAATGAAGGGAATTTATTATATAATTAAAGGAAAGACTTGGACTTATATTTAAGGAGATTTTAATGGACAAGTTTATAAGTTTATTCAAAGTAGCTATGAATCCAGAAGTCAATAAAAATCTTTTAGAAACAATTCATTCTGGATGGATTGGAGAGGGACCAAAAGTTAAGCAGTTCGAAGAAGAACTCAGGAAGAGAATAGGAAATGATAATGTGGTAGCTTTATCTTCTGGAACTCATGGGCTAAGCCTTGCTTTGGCTATGGAAGGTATTGGTCCAGGAGATGAAGTTATTTCAACACCATTAACATGCTTCGCTACAAATGCACCAATTTTGGCAACTGGAGCTAAGATTGTGTGGGCAGATATTGATCCGTATACGTTAAATATAGATGCCTATGCGGTAAAAGAAAAAATTCGTCTTGGTAAAACAAAGGCAATTATTGCTGTTCATTGGGGAGGTCTTCCTTGTGATATGGAAATATTGCAAGGAGTTGCCCTGCATAATAATATTCCCATTATAGAAGATGCTGCTCATGCATTTGGGTCTTCTTATGCTGATGCCCCTATAGGAGCATGTAATTATTCAAATTATGGGATTTTTTCCTTCCAGGCAATTAAGCATTTGAATACTGGAGATGGCGGGGCTTTGTTCATGAAAGATTCTGAATCTGTTGCAAGGGCAAAGCTTCTCCGGTGGTACGGTATTGATCGAGAATCTAAACGTCTTGATATGAGGTGCTTGCATCCTAGAACAAAATTGATAATTCCAGGTAAGCCAGGGCAAAGAATGTCCATAAAATCACTTTATAATCAGCATTATAGAGGAGAAATTGGAGTAGTTGATTTATCTTCAAATGAAATAATTACAGGAAAAATTAAAAATATCTTTAAGAATAAAAGAAATGGAAGAAAATTTTATAAAATTAAAAACAAAAAAGTTTCACAAAAAAATCAAGAAACAATAGTTACTGGCGATCATTTAATTTTAACAAAATCCGGTTTTGTTAAAGCTGAAAATTTAAAAAATGGAGATAGAATCATTTCTCCATTCCCTTATCCTTCTCGTATCCAGAAAGAAATAATTTTAGGATCAATTCTTGGGGACGCGTCAATTGTTTCTAAAACAAAGGATCAAAATGGTAAAACATTACTCGGAATATTACAAGAAGGACATACGAAATTACAAGAAGAATATGCCATATTGAAACATGATTCTTTATTTGGATTGGGAGTTGGTTATCAGGAAAGACCGCCAGAGCCATGGAGAAAGAATCCAAATGGAGGATGTTCCTATTACACTCGCTTAAATCCATATATCGGATCTTTAAGAAACTTATTTTATTCAAAAAATAAAAAGAAAAAAATTGCAAAAAAGATTATTTCTAAATATTTCTCGAAATTAATGCTTGCAATTTTATTTATGGATGATGGATATTTACGGTCTTGGGAGACATTAAGCGGAAAAAAATATAATGGTGAAATTTCAACTTGTGGATTTTCAGATAATGATAATATATGGTTTTCAAAATTGTTAACTGAATTTGGATATGAAAGTGTTGTTTTTAAAACGGGAGAAGGATATAATAAAATTGGCTTTCATCAAGAATCTATTTTAAAATTAATGAATGATATTTCTCCTTATATTCCAAATTCAATGAGGGAAAATAAATTTAAGAATTTTAAATTCAGTCAACCATTTAATGAAGATTTATGGGGTGATGGATCTTCTACAGTTGGAATTAATCAAATTCAAATTGATGATTATGAAGATGATACTGAAGATGTTTATTGCATTGAAGTTGAAAATAATATGAAGAATTTCCTAACAACTTCTTGTGTTGTTCATAATTGTGAAGCTGATATTGAAGAGGCAGGTTTTAAGTTTCATATGAATGATATTGCTGCAACGATTGGCATTTCAAATCTTCAGATTGTTGATCAGAATCTCAGTATTGCTCGTGATAATGCTGCATATTACAAAGAACAACTGGAAGGTGTTTCTGGAATTCGGCTGTTGTCAAGTGGTAGTGTGAATCCTGTTATTTCTTCTTATTGGCTATTTACGCTTCTTGCAGATGACCTTCCGGGGTTTTCCCGTAAAATGGGTGAAAGAAATATTGCTGTATCTCAAGTGCATGCAAGAAACGATAAGCATTCTTGTGTTAAGGATTTTGAATGTCATTTACCGAATCTTGAATCCGTTATTCATCGGCATATTTCTATTCCTGTTGGCTGGTGGGTGACGAAAGAAGATCGTGAATACATAGTGCAAACAATAAGGGAGGGATGGTGATGTCTGTAGTTCGTTCGTCATATCGAAAGAACAATTTTGGAAAGGTCTTTCAAAACACCGTGTTTAATTATCCTCCACGTATCGCTGTTGAATTAGGAGTGCTTGACGGATATAGTACGTCTTATATTGGGAGAGGATTAAGTAAAGTTGAAAGATTGAAAGGAACTGCTGGACATCTTCATGCTTATGACTTATGGGAAGATTACCCATTTAAGCATGGTAAAATGGAAGATGTTCAATTGGTGCTTGAAGCAGTTCAAGTTGATAAGTTTGTCACTCTATATAAGCAGGACGCATTCACAGTTCACTATGGCTATGAAGATAGTTCAGTTGACTTTCTTCATGTTGATCTCAGTAATACTGGAGGATTAATTGAAACCATGATTAAATTCTGGACTCCTAAAATGCGACATTGTGGCTTGTTTTTGTTTGAAGGCGGTTCGGAAGAACGTGATAACATTGAATGGATGAAGAAATATGAAGGAACACCTATTCGTCCTGTTCTTGATTCCAACCCTATCATTAGGGATAACTATATCTATGGAACTTACGGGGATTTTCCATCGCTTACCGTGATGAAAAAGATAACGCTATGATTATCGAAATTAAAAACAAAAGACTTGGCAATTTTATCAAGCACATTATGCATAGCCCGTTTCCTCTTGATGGACAGCGATGCATGGGTCCAGCAGAGGAGTTGTTCACAGAAGACATGGTGACAATAGAAATGGCAAAGTATTTCTATATAGGAGAAGAGGCTTACAGCACTGATCCTATACCCAGGAGGCTTTCTTGCACCACTGCGTTCAGTAGAGAAATGATTATTGAAGAATGTAGGCAAACAGCAATCCTTATTGAAGAAGTAATTCGTGAGAAAAATTCGAATCCTAATGGTTGCACCATTTATATTCTTGGTGTCGGCAGAGGTCTTGAATTGCTTTTATTGACTGAAAACTTTGCGTGGAATGATATAGCTCTTTGGGATGATGATGCTAGGTATAGAGATAAGCTGTATGAATTTTTTCCAAGATTCCAGTTTTATGCAGCCAGAGGGATTAAGCCGATTTTTAAAGACCAAAAAGGAGGTGGCGACCTTGTTTTTGAACCCGTCCGACTATGCAAGTAGGCCAGAGCATCCCGGTTCAGCGGAACTTAAGGCTAACATGAATTTAAGGGCTGATTGTCCCATTCCCTTTTCTGACACGTATGGTTGGGATAGATGGGGAATGCTTGGTGTCATGGCTGATTATGTTTTGACATGGGTTAAGGGGGACATTATAGAGATTGGTATTGGTGAAAGTTCATATCTATTCACTTACCTTGCGAGAAAGTTTAATCGCAAGGTGTTTCATTGTGATATTATGTCTTCAGATTACATTAATCTGTGTACGGTTGGTGATTTTTTTGATGATAATAATGTTCTTTTTGTTGGTCCTTCAGATGATTTTTTTGAAGAAATTAAATTTACTAAAGTTTCAGTAGTTTTTATTGATGGTGATCATATGTATGATCAGGTAAAAAAAGATTTTAATAATTCCTTTAATTTAATTGAAGAAAATGGATTCATATTTATGCATGATTTATATCCCATGAATGAAGAAGAAACTGCTTTTAATAGAAGTGGTAATGGCTACAAGTTCAGAAAAGAACTTGAAAGAAGATCAGATATAGATATTTTCACTTTTCATTTTGGAGCTTGGAATGCAGGGTTGACAATGGTAAGGAAAATCCCTAAACCAGAAAATCCTTATAGAGAAAGTGGGAGGATAAATATTCATGGATCTTTCAAAAGCTAATCCTTCAGGCCATGATTACAGTGTTAGGCCGAATTATTTTGATTTATCTTTCGATCATAATGATAAACCTTGCCAGAATGATACTGCCATAATTGTTACTTCTTGGTGGGGACATCTTCATTTTTTAAAGGCTACGTTGGGACAATACATAAAATCAGAAGCGTTTGTTTTGTGTGCTTACGACAATCCCATGATGCCTTGGAGTAGAGAACTTGAATTTAAGTCAAGGATGCCAACGTATGATATTTGGCAAATTCCTGATCAATGGGTGTTTAAGCATACAGCATATGATAACGATAAACGAAACGGTTGGCTGTGGTTAATGAATTATGCTCAGGGCATTGTGCGACAATTTGCTAATTTTAAATACATTATTCATGTTAATGGTGATTGTATTTGGGAAAATCCCGAAGGGTTGCAGGATTTAAAAGATGAATTAGGTGATGATGATTTGATGTCAATTTCTTCTCAGGAAAACAACATTCATACTTGTGCTGTAATTTATAAAGTGAAAGCGTTTCATTTTATAATGGATTTTATTAGAAAATATCTTTCTCCTCCAATCATTGGCTCCTGGAGTCCAGAAGAATTATTAACATTGGCTGTTCGTTCAAATGAAATGAATGAAAGAATTGCGCCAATACAACCTATGGAATTGGATGGATCTTCAGTTGATCATTATTCTAGATATGATCAATCTTCCACTTGGAAAAATCTTGTAGGATATAAAAATCTAGGAGCTATCTTCTTAACTTGCTTAATTGAAAGAAGAGAGCCTCCGAAATTAGAGTACGTTGATATCCATAAAATGAAACTTGTCTGCAAGGGGTATAGTGATTCCTTATTTAATTATTATGAAACAAAAGATCGACGATATTTATATCAAGCTTTTGACCACAACGAAGACAGTTGGTACGATAGAGTCTATATGCCAATAGAATATTATGGAGGAAAGCCGGTTTATGAAAAAGGTGCAGACAATATATTTGAAAAAATAATGAAAGCTTGTGAAGCAATTCCTGGATGACAAGTTTCTCACAGCTAGGTTGGCCAACCGAAAAGAGATTTCTCCATCTCCTGCTGTGAGATTAAAAGGAGAATGATATAGGAGAATGTCATGAAGGTGAAATTTTTAAAAAATTATAAAAATGGAAAAGTGGTTGTTGATAAAAAATTTATAATCTCAGAAGATGGAAAATATATAAGGAATTGTGAAACGAAAGAAAAATTTTTGCCATATGAAAGTCTTGGATATAATGTTATTACGATGACAATTAATGGAATTTATTTTAATCAAATCCAAATATCCAGACTTATGTGGCAAGCTTGGGTTGGTGAAATTCCTGAAGGATGGATTATCCATCATAAAGAAAAAGGTTTTCTTGGAAGATTAAATGATCACATAAATAATTTAGAATGCAAAAGTCAATCTAAGCATGTTAGTGATCATATGAAGGGGAATAAATATTTATTAGGATATAAAGCTTCTAAAGAAACTCGAGCAAAACAGAGCCAGGCTAGAATGGGAAATAAAAATAAACTTGGATATAGAGATCCATTAGAAGTTAGGCTGAAAAAAAGCAAATCACATATTGGCTTAAAAGAATCAAAAGAAACTAGATTGAAGAAAAGCGTTGCTATGAAAAAAATTTGGGCTAAACGAAAGGAGACAAAATTATGTCATTCCGCCGTATTGACATGAGAAAGTTGAATAAGTCGGATCATGCAGACTATGTGGTTCTGTCGAGACGCTTTACCTATTGCGATAAACATATTGCTTTTCCATATTTGAAGGAGCTTGGCATATTATTAACTTCTCATCCTGGAAATAGAGGGTTCCTTAAGGCTTCTGTAGAAACACACAAGGCGACGAAGCTATGGGTTACTCTGGCTTATGATAATTATTTTGATCCAGACAATAAAGCTACGGGCTGGGACCATGTTATGCCTAGTCGAGAAGTGATCGACCAGTGCAATGCTTTGGTCATGGGACCACATCAACGGTGGGGCGGGGTACTTTACCCATACTTTTATCTGCTTGATCTCGGGATTAATTCTATGGGCAATTTTCCATATATCTATTGTGCCAATGGGGACTGTATTCTGGAGAAGCCACAAGGGATTTTTGAACTTTTGGATACGCTCAAGGAAAACAATGCGGATTTAATCTCTGCTGGTTGGTGGGATGGTGACAGGCCCATATTTAATTCCACTGGATTCATCGGTAGGATGGATGCTGTTAAAGCTATGATGCAGCATTTCAAAGAAAACTTTATACCCCTTAAGGCATATGAAAGTACGTGTCAGGAATTCGGTAACTGCGAAGGAAGAATGGGTAGGGCAATCAAGGATCTGGGCTTGAAGGTTGTTCCAGTTGAAAATCCAAAAAATGAACAAATGCATGAACCTGGACATGGTACGTTTGCAAAGGTCTTGGGGTTTCGCCACACACACGCTGAACATGGTTGGTTTTGGAAATATAAAGATACCAACACACCATTCCCCCCTCCGGAAGTAAAATACTATGATAGTGAGCATATTTCCTCTGGTGAACTCGAAGTAGTTAAACAGTGGTGGCAAGATAACCCTAAAAAGGGTTGAATTTTAGACAAAGAAAAACTTTATTGAAAGAATTTTTCATTAGTGGAGTATTACAACTTCTAAAAATGCATGTGCGAAATAAAAAAAAAGCTTTGTGTTTTAAATATCTTATGGTAAATTACTATTACTTGTTTCTTACCCAGAACACTAACAAGGCCAAATTTGAAAGGAGGTGAAGAGTTATTCCAGCCGTACTTGACAAGTGTGTTGAGAAGTTAGTCGCCAAAGGCAAAAGCAAGAGTTCGGCTTTTGCCATTTGTACGTCTACTCTCAAGAAAGCAGGAAAGCTCGATGATTCGTTTGAGCCGAAAGAGTTTGAAACCTACCTTCAAAATAATACTCTTTCACCAAAACACAGTACACAGGATAGTGACATGAAACCAAAAGGAAACAAAGAGCACGAAGAACCTGTTCGTAAGTTTGTTTCTTCCATCCCGAGTTCTTTTCTTGATTCAAAAACCTTTGCAGCCGATAAGCCCATTCAAGTTCAGTGTCTTAAAACAGGTAAGTTTCGCCATCCGTGGTGGGGCGTTATGAGTTTCGATGATGCATTCTTTGATAGAATGATTATGAATTTCGATGCTGATTTGCCCAGTCCGGAAATTGCTTTTGATTTCAAGCATCAGCCCGATCATGGCGCTGCTGCTTGGGTGTCTAAGCTGTTTAAAGAACCTGGAATGTTGATGGCAGAAGTCAATTTAACCGCAAAGGGAAAGAAGTCTATTGAGGATAAAGAGTTTCGGTTTTTTTCAATCGAGTACACAGACGATTACGTTGAGTATCTGTTTGAAGATTCAACAGATGAAAGCGGAAACCCTGTGGACAAAGAAACGAAGATCTCCCATGGTCCAACAGTGCTTGGTGGGGGACTTACCAACAGGCCGTTTATTAAAGGAATGCTCCCGGTTTCGCTTAGCGAGGACGGGGACATGCTCGAACTCACAGAGATTCCTGAAGATGATTCAGGATCAAACAAGGAGGTGAATAAGTCGATGAAAAAAACTCTTGAGGAATTGCAAACAGAACAAGCTGATCTCAAAGCGAAGATTACCGCATTGGAGGAAGCAGCTTCCGATAAGAAAGAGAGTAAGGAAGAGTTGACAGCTTTGACTGCCAGTTTGGAAGAAGTGAAGGTAGCCATCGTTAAGCTCGAAAAACCGCCCGAGAAAAAGAAGAAGAAAGAAGATACTCCGGCGCCCAAAACTGTCTCTCTGGAAGAATTTCAGGCCACCAATAAGGCATTGGAAGAAGCGCAAATTGCGCTGAAAACGTCCAATGCTAGTGTGGCCAAACTGTCCGGTGATGTTTCCGCATTGACCGATTCGGTGAAGAGCTTGATGGGCTCGAACAAAGAGCTTCAGAATGACAAGCTGAAGATTTTTACCGAAAAGAAATTGGCGGAATTCAAAGGTCTCGGGGCTTTCCCGGCAACACTGAAAGTGATTGAAAATGTTGCCCTGTCCGAACCGGCGAAGAAGTTCAGCGTCACCCTGTCCGAAGGGGAAGGCGATAATGCCAAAGAAGTGACCAAGTCTTTCTTGGACATTGCTGAAGACATTCTAGCATCAATTCCCGAAGAACATCGTTTTGACGATGGCGAAACTTCCGCTTCCGTGCGAACGCCAACCGGAAAACTGGAAGAAGCTTCCATTGAAGATGTTGAAGCCTATGCCACCGAGCATAAGATTACGTTCGAAGATGCATTGGTCGTGTTTTCCCAGGAAGGGAAACTCGACGAAGAATAATCTCCCTCTTATATGAGGGGAGTGAAGATAAATTTTAAACTAACAAAGGAGGTGTTTTAAACCATGGCACTGCCGACTGAAACAACAGGTTTTACCTATGGCTGGAGTCCCAATGATTTTATCCAGAATTTCTTGGCAGAAGGGTCCGATGCTCGAGGCGGGGCTGATAAGGGCGCAAATGAAGGGGCTCTTTCTGTTCTTGAAGGAGACATCGTTGCGATTGGAACAGATTTTCGTGAAGCCAAACCTTATGCATCGGGCGATATGACTGTCGCTGTATTGGGAGTTGCTTTGTCTGATGCAAAGAATGGGGAGATGGTTCCCGTTTCTTGTGGACCTATTGTCAAATGCCAATGTGCAGAAGCAGTCACCCGAGGCAACTATGTTGGAGCCGATGATGGCGAAGTTGCTCTTCTCAAACCTTACACTCCCACTGGAGGCGGAACGATCCAGGGTGCGTTGGGGATTGCCTTGAACGATGGAGATGATGGCGACATCATTCCCGTTTTGATGAAAGGCGGCGGATTTTCCTTCATTGGTTAAAGTTTCGTGATGTAAATTCGTTTTTATACTTTTGATTTGGAGGTGATAGAACCATGTATAACGTTCAAAAAGGTAATGTTCGTGACGATAAGTTCCTCACCGGATTGGCGGTTCGTTATACCAATAACGAATTCACAGGCGATCAGTTTCTGCCTGAATATCCCGTGAAGAAAGAGTCCGATAAGTATCGTATCTTTAACAAGGATGGGTTCTTCAAGGGTGCGCCCAAGAAAGCTGATGGGGCCATCACAGAAGAGGCCACGCTGACCTACGACGAGGGGACCTACTCCACGTATGAGAGGGCAATTAAAGACATCGTTACCGATCGGGCCATGCAAAATGCAGATGCCCCGGTTCGCCCCAAGATTGATGTTACCAACTTCCTTACGGAGAAAGTTCTGCTTTCTGAGGAAATTGATATCTGGGCGCTTATCCTCGGCACATCCGGCCTCGAGTCCGGTAGTCTGTATTCCAATCTCACTTCAACCACGGCTTGGATAAGCGGCACCGACCCCGATATTTTGGGTGATCTGTCTTCCGCAATTGTTCTTATATCCAAAGCCATTGGGAAACGTCCCAATCAGATCTCTTTCACCACGGAAGTTTCCGAAGCCATTACCCAGGATCCCGTAATTCGTGAATTGCTGAAGTATCAGCCGAATGAGCTGATCACCGGCGATGCACTTCCGGCCACCCTGCGTAAGATGAAAGTTGTCATTTCGGACGGTCTGTGGAACAGCGCTGACGAAGGCCAAACAGCGACATATGAGTACATCATGAAGTACCGTGTACCCATCGCCTACATTAATCCCAGTGATCAGCTTACCTTGGGCCGAACCTTTGTGTCCCGGGGATTCAAAGTGGTACGCTGGAGAGATGATGATCGTGAAGGTGAGTTCATTAAAGTGAACAAGGTCTATTCGCCGAAGATCACCAACAGCTCCGCTGGTTTCATGTACAAACGTGTTTCCACCGGCGAAAGCGCTGATGATTAAACCTTAATCTTCGGTAGTGCCTCATGTGAGGTTCAGGGCTTACCCCTGATTAAAATTACATAGAAGGGAGAACAATTATGGGAGACGCAAGATTTCTGTGGGGTGGAACGAAGGTCGACTTCGTTTCTTTTAAACCGAGGGCGGTAGATCCTCCGATTAAGGTCGGGCGTATGTATTTCAATACGACACAGGGCTTTAAGTTCTGTACTGACTCTACAACTTGGGGTCTGATTCGTGACGTCCTGCACAACTAAACCCTATTTCTCTGATAGGATAAATCAAGGAGAAAAGTAATATGGATGAGAAAGTTAAATTCAGGAAGTATGTAGTAAGAGCGCGAAATCTTCGCTACCGAGTTCCGGGGATAAATGAAGGCAAGTCATTCAATCCAAAAGTTGGAAAGGTGATTCGCCTTCCCCTGGAAATCGGGAAGATTGAAGTAAACTCGGGAAACGTTCGGCCTCTCTTGCCGGATGAAAGACAAAAAAAGAAGAAGAAGGTCGTTAAGAAGAAGGTCTCCAAAACAACCAAGTAGGGGATGACAAATGTCACGGGTATATTGTTCTCTTGTTGATGTAAAAAGGTTGCTACGGTCCGTTATAACCAGAGAATCGAAAATTCGGTTCTCTGAAGCTTATCGTGGCCTTAAAGCTGATTCTGACAATACGGGAACCATTATGCTCGTGGATGTTTCTTTCTCTGATGCATTTGCGGAACATGAAACATATACCTTTGAGTTTACAGACTCGACGTCATTTACCGTTACGGGAGATATTGTTGGGCATATGGGTTCTGGAACCAGAACTGCTGAATTCTTGCTGGCGAATCAGTTTACCATCGAAGCTTCATTCTGGGAAGGTTCAGCGGATACTGGTGATAAAATCTATTTAACTTCTGCTTCTGACATCAGTAATCATGATGGGCATGAGTTTGTTGTTGATTCAACCAAACGCATCAATGCATATCTGACAAAAATATATGGTACACTTGACTCTGTTACATTTTATGATGATACCAGTGTTGAAATTCCAGATGGTGTTGAATTTGCATGTGTGAGGTATGCTGCGTTTGATATTTTCAATGCGGTGTATGCAGGAATGTCGGAGCCAGGAAAAGAGATGGTTCCGATGTGGAAAGAAACTGCAAACGCTACATTGCAAGCATTTGTTTCCGGGCATGGTTCAGGCCCGAGATGGAAATCAAGAATTTCATTAATAACAACGCTTGGCGTTGAAAAGGTTGGAGAAGGGTTGATTGAAATTGATAATTTGCCTGACGCTACAAACAAAAAGTACGAGAGATAATCATGTTAGGGGCGAAATTAGAAGTTATATATAATGCGAAGGATGCTAATATTGGGAATCATATTCTCAAGAAGCTTGGCAGCTTCCCACCTAGCATTTGGTTTGAAATCGAAAAAGAACTTCGGCAGCTTGCTTCTACTAGAGCTGCTGAAATTGGTTCTCACTCTGTTGCTCCAGCAACTTATAAATGGAGAAAAGCTGCAAGGAAAAGATCTGGTGCTGGTGGCGAAGGTGTCCGAGGTGGTGAATGGAGTGGTCTTGTTGAAACATACAATGGCACTTTTTCAGAAGTGAATGATTCACATCAGTTAGGTGATCGAACTGGAACATTTATTAAAGATTACAGTGATTCACGAGAACCTGGGGTGACGATGGCTGTTGGCACTCATTTAGCTGGTCGTGGAGTTGTGCAGAACGGATCATTTTCTTATAAGATTAATGCTGATGAATTTGCTAATGAGTATCCAAGAATATTTCAGGATTATCTTATAGGGAAAGGAATTATTCCAGATGATGGTTATCTTTCTCTTGATGAAGGTAGAGAAGAACAGTTGCTTAATTCATTAGGAGAAGCGGCATGGCGTCAAATTCAACGTGAAGTAGGCACTCCTAGTAGTGCTGCCATGTTAGGCAATAAGATTATCGTTAATGTAAGAAAGCTTATCGGAAAGTTTTTTAGGAGATAGGATAATGGCTAAAAGCTTTCGGGGAGAAAACAACTATTTTGTAGATGCAGTGGAAAATACTATTGTTGTTCTCAAAAAGTTCACGAAAGAAAATAACAGGGAGATTAGGAATTATTACACAGAAGATGTGCTTAATCCGATTTGCCCTTGTTTTGTAGTTCTTATTAACGGATCTAAGGATGAGATGAGAGCATCTCAAAATCTGACAAGGATCCGGTATACTATTCACCTTAACATTGAGGTCAGGTATTATGAAGAAGACCTGACTGAAGAAACAAAACGTAATGAGATTACCTATGTTTTGTGGGAAATTTCAGATTTGCTAAAACGTAACATCACCTTGAACGGGTTTGTTCCTAAGTTAGGGATGGAGATTCTCAGTACCAGATGGGGAGTTCAACAAAAGGGAACTCGGTTATTGGCCGGTGGAGCGATAAACATCTTAGCCAAGAAGTTATATACTTCTAATCTTTAAGCGCTGAGTATAGGGAGATGGTAGGTCTTTCTATGTTCTGGTAAGAAACGCTAACGTGACAATAGATGATTTCCCTATTTAAGGAAGGAGGTGTAGTTTATATGTGTGCTCTTTATGTTGGGCCAGCAATTGGAGCTAGAGGGCAGTTAGGTTTCGCCGAAGAAGGTGGTTGGGGGTCGCAGCAACAGACCCCCGATAACTTTGTTGAAATCAATAGTGAAGGTGTCGTTTCCGAGATCGGAACTTTGGTTTCAGGTGCTCTTCGTGCGGATCGAGCTACTCATAAACGAACAACTGGTGTTGAATCTGCGGGTGGTCCTACTGAAGTTGAGGTTTCCCCGAGAGGTTTTGAAACATGGTTTAAGCATGCTCTCGGAGATGTGACCACCACAAGGTTAGATACGGCCTTTGTGCTGGAAAGTACCAATCCAGCAGAAACACAATGTGATCTTGTAATTACTCATACAGCCGGAGTTGCCACTGAATTGTCGGTGACCCTTGCTGTAGGAGCGACACTCACATTGGATCTCACTGATCCGTCGTATGATACGATTGGAGAAGTGATGACAGCGATTAATGCTCATGCAAATCTCGCTGCATACAGCCCGTACCAATTGACGCAAGGTACATTGCAAACAACGATTCATGCCAGCGATTATCTGTTAGCATCAGATGATAGTAACTGTCTGGAAGAACTTGCCACCATTGACCTGTTAAGTGTTCCCAACCGGCGATGGGTAGTTAGTGCCGAATGGGGCGTTTATTCGCACCAGATTCAGGGGGGAGCGAGACTGCCTTCCGGCCTTTCCATTGAAATGGGCCGAGACATTGCAGCCTTTATATACGCTGGATCAAAGATCGATACCATGGAGCTTACCGCAGAAACGGGTGATTTCTTCATGGGCAATTTCGCCTTCATGGCGAAGGGGGCGACCACCGCTGGAACCCCCGTTGCAACCTCCACTAATACCGGGAACGAGAAGAATGCTTTTAGGGTCCGGTATATTGGGGAACAGTCCACTGCAACATTGGCGATTGATAATACGGCACAAACGATTGCTCTTGCGATTGATGGAACATCGGAAGATATCCTTCATAATCTGAGCGAGCCTTTTGTTGATCCGTCCACAGGAACGGTTTATAATTTGCAGAAGCTTGGTGGTCTCGTTGACTATCTGGATGATCTGTCATACATTGACTGCCAGATTAACGATCATGCTTCGCCAAACACAAATACCACCGACCTGAAAACAATCACCGCCACGGACATCACACCGACAACATATGTTATCTTTAACTATACTCAAGCAAGTATTCCTTCCATCCCTGTAACATGGGGTGATTACATCGGTTCGGACGAAGGTGATTCTGTCCGCTTCTATGTGAAGGTTACAACCGGAGGAGTTCCCGGAACCGCTGTACTCCAGTTCAAGAAAACTGCTGCCGGATCTTATGCAAATACTACAGTCACATCTGCCACGCTGCCGTCTGAAGTTCGTACAGGTGCGAATGTTGATTCGGGCTTTACCGTCTTCTTCCCGGATGACACGGCGTTGATCCTTGATGACGAATGGTATTTCGAAACGATCAAGGGTTCTACAACTGCCTCTTACCCGACCATTAATGCTTTCTCTGGGTTTGAAGGCGTTCTCACACTGGATGGTGCCACGTCTGATATTATGGGCTGGAATGCCACCCTCAACAATAACCTCTATGGAGACAAGTACCACCTTGGCTACAGAACAAGAGCCAAGCTGCCGGAACAGGACAGGACCATTGAAGGATCGGTCAATGTCGAGTTTGATAACTTGGATCTGTATCGCAAGTTTATCAATGGCGTAGCTATGAATTTGGAGATGACTTTTACCTCCAGTGATTACATCGCCACCACGGCACTCGGGAACAGTGCTTCGCAGTACTCCATGGTTGTGCGACAACCGGCCATTGAGTTCAACGGAACCACCCCCACCAATGCAGACAAGAGCATTATTCTTACGGATTTTCCCTATACTGCTTTGTGGGATGATACAAATAACATTCCGGAACTGAGAATAACCATTGTTTCAAATGTTCCGTATGTGTAAGAGTTAGCCAAGCCACCAATAAAAGGGAGGAGGTACTTAAACCCCCTCCTCCCTATCCTCTTCATTAGAAAGGTAGGATTGTGGTTAATTCGATTTACAAAAGCATAGTAACATTGTTTTGGACTCCGCATGTAGCAATGGTTCATTATACATACAGAGTTTGTGTGTTTTTGGAGTGGATCATTTTTACCCAAGGGTTTATTACTCCAACGATATACAGGTTGTATAAGAAACTCAGTAGGGTGTGGAAACGTGATGCAGCAAGTATTTTAAATTATTTATTCTCTTCATTTGGTTTGAAAGGAGATTTTAGCATGGCAAAGATTTATGGACTACGACCGGACAGAGTGCAAGAGTTTGAACCCAAAGGGCAGGATGATGTCCCGCAGGAAGAACGAACAGTCTTTCTCTGCAAGTTCCTTGATGTCAACCTGTCGGCCCAGATCACAGATCAGGTGTATACCGCCAAAGGGTTTGGCAACAAACGAGAAGAACTCCTCCGTGCCGGTACTCAAGAAGTTGAAATACTTCGAAAAGGGCTCGTTGGCTGGAAAAATTTTAATTATGACGAAGAAACGCCGGTTGATTGGGAAGATGTTCCGCACGGACTGAGCAAACAAAAGACCCAAACCATCATGGATCGCAACCTGAACAAGATTGCGCCTGAGCAGAGAGGTGAGATTGCCGACTTTATCCGTGGATCGAGTACACCTGACCAGGACTGATTGAGGAGTTACGTTTAGCCGTAAGGTGGAGCGTAGCTCTTCAGTACATTAAGGGCGTGAAAACTTTTGATTGTACCGTATGTGAAAAAACCGGAAAGCTTAAAGAGGACCGTAATTGTGGATGGGGTAAGCCGGGTCAGTGTGCAAAGTGTGGGGACATACCGTTTGAGAGCGTCGAGATGGCTCTTGACGGCTCGCGCTTTAATTGTCCCATATGTGGGGGTAAGGTACGGTGGGCGAAGAAGGCAGAGTTCATCCTCGGCAAGTATCGCACCCCCGGTTGCCCCAAGTCAATGATAAGTCCAAGGGCAATGTGGTATCTCAATCTTGTAGATTGGTCAGAATCAACGGGAAAGCTGCCAACCGCAAACACACTGCTTGACGAAAGTATGTTTTATTTCGAAGTAAGGAATTTTGTTGTTAATGAACGTAATGCAGCAAGCAACGAAATGCAGCCTGAAGAAAAAAAATAGGAGACTCCTGCAATGGCAGACGATAAATATCTAGAACTTATCATGCGGTTAAGAGCTGAAACAAATAACTCTGAAGCCAAAAAGATAAAAGGCCAAATCGAAAAGATACATTCTGCAACCGAAAAGGCCGTGAAAGGTATTAACTCTGGCTTTGCAGAAGTCTCCAAAGAAACGATTCGGCTGAAGAAAGAGCTCAATGATCTGGCTGCATCCATGGGTGGGCTTGGCAAAGGCACATCCACGAATAACATCCAGAAGGGTATTAAGGTTATTTCTGATGCCTATGCTGACCTCATCAGGCAGGTGAAGCTGGTAAAGGATACTCAGAAAGGTCTTGCCAGAGGTAGCTTAGAATCGGAGGCGGCCATTAAGAAGGGTATTGTTGCTATTAAAGAATACAATACTTTACTAAAAGAGACAGCATCTGCTGTGGCGAAAGTTGTTTCCAGTCAGGAAACAATGAGTCAGCAGACTTCAAAAATTGAATATACAACTTCGGCCCTCCGAAAACTCGCCAGTCGCTATCTTGAAGTAACCACGAATGCTCAAAAAGTTATTAAAGTCACTAATCGTCTCGAAGCATCATTACGAGACATTCAGACTTTATCTGAATTTAAAGGGTTTTCCAATTTTGAAAAAGGAATTCGGAGTTCTCGTGAATTCAATAAAGAATTGGAAAAACTGGTTATTTCTTTTCGGAAAATTACCGGTGACAAACTTGCTTCTTCCATAGCTGTTCCTAAAAAACTTATTCTTGAATTTCGCAGAGTTCGTGAAGAAATCAATAAAATAAAGAGTAGTGCTCAAACGATGAACACTTCTTTTGCGAAAGTAAAGAATGTTCGTAATCAGTTTTATGAAGTGGCAAGATCTGTCGGCGAAGTTGATCTGCGTCTTAAGGATGCAATTAAAAATACTGATCAATTAAATAATACTAATTTGAGAAAAATTGCTAATGAGTATAAGGCTCTTAAAGAGCAGATTACTCGAGCAATGAATGAGCTTGGCACCTCTTCTGGAAAGACTGCCTTTAGCAGTCTTGAAAAGGATGTCAGTAAAACTATTGAAAAGATTAAGGCTCGGCTTAAAGAAGTTGGAGTTGATTATGAAAAACTTGAAGGAATGCAGACTGAATCTCTTAAGTCAATGGAGAAGCATCTGCTTTCATATCAACATGTTCAAGAAGAAGCTTGGGCAAATTCTGCAAAGGGATTTTCAGCACAACAAGCTGTTTTAGATAAATCTGCTGTTTCAATACAGAAACTTGAAAAGCATTATGGTCAATTTCAAGAAGCTCTTGCGTTAGCTAGAAGAGGAGTAATCTCTTTTGCAGAAGTTAATGAGTATGCTAACAAAACTCTTCAATCAGCAAATGTAATTTTAAGTACGGCTGGACACGGTTTTACGAAATTGGCGAAGCATGCTTCAGCAGCAGCTAAAAGCTTCATGATAATAGACAATGCTATTGACTTTGTAGATGCTCAACTTAAAGAGCTTCAGGCTACAATTACTTCTGTAACTGCAAAAGAAAAAGAACTTGCTATAGCTTCTAAGTATATGGGAAATTCTGTTGCAGCTATAAGTTCCGAAGTTGATTTAGCAAGAGAAAGGCTTGCCGCCTTTGATTCAAAGATCTTAATCATAACTCGCAGAATGGCTTTGCTGAAACCCGCCAGTAGACCTTTTCAGCACATGCAAAGAGAACTTGCAAAGCTTTCCATTGAAGCAAATAAAGCTTCAGCTAATCTTCAAACTCTTGAAAATAAATTACAGCAAACCACTCATAAAACTGGCGATGCAAATAGGGCAATGAGTCGACTCAGTGCAGAAGGCTTTGCTAATATGATTGTGAGTCAGGCTGCATGGATGGCCGGATTCGTATTAATCTTTGGGAGTATTGATCAACTAAAAAAAGCGTTTCAAGCATTAATAGATACTCAAGTGGCAGTATCTAGAGCAATGAGAACTGTACGTTCTGATTTTCATGATCAAAAGCAGATCTATAATGAGCTTACTGGTGCCGTTAATGAAATGCGAGCAAGCATGGGAACTGTTGCTGCTGATACAGGAGAAATGCTCTATCAGTTAGGATCTGCAGGTCTTGATCTTAATGAATCATTAGCTGCTTTAAAACCCACGATGGACAATGTGGTTGGTTCTGAAGCTAACATGGAACAGATCACAAATTTAGTGGCTGGTGTTTATAATAATTTTGGAGATTCCATTGTTAAAGTGAACGGAGAAATGAAAGATATTTCTCGAACGTTTGATGGTTATAGTAAGGATCTCGTAACGGCGACGAATGTAACTGAAAAATTTAATCATATCAATGATTTGCTTATTGCCACATTTGATCAACACCAAGCTGAAATGGATCAGATTCGTGATGGTCTTAAATTTATGGCTCAGTCAGCAATGCAAGCCAATCTTTCTTTAACACAACAGCTTGGTATCCTAGCTACATTGCATGATCACTTTATTAAAGCTGGTGCTGCTGGTCGAGGAATGAGGGTTATTCTTAGTCGAATTACTAAAGAAGCGGCTTCATTTAAGGAAGCTTTTAATTTAAGTTTTGACCTTAATGCGCCGCTTAACTTTCTTGAGATTGTAGAAGAATTAAGTAAGAAAGTTAAAGATCAAGTTATGACAGTTGAAGAACTTGGAGAAGTATTTACGCGAATGGGGCTTCGCGGTACTGAACCTCTGTTAGTTCTTATTCAAAATTTTGAAGAGCTGAAGGGAAACATTGATGAATTAGGAAATACTTCTGCTCATGCTTCCGAAAATATGAGAAAGTTACAGCTTGATAATATAGCTGCTCAGGCAGATATTCTTTTTGGGAAAATTGAAGTCTTAATTAAAACAGGGCTTGAGCCTCTTGCTGTTGTAATCAGAGCAGTTATTGATACATTGAATTTTTTAGGTGATGCCTTTAAAGCTGTCAATTCTGCTACTGGTGGATTTTTAGGGTTCATGATTAAATTTGCTGGATTTACTGCTTTGATAGTTGGAGCCGGAATTGCATGGAGAAATTTTCATAAGACTTTATCGTTCGTTAAAGAGCTTTTTACTGTGCTGGCTAAAAGAGTTAGAACGTTCAGTGAAGAACTTGAAACAAATAAGAGCAAAACACACGCAAATACTCAAGCTCTCAAGAAATCAGCCGAGGTTCAGAAAACATATTCTGAAAGGGTAAAAAAATCATATAACAGTATGAATAATTTTACTTATAGTTCTGCTACAATGCTAAAAAAAGCTTCTTTAACTACAAGAGCAATTAATGGATTGAAAGCGGCTTTTATTGGTCTCGGTGCTGCCATGAAAGCAACAATTATCTTGGCTATAGTTGCCGGATTAGTCCAGTTAGTGATGTGGCTTTCAAAGACAGAAGAAAGGTTTGCGGCATTAGTAAAGAAGCAAGCAAAAAGTCTTGCGGAAAATGAAAAGTATTTAGATAACTTGGATGATCTCAGGCTGAAACTGAGAGAAATTAATGAAGTTACTATTGCTAATGAAGCAACTGTTAAAAGAGCTGCTGATATCACAGGAATTTACGTGAGTTCAATATCTGAATTAAATAATGAACTTGGGAACATTAAAAAGGGGTTACAAGAATATATTGATATTCAAAAGAGGATGGTTGAGGCTCAAAAGTTTACAACTCAAATTGATCAAATGAAGCAAATAGGAATTGAAGTTAATAACCTAACTAAGTATGGAAAGGCTACAATTTCTGTATGGGGAAAAATTGGAATTATTTTTCAAAAAGCCCTTGATAAAAATATCTTGTTTCAACAATTGTCGGGACTTGTTAGTGATGTAATGGTTCAATTTCAGGCTTGGTATGGATTACTTGTTAAGTTTGAAAACTTGTTAATTTGGGAAGCTGGATTTTTGACAAGACCTTGGAATGCTCTTATGAATAAACTTAAAGAGCTCGTACCTTGGCTAGATAAGATTTTTGATTTTTTCAATATAGATGTAAAGAATGACAACCTAGATTCATTAAGCCAAAAATACATTGACCTGCAAACTCAAGTCAAGGGATATCAGAAAGCACTACAGGATCTTTGGGATATCCGTAAAAAGACAACGGATAAGAGAACCGTTGAAATATTAACAAAACAAATTGCAGCATTAGAACACCAAACAGAAGCCACAGAAAAAAATAGAGACGCAGTAGGTGAGCAGATTGATGCATATAAGAAGGCTCATGGCATCACAATGGATCTTGCTGAAGCTGGAAATTATAAAGCTAGATCAGATGCTAAAGCTGCGCGGCAAACAGATCAACTAGCTAAAATATGGTCAGAATTTTATATAAAGAGTAAAAATGCTTCGAAAACTGTATACGATGCTGCTGATGCATTTACTGAGCTCACTGCTGGAATGTTTGCTTCTGGAAGAACTTTAAAGGAATGGAATGCTGCGGTTGAAGGAATAGGAAGTCAAACAGGGCTGAAAAATTTTAAGATAGCTCTTCAGGAGTTACGGGATGAAATCATGTGGTTTGACCGTGATAGTCCAGAGACTTTCATGCAGTTATTGAAGATGTCGCAGAAGCTTGCTAAAGATGGTTCTGGGTTCATTAAGGAATATAAAACCAGAATAGAAGATTTGAGGAAGGAGATTAAAGGCCTCAGGGATGATCTGTATGGTTATAAGATGGACCAGTTTAATACTTCCATTCAAGATTCTTCAGATAGGATGAACAACTTAAAGAGTCAATTTGCTAATTTGGGTTCGGCTGCAAAAAAATCAGGAGAAGATACAAGTGCTTCAATGCATTTGGTTGGAAAAAGCATGGATGGAATTTCCATATCTATGTCATCTGCTGCATCAGCTACTGATAAAAGCAATAAGATGACAAGGGAACAGCGAAAGTTAATGAACGAGATGCTATTTGTTCAGACTGATATTATAGAAAAAACGTATAAACAGAGAAGCGCAATTGAAGAACAAATAAAAGTTAAAGGGCAAGAAGCTCAAGCATATGGAAAAAGTGTTGCTGGGATGGAAGCTTCCAAAACAGCATATGGTGAACAATTAACAATCATGGCTGCTGCAAGACAAGCTATCTTTGCTGAAAGAGATGCTATTAAGGAAAGAATTAAAATTGAAGAAGATTTACACAGGATAACTTCTGCTCAAGCCATTAGAGAAAGAACTGAGGCTGATATAGATGCTCAAAATAAACTGAACAAATTAGCTATCGACAGAAAAGGTGTGGAAGAGATCAGGATAAAAACTACGATGGATTTAATTGCAGCGAAAGAAAAACAAATGAAAGAAGAGCAAGCAGGACTTGAAGCTCTTAAGATTCTTTTGGCTGATTTAGTTCTTCTTATTAATCAAATGGTTGTCAGCCTTGGATTGAAAGGATTGCCTGAAGAAGCACAAAGAGCAAGAGATATAATTGAAAATGCCATTACACCTCCTGTTGATGTTGATGTTCAGTATCCAGATATAGATCAGAATACAGCCGAAGCAAGAGCCATTATGGATAGAACTATTGGTAAGGATTCAGAGCCTCTCTATACGAAAATTGATATTGATGTTACTGAATCTATTAGGAGAACTGAAAGTGAACTTGAAAAAGCAAGACAAGAAATCGAGATTCAATCTAAAAGCTGGTTTCAGAAGTTACTTGATTATTTTACATTTATAAAAATTGTACCTAAAATAGATGAAAAGAAAATTTTTGATCAACATGAAAGAATAGATAATGCAATTAAACGCTGGTGGAATAGCATTCTTGATTTTTTTAAAAGAGAGCCTGCAAAGCCTAAAATTGATGTTGATAATTCTGAATTCGCAGGGGCTGAAGAAGCGGCAGATAAATTTAGAAGAACAACTGAAGAAGCGAATAGAGCTCTTGAATTGACTGAGCTTGTATTAAGGGACGTAAATACAGCAGTTGATGATTTACATAGAAAAACTGATGGTAAGCCAATTATAGATACGAAGCCTACTGAAGATGGTGTAGAAAAAATCAATGAAGCAGTTAAGGAGGTTCGAAGACAAATTCAAACAAAAGTTAAGTTTGAAACTGATGGAACACAAACTATTGGAACTTTTAAAGATGTAATGGTTAAGGTTGATGAAACGGGAATTAAGTTTTCTACTATGACTTCAACAATGATTGAAGTAGATAAGAAGGCTAAACAGAAGATGGGAGATACTCCAATTGAAATAGAGGCAAATACAAAAAAAGCCAAATTCACCGTGGAAAAATTTAGAGATGCTACTCAGGAAGAAATTGTAAGTCTTGGGCTAGAAACGAATACAGAAAAAATTCAAGCGCAAATGGATGAATGGAGAAAAAAAGAAGAAGAAGGTTCTCCTGTGGGAATTCCTACGAAAGCAGTAATTGATGAAGCCAATAGAGATCTTGAAGTATTAAGAAAAGATCAAAAGGAAATTCCCATTACTATTCCCACAGAAACTAATGTTGAAAAAGTTCGAAAAGAAATTAAGGAATTTAAAGATGGTATTGAAAATAAAGATTTTATAAAAATTGGTCTTGCAATAGCAATAGCAGAAGCGGAAGCAGACGTGAGTGCATGGGCTGAAAAAGTAAATGAACATACAAGAGCGAGAGTGGAAATTGATGCAAAAGTGACAAAAGCGCAAGAAAGAGTTGATAGGCTGAAAAAAGAATTAGAAAAAGATCCAGCCAATGTAGAACTTCGGTTACTTTATGAATGGGCGCAAAAGGATCTCGAAAAGTGGAAGAGAAAAGCCGCAGCTCCAGAATCAGCAATAGAAATACAGGCAAAAATAGAACTTGAAAAAGCTAAAGAAAGGCTTGAGCTTTGGAGAAAAGAATTAGAAAAAGAAAAAGATCCTATATTAATGTCAATTGATGCAAACACAACAAAGGTAGATGGAAAAATATTGAAATTAAATGATGATATTCAAAAAACTGTAAAGAAGAATGTCGATGATAAAGAAATTGTGGCAGCACAAGCTTTAGCGAAAAAATTAAATCAGGATCTTGCAAAGAAAATAATCAAAGAAGTTCAGATTAAAGTCACAGGAGATGAAGCTCCCGGAAGCTACAGAGGTGGATTAATTCAAAAATTTACAAGTGGCGGATATGTTCCTGCAAGAGTCACACATGGCGAAGGATTTATTCCTCCTGATGTTGCTCAAAGAAATATAGCTGCATTAACAAGATTAAATAATGGCGGCACAACATCTGCTGTTCCAGCTAATATGGGAACATTTGTTGGGGCAAAAGGCGTTGATCGAATTTCAACTTATTTACCTACTGGCTCCTATGTGTTGTCGAAAAAAGGCATGGAAGCATATGAACGGTCTGTTGATCAAGGAGCTCAAACTTTTCAAAGTGGAGGCGAGGTCCAAGCTGATGCTCAATCTACAACACCGCCTCCAGTGGGAGTGCAGGATAAAGAACAGAGCTTCGGTACATTAACCATTGTTGTTGAAAAAGAAGGATCAAGAAATGAGTACCCTGTTACTGGAGAAGTTTCAGTTATCAAGGGATTACGTGAAGAGCTTGAACAAGAAAGGCTAACAAGGTTGCACTAATCATGTATTGTACTTTCTCAAAAGAACCTTCATTTGGAATGGATGCTACTACTCAGGACTTTACTGTTGACTTGATTTCTGAAGAGATAATTACTAATATCAACTATATAAAGGATACTGAATTTAACAGCCCTACCGCTAAGTCCAGGACTCCAAGGGTGAAAAGTTCTGGTGGTCGTATCAGTGCTGAGTTGACATATGGCAACGCTGGCTGGAATACTTTGTTTGAAGTTCTTATTGGTAAGAAAGATACGCTTACAGATTTTGCATTTGCTAAAAGCTCTGAGCATTGGAGGATTGTTACCGGACAACTTGCTGGGAATATTGGTATCTCAGATACTGCATTTAACATCACTGAATTTAAAGCCGGTGAATTTGATAATGTAGATGGAATTATTGTTGGTGGGGAATATATCGACATAACAACCATCAGTAATGGTGTGGTAAGTGCATCTGTGAGGGCGCAGGAAGGCACCACACTGTCCTCGCACATTGCACAGGACTTGGTGTATGGCATTGTGGTTAGTGGAGGAAATTCTATAGACATTATTTATCGGTATAGAGATGGCTTTTGTTATTATCTTACCGAAAGTTTAACCATGCTCATTAACCGATCAGGAGATTATTTCAAATTTAACGGGGTTACATTTTCTGACTTTGTATTTAATGGGATTCCTCAGGAAAACAAAATAACTTCTTCGTTTCAGATGTCAGCAATTAATACTGATGTCATTGAATTGGCTTCTCCGTCCACTACTGTTGATTCAAATGCATTATTAAGTCCAATGGACATTAATTGTTATTCAATGAATTCGTGGCTCGATATAGAAAAGATTTATTTTCAGGCCTCGAACACTCTTAACATATCTCCAAGTAAATTTTTGGACAGTACACCTCAAAGAATTTTTATGCAGAACTTTGCTTCTTATGGGCAATTCAGCCTGGTAGAAGAAAGTTTGGTGGCATACAATAAATATATCGGAGATACACTACAGAATCTTTCCGTTACAATGACCAATGGTCGCCAGTTTGATAATGCCTATGTTTTTTCGTTTAACAACATACGATACGGAACTATGCTTCATGTGTTAAGGGATGATGATTTAATTACGGACTCAGTGCCATTTTATTCTTATGGCCCTGATAAGTTCTTTATGATGATTCAAAGTTAGGGGCTTCTAATGGCAGAACAATACCTTACAAATTTGACAATTTCAGATTTGACACTCGAAGTTAATCCAGCTTCATATGTTCATGACTTTGAGCGATATGGGACTGTTAAGCGAACCATTAATGGTGGTATTGTTGATGTTGATATTAATGGTAAGAAACTTAAGATTGAAATAAATGGCTTAACACAATCACAAGTAGAAGAAATAAAAAAACGCACTGTCTTAAGGAAGGTGATTGATTTCATTGATTATATTCCAATTGCTGAGAAAGGCACTGCCACAAGAGTTATTCAAGAAGATTTAGGCAGTGAGACTATTGATTCTGAACTTGTAACTCTTTATATACCTGTGTATAAAATCTTGGTCTTAGATTATGTTCAAACTTACGGCAATAACATTGTTCAGTTTAAATTAATCGCAGAAGAAACTTAACCCTAGGAGGTGAAATTGTGGAATCAACTGATCTTGTGTTAATGAAGAGTGTCACGATAAGTGATGCAGATGCTAATGGGGGACGCCAGAGTTATACTCAGGTCACAAGCAATGTTTTGAACAATATGTTTGCGAACGTTTCTCAGACAGACAGGACTGCCGGTGTGACGAAGTATCGAAAGTTTTTCTTTAGAAACAAAAATGCTGCTGATGAAACGGCAACCAACAGTCGGGTATGGATTGCTTCCAGGTCAACAGGTGAAGATTATTTTCGCATTAAAGCTGGAACAGATACAGACACCCAAGCTGAAGCTGATGATTACACAGAGTGGCTTGGTTCTGGATATCTCGATGGAGCATTGGCTACTGACGCTACCACATTTGATGCTATCTTCGACAACAATGACGGCGTCTATGATGGTTCTATGATCAGAGTTACAGACAGCAGTGGTGGGGAAGAATTTCTCACTGTCAAGTCTTCTGGTGGAGTTTCTTGGCTTGGAAACACAGCTACCATTGTCACAACAACTGGAGCAAGAAGCACATATCCTTCTGGTCAAAATTCTGTTGTTTCCGGCGTTGTTGATTTGGGAAGTTTGATTGCTGCCACAAGCGCATGGGCTGAAACAACCGCTACTGGAACATACGATGAAGCCACATATCCTGTTGAAGTCAATAACCCAGGTACAGTCAGTGATACATGGACGTTGACATTTACAGCTGCAACCACGTTCACTGTTTCTGGAACGAACACAGGCTCAGTAGGTTCTGGGTCTACTGCTTCAAACTTCTCTCCGATTAACGCTAATGCAGGTGGGGGAGTTTATTACTTCCTTATTCGTTCTGCTGGATGGGGTGGAACATGGGCTATTGGAGAAACAGTGACTTTTACTACTACTCACAGTTCTGCTGGATGGTGGTCAAAAGAAGTTGTTCCTGCAAGTACGGCTGCAAAATCCAGTAATTCTGTCGGCTTTAAAATGTATGTTGAAGGGGCTTAATGAGGAGGAATCATGCCAGCTCCAAATGTAACAATTTTGTATAATAATTCAAGGAATGATTTAGTCAACAGTGGAGCGGCTGATGGGGATGATAATTGGGAGCCTCTTGATTCCGTTAACGATCGCATTTCTTTCTTGAATTCAACTGTGTATGATGGAGACAGTAATGCTTCTAGGGGATTATTTAAAATTCCTGAATCAGGCAGTGTTGAAGTTCCAAAGCATTGTATCAATCGATATGCAGAAGGTGTTTGGAGGCGTGTATATCTTGCCGGCTCTGATTTGGACGATGGCTCTGGGGGAAATTATCAGTATGCATATGGGGCGTACATTGATGGAACTTCAAATAGCGCTCCTGTCCTTCAGGCTTGGGATTCAACAGCAGTTTCCACATATACATTGGAAGTTTTAGGTAATGGCACTCCGGCAAATTCCATGATTAAAGCTATTGCCACAACTGATGGAGCTCCTGGAGTAGAATGGGAAGGAACTCCTCTTGCGGGAGATGGAGGTGATAATTCTATTGCATTAGATGATGGGCCAGTAACTTCTTCGAAAATGATTTACTGGAACATGAGGATGGTTGTGCCGAGTACAGCAAGTCCGTTTGCTGCGAATCCGGTATTATGTATCTACTTAACTTACAATTGACAGTTTTTGTGGCTAGATTTAGATTAGCTATCTAAATTGAAAAGAAAGATTCTTGACTTTCCTGCCACAAAAAAAATATCGAGATCCTTTTCAAGAAAGGATAAAGAAATGATAAAAAAATTTTATGTTTATGCCTATTTAGATCCTAGAAAAAAGGCGAAATTTTTATTTAAAAAAGGAAAGTCAATTATGATAAAGCAAACGCATGAACATAGAGTTGACTATCAAATGATTTATCGTGTGCATTTAGAGGATGGGTCTACTGTTGATGGTGGCCCATTCGAGTATCCAGGATGGAACAAGTGTCCGGAAGGAATTATGGCCCTTGAATTGTTTCTTCCCAGTGGAGATAGAATCATTCTTGAAGGGTATGAAAGATACAACTTTTTTGTGGGCGTAAAGAAGCCGTTAAATGTCAGCAAGGCTATATTGGTCCACATATATGGACTTGGTTGTAGAGATGGCATTGTGACGTCTTACCGGGTCACAATGGTGTCTGTCGGAGGTAACAAGTACAGGGTTGGCGATATTACTTCAAGAACCTTTCCATTTGGCAAAGAAGGTATTGGGAGAACTACAACTTCTGGATGGAAATTGGGAGTCAGTTAATAGGGTGTTATTATGGCTAATGATTTTTCAGGTGATAGTGATTGTGTTGCTCTTTGGAGATTTGAATCTGGAGCATTAACTACTGATTCTCAAGGAGCAAATACGCTCACAGACAATAACACTGTTGGCACGGAAACATCTGACTATAAAGAGGGATCGGCTTGTGCTGATCTTGAAAGCGGTGATACCGAATGTTTTTCTATTACAGATGCAGATCTTGATAGTAATTTTCCACTTAAAAATGGTGATACGAATAAGAAAATTAGCGTGTGCGGTTGGTTTAAAAGTGAAAGTTTATCCGCAGAGGGTTCTGTTTTTGGAAAATACGATACAGGCGACAAAAGAACACTGCAATTTTCTGTTTCTTCTTCTTCTTTTCAAGTTGGGATAGGGTATAATGGCGGAGCAAGTTATGAAGCATTATATAATGCTGGAACTCCGGTAACTGGAAGATGGTATCATTTCGGGCTTACGTTTCAAGATTCTGATAAATCCTGGCAGTTTGTAGTATGGGATGATACCGCCGGAAGTAAGGTTGTGGACACAAGTGGCACGGCTACAAATAATATTAATGTTGAAGACGGACCTTTCACCATTGGCGCTTTAGCCTCAACTTTTGCTAATCCCTTTGATGGCTTTATAGATGAAGTAGTTGTTTTTAAAGACATTCTTACAACTGCAGAAATTGATCAAATTAGAGCCGGAACTTATGCGGTAACAAGCAGTTCAAGTTCTTCTTCTTCTAGTTTTTCTTTGAGTTCGAGTTCATCTTCTAGTTCGTCTATATTTTCAAGCTCTTCAAGCTCTTCAAGTTCGCTTTCTAGTTCAAGCTCTTTAAGTTCTTCTTCAAGTTTAAGTTATTCTTCAAGTTCTCTATCTTCTTCTTCGAGTTCATCATCGAGCATACTTTCAGCTTCTATTTCCAGTAGCTCTTCAAGCTCTTCGAGCCTTTCATTTAGTTCTTCGAGTATGTCAAGTTTAAGCTTAAGTTCAAGTTCTTCCATTAGCCAAAGCTTAAAAGGAGCTAATTTACAACTGGATATTGAAATATATACTTCCAGTTCTATATGGGGAATAATTAAAGATTGGAGAGGAGAAATTGTAAGAAAAAAATGTAGAGTTATTGCTTCTTCAGTTGATGGATCAACAATCTATGGAGAAGGAGTATCTGATACTACAACTGGATATTTTAAATTTGATATCAATATTGCTTCAGGAATAGATGTTGTCCTTAATTGTTTTTATGTTGGCACATTTAGAGGCCAAACGAATTTAGCTGGAACATTACTCTTTACTACTGGAAGTTCTTCGAGTTCTTTAAGTGTGAGTTTAAGTTCTTCAAGTTCTTCGCAGTATTCTGTTTCAAGCTCTTCCTCAAGTTTATCATCTTCTAGTTCTTCGTCAAGAAGTTCTTCTTCCAGTTCTTCGTCAAGAAGTTCTTCTTCTGTTTCAGTCAGTTCTTCATCAAGTTCTTTGAGTTTCAGCTTAAGTTCTTCAAGTTCTTCTTCTTTAAGCTCTAGTAGTTCTAGTCTTTCTAGTAGTTCAAATTCAAGCAGTTCTTCGTCGAGTTCTAGCCTTTCCTATTCGAACCCCCTTTCTTCGTCAAGTTCTTCTTCATCTATTTTATCTGTTAGCAATTCTTCTAGTTCAAGCAGTTCTTCTAGTGAATCGAATAGCTCTTCAAGCTCTTCAAGTTTTTCATCTAGTTCAACGAGTAGTTCTTCGAGCTCTTCAAGCCTTTCAGTTTCAAGTTCTTCAGTTTCAAGTTCTTCAGTTTCAGTTTCTTCGAGTAGATCAAGTTCTTCATCTAGTTCTTATAGATCTTATTCGAGTTCAAGCAGTTCGATTCTTTCTGTTAGTTCTTCAAGTGAATCTAACAGTAGTTCTTCCAGCTCTTTATCTTCTTCTGAAAGTTCTTCATCAAGTAGTTCGTCTATAAGTTCTAGTTCTCAGTCTTATTCGTTATCAACATGTGCTGTAGATAATTTTTTGAGAGTATATCCTGAAATTAATGATTATGCTACGGTTGCTAAGATTCCTCCCGTTGTAGGGCTTCCTCCTGATCCATGGCAAATAGTTTCCGTAAATTCTTTACGGGTTGGGATGGATGATTCTTATGTGTATGGATACTATCTTAAGTTTCCCGAAGTAGCCATTCAAAAAAGAACTCATCTTGTAAGTGCGACTTTACATTTAACGACGAAGCAAAATGAAAGTGATGATTTATTAATTTCTGCAACTCGAATATACGGGCATGACATTGGCGATTCCAATGTTCCTGTTGGACCGTGGTATGCCTATGATCCAATAGTTCCACGAACAAGTATTTATGCTCCTTTCAGAGGAACACTTGGAGATGAAGATGTAACAACAGCAATTGATGTTACTGATATTGTTCAAGAAATTATAAATGGCGCTGATTGGGTTGAAAATAATGCACTTGGAATGATTCATTATTATCCTTATGACTATGATGTTTTTAATGAAGACATTTATAAGCCTTCCGAAGTGGAGATTAATTATCGTCCAAGATTAGACATATGGTTTTGCCCAGATTCATATTCTTCCAGTAGCTCTTCAAGTATTTCAAGCAGCAGTTCTTCGAATTCTGTTAGCATTTCTATAAGTTCTTCCAGTTCTTCTGTTGAATCGATAAGTAGTTCTTCTTCTAGTTCTTCATCGAGAAGTTCTAATTCATCTTCTTCCTCCTCTTCTCTTTCTCAGTTTTATTATGGGATAGCAGAGCCAGCAACAGGATTATATTTAGAACCAGATACCGCCCCGTATACTGGAACCACTTTATCTGCTGCTCCTACTGTAATAGATAACATATTTAATCTTCATCCTGGCGGAACACTGTGGGAATCAGATTTTTCATATGGAGTTGATTTAGGATCAGCTCAAGCAATTTCTAAATTGACTTTTTATGCTGAAATTAATGAAGGATCAGGCTGGTACAATAGTGATTATGGATCTGTCACTGTTTATTCATCGAATGATAATTCAACCTGGTCTCTAGTTCAAGCATATGTGCAACCAGCTTGGCAATGGATGAATGGTTGGGGAATGAGTGTTGATCTTATTTTTTCAGAAGTTACGGCAAGATATTTTAAAATTGTTAATGTAGGCGCTTATGAGTTATTTACTAATTACCCATACGATAATGGTCCTGTTGGTCAGGTTTATGCTTATGGAACTGGATCAGGAGTTGATCCAAATAAACATATTGGGTCTTATACTTACATTACAATGAATCCATCAGATGCACATGCTAATATTTCATTTAGTAATGGAGAACTAACTTTAACTTCGAATACTGCTTCCATTGGCGCTGCTAGAGGAAAATACCCAATTCCCTCAGAAGGACAGTGGTATTGGGAAGTTACACTTGAAGCTGCTGGCACGGCTGCAAATGCTCTTCATGGAGATTGTTATGGAGTGGGAACTTTGGCAACCTCTTTAAGCCAAAGACTTGGAGATGTAGCGGGCGGATGGTCACTAAATGCGTATGGATATCTCCATAAAGAAGGGGTTATTGATCCCGGTGGTCAACATGTAATGCGGCATCTGGAATATGCTGGCACTTACAATCCAGTAATTGGAATTGCATATAATTCAAGTACTGGAAAGATATGGTTTAAATACAAAGTTTGGGGTGGAATAAATTTTGCTCCTGGTGATCCAACAGCAGGAACTGGAGCTCATATTGAAGGGATCTCTGGAGAAGTTTATCCGATGGTTAGTATGTTTGCTGATTATGAAACAATTATGACTCTTAATTTTGGTGGAACTGATTTTGAATATCCTATTCCTGATGGATATCAAGTGTTAGAAGAGTCATTTTCTTCTTCTTCGAAGTCCTCTTCTTCGAAGTCCTCTTCTTCAACTTCTGTATCGAGTTCTTCAACTTCTGTATCGAGTTCTTCAAAATCTTCTTCTTCACTTTCTCATTCTTGTTCTAGGAGTTCAAGTAGTTCTTCTAGTATAAGTTATTCAAGCTCTTCTTCTCGAAGTATAAGTTTTTCAAGTTCTAGAAGCTCTAGCTCTTCTAGTTTTTCAGCACTTGCTTATGCTTCCGGACAAGGAACGTATTATGCTGGAACATATGGATATTGGGATGATTTTGGAGGAATATATCGGCAATCTGCTCCAAGATTGGGAGAACAAAATTGGCCTCATACATACCATGCGTATTTGGAAGTTGGAGGAACAGGGATTCCAGAAGATGCTACAATCATTTCAGCAAGTCTTAGCTTTAGTAGCACTTTCTTTTATGGCAGTTCTGTTGGAGCAACTGTGAAAGGGGTTGACCCAGGTAATCCAATTCCTCCTGGTTCAGTAGGTCAGGCAAATGGATATCTAGTCAGTGGACTTGGTTCAGCGGGAACAACCATTACTGGAACAGGATCTTATATTGTTGATGTCACAAGTGTTGTTCAGGCCATAGCTAATGATAGCCAGCATAGAGACTACAAGGGGATTAAAATGGTTATTCAGTCTTCTGGTGGTCTTGGGAACCTTACTCATCTTTCTTCTAGTCTTTCATTGTATGTTAATTGGGAAAAGTGGGGATAATAATGGGATACATTATTGAACAATTATTATATGGAAGTTCAGTGGCATCCTTTAAGGCTGGAAGAACTGATATAATGATTGCACAATCTTTATATTTCAAACGAAGTTTTGTTCTGAGAAGAGTTACTCCTCGATTTTCAATAACTACGATTGATCCTGCCAAAGATGTCCAGTTCAGATGTGAAGTGAGACCTGCTTATGGTGAAGATAATCTTTTGGACACGAGCTCTTCTCCAGTAATATCTTCAGATTGGATAACGGATGATCTGTTGCCGAAAAATGATTATTGTCAATTTCAATTTGATGGGGTAACTGTTCTTACTCCTGGATTTTATTACTTGTGTTTTGTCCCTAATGTTCAGCTTAGATTTCCTATTGAAATGTCAATGTATTCAGGTGGAAATTTTTTAGGGAATTTAATAGAAATTCAATATGGAACTGGAGTTTATAGAAACTCTGATAGCTTAACGATTAAAGTAGATGGAGAATGGCAGTCCGGTTCATCAGTTGCTATTTCCATTGTTAAAGCAGAAATACATACTTCTACTATCATTCAAGATGGATCATGATGGAATATCTTAATAATACAATTGAAGAGTCTTGGGAATACTGGTGCTATTATCGAAGGGTTATCCGAAATAAAGCCAGTGGGGAAGAAACCCTTGTGCAAGAAGGAAGATACTTGCCTTCTGTTACTAATGTTTTACGGATAGGGTCTATGGTGTCTGAAATGAATGCCTCAGAGGATCTCGTAGAATATACAGCCCTTGCCATTAGGCCAGCAATATTGAGGCTGCACGTTGGCTTAATTCCATTAGATGCTTCATTGCTATTTTCTTTTTCTGCTTTGATTTTTAACGGTTCAAATTCTTCTGCTAAATTCACACTTAAGCCTTGGGCAAATGCGAGTGGTGAAGATTGGATATCTTCAACTGAAATCACTTATGGAGATATTGTCGAACACTACATTCCGTTCAATCTAGCAGAAGAAACTTATGATCCAGATACATATGAAAAAGAAATTGAAATTGCAGTATCTGCAGGAGGATTATTTTTTTCAGAAATACAAAATACTTTATACACATTCTTGACTGATAATGCATATGGCATGTTTATTGTTGGCGAAGATGGGTATGCTGATGTTTATAGTCCTCAATATACATACGAAGATTTGAGGCCTCAGCTTGGCGTTACTCAGGTTGTTCCATTTACTGGATACAATTATACTACAATGGCAACTGAAATTACTGGAAAATCACATGTTATTGGGGTGTGTAGAGATTTAGATGGAGAAGCAATAACTGGTGTTTCATGTTTAGTGGCGGTGTTTGATTTGTCTGACCGATCACTTTTGGGGTCAGGATCATCTGATCCCATAGATGGTTCTTTTAGGATTAAGACAGAATGTAAATCATATACGACTGTCATTCTAACATTTGTAAATGAAAGCTTGGGAATTAATGGATCTGAATTAATGGAGACATTTGGCTCTAGTAGCTCTTCAAGTATGAGTAGTTCTTCAAGTAGCTCTTGAAAGAGAGATAAAAGCAATGACTGATTTCATAGTAAGATATCCATATACATTTAGAGACGAAAGGCTTTTTCCTCCAGGGTGGAGAAGTTTTTCGAATGTAATATATTCTCTTAATCATATTGAAGTTACGAGATCTTACACAGGCGTTAATGGCCTTGAAGGTGAAATTACAACTTCAGTAATTGCGCTTAATGATTTGGTTAGTGAAGATCCAAACGTAGAAATAGTTTCAGTTAATGATTTGGCTGGAGATATTATATCGATTATTTCTAAGAATCAACTTGAAGTTTCTTCTTCATTCATTTCTCTTAATGGTATTGAAGGTGAAATAACTTCCAGTGTTATATCCTTGAATGATTTAGCTCATATAGTTGTGGACGTAATATCTGTTAATCGGTTTGAAGTCTCAGAAGAAATTATTTCCATAAACAATATAGAGTCTCCTGTAGAAAGAGAATATGTTGGGCTAAATGTTTTGTCTTCACCATTTATTCTTCCAATAATTTCTTTGATAGATATATTTGAAAACGAAATTGCTACCCTTGATATCACATCATTAAATGATCTTGAAGATGATGTAAGTTACACTGCTCAATCTCATGTGATTCATGTTTATGTCGATGATACTCTTGTTGATGGCTTAATTGAAAAATGGTCATTGACTATGTCTGAATCTTCATATGTTAATCAAGCAACTGTCACCTTTGCAAGTCAAGCTTTTTATGCTAATTGTAATCCAATGACTAGGATCGGAGAACGAAGAATTTCTATCTATATTGATGACATACGATATAGATTCATGCTGGAAAAGAGAGAGCCATCAAGAAATCCCAAAGATGTTTCTTTTACGATTTGGGGGAGATCATACATTGCAACACTAGGCGAGCCTTATACTATTCCAGTTATCGACAAGGAAGTGGTGTATGATTCTGTTACAGATACATGGTCTTGCCCAGATGATGAAAATTATGTTCCACACATTTGGCAGATTAGAGATTGTATGGTGAGTGAAATCATGGAAGCTTTAATTGGGAGTGATCATACGTTATTGTTTCAAATTAATGATTTTGTTGTATATAAAGGATCTCTTGTTGTTTCAAATGAATCGCCAATAGCAGTTGTTGATAAGCTTGCTCAGATTGTTGGAGGTACGGTACGAACTGATCTTGCAGATAGAGTAATTGTTAAATACATTTCTTTTTCTACTGCTGGAACTAATGTTGCTGAATTTAGTGGGCTTGATAATATTTATGTCTTATCTGAATCTCTAAAATATCCCACAGGTAAGAATAGAGTGCTTGTTAGGGGGTATGAGGATCCAATAGTGGAAGCTTCAACAAACATTAAGCTTGAGCTTGATGAAGATCTCAATGAAGAAAAAACTACATTTGTTTTTGGAGATGAAATTTGGATTAGGCTATATAGGTCTCCGTTTACTGTTGATTATGAAATTGAATGTTCTCTTGGTTCGTTTACAATAAGCAGCGCAGAAGTTGCTCAAACAATAACCAGGGAAAGCAGTGGGTTTGGAGGAAAGACTTTAACAACAGCTTATCCAATTGATTCAGTTACATTAATTGAAAGATATAATTGCACAAACATTCCTTCTTCGGAATACAGCTATGTTAGTGGATATAATATTGTTAATTCAGAAGGGACAATCGAGGATGAACCAGTTTTAATTTCTTATACTTCAAAATATGCATTATATAAGCTGGTAGTAAATCGGCCATGTGATCCATTAATTTTTACAGAAGTTCTTTCTCAAATAACAGCGAAGCAAACATAGGAGAGCATAAATGGCAACCACTAGCACGAGCTTAACCGTAACTATTGTCACAGCCGTTCCGGATCCCGGAGATGAAAGTCTTCTTTTAGAAGCGGAAGTGAATAAAGATGACAATGATGGAGTTACAACTTATCTTGTTGGGACTTCATATATTTTAAGGCTTTTTAAGTCAACGAATATTGCAAGTATTGTTTACAATAATAATATTGGAACTGTTTCTAAGGCTCAGTCAGGCTTAACAGCGACAGTTCCATATCCAGATGATGATGATGAGTATATTATTTTCCAAGGTTCTCAAACAGCTAGTTTGTCAAAAGTTTTACATTCAAATTTTTCCGCTACTCTTATCGGCAGTGTGTACGATAAAGAAGGGTCGCCAACATCAACTTCTTTATCAACAACTCCAGGAAGTAAAACAGTCACTGCCGATAAAGAAGTTTATGCAGTATATAAAGTCACCTATGTAACTAAATACGACACATACAGGTTTCAATCTGGAGTTGTTGGGCCGATGTTAATTTTCTTTATTGGAACTTCATCATAGTGGGGATTTAAAATGATAGAAGTATTTTGCATAAGAGGCGAAGGCGATAAAGAAATGCAGGAAGTCGAAGATAAGATGTTGGTGACTCCTTCTGATGCCGTCATTCGTGGGAAATATGAAATAGATAAGCAGTGGTATTTAATTCATAATCAATCTTTAGGCGTTCCGTTTAAGAAAACTACAGATTCTACATCCATTATGGACGGAGATCTTGTTTCTGTTTCAGATGGAGTGCTTGGGCTTTCTGGAAATAAAAAAGTAATGAGTGTAACTATTTCTGGAACAGCTAAGAGTCTCGAAATGTCATTATCCACAGCCAGCTTTGAGGAATACTTATGACAGCTAATGTGAAATTTATTTTATCAGATGCTGAATTGCAAAATGTTCAGTATAAAGATGCTCAAGTGATTAAAGTTTATGAAGATGATGTGTATGACATTAAATTTCCTGCTGGGAATGTTCGCACTTTTATTGAGAATACATCTTCACTAACTTATAATTCAGGTGATTATGTGGCGGTTTTAATTTCGATAAGTGGAAGCTCTAATGTTTGTAAGATTATTGGCAAAGGAAAAAGAATTAGGCAGGTTGAAAACATTCCTGTTGTGAGGGTGTAGTTATGGTTGAAACTGTATCCACAAGTGTTAGCGTAGTTATGAATGATCCATTAGCTCCAGAATATGGAAAAAGAAATTATAGTTGTGATTTTTCTTTAACTACTGCTTCTGAAGATAATGATGGAAATCCTGAAGCCGGTAAAGCTGTTAGTATGCGGCTCTTTAAAGGCTCAGATGTCAGTAATGTGCAAATCAAAAGCACAACAGGAAGGGTTGTTACAGGTGGCACAGGTAGAGCTTCTGTGGGGGTCGATAGCGATGTCTATGTTACACTCAATGGTAGCAATACTGCTACATTACCATATCCTGCTATTGGATCAGTAACAATAACTGAACAAGGAACACTTTACCGTCGAGATGGTTCGGCTTCTGGATCAAATCAGTATGTAAATGATGAGAAAACCATTCAAGTTCAAGAAGGTTTGTATGGAGTTTTAAAAGTTCAGTACACAACTTATTATACTAAAGTCATTGTTACTCCCGGAGCCGTTGGAACAACAATGGTTATTGCCATAGGAGATTGTGCTAGTGGAAGTGTTGTTTCAACAACAGCTTCTGTAACAGTTTCTGAACCAGGGCAAGGAGACGAACAAGATGATGCTCCAGAAGATCCCGAAGAAATAGTTTATGATTGTGAAGTTTCAATAAGCATTGAAGATGGAGATAACGTAGATGAAGATGGAAATTCTACAGATTATGAAATAGGCTCTAATTATTTCGCTCGAGTTCTTTTAGGTTCTGATGTCGGTTCTATTTCTGTTATTAATACTCTTGGAACAATTTCTTTAGTAGCTTCCGATTTGCCAGTTGAAGTTGGCGGATCTGGCGATGATGAAATATCAGTTTCTTTTGCTGGAACATCCAAGGAAAGTTTACCATATAAGTATGTTAGCGGTCTTTCATCTACTGCTACTGGTACTTTTTTTGATGAACGTGGGGATGAAATTGATCCTCCAGTTTTATCAGCAAGTGGAGATGATGTAACAACCGCTAAGAAATGTTATGGCTCTTATACTCTTACATACACTTCTGCTTATGAACAATATGTTTTTACTCCCGAAGAGTCAGGAGAAGGAAGTTTGGCTGTTATATCAACTAATTGTGGTGGAAACATAACGAATTCCACTGTTGATTATGAAGTGCCTGATCTAACTTCATCAAGTTGCTGTTCTTCTTGCTGTTCTTCTTGCGATTCTTCTGATTCATCTAGTGAAGCTTTAACTGTCAATGTTAGATTGCGGCCAAAAGATTTTGTCACTGGAGCAGCATTGCCAGGAGCTAAAATTTCTATTAATGGAAAGGCAATGGGTACAACTGATGACTCTGGTGAGATTCTTTTGATTGGATTAAAAACAGAAACCGTATACAGAATCAGAGCAGAAAAGGATGGTTATTTGACGACTGATTCAGATAGTTTATCAAATGATGAATTCATAATCAAGGCAGAATAAAATGGCTAACATGAGAGAAGAGTCTATTGACATCCCAATGGTGCCAGAGGGAGTCTTAGAATTTCCGATGAAGAAGTTGGGTGGATCAGATGATATTTTTGAAAATCGTTTTGACATTACCTTAAATGTATCTAACAGTAATCGTAAGGATACAGGGTTAAAGCCTAATATCTTTGATTATTTAGAAGTTTCAATTAGTGTCGGTGTAGATTCTCCTCATCTTAAAGCTATAGATGTCTATACTCAGTATGCCGGTATAGGTGGTGTATTTATTAAACACAGTCGTCCATTTTGGAAAATAGGAAATATATTCCATATGCTTTTTCCTGATTGGAATGATGAAGAAGACAGAACAATTTCAGGAACTGTGGTTACAAGAATAGAACGACCAGCAGAGTATGAATCTGGAACAGGGTTAAGAGCTCATTCAGAATTGGAAGAAGTTTCAATAGAAACAGATGGTAGTCGTCTTGCACAAGCAACCCATGAAATTGGGATGGTAACAGGATATGAATCTGAATATTTAGGTCCAGGAACAATTGATGTCACTGGATCACGGATAGTATTGCGATTAAGTAGTCCTCATTTATTTACTGCTGGTTCAGATGGCGATACTTCTTTTGCTATACAATGTAATAATCCATTGAATAAAGTAACAATGGTATATAGGGATTATCACCCTATTCCATTTGGAGTTTACATGTTGGATTATTATTATACGACACAAGAAGAACCTAGAAAAGTATCGAAGGGTCAACTCATTGGACAGCTCTGGAATCCTGATTTTTTAAAGGCAGGAAAGATAGTTGCGAAAACTAAAATTTCCCCCGGCTATAATTACACTGTGAAATGCATTACGTCTGGCGGTCCAGAAGGGTGGGGGTATGAAATGCAGGAAGTTAAGAATGAGTGGCATGAGTATGATATTGATCAATGGGTTATTCTTGCAAAAATAACTGATGGTGGCGGCTGGAAAATTCAGCCAAGTGATAAGTTGTATTATACAAATGCAGTTGATTTTTTAAGAACAGCATTGGGAGCTGACATATGAGCTACTTTCAATGGGAAGATGTCGACTTAAACGCGGGGAATATTGTCACCGGAACATTGACCAGTGTAGATCATGCAAAGCAGACAGGTAATGTGCAGGATATTGGTGATGATATTCCAATTCATTTTCACTGCAAGCATGAAGGCACAAATAACGATGGAACTTCTTGGGAAAATGCTTACCCCGATGGCGAAGACGCACAAGGAAGTACAGCTTTTGCATCAGATGATGAAGTTTTAGTAATGTATCGTAGAGCCAATAATGAAGACCCGGTAATTGTTGGACATGCAAATGAAGTGAAATCTTGTAGTGGCTATATAGTCTTATTCCATTGTGGCAGTCATAGACTGGTTGCATGGGACATGCTTAATCATAAGTTTCCTGAAATTCCTAAAAGCGCATTTAATGAAGAAACACAAGAGCATGAGTATGATGGAGAATATTTCCAGGACAGCGATTGGCCTCTTGGAAATTTACTCCGCATTCAAAAATGGCTTGCAGACTCTCCAAAACCAACGCAAGAGCAATTGGTTAAAGGAGAGTCGGTAAATCCTCCACCTGTTGGAACCATGGATGATATTTCTGATAGTGTTGATGATGGTAGTGGATTTGCAACAATCACTTCTCATAATGAATGGAGAGCTTCTGGCTTATGGCTTAGATCAAATCAATACCCATGGCCTCCAGCTCCAACTGATGCAAATCAATTTGCAAGAACATGGGAAACTCTTTATGGTTCAACCATACATACTATTGGAGGCGATGCTGAAGAAAATCGAAGAATTTATGAACCTGCGGGGAAGAGTTCTAAGTATCAAAAGAGATATGATCATGATACTAAGAATGTCGAAGTAGATGAATGGTCAGGTTCTAGATGGACATTTCAAAATCCAGCCGAAGGACATGTTGATTTCATAAGACATATAGTGCGAGAAGGCTCTGAGGCATTTACTCTATTTCATGGCGAATGGATATCTTATGTTACATCTCCATGGGGATATGATAATCATCGTGGATATGATGAAACTTATTTTTTTAATGCATCTTATGCTATTGATTCGATAGGAGGAAAAGCTGTTTTCGAATGTCAGGAGGTAGAAGAATCATGGGAGTTTGCATGGGATTGTGTAGCGGATGATCCTTATATTGCTACTTGGCAACAAATTTGCACTCCAGAATTTCCAGCCCCTACTCCCATGGGAAAATTTTGGGATATGGATAACCCTAAAAGAGCTCATCTTGTTCAAAGCGATAATATATCTTGCGAGACAAAAGAGCCTGATGGATCTTCCTTTGTGGAACAGCGAATATATGGATATGTCTTAGATGAAGGTAGTCAATTTGACCCTGCCGCAATAGTGCAAGGAACTGGACAATTTCATGTAAGTGATGATAATCCAGATGAAGAATTTATGGTTATATGGTTCATAAGAGAAAGGACTGAGGTTCTTCCTAATTGTATGGATTTTGAAATATTTGTAGCTATGGATCATGGAGGCGGAGTTGCTCAGGGAAGTGCTAAGAATTTGACTCCTGAATTGGATGGTGCTTTAACTGATGCATTAGATGAAATGCTTATTGCAGAAACTCAAACTGGAGAGAAGTGGAGGAACAATCCTTGGTTAGAAGTTAGAGATGGAGCAATCATTAGTGAAGAAGATTTATAAACCCAAATTGGAGAGGATCATCATGACAAAAGATAGACATCCCGTTCCGGAAGTACCAACACGGCCAGTGCAGGAAGTAGAAGTGGAAGTGATTGACAAGATTGCAAACATGGTTTTTTCAAACGTCAAGCTTTATATTGAAGCTGAAATGAAAAAACTTGCCCCCCTGTTCATCGATGTATTTGATCTTAAAGCGAATGTAGCTACATTGTCTTCGCTGTTACACAATGCAGAAGCCTTCACCGAAGAAGAATTCAGAGCATGTTTTGTTGCTATCAGAGAATCATTTGGAAATGTGAATTTCGATGGATCCATTGATGGCAAAATCACCATGATCAAATACAACTTCGAATCATAAATAAAAAAAAGGGCAAGATAGGGTAGCTCCCGAAAGAGGAGTATTCTCTCACTTCTTTTCTTGTCCTTAAATTAGAAGGGAGAGATTGTGAGAGAAATCATGAAAATGAAATTTTTAAGAAATTTAACTGGAAAAATTGATAAAACTCTTATTATTGCTAAAGATGGTAGTTATATAAGAAATAAGATAACTGAAAAGAAATTAATTCCATATATTCATCAGGGATATAGAGTGATTTCCATCACTATTAATGGAAAATATTATAAACAGATTAAAGTGTGTCATCTTCAATGGTTAGCTTGGAAGGGGATTATTCCTAAGGGATATCATATTCATCACAATGAAAAAAATGAAGATGGAAATTATAATAAGTTAAATGATCACATAAATAATCTTAATTGTTTAACTAATTCTAAACACATGAAAATTCATAATTCTGGAGAAAATAATAATTTTTACGGTAAAAATAAATCTGGAAAAAAGAATCCTATGTATGGAAAATTCGGAAAAGAAGCTCCTAATGTCAAACTCAAGAATAGAAGTGTTAAAGAAATTAGATGCTTAGGATATATTGAAGGATGGACCATTCAAGAAATAGCTGATAAATTTAAAATTTCATGGTCATGCATTCAGCATATTATATCTGGCAGTTCTTGGAATCCAAGTAAGCTTACTAAAGAAGAGCTTATTATTCAAACGATAAAAGAGAGTGGGTAGTATATTTAGATATGTTTTTAATTCTTTGAACAAAAAAAGTTAGCAAAGGAGATAAAAAATAATGAAAGTAATCCATGTCCTAGAGACTTGTTCTATTTCGAGTGGTGGCACAAAAGAATTAACCCTTCAGAAGAATGAATTCTATATCCTCTCTGATGATTTGCACCGTAAGCTCCAGCTTATTGTTGGGCATGTTATGGGTATAGAAATTCCCTTTAAAGAAATTTATAACGAATACAAGGGTCAAGACCTTAATGGCAAGCAACTTCTAGCCATGCGGCATGGTGGTGGTGGGGATATACTATTTATGACCACTGGTCTGATGGAACTTTATCGCCAGTATCCTCGATCAAAGCTTGACATAGCGATAAGTGATCAGTATCGTCCCTTTGTAGAGGGCAATCCAGATATTCACAAGACTCTTTCACTTCCCATTTCATTAACGGAATGGAATCAATACCATTATCATCTCATTTTTGAAAATCTTATCGAAAATAACTATTCAGCTAACCAACTAAATGCTTATGACCTATTTATGGAAAAGATGGGTCTAGATATTAAGGTTGTTCCTCCTGAAAGAAAAACTCCTTCGATATTTCTCAGCTTTGAAGAAGAAGATAGGGCGCATAGGGAACTTCCTAGCTTGAATGGCAACAGGCCAAGCGTAGGTATACAAGTTGAATCTTCAAGTCCTGTACGCAACTATATTCCTTATCATTTTGTTAAGGTAGGGAAGGAGCTGATTAATCGAGGATACAATGTATTCTTGTTTGGAAGTCAAGTGCAGGAATGCAGTATTAATTATATAGCAGGAGAGCTTGGCGACTATGCGTATCCGGTCATTAAAGATTTGAGGACTGCTATTGTTGCAGCAAGCCTTATGAATTACTTCATTGCGCCGGACAGTATGTTTATCCATATAGCTGGTGGATTTGATGTTCCAGTTATTGGGCTTTATGGGCCTTTTCATTCGGATTTGCGTATGAAATATTTTAATCGTTCAATTGGAATTAATGCAACTACACCATGTTCTCCCTGTTTTCTTCATGGACATCATCCATGCAGCAAGGGTGATCCGAGTCCATGTCTTGCGATGATTACACCGGAAGTTATTCTTCAAGCGTTTGATGAAATTGAGATAAAAAGGAGAAGGTAAAGATGAGTGATCCTAGGCCAAAGGTTGGAATAGTAATCCTGCCGTATGATAATGTTGAATTTTTTGTAAGAGCTGTGAATTCTGTTCTACAAAATACAGGCTATCCGATTGAAAGATTTGTAGCTTCACATAATCCATGTAAAGATGGGCAGGTTAATTCTCAGATTCATGAATTCATGGATGCAATTAAGCGCCAGTATCCAAATTTTGATTTTGTGATAAATGATGAGAATCTCTATCATGGCAAAGGTACGATGGTGGGAGTGAAAATACTTCCGGAATGTGAATATGTTGTGCTTCTGAATGATGACATCTTTATTCCAGGAAGAGAACTTTTGTGGCTGGAAAAGATGATTAATTTCATGGAGAAGAATCCGAACGTGGCTACACTTACTCCGTCACTATACCACCTGCGAGAAACGATTTATTGGGTGGGAAAACAAGATCCTTTAAGTGGCACTCATGATTTTCTTCATTTGCCTAAAGGAGATCCAAGAATCCCCACAAAACCACTTGAAACTTGTTACAATAACTTTTCTCTATGTTTAATTAGAAAAAATTTACTTGATGAGTTTCCCCTTGGTCAAACTTGTAATCATTATGGAAGCGATAGTGAATTCTGCAATAGAGTGAAGGAAGCTTATCCTGAAATGATTCACATGGTAATGCCATCTGTAAAACTTTATCATGAAAACATATATGCATTAAGAACAAATAGAAATGACCCTAAAACAGATGGTTAATTAAGAGATGATGATGAAAATTTCAGAATTGGTTGGTGATTTAAGTTATAGAGAAATTAAGAAGAGAACTTGGAGAATTCCTAAGATTTGGAGGAATGGAGAAAAAATTTTATTTGAAGATTATATAATTTCTAAAGATGGAATTATTATAAGAAAAATAAAAAGCGGAAGTAGAGGTCGAATTGGAAGTGTTATTAAAATTATTTATTCTGGTGAATATCCATATGTTAATTTATCTTCGATAATCGGAAGACAAACTCATATTAGAATGCACTTACTTCTTTGGCAAACTTGGATTGGAAAAATTAAAAATAAAAACATTATTCACCATATGTATAATAACAAAGAAGATTTTAATCTTCTTCATTTAGAAGAAGTGACACGACGAGAAAATGTTTTAAGAGCTATTGAAGATGGTGTTATGTGGAATGAAAATCATAAAAAACATATGCGTAAATTGCGATTAGGAGAAAAAAATCCTTTTTATGGAAAAACACATTCTCCTGAATATATAGTTGAATTAAGAAAAAGAAAAAAGGATATTCATAGTGGAAGATTTATATAGGGAGATTAAAATGGTGGATACTGACATAGTTTTATTTCTCAAATACGCTTTTCATTCATCAGGAATGAATCCCATTTCTAATGAACTAACTAAACTTGGAATTGATCATGTTGTTGCAAGCAAAAGGCATATTATTTATGATAAGTTTAATGAAACCGGGAAAAGGTGGAAATACTTCATCATAGCTGATGAGTGGGCTGATTTATTTAGAAATTGTTCTGAAAATTTGATAACTATTTCTCATAGTATGGCTAATAAAAATACCACGTTTAATAATAGAAATAATGAGATGGACTACATGTTCATTCCATCTCATTATTATAAGAATGAACTTCTCATGCGAGGAGTTAGGCCAAGAAAAAAGATGGTTGTTACTGGATATGTTCCAGCAGACAAAATCTTTAATAAAAAGATGAACACTGATTCATGGTGGCACCAGAATAAAGAAAGACATTTTGGGAATACGGTAAACATTTTAATTGCGCCCACCTATAACCGTGATCTCAGCCTTGTTGATGAGTTAATTCGTGTTGAACATCGGTGGGAAATGATTCGTCGAATAGTTGAGTGTGAGCATACAAATTACCGCATCGCTTTTAAGCCTCATCCGGTACTGCCAAAGAAATATCCTGATCAGATGTCTGCATTACGAGAGTTTGAAATGACATATGGTCCTGATAAGTTTTACATCCATGAAGATTCTCACAGTAATATTGCCGATGCTATACTGTGGTCAGATGTGGTTATCGGTGATTGTTCTGGCGCTATATTGCTTGCAGTAGCAGGGCATAAGCCGACATTACTTTTTTCAAATGCATTTCGTGAACGTTCTGAATACTACGATCCAACAGGCCCGGAGTGGACATTTAGAAAACGTATTGGAAGAAATCTTACTACTTTTGACAACCTCTTAGAAGATATCAACTATACACTATATAAAGACTATGTCTTTTCAGAAAGAATCCAACTTGCAAATTTAATTTATGGAGAACATCAGGGTAATGCGGCAGCAAATTGTGCAAAATACATCCAAAAGCTATATGAAGGAGGATGATATGTTCAATGTACAGAAAGGAAATACCAAAGGATCAACCCGGAAAGGGAAGGGGGAAGGTAAGTCAAAAAAGCAAGGGTAAAAAAGGCAAGTAGTTTTTGGTCCTAAAAAACTGGCAGGTTGTGTTCGTATGAGCAGCAGGAACGTTCGTAAGAGCACTTCACTGCCCGTATTAGTGTATGGGGGTGGTCAGATGGTATTTGATGGTACTAATGCCACTATAAGCACTAAAGAAAAGCCAAGTCCTAAGATAAGACAGACACGAGTTCGAATTCATGATAGAGAACTTATTATTTTGCGTAATGAAAGTCGAGTCCGTAGTTATATTCATAATAAATTACGAAAAGCAGGGTTTCCTATAGTGAGTATGGAGGAAACAATTGTTCCTAAAACTGGCAAGACTATTTTATCTATTGCTGGTGAATATGGGATAATTCAAACTTTTCAACATCCTTCTGGCGATTGTACTGAATATACTTGGAAATGTACTGAAGATGATTGGCGAGCACACAATAAAGGAACTCGTAATGATCCAGTTCCCAAGAAAAAGATCTTAAAAAAAAGAGGATTAACACAAAATAGAAACTGGCGACAACAATCTTGGAAAGCTGGTGAACCAATAAGTATAGGAGGAGCCATTTCTTTAGATTCTCATGGACAAGTTATTCCTGCAAAATTATCAGGTGCGTCAATTTTTGGGTTAGCTAAGAATAATGCTGAACCTGGAGAAGAAGTAGGTATTGTATTTTCAGCTAAGCCAATAGTTATAGACTGCACACTAACTGCCCCATTCGAAGATTTTGTATTAAAAGGAAAGGAAGCTAAGGATTTTAGTGAAGAAGTTCATAAGAAAATTATGGAATCAATGTCCGTACCTCCACGTTTATTAAAAAAATAATATAGATATACCGGAAAATTTTTTGGAATTCCTAAAAAGTTTTGCTGTATAGTTATATAGAAAGTGTAAAAAACTAAGCTCCCCGAAAGAAGTAGCACAGAAGAGAAAGAAATAACAGTAAGGCTTCTTTGGCAACGCTTCTTTCAACTATTTTTTTTCTTTGACCATATTCGTTAAACCTGGGGTTGAATATGTTGTTTCTTGGAGCTTTTTTCCTACCCCCTACTTGGTTATATATATATAAAAAAAAATATATATATACTCCAAGGGGGGTGGGTTTCTTCTTTTAACCAAGCCATAAAAAATATAAGATGTTTAATTTTATAGAAATTATATATATTCAATTAATTAAATTCGTGAGCGTGAGCGAGCGATCGCGCAAGGAGGTGTGAGGTGCTACTCAATGAACCGCAAGATTGTCTTATTGGAATCGGTAAAGGTGAAGATATGCATACTCAAAAAGGTATTCTTTTGGGATTTGTGCGAGAAAAATCGGAAGCAATGGATTGGGCTGTAAATTATGATGTGGCATTGGTTGTGATGAATGGAGGAAGACTCAAAAAAGTAGAAATAGATAAAGTAATTATTATTCCAGAAGAAGAGGGTGATTAAATGAGTAGACCTCATTTGGATTGGGAATGGCTGATGGAGGCTTATAATAATTCTAAAGGAACGTGTTATGAAGAAGTAAAGCCATTCATTATTCAAGCATGTAAAAAACATGGTGTTAATGAATTTGCAAGATTAATGGGCATAGGCACTGCAACTTTAAATGTCAAGAGAAGGAACCTTAAGATTCGAAAGATTGATTTAGACCCTGGCTTTAAACTTAGTCGTGACATTCTTATCATGCTTTCCAGAAGTGGCAGGATGGAGCATATGACCAGAAGAGAAATTATGAACCTCACTGGCTTTTCTGGTAGTTGGATCAGCGCAGCGGCAAAAAAGTATGAGTTAAAATACATTAAAACTTGTTCTGGAAATAGATGGAAGTAATATGGAGCAAGAAGATAAAAAAGATAAAAAAGATAAAAAAGATAGACCAACCGGGTATGGATTTTGTAAAGATTGTGCTTGGTATGGAATTCCAAATGGGTGTGATGTAGAGCGAGATTCTTATGTTTGTGGATTAAACATGGGAATTCGTGGGCAGAAGTGGAAAGGCTTTAAGCCTTATAAAATAAAGTGAGATTAGCATGGAGGTAGGAGATGGGTTATCATCCGTTTATATCAGTTATTGTGCCAACACACAATATGAAATGGGAACTGCATAAGACCCTCTTTTCCCTTAGTCGTCAGATTGGGATTGAAAGCAGGGAGTTTGAAATTCTCATCATGAATACAAATCCTAATGACATCGATAGCCTTAGGATGATTGAGAATGCTTCTTTGGAGATGGGAAATATTCGGCTTATCAATATCCATGATTCTAAAACTCATACTATCACGAACGCAACTTACCCTCTTAACGTGGGAGTCAGGCAGTACGCAAAGGGTCCAGTTTTATTGCTTTCTGTTGATTCAGCAAGGGTTCCCACGCCTGGAGTAGTTCGAAAGACGAGAGATGAATTCGATCGTTGGGGCGATGATATTGTTACGACGACTATTCCGTACCACTTTCTCAAGCATTATTCTGATCCAACTATTACAAGAGAAGAAGTTAGGGATGCTTTTTTGAACAGCAGGTGGAATCATGATTTGTATAGCATGTTCCATCATGCTGCTCATACAAATATTTCACGGAGCGGTAAACCAAATGAATCGACGTGGCTCGGTGTTACGAGAAAAAATTTCTTAGAAGTTGGAGGCCATAACGAAATCTTCACCACATGGTCAGACTATAATCTCGACCTGTGGCGTAGGTTGACCAGAAGTCCTCCTAAGAATGGCATCCAGATTCCGAAACAAGATTGTCATTGGGGTAAGGTTGGACTTGGTCTTGAAGTGCATATTCTCGAAGGAGAGGGAGATTTTCATTTGCACCATTCTCTTTCAGATGCTCAAAGAAGTTTTAAGCGGTTAAAGGAATTGCGGATTGAAAGTTGGGATGAGTATGAAGAAATTGGTAACTGTATTACCGCAAATTTGACCAGACCTGATTGGGGAACTTCTGATAGAGCAGAAGAAGTTAATCTTCAAAAAACAAGGTATTACTAATGGGCTATATCAGATGCTGGACTTGTGTTGGTAATGGAGTTACGCCTGTCGTGAATCATAACAAGCCTTGGGGATCAGAAGTTTGTCCTGATTGTAAAGGTACAGGAAGGGATGAAAAGAAGACTCGTGAATATAATAAACGAGGAGGAGATGAGCAGTTCTTTTTGACAGAAATCACTGAAGATCAATTAAAATTCATAATTTAGGTATACTAATGACTCTAAAAAAAATTAAACAGGTTTTATTCAACAAGGGTGAAGATCCAGATGAGCCTCAAATGTATCAGAATATACTGCTTGAATTTAATGGGAGTGTTGAAGTTATGGCTACGGTCAAAGCTTTTTGCTTTAAGGAGGACGAGCTTGGCGACTTACACTTAACGATGATTAAGGTTACTGAGCCGAAAGAATTACCAGAAGGGTTGTCGTTCCCTGAGGTATAATAGAGAGGTGGCTATGGGAAAGAAAATGGTAAAGATTTATAGGGTGTTCCAAGGCAAAATTCATTCGTTGGAAGTTAGAGAAACTCCGTATAAGTATATTGTGGATAATCGCAAGAACAGTAGCGAAGCTTTCGAATATGGTTCTCACTTTTACAAGGATCATTGGGATCGCACTTAGGGTAATGCAATCAAGAGAGCTTTGGGCAAGGTCCGAACAAAGAGGATGAAGATTGAAGCTGAGCTCATTAGAGCGAATACTGAACTTAAAGCTATTGAACATCTTGAAAAGAAGTTTAAAGCATTTACGGCAAAGAAAAAAGCTGCAAAGAAAGGCGGAAAATGAAGCTTTCAATTATCATGCGAACGTGGAATAGGATTGAATATACTATCAGATCTATTGTTTCTATCTATGAAAAGTCTGGTCTTAATCCTAACTTTTATGAGATTATTGTTGTAGATATGGGCAGTACGGATGGAACTAGAGAATGGCTTACATCAGCAACTTTTGATGGATTTTATCCCATTGTTCCTGTTCTTCTTGATGAAAATGTAGGTGATGGTCTTGGCATGCAAGAAGGAATAAAGAAAGCTGCTGGTTATTTTATTGCTCAGCATGATAACGACATCCAGCTTACCACTCCAGGTTATTATCATAAGATGATTTGTCTGTATGAAAAGCTTGAAAAAGACCGTTATAATCCATGTGCTGTTGGCGGTTCTCATCGACAAGGCATTAATTTTGAGTCAGCTCCATTGAAGTTTGGTAATGAAAGATATAAGAATGGGAAAGATTGTATTGGATTGAATATGCGCTATTCCAATAATCCAAGAGAAACCATGCCCGTCTTCCTTCATTATTCTGCGTGGGTAACAGCTTCTTTTGTTTTTAGAAAGAAGTTTGCAGAGCGTCCGTTCACTAAACGAATGTGTAATACTTGGTGCGGTGATTGGTGGGATGCTGGCTATAACAATTTCATCTGTCCAAATTTGCAGTTCTGGCATATAGATTCAACAATAAAAGGTGGAGAATATGTATCCAAACAGGCTAAGAAGTTTCCTTCGTATAAATATGTTCATCAGCATTACTCAAACTTTATAAACCATTTTTGAAGGAATAATCATGACTACAAAGAATATAGTGCATATCCTTCGTAATCCGCATGGATTTTCAGATGATATTCAGAGACAAGCGAGACATGAAGCTGCTGATAAGCTTGAGCAGTCAGATGGGCTTGTTGAAAAGATCCTTATGTTGATCAAGACTTACAGGAAGAGGTAGTTGTTATGGGCATATCGAACATGATGAATTGGAAGTATTATTTCAATTAACGAAAAATCTTAAACGTCCGCCTTCTTTTCCCGAAGTGCTGAATAGACTTCTTCTATATCTCGAGGATTGATATGAAACCAGTTAGTGTTCTTATTCCATTAAAGGGGAGGCATGCTCATCTTGAACAACTGTTCGATGAACTTGCAGCTACATTAAATTCTGAATTTGTTACTCTTCTAATGTTTGTTGACCATGATGATAAGATTAATGGTATGGTCGAATCTTTAATTCGAGAATATGGTCATCGCTTTCATCTCATTGAAATGTATTACAATAATTCAGCAGAGCGATTCTATTCTGTTAAGGGGTTTAATTATCTCTTTAATAGAGTTAGAACTAATAGGTTCATATGGCTGACTAATACAGTTTCGTTAAAGTATAACTGGTTGAACAATGTTGTTGCCAGATTTGAAACAGTATTTCCAGATGAAGTTGGCGTACTTTCTTTTGGTGGTAAGATAAATAAAGCAAACATCGGTATGTCCTCTATGAAATTCACAATATATAATAGAGGTTGGTTTCATGGTGGATATGTGATGAATTATTGCGATGACGAACTTGCTTGTAGAGCTATTCTTCTTGGCCGGTATGCAGTTCTTTGGAACAGTGGTGCTGCTATTAATGTAGATATAATCAATAGTGAATTGCTGTATGATAGCCAGGAAAAGAAAACTCTTATGAAGAAGAAGGATCGGTCTTTGTTTTATAAGAGGAGCGCAACCAATTTTGGATTGCCAAAGAACAAAGCTCATTTGTGGACAGGGTTTCGTGAAGTTAATTATCCAATTATAAAGGAGTAGCATTATGGAATTTCGGCAGTATGAAAAAGATGATCCCAAGTCTGATAGAAGATGTGTTTATGTAAGTAAGGTTGATCCGAAGGTGACAGCTTATACAAAGCATGGACCTCAGTATTTTCCAGTCTTACTGGACATATTCAAGAAGTATAATCCCGAAATGTTGATTGAGCTTGGCACTTGTTATGGTGGGGCCACACTGGTTTTCCATGAAGAAATGCCGGATGTGGAAATTCATACGTTTGATAACAAGGCAGATGTTGCCGTCAATGTCTTAGCTGCTTTTGATTTGCATAAGGTTTATTTCTATGTTGAAGATATTCTTGACAACAATCTTATGTTGGCGGATTTTCTGAGAGATAATGCGGGGAGAAGAAAGATTTTGTATTGCGATAACGGCAACAAAGAAAAGGAACTTAAAACTTATGCCAAATATCTTGCGAAGGGGGATGTAATTGGCTGCCACGATTGGATTTCAGAAGTAAACCCAGAAGTTATTCATCCCTTTATGGATTTCATGAAGTTTGCTCAGCTTAAAGAAAACGTAAAGCTGAGAGAAGAAGGAGTTCGTTCTCGCTTTTGGATTAAGCTTTAGGAGACGTGATGAGAGAGAAAATCAAAGTTAGATATTTAAGAGATTGCAATGGTAAGGTTGACAAGAGATATGTCATTCTTGAATCCGGAACATGCATTATGGATAGAAAAACGGGAAGGAGATTAAAGCCTCATCTTCATAATGGATATATGGTAATTTCAATTAAAATTAATGGAGTTTACCATAATGAAATTAAGATGGCGTCTCTTAATTGGATGGCGTGGAAGGGTCCTATTTTAAATGGGAATCTTATTCATCATAAAGATGAAAATAAAGTTCATGATCATATAACTAATCTTGATCACTTAAGCAGAGCTGAGCATGTTATTCTCCATAAAACAGGCAAGTCTCTTTCTGTAGAAACTAGGGAGAAAATCAGCAATAGTCATTTTGGCAAAAGACATTCTATAAAAACAAAAAAACTTATGAGTAATCAACGAATGGGAGAAAGAAATTTTAATGGCAAATTGTCACAGGGAGATGTTGATGAAATAAGAATTTCATGTTATAATGCTCAAAAGAAATATGGAAGTGGTATGAGAAAACAAATTGCTCAAAAATATTCAGTTAGCATGGGATGCATTGATCACCTATTGAGTGGATTCACATGGAATCCAGATAAGTTGTCTCCAAATGAATTGAGGATGAGTTATGAATAAAAAGATTGTAGTGTGTAAGCTGATAGATTATGTGTTTCAGAATAAAGAACAATTGACTGAAGCGTATGATGATTCAAATTCTATGAGATATCTCTCTTGGAAGTTTAGTCTGTATGTTATTGGGCGATTACAAACTCCTCATCCAATGCTCACTCCCGTAGTAATTGATGTTGAAAACTATAAGGTCATTTTCTTGCCGAAAGCCTGGAACCCTATGGAAGTCTGGTCTTACATTGAAAGGATGATTAATCCGGATGTAATTCATATGCACGGGAATCATAGTTGGCCAAGTTATCCATTTTATGCTAGTAATTTTAAGCATTATTCTCCTGATATTAAAAAGATGATTTTTTCTCCTGCCGGCTCTTCTTGTGGGACTTCCAGTTTTTTAGATCATTTTGACCATATAGTTGTTAATCACCCTTTACAAGTTGATCGAATGAAAACTCCCCATAAAGATAGGGTTATTGTTCGGAAGCGGTGCGCTGATCCGATTATGTTTTATCCTGGATATGCAGAAAAAATGGAATATGATTGTGTATATGTTGCTGGATTTGTTCCGGTAAAACAGATTGAAGTTATGATAGAAACTGTCAGTAATTCAGATAATACTTTGGTTATCGTTGGAGATTTCACCAGAACGGCTGAGCACTATAATCATATTCGTAAAGTGATTGATAATGAGTATGATAATGAACAAATATTTTTGAAGAATTTTATGCTTCAAGATGATTTGTGTAAGTTTCTTGGTAAGTGTGGGGTTTTTGTATGGCCTAATATTAAGCCGGAGAACCCCTCTACTACTACCAACAGGTCAGTCGTAGAAGCTTTGGCATGTGGTATGCCCTTATTGCTTGGCGAACGTGCTTTTGCTGAAACATATTTTGTTTCACAGATGATTAATGGAGCATTGTATTCTCATCCTCTAGATTTTTGTTTATGCTTGGAACATATTCTGATTGAGCTTGAACATTTCAGATTCAATGCCCGAGGAGTTTACAATACACGTTTTTCTTTTCAAAGAGATTTTATTGATTTCTATAACGAGCTTTATTCCATATGAAAAAGCATTATGTTATAACGGAAAGAAATTTGTTAGTTTCTTTTGAAGAGATTGAAATAGTTCGTCATATTACTTGCTATAGGTATGATGATTGTTTAAATATTGCTGCTCATAAAAAATGGAGAAGTTTTACTTGTATAAAGTGTCCTGTATTTAGGGTGCATAAAAAACAAATGAAGACGAAACAAGAAACCTTAAGTCATTTACTGGAGGAATTCTAATGCAGTCGGATTTTCTTTATTGGGAAAAGAGAGGCGAAACATATAAAGACCTTGATGATGTTAGGAGCAAACGTACTGCATACAATATCGTTCGTATGATGAAGCCTTTTGGAATTAATTATGGTTCATGGATTCTTGATGCAGGATGTGGTCGTGGAACAATTACCAAGGTGGTGAAGGATAATTTCAGGCATTCAAATGTTGTTGGTGTTGATTTATCAGAAAGCATGATCGACGGAGCTAAGCTCAAGAAGGGTCCGGGGCTGAAGTTTGTCTGCTCTGACTTTTTTAACTTCATTGATGATTTTGAAGATTTTTATAGTGTGACTATTATGAGCCTATTCATTCACCATTTGTTAAATGGAAATGATGAAAAAGCTCTTCGTAAAATCTACGAAGCTACCAAACCAAATGGTCATGTGCTTATCGCTGAAGCCATCCCTCCAGCTGATTCAATTATTGATGAGTATAGGAGAATCTTTAGTCTTAAGGAGAATCGTAATTGTTACTTGCTGTCTGATCTTCTTAAGATGATGAGAGGAGCAGGATTCATCGATTTGAAATTCATTACATACAGGTTTGACATTAGGCTTCTCAGTTGGCTGAATGATAAAACTTTACAGCCGGGGCAAAAGCATCTATTGTATTCTTTGCATACAGAAGCTTCTAGGGAATTTAAAGATGCATATAGCATGGAAGCATTGCAGGATAAGGATTATCGACTCAGATGTAAGATGGCTATACTGACAGGGAAGAAGAGTTAAGCTATGAAAGTGGTGGTAGGGCGGAAGTCTTAATTTTTTATGGCGTATTATGTAGTGTGAATTTTAACCCTTAACGAGTATTATTATGAGCAATAAGGTTATTGTTAAAGTCGGTTCATTGCGTGGAAAGTTAATTAATTGTCCAAAGAAAGTTGAATATCAGATTAATAAAGCATGTTCTTACTATGCTGAAAATTACCAATTTGCAGATGCATATATAGATGGTAAGTGGGATGGAAAGATAAAGAAGTATAGTCTTTCTTACCATACATTTCCATCCGGATTGATGTATCGTATTTGTCAGATTCTTAAGAATAATAAGTTACTATATGAAATACAAGATTCACGAAAGACATTTGAATGGACTGAAGCTAGGGTGATAAAGAACCTTAAGCATTTCAAGTTTCAGTTACGACCTTATCAAGTTGATGGTTTAATTCGCGGATTAAATGTTCCATACATGGTGTATTGGTGGGCGACAAGTGCCGGTAAGACGGTTCAATTTGCTGCAACCATTACTGCATTGAAGATGGACAGGTTTAGAAGAACTCTCATTGTTGTATCAACTAAAGATCTGGCACGGCAACACAGAGAAGAGCTTGGCAGTATGCTGCGCATGAAGATCGGCCTTATTGAAGAAGGCAGGTTTGAACCTGAAGATGTTACCGTTGCTGTCATTAATACTCTTTGGAATAAATCTGTCCAGAATAAAAATCGAACTGTCATTAACTATTTGAATAAGATTGAGCATCTCATTCTTGATGAAGCACATCATACTATTGATAGTAAGATGTTTAAGCAGACTGTCAGAAAGTGTTCAGGAACTATAGCCAGGCATGGCTTTTCTGGGACGCCATTTAACTTATCCACAAGTGATTTAGAACTTGAATCAGTTACTGGACCGCCACTTTCAAGAGTGACTATGTCTTTCCTCATTAAGGAAGGATTTGTTTCAAGGCCTGAAATCACAATGTTTAAATATGATTCGCCGAACTTATCTAAGGGGTTAATGTATGCATCGGCTTATGCTAAGGGCATTGTGGATAGTGAAATTCGGAATGAAATCGTTTCTGCTGTGGCTCTACACGAATACAATCATATTGATGAGCCTACTATTCTTATCATAATTCGTATTATTCGGCATGGCAAAATCCTTAAGGATTTGCTAGAGGATGCCGGTATTTATCCAGATGATATTCGGTTTATACATGGCAGCACTCCAGATGAAACACGGATGATGGTAAAGAATGAATTTAAGAATAAAGATGTTAGGGTTGTTATTGCTTCTTCCATTTGGGTTGAAGGAATTGATATCCCTACTGTTGGTGTTTTAATTTCTGCCGATGGAGGCGGCGGAAAAGAGATTACTGACACAAAAGGTATTCGTTCTGTTATTCAAAAGACAGGCAGGGTAATAAGAAAACCTATATTGCCTGGAGAAATTGATGTTCGCACAGACATTGAAAATATTGTAAGAATTTATGATATGGTTGATTCTTGTGAAAAAAATCTTTTAAGACACTCCATAAACAGGTTTCTCACATTTAAAATGGAGCCTGAATTTCGAGTTGAAGAGGTCAAATATGCGAGCTGGAAAAGTAAGAATGCAACTTAAGCTTTTCATGTCCGACATAAGCAGGGGACCAGTAGCTCCTTTACTCAAGAAATGGTCTAAGGTTCTTAATGAACTTGGAGATAAGCTGGCTAAATATTTTGATACTGAAAAAGAAATTGATGACTACTTGAATTATATGTTGGAAGAAATAGATCGCCTTAATGCATATTGGAAAACACAGGGCGGCCATCGTCTACCGTATACCAGTGTCTTTTCTTTTGCTAATAAGGAGGAACGGTTGTCGGAATATTTACTTGACAAAGGCATAAGCAAGAAGCGTGATGGTAAGAAAGATGATGAGGGAAATGTTCTTGCCGGTACAGATTCAGAAGATGATGAAACGGGTAGCGTCATCTTTAAGGATGATGTATATACTGAATTTTATAGGACGAAAGTGCGAGCTTTTTATTTTTCTTCAGTCACTTCTGAAGTTGTAGTTCAAAATCTTTCTACTGAGAAAGTGATTTCATTTCATAAATATGTGATGCGTGTGAAAAATGCTTTTACATTGACTAATCTTCACCAGAAGTGTTTGAAGAAAAAGGATTTGTCAGCAATTGCTAAAGCATTTTGTGAGGCTATAGAAGGAGCTTCTCGATGATTAATAAAAATATTCGCAAGAAAGCTATGGAAGAGCAGCTTGATGATTTGCGTGAAAGAATTATAAAGAAGCATAAACCTTGTAAGGGTACGGGATTCCTTAATACATTTTCAAGGAGGCAGAGCAAAGGGGTTCTTACTTTTGTAAATAGAGCGGTAACTGCTTGTAAGTGTAGAACTCGATTCAAGTATATTTCTATTTTTATATATTCAAATGTTCCATATGAAAGCTTGCTTAATCAAAAGATATATGGCCGGGTAGTTGTCGATGCAATAACTGGAGATAAAATAGAAATAAGAAAGGAGATAATTAATCCGTATGTTAAGCATATTGTCAAGGCTATTAAGACTCCTTATGGGTTTTTGTTTCTTGGCAAGAATGGTGTAGGCAAAACATTTCTTGGCCTTAAGTTGTTGTATTATGCAGTTATGAATGGGTTTACCGTACACAACATAGATTTTGCAGACTATCTGAAACTTGCGAGAAAGTCTTTTTCTTTTGATTCATCTGTGGAAGCAATGCTCGATGAAATCATGAAGGTTGACCTTCTTGTTATTGATGAAATTGGTAATGAGAGTAAGAGAAGCGAGTTTGCTATTTCAGAACTTAAGTCTTTATATAAAAAGAGAGTATCATTACGTCGTCCCACCATACTTATCACAAATTATTCATGGAAAAGCTTTAAGAAGATATATAAAAAGTCTATTGAGAATATGGTTAGATCTCATAGTCGTGTGTTTGATTTTTCTTTAGCTGTTGATGTAAGAACGACTAAGTGTGGTAAGGATATGGCTTCTTTCTTTAAAGAAATAGCGAGGGATTAAACATGGGGCTATCTTCATTTGAGGCAGACTTGCTGTCTGTATTTGTTAAGGATCGTAAGAAATTTATCAAATTTTCAAGAAAAATCATGCCAAAGCATTTTAGAAGTGAACCATTGCGATGGACTTATAAAGTTATTCGCATGTATTATTCTAAGTATAAGCAACCACCAACAAAGAAAGTGTTTCAAGAAGAGCTTATGAAAACTGCTTTTAATAAGGATAAACGAAAGCGGTTTTTGATTGTTATAGATAAGCTCTATAGGCGTAAGGTGAAAACTTCTTTGAGATATATGGAAGACAATATTTCTAAGAAGATTGAAGAAGAAGAGGCTTTAATTGGAATTGATAAAGCCCTTGTGCATTTAGAAAAGGGAAACCTTTCAGCTGCAAAGAAAGAGCTTGTTTCGTCTGTTTTATTAGGTACACAAGAAGATACTGTTACAATGCGCGTACTTGGCGATTGGGAAATGAGACAAACAGTTCGTAAAGCACTTGCCAAAATACCCATTCCTAAACGATTTATCTCCACTCCATACAGTAAGATTAATGCTGCCACGAAGGGGATTCAATTATCGGAAGCTGCTACTGTTGCAGGTTTAACTGGAATGGGAAAATCTATTGTCGCTGGAGAGTTTGGGGCCAATTCATTACTTGATACATTGAATGTTACACACTTTACCTTAGAAAATTTGGCTGAACAAACTGCACAAAGATATGATTCCAGACTTACAGAGGTTGGGTATGACACCATAAAGCTTTATGAATTTAATAAAAAAGAATTGGCTCATTTCAAAAAGGTGTTTGGAGCATTAAAGGCTGGATTAACAAATGATGTTGTCATTAAAGAAACTGTTAAGGAAGAAACTAATATTACATTGATAGATAAAGAGCTTGAATTGTTGAAGGCTGATGGATTTGATACTGAGTTTTTAATTGTTGATTCATGTGACATTATGAGTGCGGCTCGGTCATATGATTCTTATCGACTAGAACGGGCTTCTATTTATTGGGATTTTAAGTTCTACCTGAAGGTTAAAAGAATGGCTGGTTTAACAACGACACAATTAAAGTCATCATCTAAGTATAAGCTATCAACTGTTGAAGATTTAGCAGAAGCATATGATAAAGCTCGTATTCTTGATATAGTTTATATCATGTCTCAAACAGAAGACCAAGTTAAAGATAGCATTGTTACATTTTCGCTAGATAAAAATAGGGATGGCCCTGGCAAGATTAATCAGGAACTGTTCAAAGATTCTGCCAGGATGAGATTCTTAGAGTGTGTATAGGAGGAAGCTGTGGCTAAAAAGAAATTTAGAACTCCAAAACCAAAGAAGATTAACATGGCGCTTAGAAATAAGCATATCGATGAAAGAATTCGCCAGCTATTTCCTGGATTAATTTTAGGAATAGAACAAAAGGTTGGAACTATGGCGGAAGAGCTTGTTAATTTGAAGGGAAATTTGATAACAACCACCTCATTATTGGAAAAGCATAAGGTCATTGGCAAGGCTGAATTTTTTGCCGAGTATCAAAGGTACATGAATGAAGAAGGTCTTGTTGATCAAGATGGAAAGATGGATGGTGCTGCAATAATGACTATCTACAATGAGGAGACATAAAATGGTAATAGCTAATGCTTATTCTGACATTACTGTGTATGGAGGGCTCACTCTTAAAGCTGGATCTTCATATGTCATGGCTCCTGGAGTTCTACACCAGTTAAAGCAGATTCATCCAGGATTCATTGAAGAAACTATGAAATTTGAGGATATGTATAAGCCTCTTGATCTTTCTAAAATTAAAAAGGGAGATTCAGTTTTGTTATTTCGCAGTGGTGGCATTGGGGATGTGATGTTCATGTTGCCTTTGGTTCAATTTCTTAAGGAAAATTATGAAGTTGATATAACAGTAGGCACTTCGCCCATGTATTGCTCTGTGTTGGAAAATAATCCATATATAGATAAGATAGTAGAAATGCCTTTTCGTGTTGAACAAGTTATGAGATGCACTTGGCACCTTATATTTGAAGGAACTATTGAAAGTAATTCTCATAATGCTCAGGTTACACATGCTGTTGATTTGTTTTATGAGGTAGCAGGAGTTGATTATAAAACGCTTGGGTCTGAGCATAAGGTTTCTAGAATATATTTATCTGGTGCTGAAATTGTTGATGCGAAAAAGAATTTGTCTCGGTGGCGGCATGAAAAGAAAGCTCCCAAGATTGGCATACAATTGGAGGCATCTTCTCCGATTAGAACTTTTTCATTTGAGAAGACAATTTCTCTTGTTCGTCGATTGCTTGCTATGGGCTATTGTGTGTTTATTTTTGGTGGAGAAAAACAGAAAGGGATTGGAACTCATTTCGATGTATTATTTGGGAAGAATAGTAATTTTGTAAATATGACAACTAAACAATATTCGTTACGAAAATCTATTGCCATGGCGTCACAGATGGATGTGATGGTTGCACCAGATTCAGCGTTTATCCATATAGCTGGAGCTTTAGATGTGCCAATTGTCGGACTTTATGGTTGCTTCCCTTCTGTTTTGCGGATGAAATATTATAAACATTCTGTGGGCATAGATTGTAATGTGGCATGTTCCCCAGGTTTTAAGCATGGGCATGCGTCCTGTGTTAAAGGTGATCCAAGTCCATGTTTTTCAGTAGTTCAAGTTGAAGATATTTTAAATGCTATTGAGCATTTGTTGGGAAATAAAAAGATTCAGCATACATACCCTACATATAATGAATTTAAAGATGGCGATTATCTTCAGACTCCGTTTAGTACATTTACTATAAGCTCGAGCGAGCATTAATGAAGAATTCAGCACTTAAAATATTGAAGAGCAGTAAGGCTATAACTTGGGAACGAGTTTCTGGCACAAGTGAATTGATTATGGCATGCCCTTCTTGTTCTAAGGATGATCATTTTTATTTCAATGAAGAGAAGGATGTTGGTGTATGTCATAGATGTAAGTGGCAATGTAATGGGCTTATTCTGATAATGGCTGTCTTGGGTATAGATATAGAAGCTGCTCATAAGCTGTTAGAGGACATCGTAGATAGATCGGTTACTGGTTTAAGGGGTAGGGTAAGGGATTTGCTGGTTGAGGACATGGCGGGACCAGAAGAGCTTTATACTGCTGAAACTTTTTTCAAGAACCCTCTGCCAAAGAAACTGTTTCCGATAACGAAGAAATCTTTTCCGGCAGTATTTGTCGAAAGGGGAATAAGTTATAACCTTGCTAAGTCTACTGATGCAAGGGTGTGTCAGTCAGGGTTTTATGCCAGGAGATTAATTTTTCCAATTAAAACATTGAAGAGTGAAACTTTTACGGCTGTAACATCGATGAGTAAGAAAAGATATAAGCAATTGAAAGCAGCAGCTAAGAAGAGAGGTGAAAAATTTCGCAAGTCTCTGTTTCCTAAGCAATCATTTCTTTCTGAAATGATTTATGGATATGGAGAAGCTTTTAATAATCCTAAGCCATTGGTGTACGTAGAAGGTGTGTGGGATTATCTTGCTCTTAAAAAGCTTGGCATTAATGTGATTGGTATACTTGGAAACTTTTTGAGCTATAGGCAAGCCTTGCTTATTTCTCGTATGAAATCAGAATCTGTGTATTCAATGCTTGATGGGTCTGTAGATAAAATTCTTCTCCAAAGAAATAGTAAGGTTCTTAATGAAATGTGTTTAGATAAGACTGTTCGCACTTGTGTATTACCTAATGGTAAAGATCCGGATGAAGCTACGAAAAAAGAGATTAAAAACACTCTGTTGGAGGCGAGGCAGCATGTGTTTTAGAAGTCATAAAAATGGATAGTGTATAGTGTTTTGAATATCAAATTTTTTTGTTAGCATGTGGCTAATAGAAGTAAACTTTCAATTATGGAGGCGGTGTAGTATGGCGAAGAAAAAGAAGGAAAAGGTAGAAGAGGAAGAATTGGAATTCGACGAATCTGATCTTGAATTTGAAGATGAGGAGGAGTACGAAGAAGAGGAAGAGGAGGCCGAAGAAGAAGAGGAGGAGGAAGAGGAGGAAGAGGAAGAGGAGGAAGAGGAGGAAGAAGAAGAGGAAGAAGAAGAAGAGGAAGAAGAAGAAGAGGAAGAAGAAGAAGAGGAAGAAGAGGAGGAGGAAGAAGAGGAGGAGGAAGAAGAGGAAGAGGAAGAGGAGGAGGAGGAAGAGGAAGAGGAGGAGGAAGAAGAAGAAGAGGAAGAGGAAGAGGAGGAGGAAGAAGAAGAGGAGGAGGAGGAAGAAGAAGAAGAAGAGGAGGAGGAGGAAGAAGAAGAGGAAGAAACCCTTCCCGGTGAAGAGCCTCGGTTCCCTGGTAAAGAAAAAATTAAAGTTAAGTCCAAGGGTAAAGGCGGTTCCGGCGGTGGTGTGAGAGTGAACAGGCTTACCATTGATGGCGATCAAACCGTTGTTCCCATTTCTTTCAAACCATTCCTGAAAAAACTGAAGGCTTTCGGCGACATTTTACACAAAAAGTCCATTACTGTCGTGACTCTCGGCAAAGGCGGCCCCAACTTCTGCTCCATTGTTAAACAAGCAACTGAGAACGAACTTAACCTCTGGCTGAACAAGTCGGTCAAGAATGACGATGAGCTTTTCTCGCCCAAGAAAAAGGCCCAACGGAAAATGTGTTCTTTTTGGGATAAACCGTACAAGGCCGTTCGGGTGACCATTAAGAAAGATGAGATCGATGTGGGCCTGGAAATCGTGAAGCAGTATGCCGAGTACTTCAAAAAGAACTCTGCCCCGGCCAAGAAAAAGGCCGCTCCGAAGAAGGAAGATGAGCCCAAAAAGGCCGGTAAGAAAAAGGTTGCCTCGAAAGCTGGGAAGAAAAAGGTTGCCTCGAAAGCTGAGAAGAAGAAGGCTCCGGCCAAGAAACCGGCCACCGCCAAGAAGAAAGTGGTTGGCAAGAAGAAAGCCGGTAAGAAAAAGAAAAAATAACAGTCTTGAGCGTCGGTAGTTAATGCTAGATAAGCTCCCTGCTCTGCCATTGGTGGGGTGGGGAGTTTTCTTTTAGGAGAATGACATGGCAGGTAAAAAAATAACAGAAGATCAACTTCCTGAGCTTTCTTTGAAGGGAGCTCCCAAGAAAGCTGTGTTGCAGACAATTAAACAAGCTTTCAATTGCTTTGTTGACTTCGAAGCTTTAAAGAAGAAGCGCAAGCCCTTTGCAGTAAAGATGAATTCTCTTCATTTAAGCAAGAATCTTACGGCTAACAAGCATGACTCTTCCATTGAAAATTGTGGCACAGATTTTATGCTGGAAGGATTTGGCCGTGGAATGATGCGGTTTTCCAGGAGGTTTGACTGGTTATATCGTCATTATGAGTGGGCGCAGAGAGTGCCTGTTATTCCAAATAGGAGAGCAAGGATTGTTGACCTCGGATGTGATGTAGGTGAGATTCGAAAGATCATGAGCAGTTCCTTTTATTATAAAAACCCTCTTTATGTCGGTGTTGATTTGGACCATACGAGGCTCATGCAAGGCTTCCAGGCAATTGTTTCTGCCAGAACACCAGCCATGTATGTGCAGCATGATATGACTTATCCTCTGGGGTTCATTAAGAGTGGTACTGTGGACTGTGTGTTTTTTGGAGAAGTCATTGAACATTTTGAACAGAAGTATGCTGTGAAAGTTTTGAAGGAAATAAAGAGAATCCTTAGGCCCAAGGGTAGGTTTTTCATTTCAACTCCCAATGCCAGGAATACTGTTGGCAAGTTCCCGTTTCATATCAGAGAATATTCTCCCCCTGAATTAAGAACGATGGTTAAAGAGGCAGGGCTGGGAGTCATCCGTGTTTATGGCTGGTCTGGTACGGAGAAGACTATCCTTAAGAATATGTCCAAAGAACACCGGAAGTTCTATGATGAAGTAACAAAGAACATGAGTAAGGATCTTGTCATGTCGGCTTTCTGCCACATGGATGTTGATGTTGCAAACGCATTTTGTCTTGAAGGAGCGAAGCCGCCCAAGTTTTCAAAGAAGAAAAAGAAAGGATAGTCATGCCTGAGATATTTAAACCAAAAGAAATTTCAGATATGCCCTTTACATTTGATAAAGGAGAAGCGAGGGAACTCCTTAGCAAGAACGCTAAGTTTTGGGATGCTCAGTTTTTGGATCGCTTTAATTTAGAAGAAGTGTTGGGGCGATTCATGCAGTCCAAGGTAACGGTAACTCCAGATCCAAATGATATGAGAAAGACTGTCAAGGTTGGATGGGCATTTAAAGCTTGTTTGCCTCATCCTAGAATTGTGAGTAATGTAACGAGTAATCTTTTAGAAATTCCTTTGTTGAAAGAATTTTTGGCAAGGGGTTGTGAAATTCATAATCTTTTCAGTTCTACTAATAACTTTGAAGCATTTGCTCCGAAGATGTTTGACCATAGTACGGAGTGGAAAAAGCTTCCAAGGTCTTGGGAACCAGTAGCTGATTGGATTCTTCATTGTGTGAATGAATGTGAAGATACATATGAAATGGAGCTTCCTGATGTTGATTTTGTTATTATGAATGCTTTTCCTTCTTTCTTTCCTGAAAACATGATCTTCTATGTGTTGAATTTTATGTATGCTCGTAGAGGTATTCCCGTTTTCTTATGGGATTATGAGTTTAAAACTCTAAGGGCTAAAGAGAAAGATAGTTTGAAGAAAGTGTTTCGATTTTCAGGTGCTGATAACGAATTTTCAAGAGATGATTTCCTACAGATAGCTGCCAATGCTCACTGGCTTGTGCAAATTCCAGGAATAGCAATAACCAAAGTTCGGAAGCTTAATCCTAAGATTAGTGTTGTGCCTTTCTTGCCCCCGTATTGGCTCAGTAAGGACATCGGTATGTACTCGGTAGAAAAAAAGGTGCCATACCGTACAACTTATATTGGGAATGACTCAGAGCGCAGGAAAACAATCAAGAAATATTTCTCTCCATTAAGTGATAAAAATAAATTGAATCTGTTTGGTGGAGGTATGAGCAAGCGATCTGTAGGGTATGTAGGATTTGCGAAGCATGCCGGTTCGATTGTGATGAATGAAGGCATCCCACAAGGAGAAGTGTGGAGAAAATATAATGCTTCAAGAACTTGTTTGTCTGTGGCAAGGCAACGGTATTATGATTCAGGGCATATCGTACATAGGTGGCTTGAAGTTATACTTGCCGGATGCATACTGCTTGTTCCCAGAGAATTGCATGGGGTAGATAAGTATCTTGGTCCTAACTACTTGGTTGATGACCTTGCAGAATTAGAATCAAAAATTACTTTCTATAACGATAAAGCTTCTCTTCATACATTGAAGGTGGCAAACATGCTTCAAAAGAAGTTTATCTATCAAATGTTCTCTAGTGAGAGAGGAGTTGATACAATTTTTAGGACAGTGGGGATAGTGGGTGTCTAATGACAGAAAAACTAAGGTACATTCATAAGAAGAATTTTCCACAGTTTATTAGTGGGATTTATAAGATGGATCCTAAGGATCTTCCAATTACAGCCTATTCACGATTGTTGTGTCAAAATTGTGGGCTGTATAATCGAGGATCTCTTTGCTTGCCCCTCTTATATCAAACTTATCCTCAATATCGAACTCTTAATTCCACAATTAAATATGTTAATTCATTTGATAAAGCATATGTTTATGTTTTTAAGAATGATGGTTCAAAAAGATTTTGGTATAAAAAAGATCAAAAGGATTATGATCATTTTAGATTGCGAGTGGTTGATAGTGGGCGTCAGCTGAAGGGAATTGAAGCTGTTGGAGCTAGATATCTAACGAAAATTATGATGAAAATGAAAAAAGTAAATCGCAAGGCTGGATTTAAGTGTGAAACATATCTTCAGGGGCATTGTGATTGGTGTCAACGTAAGTGTCCAATTAGAGAAAATCCGCCTTGCAAAAGAGGAGGGATGCCATCTTTAGAATCTATTGGGATTAATGTTTACAGTTTACTTGATCAGTTAGGTGTTCAGTACGAATATCCTGTGATGAAATATTTAACAATCGCAACTCTTATGTTGGTGGGCAAAAAATGAAAGTAAGAATTGTAAAGGTTTATTCCAAAGGAGAGACGATAAAGTTTCCCGATTATGTTGTTTCTCGTTCAGGACGAATTTTTAGATGGACTGATGGATTGAATACTTGGAAGGGGAAAGAAGCTATAATTGGATTTGGAGAATATCCTTGGATTTCTCTTCGAAAACCTGGTGAACACAAACTTTATAGATTAAGATTACATAAAATAGTTGCTCATACATTTTTAGGTAAACCTTTAGATGGATTTGAAGTAAATCATAAAGATGCGAATAAACATAACTCCAGATTAAGTAATTTGGAGTATGTTACTCATGCTGAAAATATGAAACATGCTGTTGGATTAGGGCTGATTCCAAGAGGAGAAGATCGAAAACATACTAAAGTTTTAGATAAAGAGGTTAAGAAGATAAGATCATTATACTATAAGAAGAAGTGGTCAAGAAATAAGATTGCTGATTTTTATAGTATTTCTGCAGGTCATGTTCGAGATATTCTTACTGGAAAACAAAGGAATCATTTACGTAAATCTCCTGAAGAAATTGCTACAGAACATGGAGGAATTTGGAATAAAAAAGAATTTTATAAAAGAAAAGAACGGCCTCATAGGTTGGTGAATATAGAGGAAATTAAAGAAATGATAAGAGTTTATTCTTGTGGTAAAATTTCTCAAAGAAATCTTGCTGAATTATTTGGCGTTAGTAGAGGATGCATTGTGAATATTTTGCATAAATACAATCCTGATGAATTAATTGGAAGCAATTGAAGGAGATGTTTTTATGATCCCTAAGATGATTGATATAGTGAAAATAAAAAAGTGGACGCCAAAGATCGTTAAGCCTAACGGGTGTTATATGTATGATTTCAACCATCTTGGTGTAACTGCTCAACAAGTTGCAGATGTAATCATAGGAAAGAAGGCTGCTGTATTTGAAAAACCTTTCAGGGAGGTTGTTGGTGGTAAGAACTGTCCGTGGTGCGATTTTAAAGCTGGCAGTGAACCTCGGTGGCATGGGAGGAGATTGCAAGATCATATCTTCACCCATAACAAGAAGAACATTCTTTCATATCAGCTTGTTAAGTTCCAAAAGGAAATTTACACGTTACGTCTACAGTTAGTTAGGCAGGGATATTTCGAAGCAATCCCCTTCTTTGTAGAGCATACCTGTCCAGATTGTTTAAGCCCGAAAGCTGAAGGCCGAGAAAATATGTGTGTGCATTCAGTATCACCTCGATCTAGAATGAGATCGTTAAGATCTCTGGGTTATCCCATTAAACATATTACAAAAAATAAGAAACGTGAGCATTCATGGTCGGCATTGGCCGTTATTGTTTTAATGCGTACGGAAATAAACCCTGAACTCTCCGGTACGGAAACTGTATAGTATAAAAACACTAAATAAATTATGCGGAGGCATTTATGGACGAAGATGCAATTAAGGATGTTATTTATAGATCAGTTGATAAAGGATTGGTTGTTTCATATTTTTCAGGTGGTCTTGGCTGTTTTGCAATTTATCAAATTTTAAACGGAGGTTCATGGTGGGCTATTATTCCATGTGGAATCTTATCCTTGATGGGATTTTTTGTTGGAAGATACATGTCCTTGAAATTTTTGTTTGATAACGATATTGAATGTAGAATTGAAGACGTTGGTCCGACAGAGGAAGAGGAGGGATGATGGAAAAAAAGGGAATTGTAACAGAATATAATGCTCCGCATTTTAGAATGGAAAGCCTTATTGGGCCAGATGTAGTTAAGATTAATATTGGAATTCAAGATTTTGCTTCATTGATGTCAAAGGTTCAGGCCTTAATGGAGGGTCGGTCGGTTGAATTTGTGCGTTTTCGTACGGAAAATAATCCGGTAGAAATTCGGGTTTCTCTGACTAATGAACAAAGCAAAGTGAGGAGGTTGATCGATGATTGAAGAAGCTGAATGGAAAACTAATTTTCTCATTGCAGAAGGCGATAGCCCTAACGATATGTATGTGGATATCCTTTCACAATTGCTGGAAAAGGGTAAGGATGTTTCTCCTCGTGGCTTGCAAACACTCGAAGTAAGACCTGCTATGATTACATTCTTGAAGCCGTACCGACGAATAATTACCTGCCCTGGTCGCCATGCTCATCCTTACTTTCAAATTCTTGAAGCCATTTGGATTCTTGGTGGCAGAGGAGATGTTGAATTCATTTCTTATTACCTTAAGAATATGAGAAAGTATTCAGATGGTAAAGGAGAATTTCATGCTCCCTATGGTATAAGGCTGCGAAAGGCAGGGATGCATAGAAGTGCAGATAAATTCACATACGCCAGAGACCAGTTTGCGGATTGCTATGAACTTTTAAGAAAAGAACCTGATACAAGGCAGGCTATCATTACTTTTTGGAATCCGGCGTATGATAATCCTCTTTGGAAAACAGCGGATAAACCATGCAATATTGCTATGCAGTTTTTGATTAGGAATGGCAAGCTGCATTTCACTATTTTTAATCGGTCTAATGATGTGAATTATGGACTGTTCAATACGAATGTGGTGCAATTTTCTGTATTGTTGGAAACGATGGCGATGTTGCTAGACATACCCGTTGGGTTTCAGACTCACTTGTCTAACAGTTTGCATTTGTATGATACTCAGGATGAAATAACATCTAGAGTATTGAATGCTGAGTATCAATTCAATGCATATGACCATGTAAATTCCCACCCATTTGCCATGAAAGATTCTAGTCTTGGATTTAATAAATTTTCACAGCTTGTAGTTGAGCTTGACATGTTTTTTGTTGAGGAAGAAAGGATTCGTGAAGGTGATACAACTTTTCCTGATGGTGAGCAAAATTCGTTTACGCTGTTGAATGATGGGCTTACTCTTGCCAGAAGCTTTTATGCATATAAGCATGAAAATTATAGCGAAGCTTTATCTTCGCTGTCGTCCCTTAATGACGATGCCATATATATTTCCTGTTGTGAATTTTTGGAGCGTAATGCAAAATTTAGGTTGCCTCTTGCTTCTGACAATTTTCGCAATGACATTGCTGATGCTGTCCAGAAAAGAATGGGAGCCAGAATTACCAAAGAATCCTTCCTGGAAATTATGAATTATATTATTCGACATTAGAGGTGTGGCGCATGAAGCTATTCCCTTTAAAGATTAAAGATTTAGTGGGTGATTTAAGTTTTGAAGAAATTAAGAAGAGAACTTGGAGAACTCCTAGGATTTGGAGGAATGGAGAGAAAATTTTATTTGAAGATTATATGATTTCTAAAGATGGGATAATAATTCGCATTAGGAAAGGTTTAAGTTACAAAGCTGTTGTTGGATTAAGAATAAAAACAAGGCTTGGAGCAGGAAATTATGTGTATGTGAATCTTTCTTCAAATAAAAAGAAATATTGCGCTCTTAGACTTCATAGAGTTGTTTGGGAAACTTTTGCTGGAGAAATTTTTGAAGGAGAAGAAATAAACCATAAAGTTGGAAGTAAGCAAGAAAATGATTTTTGTGATTTAGAATGTGTAGATCGATCTGAAAATATGAAACATTCTTTTTCTTTGGGATTACATAATACTCGTGGAGAAAAAAATGGAAGAGCAAAATTAACTGAAAAACAAGTAGGGGAAATAAGGAGGATAATGTATTTGGAAGAAATTTCTTGTAAAGAATGTGCCATTAAATATTCTGTTTCAAAACATTGTATCTATAAAATTGTTGAAGGAAAAACTTGGAATGAAAATAAATTATCTAAACAAGAATTAGTAAAGGAGTTTTTAAGATGAAGAGTTTTCCGTCACTTCATAATCATACTCAGTTTTCTCTTCTCGATGGTGTTCCATCCTCTGTTGATTATTTTAAGCGTTGTGATGAACTAGAAATGGAAGCATTCGCATTTACCGATCATGGAAATCTTTCTTCACTTGCTGAAGCAACGGTTGAGTCTGAAAACTTCAAAGTAAAGCCTATCATGGGTTTAGAAGGTTATATCATCCCTAGCATTAAGAATATGAATGCTGCTAGGGATGCTTCCGTTGGTAAGGAAGCGATAAAACAACATAGTGATCCTTACCACATTATTCTGCTGGCAAAAAATGAAGCTGGCTATAAGAATATCATTACCCTCAATAATCTGGCTTGGACGGAAGGGTTTTATTATCGTCCAAAGTTTGATTATCCTGCTCTGTTTAAACATACTGAAGGAGTTATTTGCACGTCAGCATGCATGGCGGGTATAGTTCCAAAGCTTATCCTTGAAGGCAAGCATAAGATGGCCATGAAGGTAGCTTCCAGGATGAAGAAAGAATTTGGTTCTGATTTTTACTTGGAGCTACAGCTTATCCATATGGACGAGCAGGATGTAGTCAATAAGGCGTTAATTCAGCTTGGTCAGAAACTTGATATTCCATTTGTTGTAAGCAATGACGTACATTTTGTGAGCGAAGGTGATAATGAATTGCAGAAAGTTCTGATGGAGATAGCAAGTAAGGGATCATTTTCTTATGATGCCCCGGAAAATTACTTAAAAACCCTAAAGCAATGGGAAGATATTCGGAACGCTCGTAAGTCAATCCCAAAGAACATACTGTTTAAGGCCATAGATAATTGCCTGTTGGTGGCCGATCAGTGTAACTTTAGGGTGCCGGTAGGGAATTTATACTTTCCTATATTTGATCACACAACACATTTCATGTATGATAAATTTAAAACTCCTAATAAAGAATTGTTTTTCAAGAAAATGCTTGTGGCCCGAGCGAAAAAGATGCTTGGTAAATTATTCAAGAAAGATGTTTACCGTAAGCGTTTGGAGTATGAGTTTCTTACACTTAAGAAGCTTGGCGCTATGGATTACTTCTTGATATGTGATGATCTGTTGGGGTATGTGAGAAGCCAAGGCGCTTTTTCATTAATAAGGGGGTCAGCGAATGGGAGCCTCATTGCTTTCGTATTTGGGTTCGGCCTCATCGATCCCATTAAGCATGGTATTATGTTTGAGCGGTTTATCTCTAAGTATCGGTCCCTCAATGACGTAGATATTGATATTGATGTTAGGTCTGAATTTAGACCGAAAGCAATTAAGTATCTACGAGATAAGTATGGTTCTGATCGGGTGGTGTCTGTTGGGACTTATAATAGGATGCAGCTTAAGGGAGCTGTTAAGGATGTGACGAGGGTTCTTAAGGATCGCATTGTTGCCAACATGGAGGATGCATCACCGGAAGAACAAAAGGATTTAATGAAACAACAGCAAGCTTTTCAGTTTTCTACCATCAATAGGATTACGTCACAGATGGAAGGAGACCTTAACATGAAGAAGGCTCGTAATCTGTATCAGGTATTTGATGAATGGTGCAGCAAGAACCAGGAAGTGTCTGATAATTTCATTGAACCCTTAATAGGTACAGTAAGAAATGCTTCTCTGCATCCTGCTGGAGTAGTTATTACTCCAAGCAAGGTAGATGATTTGTTACCTATTCGCACTCAAGTTAATCCTGCCAATAAGAATGAGCGTGTGATTTCTACTGTTTGGGAGAACTCTCATACAAGCAGGGAAGATCTCAATGAAATTGGAGTTATGGTGCTTGACATATTGGCGGTTAAAACATTATCTGTAGTATCTGAAGTGTTGAGCTTAGTTAAGAAACTTCGTGGTGAAACTATTGATGTTTATAAGCTTAAGCTTGATGATAAGAAAACACTGGAGATGTTTAATAACGATGAACTGATAGGCGTGTTTCAGTTCAGTGGTGGTTCAGCTAAACGTGTTGTTGAAATGGTTCCCATAACGGAGTTCAATGATTTAATTGTCATCAATGCTATAGCTAGGCCGGGAGCGTTAAGCGCCAATGCTGATGTAGAATATGCTGAAAGGAAAAAGAAAAAGAAAGTGGTTACATATGCTCACCATTCATTGAAACCTATCCTGAGTGATTCACTTGGAATCATTGTTTTTAGTGAGCATATTTTGCGTACAGCTAGTGAATTTGCTGGCATGCATCCCAAGAAGGCTGATAACTTAAGGAAGATTATTAAAGGAAAGAACCCTGCGGCATTTAAAGAGTACAAGAAGATCTTTATTGCCGGTGCTAAAAAGAAGTGGAAGGGTGAAAAGAATATTAATAAGGTGGCTTCTAATATTTGGAAGAAATTTTCACAGGCCGGTAGCTACTTGTTCCCTAGAGGCCATGCTTCAAGCTACGCACTGCTTGGATATATATGCCAGTATCTTAAGGTGCATTATCCAATTGAATTTTTTGCATGTCACTTGCGGTATCAGCCTCAAGCAAAGTATGCTGAAGTAAAACGAGTGGCTGAACAATTTTATGGTATCAAATTCAAAATGCCCAACATAAACACACCGCACCCACATTTTGAACCGCACAGGGACGCTATAGAATGGCCCATAACGGCCATCAAACATGTAGGTGGTAAGGCAGCCACCACCGTAATAGAGAACGCGCCATATACGTCCATTAAGGACTTTTATGATAGAGTCAATAAGCGAGCCTGTAATAGTAGAGTAGTTGAGACTCTCATTATCGCTGGTGCATTTAAAGATTTTGGTAAGAAGAAGGATGTTCTCATTGAGTACAGGTCTCTCAAAGGTAAGGCTGAAATGAAGAAAGAGTTCCCTACAGCATTCTTTTCTCGTGAGAGTATGATTATGGCGATGGATGAGCTGTATGGGTTTTCAACTATCTCAATTGAGAAAGTCTATAAGAAAAAGCTTAAGAAGTTTGGAAAGTTTACGAGCTTTAAGCTGTTTAATAAGCTTCCTGCTGGTAAGCGGGTGAAAACTTATGGAAAGGTGGTGAGGTGTAGTGTCATTACAACTAAGAAGGGAGATAAGATGGCCTTTCTTAACTTACAGAATAGTGAAGGTGAGTATAAAGTTACTCTATTCCCTGAAGCATTTGCTTTGGTTGGAGATAGAGCTAGGGAAAATAATGTTCTTGTCGTATCTGGTAAGAAAAATTTGTATAATAATGAAGGTTCCATCTCTTTGTCGACAACGAAAGGGGCCAAGAAAAACCCGAGTTTAGAGGCGGGATCTTGGATAAAGGAATTATGACAAGGCCAGGTAGAAGTCCAAGCGGCAGACCTACACATAGGGGTAAATATAAACCTCCTCCGGATTTGTTTGTGACGAGAGAATTGGTTGAAGGAATTCATTTGTATACCCATAAGATTGTAGGGGTAATGCATTTTTCAAATATACTTCCTCAGTTAAAGCGGTTTAGGATTATTAAATCCTTTATGGATCAAGCAAATCGTTATTCTCATATTGTGTTTCCGTGTTTTCATAGGTCTGAAAGTCCACAAAAAGCACATGACGATAATGTTGGTCTAATATTGGAAGGAAAAGCTGGAGAAGTTTACAGTTCAATATCTCATGTTATAAAGCCTGTTATAGAACCTGATAATAAATATGATGCTAACGCTTTTTCAATTCGTCTTAATTCAGACTATTGTTTTTCTGTAGCTCATCGTGAAGCAATAGAACTGAATTCAAATGTTTATTTAGATGTTGGGTATTTGCCGAAAGAACATAAAGATTCGATTCTTGATGATTATGCTGAATATTTTTTGGTTGGCATAGTTCCTGATAAGAGAGGTTTTATTGTTGAAATTATATTGCATGATAAGCCTTTTAAAAGTATAGAAGTGGTTAAAGCTATAGCCGCTACAAAAATGAAGAAGCGGCGTTCTTTTAAAGACATTTCAAATATGTCACTTAGGAAAATAAGATCATCATTGGAGGTTGATTAATGAGCTTCGATTGCAAAGTTGTGGGCGTTACGTTTCGTACGGAGAATTGTAAGTTTGATCGCCAAGAAATTATTTCAAAACTACAAGGCAAAGAAAAGATTTACCTTAAGAGAGAGCCAAAGAACCCTAAAGATAAAAATGCGGTTGCTGTTATGGTTAGGAAAACAAAAACAAAAGATTATAAGGTTGGCTATATAAGGAAGGAGCTTGCAGCTTTTCTTTCTGATACATGGTCTAGATACAAATATGTTGCCAGAATATGTGAGATTAGAAGAGGCGATCTTAAACGGGGAACATCGTTCGGCCTTACCGTTTCAATCACAAAGATTGAAAGGTCAAAGCGGTTTAAAAAAAATAAGTAAAGGAGGGTCATATTTTGCCAATGTATGAATATAAGTGTGTTGCTTGTAATAGAAAGTTTGAACAAATAGAGCCAGTTAGGAAAGGTTCTTGGAAATCAGCTTATGCAAGCCCTGTATGTTGTAAGTATTGCGAGGATGGAGATGCTTATCCAATTGTATCGGAGTTTAAGGTTGGCACGAGGATTCTTGAAACGAGTGGTAAAACAGGGTACGAGGATGATGATTTAACGATCGGCAAGCTTGTGGATGAGGGTGGTATTCCAGCTGAAACAAAGAGGAAGCTTGCCAAAAGGGAACGTATGCAAAAGCGACAGAAAGAATACACTGAAGGGTTGAAGGCTAGGGCAAAAAAATATAAGTTTGATCCCTTTTCGCAAGAAACTGCGGTAAAGGCATGAGTTGTGGAAAACAATGAACTGTATGCAATCAACTGTGTGGATGAAGAAGAAGCGGCGAAGGAGTGTGGCTATAGAAACTTTCTTTCATTTGCTGCTTATGAATATTATGCCGAAAAAAATTCGCTATATATTTCTGGGAAAAAAATTGGCATTTCTTCTACGAAAATGAAGTCTTCATTGATTAAGCGAGGACTTAGAATTAGAACACGTGGACGTTTGCCAGGAAAATCTCCGAAGAAAAAGCGTGAAGTGGATGTATGGAGGCTCACAAGAGAAAACACTCAATACATATTTCCTTGGTGTGTTCTGTATATTTACTATGAAAAATATTGGCTAACATCTTATGAAATTTCATCTATTTTAAATATGTCTCAGCCATTCGTGCTTAAGCTTCTGCATAGTTATGGGATTAATGTTCGTAAACAAGGTGGATTTGATGAAGTTGAAAGGAGAATGGATGAGCGAATTAACAATGCTACAGAGGATGCAAAAATAATGGAGTGATCTTATGGCGAAATATATTTATATGAGTACGTGGAAGAATGGAGTTCGTGAAATTGATAAGACTTTAGGGATTTCTAAAGATGGCACTCACATTTTGAATGTTTTAACGAAGGAAAAGCTTTACCCATATGTTCATGAAAATTATAATTATATTACAATCGTTATAAATTCATATAAATTTTCTCAAATAAAAATGGCCACTCTTATGCAATGGGCTTGGAATGGAAATTTGCCTAAAGGATTTTTGATGCATCATAAAGATGAAGATACACTCAGTGATGAATTGAAAAATCTTGTTAAGATGTCTTTTTCGGAGCATAATTCTCATCATCATAAAGGAACTCAGCACTGGCTTGGGAAGAAGCATACTGAAAAGACAAAGAAAAGAATGAGTAAATCTGGGAAAGATCGCAGGCATTCAAAAGAAACATTAATGAGCATGAAGAATTCTGCACTGAAAGGTCAGAATAATCCAGCATCTACTTCTTCTGATAAAACTATAGATGAAATAAGATTTTTGTTATATATTTTAAAATATTCAAGAATTAAAGTTGCTAAAAAATTTGGGTATTCTGTTCAGCATGTTTCTCGTATTTATCGTGGTGTTACGAGGAATTTTGGAATGACAAAAGATCAACTTCATGAAAGGGCTAAGTGTTATGGTGGAAAGCAAAAGCATAATGAATTTATTTAAGAGGTTTAATCAGCTCAATTATATTGATCGGTGTTCTAACGTTCCTCATATTAAACCGTATTCAGTAGCACAACATTCATTTTATGCTGCATTGTATGGCATGGTGTTTGCCAGATTAGAGAATGAAAGGTTGGGGAAATGTAAGTATGTTGTGAGTGTTGTTATTCAAAGAGCTCTGGTTCATGATCTGGAAGAAAGTATAACTGGAGACATTTTGTTTCCATTGCACGATGAAAATCCTGACTTTAAAGAAAAACTTGATTTTATTAGGGAGAAAAGTGTTGAGGAACAGGTCTTCAACGAACTCTCTCCTGCCCATAAAAGCATTTTGATCAGGCTATGGAAGGAGGCAAAAGACGATACGCCTGAGGGACAGATGGTGGCATGCATGGATAAATTTGAAATTCTCATGTACGTCATAAGCGAAATTGAACTTGGAAATAAGGCGCTTAACATTATCCATCGCAATGCAGTGGAGATAATCAAGCGTGATTACCAGTCAATTGTCAGTGTCATTAGGGTTGTTAATGAAATTCAAAATGTCAACCCATATACCCTTTAATTTGGAGGAATTAAGCTATGGCTTTTCCATTAGCAGAAGTTGCAAAAGAAGTTCATTTACGAATTGACCAAGAAGAGGATGCCGGTGTTCCCACTCTTACCAAAAGTGGAATGTTTGAAATAACCAAGGCCGTTTTTGATGTGATTGCTCAAGCCGCTGCTGCCGGTGAGACCGTTGCCGTTCCCAAGTTTGGCAAATTTGAAGTGAAAGTGAAGCCAGCTCACAAGGCCAGGAATCCCAGAACCGGCGATCAAATTGATGTACCGGATAAGTTGGTAATAAAATTTCGTCCCTCTTCAACCCTGCTCGGCACATTAGCCGAAGCCGATCTGTCCAAGATTGCCAAGCCTGAAGCCAAGAAACCGGCCAAAGGTAAGGGCAAGAAAAAAGGCAAGAAAAAGAAAAAATAACTTTCAATATTTCCGGCCGAATATGAGGAGGGTAACACCTCCTCATTTTTGTGAGGGTTAAGATGGTTAAGAAAGTCAAAAAGAAAGTTAAGAAAAAGAAGCCTGAAGTAATTCTTGGGAATGAAGAATTGTATAAGTCATTGACTTCAATTCGATTTAAGCACAAGGGTAGGATTTATGAAATTGATGTTGGATCTGAGTTGTTAATTGGCGGTGAAGACATTCATAATCAAGTAGAAAGAATTCCTGGAGTTATGGGTTACTTTGGTCCAATTGTTGCCCTTTTAAAAGAAGAATACAAGAATAAGAAAGCTCTTTGTGTTAAAATCGAAGCTCAGCTTGATCGTAAAGTGAGAGAGGCTGGTATTTCTGGAGAACAAAGGATTGATAAAGCTATTAAGCGTCAGCCCAAATGGATGGAAGCACAGGTATCCCTGAATGCAGCATTGAAAAGATACAATAAAGCTCAATTCCTATATAGTTCTCTTAAAGAAAAATCCATAGCCTTAATTTCACGCAGCGCAGATATCAGGAACATTCCTCATGATAGTATACGTGGAGTAACTGGTCGTGACATGTTCCACGACAATGATGATGAAGATTAGTATTTGGAATTCTTAATTTTTTTTGGCGTATTGTATGGCATAACTAAATAACTTTTTTAATGGAGGACAGTATGGGAAAATTCAGTTCAGTAGCATTTAAAAAGCGAGAAAAAGAGAATCTCGCGAGGGCCAAGCGTAATAAGGAAAGGGCGAATCAGAAGTATGTAAAGAAACTTCCGATCGTCGAAGGTGCCAACCTGTTTCGTTTCCAGGAAACAAAAACCAAAAGCAATTACCCATGGGAAGAGCGTGGCATTCATTACAACTGCGGTCCAGAAAGTGAGGATCAGATTCGCTGTTTGCGAGATCATGTGGAGGAAGGCGAAAAGGGATACCAGAAGGTTAGCGTTTGCCCCCAGTGCTTGAAGAATAAGAAGGATCAGAAAAGCAAGGGAGATAAACGTGCCAGGGGACGTGCAGCCAAGAGGCGGCGGGTTAATCGGCTGATGCTTGAAGGCTTGTGCCTTACTCCGCTGGTTTCCTTCATCGAAGATGACAAAAAAATTCCAGCTCCCAAAAAATGTTTCGGAACATACGCTTGGAAAGAAGATGATGCAAGGCATAAGAAATGCCGCAAGTGTGTTGAAAGTAGCATTAATCCCTGGGGTGAAGTATGTGAGAACGGTGTCGGTGTTGTCGGTGTTGGCCCCACTCTTGGTGATCCGCTAACCAGCATGGCTCGGAAGATTTTCAAATCTATGAAGCATAATCCGTTTAGCCGTGGTAAAGAAGGTCACAACTTTGAATTCAACCGGACCGGTGAGAAACTCAATACAGATTATTCTAATCAGGGCTTTTGCCTTGACCCCTTCCCCCTTCCGAATGTTGTTGCCAAGTTTATGAAGGAAAATCAGGTGGATTGGGAGAAGGTTTATCCCAAGCTTTCAAAGGAAGAAACCAAAGACCTCATGAAAGGCGTTGAGTTCGACGAGGATGATGAGGAAGAGGAAGAGGAGGAAGAACAAGAAGAAGAACAAGAGGAGGAAGAAGAACAAGAAGAAGAACAAGAAGAGGAAGAACAAGAAGAGGAAGAGGAAGAAGAGGAAGAAGAAGAGGAAGAAGAAGAAGAGGAAGAGGAAGAGGAGGCCGAAGAAGAGGAGGAGGAAGAAGAAGAGGAAGAGGAA